>JAESFW010000339.1_pt1 | contig 32419 bp, 30 predicted proteins | sample 9269481 | NCBI WGS metagenome assembly JAESFW01 (sample SAMN14515350, study PRJNA621654) | algae metagenome | isolation source: Lyngbya sp. HA4199-MV5 and co-occurring heterotrophs from soil with... | place: USA: Ahupuaa O Kahana State Park, Hawaii | collected 2009-07-21
CGGCGACGACATGCGCGAAGGCCTGTGCTGCGTGCTGAGCGTGAAGGTGCCCGAACCCAAGTTCAGCAGCCAGACCAAGGACAAGCTGGTATCGAGCGAAGTGCGCGCGCCCGTGGAAGACATCGTGAGCAAGCTGCTCACCGACTACCTGCAGGAGCGCCCGGCCGACGCAAAAATTATCTGCGGCAAGATCGTGGAAGCCGCCCGTGCCCGCGAAGCCGCCCGCAAGGCCCGCGAAATGACGCGCCGCAAGGGCGTGCTCGACGGCATGGGCCTGCCCGGCAAGCTGGCCGACTGCCAGGAAAAAGACCCCTCGCTCTGCGAAATCTACATCGTGGAGGGTGACTCCGCCGGTGGCTCTGCCAAGCAGGGCCGTGACCGCAAGTTCCAGGCCATTCTGCCCCTGCGCGGCAAGATCCTGAACGTGGAAAAGGCCCGCTACGAAAAGCTGCTGACCAGCAACGAAATCCTGACGCTGATCACCGCCCTGGGCACCGGCATCGGCAAGGCCGGCGGCAGCACCGGGGGCGACGACTTCGACGCCGCCAAGCTGCGCTACCACCGCATCATCATCATGACCGACGCCGACGTTGACGGCGCCCACATCCGCACCCTGCTGCTCACCTTCTTCTACCGCCAGATGCCCGAGCTGGTGGAGCGCGGCCACATCTACATTGCCCAGCCACCGCTGTACAAGGTGAAGGCCGGCAAGGAAGAGCTGTACCTGAAGGACGGCCCCGCGCTCGACGGCTTCTTGCTGCGCATTGCGCTCAACCACGCCAGCGTGAGCACCGGCGGCGCCAACCCGCAGGTGCTGACCGGCGAGACCCTGGGCGAGCTGGCGCGCAAGCACCAGGTGGCCGAGAGCGTGATCGAGCGCCTGAGCAACTTCATGGACGCCGAAGCCCTGCGTGCCGTGGCCGATGGCGTAACGCTCAAGCTCGACTCCGTGGCCGAGGCCGAAGCCAGCGCCGTGGCCCTGCAGGCCAAGCTGCGCGAGCTGAACACCACCGGCGCGCCTGCCGAAGTGGCCGGCGAATTCGACGCCCGCACCGACAAGCCCCTGCTGCGCATCAGCCGCCGCCACCACGGCAACATCAAGAGCAGCGTGATCACGCAAGACTTTGTGCACGGTGCCGACTACCAGGCCCTGGCCGAGGCCGCCGAAACCTTCCGTGGCCTGCTGGGCGAGGGCGCCAAGGCCCTGCGCGGCGAGGGTGAGAAGCAGAAGGAAGAAAAGGTCGCCGACTTCCGCCAGGCCATGAAGTGGCTCATCAGCGAAGCCGAACGCAGCACCAGCCGCCAGCGCTACAAGGGCCTGGGCGAGATGAACCCCGAGCAGCTGTGGGAGACGACGATGGACCCCAACGTGCGCCGCCTGCTGCGCGTGCAGATCGACGACGCCATCGAGGCCGACCGCGTGTTCACCATGCTCATGGGCGACGAGGTGGAGCCGCGGCGCGACTTCATCGAGACCAACGCGCTGCGCGCGGGGAATATCGACGTGTGATGGGCAGATAGGGCCTCACCCCTATCTCCCCGCACCATCAGCAGCTTGGGTCATGAAGGAGGTGCAGGCATGACGATCACAGTCGTATCCAGCCAAGAATTCGACCAAGCTGCGAGCAAGGCATTGCTGGCCGCAAACAACGGGCCTGTTTTCATTACGGACCACGGCCTGACGACCCATGTGCTCATGAGCCATGGGCTGTATCAGTCACTGAGGAGCGGCCGCCAAAACATTGCAGACCTTCTGGCCATGCCAGGCGCTGCCGATGCAGAGCTGGAGCTTAGGCGCTCGCAGGAGCTGGCACGCCCGGCGGATTGGTCATGATGTTTGTGCTGGACATCAGTCTGCCCTTTGAATTGCGAATAGTGCGCCTGAACTAGGCAGACCAGAGTCAGCGCAGCTCCGCCCGCAAATCCCGCACGCCCTTGCCCAGCCGCTGGCGCAGCAGCGTGCGCAGGGTGGCACCGTCCAGGTAGCCCACCTCGGCCGCAATGGCCTCGATGTCCATGCCGCTGCCATGCAGCAGTGACTGCGCACGCTCCACGCGCAGGTCCTGAAAATAATCGAGCGGCGACTTGCCCAGCACCGCCTGGCAGCGCCGCTGCAGCGACCGGGGGCTGGTGGCCAGCGCACCGGCCGCGTCCTGCAGTGAGAACCCTTCCTTCAGATGCTCGCGCGCCCAGCGCTCGAAGCGCTGCACCAGCGGGTCGGCCTGCGCCAGGTGGTTGGGGATGATGTAGGGCGCCTGCAGCGTGCGGATGTCGGCCAGCAGGTAGCGCGACACCACGCCCGCCAGCTCCGGGCTGGCCCTGCGGATCAGCCACAGCGACAGGTCCAGGTGCCCCATGGCCGCGCCCGCCGTCACGCCAATGTCGGTGGGCACCAGCATGCGCGACTCGTCCAGCTGCACCTGCGGGTAACGCTGGCGAAACAGCGGCGCCAGCCACCAGGTGGTGGTCGCCTCCCGCCCATCGAGCAGCCCGGTTTCGGCCACAAAGAAGGTGCCGATGCACGACGCCGCAATCTGCGCCCCCTCGGCATGCCAGCGCAGTATCTGCTTGCGCGCCTGTTGCATGTCGGCCCGCGCCAGCGCCGGCACCAATTGCTCCGGCGAGCCCGTGTTGAGCGCCGGAATGATCACCCAGTCGGGCGCCGGCCCCGGCGCAATCGGCTGCACCGGCACCAGCAAACCCTGGCCCGAACGCACCCGCCTGCGCACCCCCACCAGCGACACCTCGAACAGCGGGTTGCCGCCCATCATCTGCGCCGAGAACTTGTTGGCCAGCTTGAACGAATCCAGCGCCACGGTCAGCCCCGTGTCGAACACGTCCTCCAGCACCAGTATGGAAATGCGCATGTCGCAATCGGCCCTAAAGTTGTCATTTGCGACTATACCGGTTTGGCCGGTGCAAACCTACAGTCACCTCCATTGCAACGTCGCAATGCCCTTGTAGGAACGGAACTGCCACCATGAAAGTCTTCGCCATCGCATCCATCCCCCAGCCCCTCACGCCCGAACAGCGCCAGCAGTACCTGCCCAGCGAAGTGCCGCACACCCTCAAGCTGTACCTCGAAGGCAAGATTGAACAGTTCTGGTTCCGCGAAGCGGGCGGCCCCATCTTCTTGATGAACGTCGAATCCGTCGACGAAGCCAAGGCCGTGCTGGCCGCCATGCCCATCGTGGCGGGCGGTATTGCCACCTACGAAGTGATGCCCGTGGGGCCGCTAATGCCGCTGGGGTTCTTGCTGCAAGGCAAGTGAGCATCACCACGCAGGCAGGGCGCCTGCGGGCCCGCCTGACCTGCGGACTTGTATAGTGGGTAGGTGCCCCGCGTCGCGATGCCGAGCCAAGGTAGTTTTTTGCCTGGCCAGGCCGGCGCGGGCGGTGCACCGCTTTCCCAGTTTTTCAACCCGCTCGGCCCTTCAACGTGTCCAACAAGCAAAACGACCCCGCCCTGCAACAACTGGCCCTGCGCCTGCAGGACTTCGCGCAGCAGCGCGACTGGGGCCAGTTCCATTCGCCCAAGAACCTGGCATCCGCTTTGATCGTGGAGGCCGGCGAACTGCTGGAGCACTTTCAGTGGCTGACCGAGGAGCAGAGCCGGAATCTGCCAGCGGACAAGAAGCAGGCCGTTGCCTATGAGATGGCGGATGTGCTGCTGTACCTGGTGCAGATGGCTACCGCTCTGGATGTGGATCTGATCGAGGCGGCGAATGCCAAGATGATGGTCAATGGGGAAAAGTATCCGGAGGAAAATGCGCGGGGGAAACAATGAGCTGCGATCAACAAGGGAGCCTGCAAAGCCTGAGGCCAACAGCTACTCGAGCAGTCCGTTAGTGCGACAGTAGCGTGATTCCCTCAAATCACGGCTCACTCAAGGCTTTGGTGAATTGAACTCCGCGAGCAACCGTTCACGAAGCTTCGTGAGGTCGCCAATCTCACACTCCCACACCTCAACAACGCGCCAGCCCAGCTTCTCCAACGCGATCCTGTTGCGAGCGTCACGGCTTACATTCGCTTCAAATTTAGCCGTCCAGAATTCTGGCCGTGTCTTAGGCACGGCTGCGAGACTGCAACTGTGTCGGTGCCAGAAACATCCATGCACGAAGATGACGGCACGATGCTTGGCGAGAACGAGGTCTGGCCGTCCTGGAAGCTTTTTGTCGTGGAGCCGAAATCTCAGCCCGAGACTATGCGCCAAAGAGCGCACCACAAGCTCGGGCACCGTGTCCTTGCCCTTGATGCCTGCCATCATCCGGCTACGTACCGTAGGAGAGACAATGTCCATCGAAGCTTTATCTGGAAGGTCTTCTACTCATCTCAATGCGGAAGGCAGCCTGGTCGCATTTGATGCGGTTAAGCTCAGGTAGCTTGGGATCCGTTTGAGGATAAACGGAAAGCCAACAAGAAGCTATGGGACGGCCCTTCTCCTTCTATCAGGAAGCTTCAAGCTTCCGTATTATGGTAATTTGCATGTTGAACAAGGTTGATGAACGGCACCACGTAGCACCCAGAACGGAGGCCGCATCGATCGGGCAGTCCGAACCAGTGCTCGTTGCCGCCATAGGAAAAGAGATGCCGCGCCTGCAGGAAGCTCTGGAAATGAACTTAACTGACGCTGCAGCGCCTATGTCCGTTATCGCTGAAAAGCTTCAACGCATTCGATCAGGACAGCCCCCCCGCTACATGGACCTCTTTGCGGGTTGTGGCGGCATTTCACTGGGCTTCTTGACAGCGGGCTTCCAGCCAGTTGCCTCCGTCGAACTAGACAAACATGCAGCACTGTCACATGGGGCCAACTTTGGAGCCCGCTACCTAGGCGGTGATCAGCCAGGACATCACGTTGGTCGCGATGTGGACGCTGAAGACCCTGCCACGATCTTTGCGGAGCTGGGACTCAAAGGATCTGAAGACGATCAGATTGATGTGCTCGTCGGTGGACCGCCATGTCAAGCTTTCGCGCGCGTCGGGAGAGCGAAGTTACGAGAGCAGGCTCACCGCAGAAAAGAGATCACCGCTGATGAAGCCTTCCTAGTCGATGGACGTGTCAACCTTTGGCAACGATATGTTCACTACATCAGGCGGGTAAAGCCGGTCGCCCTGCTAATGGAGAATGTGCCAGACATCCTTAACCATGGGGGCAATAACGTCGCTGAGATAGTCGCAAAAAGCCTTTCGGACGAGGGTTATGAGGTAGCCTACACACTTATGAATGCGGCTTGGTATGGGGTTCCACAGACACGAGAGCGCATGATCTTGATAGGCTTTCATAGGGATACTGGAATTACCCCTTCCTTCCCGAAGCCAACCCACCACGTGGTTCTACCGCAGGGCTATCACGGCGCCAAAAATACGGCACGACAGGTTATCAAAGCTCAGGGATCGGATCATCACCGGTTCATCGCCGATCCCGAACCGACGTTGCCAGCTGCGACGACGGCAAAAGAGGCGTTGGCAGATCTCCCACCAATCTACGCGCTCGACAAATTTGAGCGCGGCGAGCTTCGACGTGGTTTTAAAAATCCGATGGAGCCTGTGGGTTACACATCGACGATTCCAACGACTCCCTACTCCAGGCTCATGAGAAATTGGCAGGGTTTTGCCACCTTGGCGGCAACCTCCGGCCATGTTATTAGATATCTGCCAAGAGACTACAAAATCTTTGCGGAGATAGGTGAAGGATGGGAATACCCTGAAATTCATAATTTTGTAGAAACAAAAATTGCGAATTGGCTTAAATCCAGGAAGCTTAACGGCCTTTCCACCGATCCTCGTAACGCAGATGTTCGCGACTACATCAAATTATGGCGTATACCTTACGATCCGACGAAGTTTTCGAACAAGTGGTGGAAGCTTGACTCGGCAAAGCCTGTCCGAACCCTTATGGCTCATTTGGGGAAAGATTCGTACTCACATATACACTTTGACTCAATGCAGGCACGGACCATCTCCGTCCGCGAAGCTGCACGACTGCAGTCGTTTCCAGACGGTTTCATCTTCAAAGGATCGATGAACCCTGCATTTAAACAAATAGGGAATGCAGTACCTGCACTCTTCGCCTACGCTATTGCAATGACTATGCGAAGCGATCTAGGCGCGCCGGCCATTCCCGATATGCGAGTCCAGCTGCTGGGACTTAATAAGAAATTTATAGGGACAACACAGGGGACGAGATGATTTTTACGATTCTTCGGAGACTCACCCATAGTGAGCTGGGGATGTTTCATGCTTATCGCCGTGATGGCAGGGAGGGGTCAAAGCAACGGGCCATAAATTTCGATGGTGATGTAGTGGACCGCGTTTTTCCATCCGCTAAAGACTCCGATAAAATCCTTATAGATTGTCGTTGTCTTGATGATGAAACAACAGTTGTCAAGAAGCAGCAATGGCTGAAGCGACAAGGAAAAAATTGGCGTTTTGAGGGCAACTGTCCGACGAGTGATTATTTTAAATTTGTTGAGCCAGGCGTCCTTTTTGCGATGCTAGTTGACTCGTCAGCACTGCCGGCCACAGCATCTTGGGTAGTTATTCCACTGTCGCACCCCGCGTCTGAACTCATCACAGAGCATGGTGAAAGTGCAAAGCTCCTTAGCTCGGGAATGATCGCCCTATTTGGCAGCGAAGGCGCCCATTCAGCGCGCATACTTGGCGAGCATTTTTCAGATCTCTTCCCCAGAAACGAAATTTTGATAGCGCCCCCCTCAACCACGACGGGCGATGAGCCGGATCCTGCAGGACTTTTTGACATCCTCGCACGGGCTGGTCATCGGCTGACAAGCGCTGTTGCCGATTTGGTGGACAATAGCATTTCGGCAGGGGCAACAGAGATTGACATTGATTTTCCCAATCCCAACGCAGGTGGTCGATGGATGTGCATCCGAGACAACGGTAAGGGGATGACACCTGAAGAATTGCGACAAGCGATGCGTGTTGGTAGCCAGCGCGCTTATGGCGGAAATGATCTCGGCAAGTTTGGTTATGGATTGAAAGGAGCTTCGTGGTCGCAAGCTGACTGCTTGACGGTCGTTAGCAAGACGATAGGTTCACCATCCTCAGTCCGTACTTGGGATAAAGATCACCTTGTCAGGACAGGCAGATGGGAGATGCTTAGCGAGCCGGTTGAATCGCAATATTCCTCCTATGTTGAAATTCCTGGAGCGGGAACTGCTGTATTGCTCACCAAAATGCGCCCACCCAGTGAGGTCCCTGCAGTTAGAAATATCGACCCCTACACGGTGGAAGTCACTGAACTACAAGAGCATCTAGAACTGGTATTTCATCGCTATCTTGAGGGCACGGCCAAGGGCCGTGAACAGCTGACCATCAGAATCAACGGAGTCCCGCTGATTGCTAATAATCCGATGGGGCATCCTTTATGCAAGAGCTTCGATCCGCGCACCATCACTCTTAAGGAGAATGATCCGGTAAACAAAGCTATCCTTCTAGTGAAAGCCTGTATCACACCAAATGAGGATGAGATTGAACGCCATCATGCCAATGAGGGCCCTGAAGGCATCAAGCGCGCTCGTGATCGTATTTCTTTGTATGGTCGCTGGAATGAAACACAGGGACTATATTTTTATCGCCTAGACCGATTAATAAAATGGGGAGGCTGGGAAGGTCTTTTTGCCGTAGACGAAAAAACCAAACTGCTTCGTGTTGCAGTGGACTTTGACCGAAAGGCAGATGACCCACTTCAGGTCAATATCTCAAAACAAGAAATCAAGCTGCCAGTGACTGTGGGTGGATATATCAAAGAAATAGTCAAAGAGCCACGATCAGAGGCACGCTCTAGATATCGGGCGATTGGAAAAGCAAAGGCATCGACGTCACCGAAATATTCCACAACGATACCCGCAGGCTCCATACCAGCGATGGAGCATACACCGGCACTCAATCAAACTGTAAAGCCACCCGCTTTTGGCGGAATAAAAACCAAGCCAACAAAGGGGGGAAATGACCCTATCCGCGTCGTTGATACCGGTACTATTCCGTGGGAGCGAAAAAGAGGATTCACAGGTGAGCATGTAGAAGTGACGCCGCGAATTCCTGAGTTGGTTGATCTTGTAAGAACAATCGAATCAAATGCCGAAGCAAAAATAGCTTTATCAAGATTCCTTCATGCGTTGGAAAATGCAGATGTACTGAAGAACTTTTGAGATGCATGAGCTAATTTCGCACTTCAGCATTCGGCCAAAAATCCGTAAGTGGACAGACGGCACAGAGTGGTCAAATTGGGATGCGCACGAGGCATACCTTCGTGCTCAGCCGAAGTGGAAATCACACCAAGTGGATTCGGTGGCTGAAGAGTCACTACGTATTTTGGGGAAAACCACTCCTATCAACCAACCAGAGTTCCAGTGTCGCGGCTTGGTAGTCGGATACGTCCAAAGCGGGAAGACAGCAAACTTTACAGCGGTGGCCGCACGAGCTTCGGATGTGGGCTATAGGCTAATCATTGTTCTCTCGGGCATCCATGATTCTTTGAGGAATCAGACCCAAAAGCGCCTCAATACCGAACTCGTTGACATAGGGACAAAGTGGACCACGCTGACTACAGAGACCGAGGATTTCCATCTCCCTCCTGTAGCAAATGGCTTCGCAGGCGCGGGAACCGTCTTGGTCGTCGCCAAGAAGATCGCACCAATCCTTCGTCGACTAAACCAGTGGATTCAGGCGCTTGAGGGTCAGATGGGAGACATACCTGTACTCTTGATTGATGACGAGGCGGACCAAGCATCAATCAACACCAAAGGCAATCGAAAAGATCCAAGCGTTGACGATGACTCGGCCATCGCCACCGATACCAGTGACCCGTCAGTAACGAACGGGCTCATTCGAGATACGCTGCGCAGGATCCCGCGAGCAACATACATTGCCTACACAGCTACACCTTTCGCCAATGTTCTCATCGATCCTGGTGCGGTCGACAATGAAGTTGGAACAGACTTGTTTCCGAAGGATTTTGTAGTCCAGCTGCCGCGTCCCGATACTTACACAGGGACGGAAGAGCTATTCGGACACACGTCTATCGGTCGAGATGTGATGCGTGTGGTCCCAGACAATGATGTTCGCGCGCTCAAACCGAAGCGCCGCAGGAAGCGTGATCTTCTAGTCGTGGAGGAGCAGATCAGCCTTCCGCAATCACTTTGTGATGCCGTCCTGGTTTTCGCTGCAGCAAGTGCCATACGCATGCTTCGTGGCCAAGTCGCTCGACCGAACACTATGCTGGTTCATGTCTCCCAGCTCCAGGACGATCAAAAGCGCATTGGCGATTCAATCGAACGGCAGATCAAAGCCTGGGGCGACCACGACCGTATCGTGCCGGGCAGTCTGAACAAGATGCTTGAGTCGGCTTTAGACGATTTAGGCGATATTGATTTACCGACAGACAGGGATGCGGTGCTTCGCGAGGCGGCGCTCAACCTGTCTCGCATGCAGGTCGTTGTACTCAATAGCACTACAGGCGAAGAACTGAACTACGACGTGCGCCCCGAAAAGCAGTTAATCGCCGTTGGAGGTAATCGCTTGTCGCGCGGGCTCACCCTGGAAGGCCTGACCATCGCTTACTTCCTGCGAACAACTAGTATGGCGGACTCGTTGCTGCAGATGGCGCGTTGGTATGGGTTTCGGGTTGGGTACGAGGATTTGATCCGTATCTGGACGACCGAAGTAATCGCCCAATGGTTCATCGAACTGGCATTGGTGGAAGAATCGCTGCGCGACTCCATCACTGCGTTAAACAAAGCTGGCCTCCGGCCGACTGAAATGGCAATTCGAATGCGGGCACATTCGGATCTTCTGCTGACGAGTAAAAATAAGAGTCGGATGCAGGAAACTAGCAGTCAATCGTGGTCAGGAGAGAACCCGCAGACCATTCTTCTTCCTCTCCGTAGAACAGAAATTCTAGAGCGAAACAGCGCTTTAGTTGAAGCACTGCTTTCAGCTCATCCCCCGACTCAGGATGCCTACGGAGGCTATCTCGCTCATGATGTTCCGGCCTCAAGCATTGGTGAGTTTCTTAGAGCCTTCGCTGTCCATGAGGATGCGCTCTCATTCAGGACTGACCTAATAGCTGGGTGGATCGAGGAAAGGTCTGCTGCTGGTGAGCTAACTACGTGGACAATATTCGTAGTGAGCCCTGAGAGAGATCGACAAGTGTTGCTCGGCAACCGCCCTTACGGCCTCGTTCAACGGTCGCTGACTGGCCCAGAGTCGATTGGTATTCTCATCGACCCTCGTCATGAAGGCGTCGACCTCAATGGCGGCCCAGATGCATTCCGCAGAGGTGACAACTACAACGCTCGTGCGATGCGACAGTCACGCCCATCCAAGCAAGGACTTCTGATCGTCTATCCGCTGGATCCCCAACCACTGCATGCGCAAGTACGAGCAGTCATAGGCATCGCACTTTCCTTGCCCAAGACATCAGACGAGGCGATCAAGTACGTCGTAAATCGCGGAGTCGCCGATGAGTAGCATCACGGCAGAGCGCTGGGCAACCCTCAGGGCGATACCTCGAGAAGTTGGCGTAGTGGTGGAGAGGGTCGATCCCGACATATCTAGCTGTCTTATAGGGGTCGACGACGACAGCTGCCTCCATCTAATGATTGCTATCGGTGAGCAACCCGCCAACATCCCGCAGGAGCTTGAAGCGTTGGTTGTTCGAGTGATCGAAACAGACAGGCTGTATCTGGACGTATCCACTCGGGCCCATTACGAGAGGATTTTTACTCCGATAGCTACGCAGATGTTCATCGGGGTGACAGTTCAAGGCCGAAAACCGATTGATGTGGTGACAGACACCATTGCAGAGTTTCGCAGTGCCCTCAAGCCGACACGCGCTACGCTGTCATTGTCAGAGCAAATAGGATTGATCGGCGAATTGTGGGTTCTGCGGAACGTTCTTATGCCGGTTCTAGGCACGCAAGCGTCTCGCTGCTGGAGTGGCCCAAACTCCGAACGACATGACTTCGTCGGGAGGATGGTACATGTTGAGGTGAAGACAACAACTAGATCAGACGATAGGCATGAGATCTCTCGGCAGGATCAGCTCAAAGCCCCGGGGGGCAAGAAGCTGCTTCTGGCATCCATCCAGCTTGAAAGGACGGAGGGTGGCGAGATGACGGTGGCCACGTTGATCGACGAGGTGATGACAGATCTCGGTACAGATGGTCTTTCTATCTCCGCTTTTCAGGCCTGCTTATCCCGAATGCAATGGCATGATGAGTTGCGCCAGTCAGGTGAGTTGAAACGATTCAGTTTGCGAAACGTACAGTTTTTCGAAGTAGAAGGTTCCTTCCCACGCCTACCGGATGACTATGTTCCTCCCCGCGGCATCGTCGCTATTAGGTACACGATTGACCTGTCATCCAGGGCAGTTCTGGACCAAACTGTCGTCAACAGAATCGTTTCGACAATGTAGCGTCTATGGCCCTCTTCAGCCGGCCGCCCAAGCAGTGGCCTGCTTCCCAAAGACATGACTTCTACAATCATTGATGCCGACGACGCCCCCTCCCCCGGCTGGAACGCCATCTCCGCCCGCCTGGACCAGCTCTACCCCGGCCAAGAGCCCAAGCACTTTGGCACGCTGATCTCGCACATGCTGGGCGGGCCGGACCCGCTGGACGGCATCAGTGCGTGGCGGCGCACGGACCCGGTGCCGCACTGGCACTTTGTGACCTATGGGCTGAGCGAGCTGTATGCCAAGGAGTCTGATGACCCACAGGTGAGCGGCTATGGGTTCGAGCTGACTTTTAGGCTGGCGATGGAGCCCAGCGAGGTGGCCGACCCGAATGCCGAGCCGCCGGCCTGGGCGCTGAACTTTTTGCAGAACCTAGCGCGCTATGTGTTCCAGAGCGGCAACGTGTTTCGTGACGGGCACTGGATGACGGCCAACGGCCCCATTGCGCTGGGGCGGGCCACGCAGATCTGCTCCATGGGCTTTGTGACCGACCCGGAGCTGGCCGAGCCGCTGGCCACGCCCAATGGCTCGGTGGAGTTCTTGCAGGTGGTGGGCCTGACGGTGGAGGAGGAGCGCGCGGCCAAGCAGTGGCGCACGCGCAATCTGCTGGAGGTGCTGCTGCCGCACATGCCGCTGTGGGTGACGGACCTGGGCCGCGCATCGCTGCTGGCCCACCCGGCGGTGAAGCAGCAGGTAGAAGAGGGCTTGCGGCGCGATGGGTCGGCCAGCGGCTTCCTCTTCACCGATGTGCTGGGCCTCAAGCAGGTAAAGCGGCTGCTGCGCAAGCCCATCACGCAAGTCACGGTGGGTGCCCGCCAGGTGGATGAGCTGGTGACCCTGCTGCCGCTGCGCCTGCCGTTTGGCCGCACGCTGCGGGTGGCGGGGCATGAGTGGCAGTTGCTGCTGGAGCCTGCGGGTGCCGATGGCCAGAACAGGGTGGAGTGGCAGGACGAGGGCGAACACAACGCCGTGGTGCTGCGCCTGACCGATGCCACGGTGCAGCAGCTGGCGCAAACGCTGCAGCCGCGCCAGGGCAGCTATGTGCTGCCGCTGTTGCCGCAGGTGGAGTGGGTGGTGGAGAAGACGACGATCAAGGATTCGACCGGCAAGGTCGTTGAGGTGATCGGCTGATCGACCCGTGCGGGCCGGCCTTCTTCGATACCGGCTATGGGTTGAGAGCGGATAACAAAGCTCAGCGAAGCGGTTCTGGCTAGGCGCTGCGTCGCAGGCAGTACGGGTAGTACGACAAGACGCAGCAACAACGCCAGAAGAGTTTTGTTAGCCGCTCTATTCTTGTTTGGTCTGCTTCCAGATGCGGTCCGCCCTCTCCCACGCCGCCTTGGCTGCGGGCTCGGCTTCCAGCCAACTCAGGCGGCTGGCATGGCGGTCGGCCTCCCAGCGGGTTTGCAGGTGGCCGCGGGCCTCGTTCCAGTCACGGTGGCGCCCATCGATCACGCCCTGGTAGCCATGGCGGTAAGCGGGTGCGTAGTCTTCGTCGTAGGTGTACGCGTCGGAGTAGTAGGGCTGCTTTGCGTGGGCGTTGCGCCAGTAGGCGTCTTCGGCCGTGGGGTTGACGGCTTCTGCCGCGCCCTTGCCAGCCAGGCCGCCCACGACAGCGCCTACCACGGCCCCCACGGCAGACCCGATGGGGCCGCCCACGGAGCCGGCCGCCGCGCCGGTGACTGCACCACCCGCAGCGCCGATGCCGGTGCCGATGGGGTGGGCGCCGGGTTCCTTGGTGATGGGGTCGGGGTTGAAGTCGGGGGTATTGTCTCGGGCCATGGTGTGCTCCTTGGTTGAGAGCGGCTAACAAAGCTCTTCTGGCGTCGTTGCTGCGTCTTGCCGTACTCAACCGTACTGTCTGCGACGCAGCGCCTAGCCAGAACCGCTTCGCTGAGCTTTGTTAGCCGCTCTGGGTGGTGTGGTCTGGACGCGGATGTCCATTGCCAGAGCTTCATGATCCGAGGGGGGAGGGTGCCCTGGCGTAGGCCAAGCACCCAATGCAGTGCCGGAAGAAGGGGCCTGCTACAGCACCCTGCGCGGCGCGGCCGTGGCGACATCGCCGCTGTTGGGCGTGCCGGTGGATTCGATCAGCAGGATGTGCGCCTCTGCGCCCTGGGCGCGCGGGCGGTGCTCCACCCCCTTGGGCACCACATAGAGCTGGCCGGGGTGCAGGGTGACCATGGCGCCGTGGGGCAAATCGATCTCCACCACGCCTTGCAGCACGAAAAAGAAGTCGTCGGTTTCGGGGTGGCTGTGCCACTGGTACTGGCCCGCGATCTTGGCGACCATGATGTCGTGGCCGTTGAATTCGGCCACGGTGCGTGGGGCCCAGTGCTCGGAGAACTGGGCGAGCTTGTGGGCCAGGTCGATGGCGGGGACGGGGGTGGGGGTGGGGGCGTTGGTGGTGTCAGGCATGGGTGGTCAAAAAGCGGGGTTGCCTGCAGTGTCGCTACCGGGCGCCGGGCGGTCTTGTACATTTGTTGCATGCATGCCGGGGACCCCAGCCCCTCTTCCACACCCTCTTCTTCACCGCCCAGCCAGCGCGACTGGGCCGAGATGCGGCCGCTGGCCTCGGGCGGGGTGACGCTGCTCAATGCGCATTTCACGCAGCACCGGTTCGAGCGGCACAGCCACGAGACGTACTCCATCGGCGTCACGCGCTCGGGCGTGCAGACCTTTGCCTGCCGCGGCGCGCGCCACGCCAGCCTGGCGGGCGATGTGATTTTGTTCAACCCCGATGAGCCGCACGACGGCAGCCGGGGCACGGAGGCGGGGTTTGGCTATTCGATGCTGTATGTGGATGCCGCGCTGGTGCATGCGTGGATGGGTGACCGCGATGCAGCCGGTGACGGTGCCGGCAGCCACCGCATGGCCACCCGCTATTTCAAGGCGCCGCTGGTGCACGACCCCGAGGGCGCGCTGCTGCTGCAGCAGGCCGTGGCGGCGGTGGCCGAGCGGCAGGAGTCGCTGCACGGCGAGGAGCGCACGGCCGCGGCCATGGTGGCGCTGCTGGGCCGGCATGGTGAGCTGCGCCGGCCCTGGGCGGCCACCGGCCTGGACGCGGGCCGCGCCCGCATGGCCCTGGTGCGCGAGTACCTTCATGCCCACTTTGCCGACGATGTGACGGTGCAGGCCCTGGCCACGCAGGCCGGCCTGTCGCGTGCGCACCTCACGCGGGCCTTTACCGCCACCTACGGCATGGCGCCGCATGCCTACCTGAACATGGTGCGCATTCGCCAGGCGCAGGCGGCCCTGCGGCGGGGCGGTGCGCTGGCCGATGTGGCGGCGGCCTGCGGCTTTGCCGACCAGAGCCACCTGACCCGGCGCTTCAAGGGCCAGGTGGGCGTGGCACCGGCGCGGTGGCTGGCACAGATGCAGGCTGGTTGACGGGCTTTCGTCAATCGCCAAGAGGTGGGTGTTGCGGCCATCGCACAGCCCTATAGGCACGCGTACCTAAGTTGCTGAATGCCGCTGTAAGCAGTTGCAACCCGGTGCTAGAGTGCGCGGGCGGGTATGCCCGCCTGCGTGGGGAGCGCAGTACCACCCAACAAAGAATCCAACAACCATCATGCGTTTCTTGACGACGACGAACACCTTTCGCGCGCTGGTGCTGAGCGCCGCCGCGGTGGCCCTGGTGGGCTGCACCGCCCCCCGGGCTACAGCGGACGCCGACCAGAAGGCCAAGCAGTTCACGGCGCAGGCCCAGACGGCTTCGCTCTACATCTACCGCAGCGAAATGACCGGCGCATCGGCCCCGATGACGGTCAGCGTCAACAACCAGTCGCTGGGCAAGACCAACGCCCGCACCTACTACCAGCTGGAGGTGGCACCGGGCAGCTATACCGTGGTTTCGTCGGCCGACAACACCTCCACGGTGAGCTTCGACGCCGAGGCCGGCAAGAGCTACTACGTGTGGCAGAAGGTCACGATGAGCCTGGGCTCTGGCACGGCGCGCGCCCAGGTGTCGCTGGTGAACGAGGCCCAGGGCCAGAAGGGCGTGCTCGCCAGCAAGCTGCTGACCACCAAGGTGCGCCCCAGCGCGTTTGGCGTCGCCCAGGCAGCTGGCAGCATCCCGGAGGTGCCGGCACCCACACCGGTGGCACGCCCTGCAGCACAAGGGCCAAGGCCTGCATCCGCCACGGCAACGGCCGCGATGTCGATGCCGCACTACGTGCCCGACGCCAAGCCAGTGGGCCGCGCCGCCAGGCCCGCAGCAGCCCCCACCGCCGCCGCCGTGCCCGTGGTGAACCCTGCCCAGCCCGCCCCCGTGGCAACAACGGCTGCCGCCGCAGCGCCCACGCCCACCAGCACCAAGGAGTCGCGCCTGCAGTGGCTCAAGCAGATGCGCGATGCCAACCTGATCACCTCGGGTGAGTACGAGACCAAGCGCCAACAGGTGCTGAGCGCGCCCTGACAGGGCGGCCGAGCGATCAGCCTCTCCCCGTTCATCACCCCTTTTTTCTTTCAAGCCAGCGATGGCACCAGGCAGGGCCCGCGCGGGCTTGCCTGCCTGCGCCGAGCGCTTTGCCAGCCTGCCTGCCGTTCACCCACTGTCTGTCTATCCATCCATCCACACCATCCAAGCCATGCGTTATCTGATAAACCACCTGCGTACGATTGCCCTGTTCATTGCCGCGCTGACCCTGGTGGGCTGCGCACAGGTGCCCCGGGCCTCCGTGAACGAAGAGACCAAGGCGAAGCAGTTCGCACCCCAGGCCGAAACGGCTGCGCTGTACATCTACCGCGACGAGCTGTTTGGCGGTGCGATATCCATGCCCGTGAACCTCAACAACCAGAACCTGGGCTACACGGGGCCCAAGAGCTTCTTCTACCTGAACGTGGCACCGGGCCGGTACACCATCGAGTCGATGGCAGAGAACCAGGCCTCCATCAGCATCGACGTGGAGGCGGCCAAGAACTACTTTGTGTGGCAAGAGGTGAAGATGGGCCTGTTCCAAGCGCGCAGCAACCTCACCCAGACGGACGAGGCCAGGGGTCGCCAAGGGGTGCTGGCCTCCAAGATGATCGCGGTGAAGCCAGGCGTTTCCTTCGCACCGGCGGGCGGCGTGGCGACGGCCGTTGCACCTGCACCCACACCGGTGCCGACGCCTGTGCCGGCACTGGCATCCGCCCCCGCACCCGCTGCAGCGCCTGCCCCCAGGTCTGCGCCCGCGCCGGCCACCGGCACGGTGGCGATGCCGTTCGTGCCCGACTCCAAGCCGGTGGCCCGTACTGCAGCGCCTGCGGCAGTGCCCGCCGCGCAAAGCGTGCCTACCGCCGCCACTGTGGCCGTGGTGAGCCCCGCGCAACCCACGCCTGCAACACCGGCGACCGCAACCGCAGCCACGCCCGCCAGCAAAAAGGAAGCGCGCCTGCAATGGCTCAAGCAGATGCGCGATGCGAACCTGATCACCTCGGGCGAGTACGACACCAAGCGCCAGCAGGTGCTGAGCGCGCCTTGAGCGGGCTGGGCAGATCCGCCCGCCCATCCACCCACCATTCCCCAAGGGCCCTGCAAGGGCCCTTTTTCGTGGGCGACCCGCACCCGCTGTAGGACATTGCGCACCTGCTTTGCCCGCGGCATCCGACCCGCCCAGCGGCCCGGGCATGGTCCCATGGGCCTTTTGACCCATCCACAGCGAAGGAGCCCCAGCATGTCCGAAAAGAAAGCCAGCGTGCACTGGGAAGGGGCCGGCAAGACCGGCCAGGGCCAGGTGAGCACGGAGACCGGTGCGCTCGACAAGCACCCCTATGGTTTTGGCAGCCGCTTTGGCGATGACCGCAAGGGCACCAACCCCGAGGAGATCGTGGGGGCGGCGCATGCCTCGTGCTTCACCATGGCGTTTGCCTTTGCGGCCGAGAAGGCGGGCTTTGCCACCGAGGTGATCGACACCACGGCTGCGGTGCGGCTGACCAAGGAGGGCGATGGCTTTGTCATCGACCGCATTGCGCTCACGCTCCAGGCCAAGGTGCCGGGCATGGAGGAGGCCGCCTTCCAGAAGCTGGCGGCCGAGGCCAAGGCCAATTGCCCGCTGTCGAAGGCGCTGGCCGCGGTGCCCGAGATCACCCTGGCGGCAACGCTGGTGCCGTAGCAGGTGTGCCCACCCCTGGGCGGGTGTGTGCATTTGGTAGCAACCCGCTCGCGCGAGTCCCCCTATGATGCGGCGCCATCAACCACAGGGGGTACGGAGTGAGCGAATCTGAAGCAGCGGCCAGCGCACCGGTATCGGCGCAGCTGATCGCCATGATCGGGCAGCCTTTTGACAACAAGAAGGTGCGCGATGTGGTCGCCGGCCTGGGCGTGAAGCGCGTGGGTGCGGCCGACAATGGCCCGGGCGCCTTGAGCTCGAGCATCATCTGGATTGCCAAGGCAGCGGTGCGCATCGACGTGTACCGCCCCAAGGAGCTGAGCAAGCTGACGGCGACGCCTTTTGCGGACGAAGACGTCTGGCTCGTGGGCTCGGTCGAGTTCTTGGCCGCGGGCGCGGACGACCGGATCAAGACGCCGTTTGCCGGGCCGCTGCCCGGGGGCTTGACCATGGATTCCACCCCGCAGGACTGCATTGCCGCCTATGGCCCGGCGGACCTGGACGATGAGCACGAGCGCCCCGGCTTCTCGGGCCGCGTGCTGGGCTGGCGCAAGGGCGGGCTCAACACCGCCATCACCTTCGACTACAAGGGTGGCGGCTGCGCCATGCTCAACCATACGGTGTGCCTGGTGGGCTGCATAGGCGCCTGGCGCTACACCTACGCCGAGGTGTTTGCGCCTTGAGCGCACCGGAGGCCATCGCCTGGGCCGGCCCCGACATCCTGGACGCAGCGCCCGTGCAGCGCGCCGACGGCGACCTGCTGGTGCTGGATGCGCAGGGCGGCATCTGCTGCCTGGACCTGCGTACCCAGGCCATCACCTGGCTGGGCACGGTGGCGCTGCCGGAGCAACCCATGAAAGAAGAAGAGGGCGGCCGGTTCTGGATCACCCCACGCTGGCGGCTGTACGCCAGTGCGGATGGTGCCTTTGCGGCCGCCGTGTTCGACGGGGGGCGGCATGGCGTGGTGGTGCAGCTCACGGAGGGCTGCTCGGCCACCATGCCGCTCGATGGCGGCGACTACCACCCGGAGACAGTGCCGTTCTCGGCCTGCTTCATGGAGGTGGGCCGCCAGACGGTGCTGCTGCACCGCACGGCGTGGAACCGGCTGGATGCCTCAGACCCGCGCACAGGCCGGCTGTTGACGGAGCGCGGGCCCACTCAGTACGCAGCGCAGGGCGAGCGGCCGGAGCACTACCTCGACTATTTCCATGGCGAGTTGCGGCCCGGCCCGGGTGGCAGCACGCTGCTGTTCGATGCCGGGTGGGTGTGGCAGCCGGTGGGTGTGCCGCGGGTCTTGGATGTGCAGGCCTGGCTGGCCGGCAATGTGTGGGAGGCCGAGGACGGGCCGAGTGTGCAATGGTTGAACCTGCGCGAGGACTGGAATTTTCCTGCGTGCTGGACCGATGGCGGGCACATCGCCCTGGGTGGCATGGGCGATTGGGACGATGAGGAGTTCGAGACCGCCGCGGCACCGCCCGGGGTGCGCATCGTCGACGTGCGCGCCGAAGCGCAGGCGCAGGCCTCTGCCCGCACGCTGCGCATGGACCTGGCGCCGCAGGAGCTGTTCTCCGACGGGTACCTGCTGTTTGCCGCGCATGCGGGCTGCACCAGCGCATGGCGCCTGGACACGGGCGAGCGCATGCAGGTGGTCGAGGGCTTTGCCGCAACGCACCACCACCGGCAGCGCGGGCTGCTGCTGGAGGTGGCGCCCCGGGCCATCCGGCTGCAGCGGGCGGCTTGAAGCCGCCGCCGGCGGTGCCGCAGGTCACGCAGATGGCGATGCTGCCGGCGCCGTGATGCGGTGGGGCCGTGCGCGGGCGGGCTGCACCACGCCATCGCGCAGCTCGCGCCGCAGGATCTTGCCCACGCTGGACTTGGGCAAGGCATCGACAAACACGATCTGCCGCGGCACCTTGTAGGGGGTGAGCTCGCGGCGGCAGTGGTCGGCGATGTCGTGTGCGCTGATGCGCACCTCGGCCATGCGCACCACGTACAGGCGCAGGGCCTCGCCGGTCTTGTCGTCGGGCACGCCGATGCAGGCGCATTCGAGCACGCCGGGGTAGGCGGTGGCGACGGCCTCGACCTCGTTGGGGTAGACGTTGAAGCCCGAGACGATGACCATGTCCTTCTTGCGGTCCACGATCTTGAGGAAGCCGCGCTCGTCGAGCTGGCCGATGTCGCCGGTGCGGAAGTAGCCACCGGGCGTGAGGGCCGCGGCATTGGCCTCGGGCTGCTGCCAGTAGCCGGCCATGACCTGCGGGCCGCGCACGCACACCTCGCCGGCCTGGCCCGGGGCCACGGGCTGGCCCTGCTCGTCGAGCAGCTGCACATCGGTGGAGGGCAGGGGCAGGCCGGTGGTGCCGCTGAAGGCGTCGACCGATGCGGGGTTGAAGGCGACCACCGGGCTGGTCTCGCTCAGGCCATAGCCCTCGCGGATGAACTGGCCGGTGATGGCCTGCCAGCGCGCCGATACGGCGGGCACGATGGCCGCGCCGCCGCCGCCCGCGAGCCTCAGCCGCGACCAGTCCACCTGCTGCGTGCCCGGGTGCGCGGCCAGGCCGGCATACAAGGTATTGACCCCCATGAACACGCTGGGCCGCGCGGCCTGCAGCACGCCGACCAGCGAATCCAGGTCGCGCGCATTGGGCACCAGCCAGTTGTGCGCACCCACCGCAAAGTAGCTCACCAGGTTCACCATGAGCGCGAAGATGTGGTACAGCGGGATGGCGGTGACGATGGTCTCCTGCCCGGGGCGCAGCGCATCGGGCACGAAGGCCTTGAACTGCTGCACGTTGGCCACCAGGTTGCGGTGCGTGAGCATGGCGCCCTTGGACAGGCCCGTGGTGCCGCCCGTGTACTGCAGAAACAGCAGGTCGCCGCCGGCCAGCAGCGGCGGCACGAAGGGCAGGGCCGCGCCTTCGGCCAGGGCCTGGGCGAAGGGGGTGCTGCGCTGCAGGCCGGCATCGACGGGCGGGCTGGGCAGCGTGGCCTGTGTGCAGCCATCGCCCGGCGCTACGGTGAGGATGCTCTGCAGCGCCACCCGGCCCTGGATGGCGGCCAGCGTGGGGGTGGCGCCGGCGTAGATGACGAGGATGCGCGCGCCCGCATCGTTGAGCTGGTGCTCGAGCTCGCGCGGGGTGTACAGCGGGTTGACGTTGACCTGCACGCAGCCGGCACGCGCAATGCCCAGCAGGGCGATGGGAAAGGCCGGCAGGTTGGGGCACATCACGGCCACGCGGTCACCCTTGCGCGCGCCCAGCACGCACTGCAGGTAGGCGGCAAAGGCGCGGGCCTGCCGGTCGACCTCGGCATAGGTGAGCGTCTGGCCCAGGCAGGTGAAGGCCGGGCGGTGCGCATGGACCCGGATGGCCGCGTCGAGCAGGTGCACGATGGAGGGATGGGCGTCGGGGTCGATGTGGGCCGGTATGGCGCCATAGCTGGCCAGCCAGGGTTGGGAGTGCATGGGTTGGGGTCTCCTTGTGCGGTGTCTTCTTGGAGGCGATGCACCACCCCGACCAAGCGGAGCTGTGCATCGCCAGACCTGCGCTCAGCGCAGAGCGCCCGCCAGGGCCGCGAAAGCCAGGCGGTCGTAGTTGTGCGTGAACGCCGTGTTGGGGATGGGGTGCGACGAGAGCTTGACCACCACCAGCTGCGCCGCCGGGTTGATGTGGATGTGCTGGCCCATGAGGCCCTTGGCCTCGAAGCTGCCGTCCACATCGTGCGGCAGCCACCAGTGGTTGTGGTACGAGTAGCCCGCGCGCATGGTCTGGCCCGAGGCCTTGAACTTCTCAGGGTCGGCGCCCTTGCGCAGCTCGGTCACGGTGGCGGGGGAGACGACCTGCTTGTGGTTGTAGTAGCCGTTCTGGCGCAGCATCTCGCCCAGGCGGCCCAGGTCGCGCAAGGTGGCGTTGATGCCCACGCTGGTGGACTGGGCGCCCGTGGGGTCGGCCCACACATAGCCGTCCTGCTCGGCGCCCAGCGGGGCCCAGATGCGCTCGGACAGCAGGGTGGAAAAGCCCTTGCCGGTCACGCGCTGCAGGATCCAGCCGATGACCTCGGTGTCCACCGACTTGTAGTAGAAGCCCTTGCCGTGCTCGCCCTCCTTCTGCACCGTGGGCAGGTAGTCGAGCATGGCCCGGGCGCCCGGGTAGTTGGCCGGCGCGGGCACCAGCCCGGCGGAGATGAGGTACTGGAACACGCCCGATTGCGGGTCGGCAAAGTCCTCGGCGTACTTGACGCCGGTGGTCATGTCCAGCGTCTGCTGCACGGTGGCATCGGCCCAGGCGCTGCCCGCCAGCTCGGGTAGGTAGCGGGTGACGGGGGCGGCGGGGTCGATCAGGCCTTCGTGGATCAGCTCGGTGGCCAGCAGGCCGGTGAGCGACTTGCTCATGGACCACAGCACATGGGGCACGTGCGGCTGGTTGCCGACGTAGTGGCGTTCGTAGACCACGCGGCCCTGGTGGATGACCAGCAAGCCGTCGGTGTAGGTGGCCTTCTGCCACTGGGCCAGCGTGGTGCGGGCGCCCTTGTCGTCGAGGAAGGCCAGGCCGTCGAGCTCGCGCGGCGCGGCCTGCAGCTCACTCGCAGGCCCGGGGCCGCGTGCGATGTTGGCCGTGGGCCCCAGCTCGCGCAGGTGGTGCAGGGCCCAGCGTGCGTTGGGGTATTTGAGGATGGTGCCCAGCCGCACCTGCTTGTCGGGCGGCGGTGGAAAGCCCTGCATGAGCTTGAGCGCCACGGGGTCGGTGGCCTCGGGCGGGGGCAGCTGCGTGGGCTGCGCATGGCTGCTGGCCTGGGCCAGGGTCAACAGGGCCGTGGCAACGGCAAATGAAAGGGTGCGGCGGGGAAGGCGCATGGTGACAGGTCTCCTTGAAAAGAAAGAATGAAAAGAAAAAGGCGGGGTTGGACAGGGGAGGGAAAAGGGAGGCGCGTGGCGCTCATGGCGCGGCAGCGGGCGCGGGCCGGTGCCAGACCTGGGTCTTGCCGAACAGCGCAATGCCCACGTAGGCATGCACGCGCAGCTGGTCGGTGCCGGCGGGGGTGAGGGTGGCGCTGTAGGTCTTGGCGTTCTCGCGGTTGTAGATTTCGCCCTGGTGCTCGTTGGGGCCGCTTTCCTTGAAGCCCGAGAGCAGGGTCATGCCCAGCGCGGGGCGCTTGTCGGCGAACTCACCGCCCTGGCCGGGGCCGGCCATGGAGCGGTTGGCCATGACCCGCACGACCTTGCCGCACAGGGTGGCGCTGCCGGGGTTGCAGGGGGCGATCTCCACTTCGAGGTTGCCGCTTTCGGTGATCCAGCGGCCCAGCGGGGCCCGGGGTTCGGTGCCGGCCTGCGGTTGCGCCTGGGCGGGCGGCGTCAGCAACAAGGCGGCGTACAGGGTGGCTGCGGCCAGCAGGCAGCAGGCATTGGCAGACTGCGGTGTCATCGGGAAGCCCTCGTTCAGGTTCAGGAAGACTGCATTGGAGCCAGCCCAGGTATCGGGCATTTGTCCTGCCGGGGGCTTTTGGTGAGCGCGGATGTCGGCGGCGCGCGCAGACAAGTTGGGATACAAATGCGCCGCAGGGGCACCGCACAGGCCCCTGCATTGCCTGGAGAATCGAGCCCATGCAGCAACAACCGCCGCCTGTAGACCATGTACTCATCGTCGATGACGACGCCGGCATCCGCGAGCTGGCGGCGCAGTACCTGCGCAAGCAGGGCCTGCAGGTGAGCGTGGCGGCCGACGGGCGGCAGATGCGCGCGGTGCTGGCGGGCACGCGCATCGACCTCTTGGTGCTGGACCTGATGCTGCCCGGCACCGATGGCATCACCCTGTGCCGCGAGCTGCGCGGCCCGGGGGCGCCGGTGCTGCCCATCATCATGCTGACCGCGCGCAGCGACGAGGCCGACCGCATCCTGGGCCTGGAGCTGGGGGCCGACGACTACGTGACCAAGCCCTTTGCCGCGCGCGAGCTGCTGGCGCGCATCCACGCCGTGCTGCGGCGCACGCGCATGCTGCCACCCAACCTCGCGGCCACCGAGCCGGTGCGCGAGCTGGCCTTTGGCGACTGGCGGCTGGACACCACGGCGCGCCACCTGCTCGATGCGAGCGGTGCGGTGGTGGCCCTGTCGGGCGCGGAGTACCGGCTGCTGCGCGTGCTGCTGGACCACCCGCAGCGCGTGCTCACGCGCGACCAGTTGCTGCAGCTGACGCAGGGGCGCGATGCCGATGTGTTCGACCGCTCCATCGACCTGCTGGTGAGCCGTGTGCGCCAGCGCCTGGGCGATGGGGCACGCGGCTCGCGCTACATCAAGACGGTGCGCAACGAGGGCTATGTGTTCTGCGCCGCGGTGCAGCCCGGGCCCGCAGGCGCTGGAGCTGGAGCTGGAGCTGGAGCTGGAGCTGGAGCTGGCGCAGCGGGAGCGGGGCCGGCATGAGGCGCTGGTGGCCTGGCTCGCTGTTCGGGCGCATTCTGCTGGTGCTGGCGCTGGGCCTGGCGCTGGCGCATGCGCTGACCTTCATGCTGGCGGTGACCGAGCGCAGCATGAGCATGCGCAGCGCCATGGTGGGCTACTTCGCGAGCGATGTGGCCAGCTCGGTGGCGGTGCTGGAGCGCCTGCCCGCCAGCGAGCGCAGCGAGTGGCTCACGCGCCTGGCGCGGCGCAACTACCGCTTCGTGCTGGCCGAGCCGCTGCAGCTACCCGCCAGCCCATCGGCCCTGGCCGTGCTGGTGACGGGCGCCGTGGCCGCCGCGCTGCCGCCCGAGCGCGCGGTGCAGGTGGTGGACCCCGGGGTGCCCGGCACCGAGCTGCGCCTGCAGCTGCGCCTGGCCGATGGCACGCCGCTGGCGGTGGACATGGACGAGCCCCGGCTGCAGGTGTCGCACTGGGTGCTGACCGCCCTGGCGCTGCAGCTGGTGGTGCTGGTGGGCCTGTGCGCCTGGGCCGTGCGCGCCGCCACGCGCCCGTTGAACACCCTGGCCGACGCGGCCGACGCCCTGGGCCCCGCGCAGCCGGCCAACCCCATGGCCGAGGATGGCCCGCGCGAGGTGGTGCGTGCCGCCGCCGCCTTCAACCGCATGCAGCAGCGCATCCAGGCGCACCTGCAGGAGCGCATGCAGATCCTGGCGGCGGTGTCGCACGACCTGCAGACCCCCATCACGCGCCTGCGCCTGCGCGCCGACCTGCTGGACGACGCGGCCCTGCGCGAGCGCCTGCATGCCGACCTGGCCGAGATGCAGTCGCTGGTGGAAGAGGGCATTGCCTATGCGCGCTCGCCCCAGGCCGTGCGCGAGCCGCTGCAGCGCGTGGACCTGCGCGCGCTGGTGGAAAGCCTCGCCATGGACTATGCCGACGCGGGCATGCCGGTGCGCGTGCTGCACGCGGCCGATGGCATCTGCGACACGCGCCCGCAGGCACTGCGCCGGCTGTTGTGCAACCTGGTGGACAACGCGCTCAAGTTCGCGGGCAGCGCCGAGCTGGCCGTGGAGACGAACGCGCAGGGTACCTGGAGCGTGCGCGTGCTCGACCATGGCCCGGGCATCCCTTCCACCGAGCTGGCTGCCGTGCTGCAGCCCTATGTGCGGCTGGAGGACTCGCGCAACCGCGGCACGGGCGGCACAGGCCTGGGCCTGGCCATTGCGAACGAGCTGACCCAGGCCCTGGGCGGGCGCCTGGTGCTGGGGCCGCGCGAGGATGGCGGCGAAGGGTTGCAGGCACGGGTGGAGCTGCCGGGGTAGCGTTGCGTTGCAGGGCAGCGCTGGTACAGTGCCCTTTCCGTGGCTTGGCTCGTGACAGGGAACACCATGACAGACACCGGCAGTAGCAGCACCCAGCGCATCCGCATCGGCATCGGCGGCTGGACCTTCGAGCCCTGGCGCGACAACTTCTACCCCGCCGGCCTGTCGCACGCCAAAGAGCTGCACTACGCGAGCCGCCAGCTCACAGCCATCGAGGTCAACGGCACCTACTACAGCACCTTCAAGCCGCCCACCTTTGCCAAGTGGCATGGCGAGACGCCCGAGGGCTTCATGTTCTCGCTCAAGGCCAACCGCTTTGCCACCAACCGCCGGGTGCTGGCGGATGCCGGCGATTCGATCGCGCGCTTTGTCGAGAGCGGTATCACCGAACTCAAGGACAAGCTGGGCCCCATCGTCTGGCAGTTCATGCCGACCAAGGTGTTCGAGCCCGGGGATTTCGAGGCCTTTCTGGCGCTGCTGCCCCAGGCGGTGGATGGACGCGCGCTGCGCCATGCGCTGGACGTGCGGCACCCGAGCTTTGCGACGCCGGAGTTTCTGGCCCTGGCCCGCCAATACGGCTGCGTGCCGGTGCACACCGATTCCGAGAAATTCCCGGCCATTGCCGACGGCGCGGCCGACTTTGCCTACCTGCGCCTGATGCGCAGCCAGGCCGAGGTGCCCACGGGCTACACGCCCGAGGCGATTGCCCAGTGGGCCCAGGGCGTGCGCACCTGGACCGGTGGCGAGCGCCCGCGCGATGTGTTCGTGTATTTCATCAACGGCGCGAAAGAGCGAGCGCCGGCCGGGGCGATAGAGCTGCTCAAACAGCTCGGCCTGCGCGCCTGAAACCTAGACGGTTTCGCGCTGCGTGAAGCCCTGCGGGGCCTCACCCCCATCGGGCACATTGCCCACCACCACGCGGTCCACCCGCGCCTGTGCCGGCCCCTGGTGCGCCCAGTCGATGAGGGCCTGCACGGCCTGCGGCGTGCCCCAGGCGCAGGCCTCCACCTGGCCGTCGCGGCGGTTGCGCACCCAGCCCTGCACGCCCAGGCGTTCGGCGGCCTGGACCATGGACCAGCGGTAGCTCACGCCCTGCACATGGCCGGTGATGAGCAGGTGGCGGGTGGTGATTTCTTCAGTCATGGGGGCACTGTACCGTGAGCCTTGCAGGGTGGGCACGCCGGGCGCACACTGCCCCGCATGACTGAACGCAAGGCCCTGCCCGCGATCGACACCGAACGCTGCACCGGTTGCGGCTGGTGCATAGCCGTGTGCCCGCCGCATGTGCTGTCGCTGCAGGTGCAGGGGCCGCAGAGCTGGGGTCCCAAGCGCTCCACGCTGCACGACGAGGCGGGCTGCACGGGGTGCGCACTGTGTGCAGTGCGCTGCCCGTTCGATGCGATACGCATGGTGCGCATTGACTTACCACAGACCACGCACGGCATGGCGAAAAAAGAGGCGCAATAAAACACGCAAAACAGGTCGCATTTTCTGAAAAAAGCCTTTTCAAGTCATAGACTTGGGAATGTTTTTTAAGTCGCAATCTTTTTCGCAGTACACCCACCCTTCACAGATGCAGCCGCTGCTGCCTCCCGCACGCCGATTGGGGCCTTTGTTGGAGCAGGCGCAGGGCCTGGTCCGCAGGGCCGACCGGCTGTCGGGCCTGTGCCAGCCCGGGGCCCTGGGGGGGCTGCGCACGCTGCTGCGGGCGATGAATGCGTACTACGCGCAAAAGTTCGAGGGTCTGGAAAAAGTGCAGCCGCTGGAGATCGAGCAGGCCCTGCGCGGCGAGTGGGCTGCCGATCCGGAAAAAGCGGGGCGCCAAAGGTTGGCGCTGGCGCACATGGCCACCGAGGCCCAGCTGGAAATGCGCTGGGCCGGTTGGGATGCCAAAACGGTGTGGGCGCCCCAAATGGTGTGCGACATCCACCAGGATGTGTTCGCCCGCCTGCCCGAAGCCGACCGGGCCGTGAAAGGGGGGGCCTCGCTGCGGCCCGGGGCGTTGCAAAACGGGCCTGCAAAAGTACGAGCGTTGCTGGAGCAGTGGGGAAATGGCTACGGCGGCGTCCAAGCCGTTCAAGAGGGCGGCATGCCGGTGCTGGCGATGGCCGCGTCGCACCAGCGGCTGCGGGGCATCCAGCCGTTCCGCGAAGGCAGTGGCCGCGTGGCCTGCTTGCACACCCACCTGGTGCTGGGGCACCTGGGCCTGACCCATGGCCTGTGGTCGCCGCTGCGCGGCTTCGCCCGCAGCCAGGAGGCCTACCGCGCCCACCTGGCCGCAGCGCAGGATCTGCGGGGCCTGGAGGAGTGGATGCACTATGTGCTGACCCAGTGCCTGGAGCAGGTGCAGTTGATGAGCAGCCTGCTCGCACCGCAGGACATGCAGGACCGCATTGCGGCCTGCCTGGGCTTCGAGGCGCATGTGGTCCGCCAGGGGGTGCGCACCGAATCCTTGCGCGCGCTGCACTACCTGTTCGCCACACAGGGCATGCTGGACCGCCGCGACTTCAAGGCCATGCTGGGGCTGGGCGACCGCATGGCCACGGCGCAGATCACGGCACTGCTGCAGCGCGGCCTGCTGGAGAGCGATTCACCGCACGGCAAGCTGCGCTTTGGCGTGCCGCAGCACGCGCTGCGTTTCTATTTTCCGAGGCTGTGGCCCGAGGCAGAGCGAGAGGCTTGACGGTCCCCGGGGCGAATCCGCTACACTGATAGGCATGTCGTTCACCCAGATCCACACCGCACGTGCTGCTGCCGCCCCGATGGGCGCCTGCATGATGCTGCCTGCATTCTCGCGGGCAATGGGTGCACGAATGATTACCACCATTACCACCGCGGCCACCTGAGCACGCGCAGGTGGCCGTTCCGGCAGCCACCTGGTGATCGCTCTCTTCCTCCCCCTCGGAATGAACGAATGAAACCCAGCTCTGGCAGCTGGGTTTTTTGTTTGTTTTTCGTTCGTTCGTCAAGGAAGCCCTATGTACCGCGATCCCGTCCAGTCCCTTCAGCCCGCACAGCACAGCATTGCCACGACCATGGCCATGCCTGCTGCCACCCGCCCCCTGCGCGTGGGCATGATCGGCATTGGCACCGTGGGTGCAGGCACCTTCCGCGTGCTGGCGCGCAACCAGGCCACCATTGCGGGCCGCGCGGGGCGCGGCATCGAGGTGGTGGTGGTGGCAGCCCGCAACCTGGCGCGCGCGGCCGGTGTGGTGGGCACGGGCGTGGCGCTGACCAACGACCCCATGCAGGTCGCCACCCACCCCGAGGTGGATGTGGTGGTGGAGGCCGCAGGCGGCACCGGCCCGGCGCGCGAATGGCTGCTGGCGGCCATGGCGGCCGGCAAGCATGTGGTGACAGCCAACAAGGCGCTGCTGGCCGTGCATGGCAACGAGCTGTTTGCTGCGGCACGGGCGCACGGCGTGGCACTGGCCTACGAGGGCGCGGTGGCCGTGAGCATCCCCATCATCAAGGCGCTGCGCGAGGGCCTCACGGCCAACCGCATCGAGTGGGTGGCAGGCATCATCAACGGCACGACCAACTTCATCCTGACCAAGATGCGCGACGAGGGCCTGGGCTTTGCCGAGGCCCTGGCGCAGGCACAGGCCCTGGGCTATGCCGAGGCCGACCCGGCCTTTGACATCGAGGGCGTGGATGCGGCGCACAAGGTGACGCTGCTGGCAGCCAATGCCTTCGGCATGCCGGTGCGCTTTGCCGATGCCCAGGTGGAGGGCATCACCGCGCTGCAAGGGCTGGACGTGGCCTGCGCCGAGCAGCTGGGCTACCGCATCAAGCTGCTCGGCGTTGCGCGAAAACGGGCCGATGGTGTGGAACTGCGCGTGCAGCCCGCGCTGGTGCCGGCCACGCACCTGCTGGCGCATGTGAACGGCTCGATGAACGGCATCCTGGTCAAGGGCGATGCGGCCGGCGTGACCATGTACTACGGTGCGGGCGCGGGCTCGGAGCAGACCGCCTCGGCCGTGATCGCCGACCTGGTGGACGTGGCACGGCTCGACGGCACGAACGCCGCGCAGCGCGTGCCGCACCTGGGCTTCCATGCCCATGCGGTGGACGAAGCCCTGGCCGTGCTGCCGCGCGCCGCCGTGCACACGCGCCACTACCTGCGCGTGCCCGTGCATGCAGCGCAGGACATCGAGGCCGTGGGCGCCTGGCTGGCGGCGCAGCAGGTGCCGGTGGCGCAGGTCGCGCTGGCGGCCGAGAAAGCCCTGCCCCCCGGCAGCGGCCCGCAGGTGCTGGTGCTGACCGATGCGGTTGCCCAGGCCACGGTGGACCTGGCCGTGCACGCACTGGCGTCGCACAAGGCCGTGGCCGGGCCGGTGACGTCGCTGCGTGTGGAGATGCTGGAGGCGTAAGTTCTCAGGCGGGGGAACCCTGCCGCACCAGCGCCGCCATCTCCAGCGCGGCGGGTGTGCCTTCGGCCGTGAGGCCGGCCACCACGCCCGCGCGGTCCGTCTCGGTGCGGTTCTGGCTGACCTTCCACACGCCCTCCCAGCGCTCCACCGCGAGCTCGATGCCGACGATGGCGCGCATCATCTGCTCGATGTAGACGGGTGGTGCGTCGTCCAGGCGCCAGGGCTCGGGGCGGTGGGCCTCGTGCGCCTCGCTCAGCGTGTGCAGGATGGCGCGCAAGGTGGCGGGGTCGTCCTTCAGGGCGGTGAGCTGGCCGTGGGCATGCACGGTGGCGTAGTTCCAGGTGGGCACCTGCTTGCCATCGACGGCCTTGGAGGGGTACCAGGTGGGCGAGATGTACGCCTGCGGCCCGTGGAAGATGGCCACAGCCGTCTGCGGCAGCAGCGGCCACACGCTGTTGGCGCGCGCCACATGGCCGACCAGGGTGCCGTGCTCGCCGCGCGTGGGGTCCAGGTACAGCGGCACGTGGTTGGCGTGCAGCGCACCTTCGTGCGTGATGACCAGCGTGGCCAGGGGCTGGGCGCGCACCAGACCTTGCAGCACGGCGGCGTCGGCCACGCGGAATTGGCGGTTGGCATTGGCCATGTCAGCCCCCTTCGCTCAGTTGCAGCACGGGCGCGCAGTCGATCTGCGTCTTGACCGAATTGGCCAAAAAGCACGAGGCATGGGCCTTGTGGTGCAGGTCGCCCAGCTGCTCGGCGCTGGGTGCGTGCGCGGGGTCGAAGCGCGTGACCGGCTTGAGCTGCACATGGGTCACGACGAGCTGGCCCGCCGCGTTCTTGGCCATGGTGCCCACGGCGGCGTCGCTGTAGCTGTCGAGCCGAAAGCCCGCGCGGCTCGCATAGTCCATGAACCACAGCATGTGGCAGCTGGAGAGCGCGGCGATGTAGGCCTCCTCGGGGTCGACCGCGGCCGCGTCGGAATAGGGCAGAGGCACGACATGGGGCGAGGACGATGCGGCCACGCTGGCGCCGCCGTCGAACTGCCAGGTGTGGGCGCGGTGGTAGCGCTTGTCGAGGAAATCGTCGCTGCCGCGTTGCCAGGTGATGGTGGCGAAATGCTCTGCCATGGTGGGGTGCTTTCTCGTGGGGGTTACCTACAATGGTTCCTCAGTCTATTGCGATACTGCACCATCGAAGGGGCCAATTCGTGCCAAGCGCCAGAGCCAATTCCACCGCGGCGACTGCCACGCTGCGCCAGCAGGTCTACGAGCAACTGCGCAGCGCCATCGAGCAGGGCAGCCTGCGCGCGGGCACGCGGCTGCCGCCCTCGCGCGAGCATGCCGCGGCACTGGGCGTGTCGCGCAACACGGTGCTGTGGGCCGTGCAGCGCCTGCAGGCCGAAGGCTATGTGGAGGCGCGCGTGGGCGACGGCACCTATGTCTCGCAGGCGGCCGCGGGCGCTGCCAGCCGCAGCCAGCAGCTGGTGGCGCCGCCACGCGGCCTGTCACGGCGCGGCCAGCTGATTGCCGACACGGCCGCGCGCTGGAACCCGCCGGTGGCCGTGGCGCGGGCCTTCCGCATGGGGGCGCCCGAGGTGGACACGTTTCCGTACGCCGTGTGGGACCGCCTGGCCCGCCAGGCCGGCCCCGGCCAGCGCGCGGCGCGCGCCCAGTACCTGGACCCGGCCGGCGACCCGCAGTTGCGCGAGGCGGTGGCGCAGTGGCTGTGGGCCTCGCGCGGCATCCGCTGCGATGCGGCGCAGGTGGTGGTGTGCTCGGGCTCGCAGCAGGCCATCGACCTGATCGCGCGGCTGCTCTTGGACGTGGATGACGAGGTGCTGGTGGAGGACCCGGGCTACCCCGGCATCCGCGCGGCGCTGCTGGCCCACGGTGTGCTGGCCCGCCCTATGGCCATGGACGGCGAAGGCGCCTGCATTGCCGAGGCCACCGAGCGCTGGCCCGGCGCCCACATGGCCGTGGTGACGCCCACGCACCAGTACCCCACGGGTGTGCGCATGGGCCTGGCACGGCGCCAGGCGCTGCTGCAGTGGGCGCGCACGCACGATGCCTGGGTGGTGGAGGACGACTACGACGGCGAGTTCCAGTACGGCGCGCAGCGCGTGCCCGCGCTGTGCAGCCTGCCGGGGTCGGAGCGGGTGCTGTACGTGGGCACCTTCTCGAAGACGCTGCACCCCGGGCTGCGCCTGGGCTTCATCGTGGCGCCGCCCGCGCTGGTGCAGCCCTTTGCCATGGCCCGCGCCATCACCGACCGGCATGCGCCCGGCGATACCCAGGCGGTGCTGGCGCAGTTCATTGCCGAGGGCCACCTGCTGCGCCACCTGCGCCAGATGCGCGAGCTCTACCAGGCGCGCCAGCAAGCCCTGCGCGACGCGCTGGCCGAGGCCAGCGACGGCGCCCTGCAGCTGGCCGCAAGCGACCGGGGTATGCACCTGCTGCTTGAGCGCGCCCCGGGCAGCGACGACGAGGCGCTGTGCCGCCAGGCCCAGGCGGCGGGGGTGATGCTGGCGCCGCTGTCGCGCTACGTGATCGCGTCAGAGCGGCGCGGCTGGCTGTTCGGCTATGCGGGCTTCGACATCGCCGAGATCACATCGGCGGCGCGCACCGTGGGCAGGCTGGCCAGGCGCCTGCCGCGTGGCTGACTAGGGCCTGTTAACCCTAATTTCGGGGTCGCGAAGGCGCTTGCCGGCGTGCCAATCTAGGCGCGTGACGCCGCGTGTGCATGTGCACACGCAAGGAGCGCAACGAC
>JAESFW010000215.1_pt1 | contig 31752 bp, 35 predicted proteins | sample 9269481 | NCBI WGS metagenome assembly JAESFW01 (sample SAMN14515350, study PRJNA621654) | algae metagenome | isolation source: Lyngbya sp. HA4199-MV5 and co-occurring heterotrophs from soil with... | place: USA: Ahupuaa O Kahana State Park, Hawaii | collected 2009-07-21
CCGTGCGAGCGGCAATCCTCTCGACTTGGTCAAACGGCCAAACCGAAGGGCAGATCACCCGTCTCAAGCTTGTCAAACGCCAGATGTACGGCCGTGGAAAGATCGACCTTCTCCAAGCGCGCCTCATCGGCGCGCAATAATCCCGACCGTCAGCGAAATTGCGTCAGACCCAACCTCCAAAGCGATAACCGCCCCTCACGGGGCCAACATTGCAGGCGATCTCACACCTCTGATGCTACAGGCAGCCGCCACACGGCTTTCACTCACTCGTTGTTCAAACCGCTCCAACACGCACTCTGCGATTGCGCTCGCGGCTTGGTCGGGGATGGCGAACACCGAGCTGACGTTGATCTCGCACAGCACGTAAGTATCCGCTCCAGCTTCATCGACCGGACCGTAGAGAAAATCGGCGTCCCAGATCACGGGCATGTCGCCCTTGGCGACGTCGAGGCACGCCATCAATTGCGGAATCCAGTCCACCTCCATCGTCTGCCTCAGCCGCCCGAATCGCTGCGCATCGGCCGGGAACATGACCTTGCCAAGTGCCGCGTCCGGATGCATCGCAGCGGGATCCATCAGCCCTTGCGGATGCTGGTGACCGAAGCCGACGACACGGTCCTCGCTCACGTAGCACCGAATCATGCCATCGCGGAGCCTTGGCTGAAAGGGCTGGTCGACGACCGCGCCGCCATCGTCGAAGTAGCGTCGACACGACGCGAAGAATCGAGCCAGAGCCATCGTCGTGGGCTCGCTTCCGGCATGGGCCTCTCGGACGCGCACCTCTCCCGTGCCCGATGCGGAAGCCACCCTCTCGACTTTCCAGACGCCCTGACCATCATTGCCGCGGCTCTGCTTGAGAACGCGTGGACGACCAAGCGCGAGCTGCTTCGGGAACCTGGTCTGGAAATCGGAGAACGACTCGTAGAGTTCGACGCCCGCGGACCAGCTCATCCCGCGAGTGCGGAAAAGCACGTCCTTGACGCCCATCTTAGCGATGACGTCAGGATGGGCGCTGACCCAGCATCGCGCGGTCGCGACTTCGCGGAGGAGCTGGTTCAACCGAAGGCGCGTCCTCCCGTCCTGGAGCGGGTTGACCCAGACGAGCACGCCGTCGACCTGCTGGAGCTGCGCGCGGACTTCCTCATGCGTATCTTCATCGTAAACTGCCGGCTCGGCGGTGATACCGAGCTTCGCCAGTTCCTCAAAGATCAGATGGAAGCGGGAATACCGCGCGGTCGCGTGCAGTCGGGCCTCGCGATCGCCGCGCCATAGGATGGCGATCCTTCCTGAGGTTTGTACGGTCATGACGCACCCATTAGCTAAGGAACCAGCCGTGACAGGCTTCCATCCAAAGGAACGCCCGGCCCAACTGGGTGGAGCCGAAGGACGGTGCTCGATGTCCAGACCTCAGTCCTCCCCTCGCGCCGATGTCCAGCACAAGGCGTCGTCCTTCATCTGCCAGCGCAGGTCCTACCGGCGGCTCATGGCATACTCCGTGAGCGCGCCGCCCGGCAGGAAGCTGTATCGCCAATGGACGCCGTCGCTGAACTCCTTGCCGGCCATGAGCTTCGAGATCGCCGTGCCATGGATTCGCTTGAAGCCATTCAGTTCCGGGCGGCTCTCCGCAGCCGCCGGCGCAAGGCCAGCGCCAACGAGCAGAACAGCGGCCAGAGCTAGGCTCGCCGTTGGCTTGCCCATCTCAACCTCCTGCCACCTGCTTGATCAGGACGCCGGCGAGCGCCGCCGCAGCGAGCGTCGGGATCATGCCGATCTTGAAGCGCAGCATCGCGATCATGGCGGCGACCGAGAGCAGGGCGGCGCGCCAGTCGAGCGACGACAGCACGGGGAGATCGAGCGCGAGGTCGAGGAATTCGGCTGAGCGCACCTCGCGGAAGACGACGTGGAGCGCAAACCACAACGCCAGGTTCATCACGACGCCGACGACGGCTGCCGTGATCGCTGTCAACGCGGCAGAGAGCGCCTTGTTGCCGCGCAGCGCCTCGACGTAAGGGGCGCCGAGAAAAATCCAGAAGAAGCATGGCGCGAAGGTGACCCAGACCGTCAGGAGCCCGCCGAGGCTGCCGGCCACGAGCGGATCGAGTCCGCCCGGTGAGCGATAGGCCGCGAGGAATCCGACGAACTGGAGGACGAGGATCAGCGGTCCAGGCGTGGTCTCGGCCAACCCCAGGCCATCGACCATCTCGCCGGGAGCCAGCCAGCCGAAGGTCTCGACTGCCGCTTGGGCGACATAAGCCAGCACCGCGTAGGCCCCACCGAAGGTGACGACCGCCATGGTGCTGAAGAAGCCGCCGACCTGCGTCCAGACGCTAGTGCTGCCCGTCAGTAGCCAGAGCGCCAGCACAGGACCAAGCCAGATCGGCAGCCAGATCGCGCAGGTCTTGAGGGCCTTGGCGCCCGACGGCGTGGCGTGGTCGAGCTCCCCCCGCTCGAACATCAGGTCGACGACGCCCTTGAATTCGGATGCGCCGGCCTTGGCGCCATGCCCGCTGCCGGCGAACGTCGTCGGCGCGTAGCGGTGCCCCAGCCAGCCGACGAGGCCCGCCGCGAGGATGATGATCGGGAACGGGATCTTGAAAAGATAGATGCCGATGAAGGCGGCGACCGCGATCACGACCATGGCGCGGTTCTTCAGGGCGCGCCGGCTGATCCGCAAGCCCGCTTCGACGACCACGGCCAGAACGGCCGCCTTGACGCCGAAGAAGACGGCATCGACGAGCGGCACATGGCGAAAAAGGACGTAGAGCAGGCTCAAGCCCAGCATTACCAGCGCGCCGGGGACGATGAAGAGCAGACCGGCCATGAGGCCGCCGATCGTGCGATGCATCAGCCACCCGATATAGATCGCGAGCTGCTGGGCCTCCGGGCCCGGCAGGAGCATGCAGTAGTTCAGGGCGTGCAGGAACCGCTGCTCGCCGATCCAGCGGCGGTCCTCGACTAACTCCTTGTGCATCAGCGCGATCTGGCCCGCGGGCCCGCCGAAGGAGAGGCAGCCGATCCTGGCCCAGACCTTGACTGCCTCCGCGAAGGTCGGAATGGATGGAGGTGCGATGGTGGCGTCGTGTGAGGTTGCGAGGGTCATGGCTCTCTCCCTCAAGCCGACTTCGGACCGGACGGCCAGTTGTGGGTCTCTTCGGTCGCGTCCCGGCACCAACGATAGTAGGCGTCGTAGAGCAGCATGCCGGCTTCGAGCTGCTCGAGATCGTCCCTGAACATCCGAGACAGGCCAAGCGAGGCTGCAAGGAAGCCGGGTGCCTCGGCAGCAATATCCGGGCGAGCCGTGTCGGCCGCTCGCACGATCGTGGCCAGTCGGTCGAGTGCCGGCGAAGCCAGTGCAAACTCTTCGATCATGATGTCGAAGGTGCAGCGTTCGCCACGATGGCTCCAGAAGACGCTGTCGATGTCGAACGGGGTGGCACCGAACCGGTCGGCGACGTCGGGCACCTCAGCCGCCGTGACAAACAGGAACACGGCCTTGGGGTCGACGAAGCGGCGGATCAACCACGGGCAGGCAATGCGGTCGACTTTCGGCCGGGAGCGCGTCACCCACAGCGTCCGGCCCGCGGCGTCGCGCGGCGGTAGCTTGGCAGTTGAGGCCAGCAGGCCTCCAGCGTCGCGCCAGGCCTCGAAACCGCCTTCGAGGTTCTCGGCCTCCACGCCTTCATGCCTGAGCCAGGCGGCGACGCCCTCGCTTAGCTTCTGGCCGCGCTGGCAGACCACGACAACGCGCTGACCGGCGTAGTCGCGGGCCCAGTTCGCAACGTTCTTGTGGGACCGATGATCAGCGCCGGGCAGGATGCGTGTGTCGAGCGCGACATCGTCGGGAATCCGGACATCGACGATAGTTGGGGTCCCGGGGAGACCGACGAGCCGGGACAATTGGGCAGCAGTGATCTGGATGTTGGAAGACATGAGCGTCCATCCCTGAAACGAGGAAGGTGGACGCGAACATTGGGCTGACGCCTCACGGGGTCGTCGCGAAGAACCCCTTGGGCCAATCTTGAACCAAAAGGCGCGTTCCCTTGCAACAAGATCGTGCTGGCCCGCCTACCGCGCCATCAGCGGCCAAAGGCCGAGCGTTGTCACCGCCAAGGCGGCTGCGACCTCCAGCCAAAGCCCGATGCGACGCCGCAGGCCATCGGTTCGTTCCAGTATGGCGACGAGGCGGCTGCGGAACAGAATGGCGACAAGCGGAAACGCTACGACCGTCACGATCATGCCGCTGGCGAAGGTCGCCGACAGAAGCAGCCCCGCGAGGACGAGTCCGTTGGCCACGGCGTAGGCCATGATGAAGGTCGTCAGCGGACAGGGGACGAGGCCGCCGACGAAGGCGAGCGCCGGTCCCGACCGGCCATGGCCGTGGTGGTGCGGTCGAAACGCCCGCCAGAGCAGCCACAGTCCCACCAGAACGATCAGGACCTGACTGGAGCGCTCCAGGAGCGGCGCCCGGCCGGCGCCGACCAGGGTGCGCTGGATGATCGCGGCGCCGGTCAAGACGATGACGATCGCCGAGCCGACATGGGTCAGGATCAGGATGGCGCTGGAGAGCATCGCGCCGCGCCAGCGGCCCTCACCGGCGTAGTGGGCAGCCAGCAGCGACTTGCCATGGCCTGGCAGAAGCGCGTGCAGCATGCCGAAGCTGAAGGCTGCGACCACCAGCGCCGGCATGCCAGCGATGCCGGCGTCTGGCAGCGCCTTCAAGGCAGCCAGAGCCTGCGTGTGAAGGCCACGCTGAAAGCCGATCGCCCAGTCCATCACACCGCCGCGCCCTCGTTCAGCCCACCCGCTCGGGCCACTCCCGATGGAGATCGTCGATGACGAAGGCATGGGCATGACGACCGTGCTCGACGCCGGCGAGGTGTGGGTGGTCGGCGGGCAGGTCGTCATGGCGGTGAGCAACGTCACCGATCTCGTCGGATGGCCAGACGTTCGCCGCGACGGCCACGGAGGCGAGCGTCAGCAATGCGAAGACGTCGAAGGTCAGGGAGACGGGCAATGCCGCTCCAAGCCATCCCGCCAGGGGATAGGTGACCAGCCAGCAGGCATGCGACAAGGCGAACTGGGCGGCGAAGACGGCCGGCCGGTCCTCGGCATGGGCCGAGCGTCGCAGCAGACGTCCAGCGGGGGTCTGCACCGCCGAATAGCCTAGGCCGAGCAGGAGCCAGGTTGCCAGCAGTCCCGGCCAGAGCCCGGCGCTCGCGACTGTCGTCGAGGTCGAGACGTCGATTCCCGCGACCGCAAACAGGAGCGCCGCCGCGATCACGAGCACGCAGCCTAGGTAGATCGCCGCCGTGAACATGACGCGTCGATCGGCAAGCTTCTCCAGCAGGCGCGGCAGCGCCAGCGCGGCGATCATCGAGCCGCCGCCGAAGCAGGCCAGCGCGAGCGCGACCTGACCGTCGCCGAGCCCGAGGCGGCCCTTCACGAAGACGACCGTGTTGACGATCACCATCGCACCGCCGGCGGCCGCCGCCATGTTGAGCGCGAGCAGGCCACGGAGGCGCGGCGTCGCGAGATAGATCCGCATACCGCGCGCGGTCTTGTCGTAGATGCCGCCCGTGCGGACCACCGCCGGCGAGATCGGCAAGGTCACTGAGAGGACGAGCGCGGCCGAGACGAGGAAACCGACGACCGTTCCGGAAAACAGCCAGTGGAAATTGATCAACGTCAGCAGCGCGGCCGCCAGCATCGGGCTGACCAGGCTCTCCAGATCATAGGCAAGCCGCGAGAGCGACAGCGCCTTGGTGTAGTCGTTCTCTGCCGGCAGCACGTCGGGGATCGTGGCCTGGAAGGTCGGCGTGAAGGCCGCCGAGGCCGATTGCAGCAGGAAGATCAGGATGTAGATCTGCCAGATCTCGGTGACGAACGGGAGCAGCAGCGCGATGCCCGCTCGGATTAGGTCCATGGCAATCAGGAAGGCCTTGCGCGGCAACTGAGCCGCGAAGGCGCCGACGACCGGCGCCACGGTGACATAGGCGATCATTTTGATCGCGAGTGCTGTGCCGAGCACCGTGCCGGCTCTGTCGCCCGCGAGGTTGAAGGCAAGCAGCCCGAGCGCGACGGTTAGCAGGCCAGTGCCGAGCAATGCGATGACCTGCGCGAGGAAGAGCCGGCCATAGGTGCGGTTGGCGAGGACGGCGAGCATTGGCTGCTCCTTCAAAAGCCGCCAGCGCGAGGGAGCGCAAGCCAGCCATGGATCGCGACGTAGAGGCCGACGGCGATGATCAGCACGCCGGAGAAATACGGCGCGCGCCGAACAAGCGTTGAAAGCCAGGTGAAGCGGCTCGACGCATAGCGCACGCTAATGGCAGCGGCGGCACCGACGGTGACGAGCGTGATGGCGAGCCCGATCGAGAAACAGAACACCAGCGCGGCCCCAAGGGTGATCTCCTTGAGTTGCAGGCAGAGCAGCAACACCGTGATAGCGGCGGGGCATGGGATCAGTCCGCCGGTCAGGCCGAAGACGATGATCTGCCAATTGGTCACGTTGCGGTCGGTGAAGCGCTTGCGGATGTCGTTGGCGTGGGCGCGCTCATGGGCGTCCTGATAGCCTTCGCCGCCGAGGTCCAGCCCGGCCGTCTCGGTGTGGTCGTGACCGTGACCCTCGGCGAAACTCAAGTCGTAGTCGTGGGTGTGGTTGCCATGGCCGAGGCTAACGCGGGCCTCAAATTCGTGCGGCTCGGGGATCTCGTCGACGGATTCGAGATAGCTGCCCCGGTCAACGAAGGCGAAGGGCTGGACCAAGTTACCGGGGCGCGTCGTGGTGATCGAAACGTCGGCAGCCTTCCAGGCATGGCCGCGTTCGGACCTGACGCGCCAGCGCGGGGCGGCACCGTCCTCGAACACCTCGACGACGATGACGCCATGGCCGGTGTCGATGCGCCGCGTCTCGTCGCCATGGGCATGGCCGCGATGGCCATGGTGACCGCCGTGATTGTGACCGTGTGAATGCTCGGACGCTGCCCGAGCCAGGCGCTGGTCCTGCCTGGTTCGCCATATCATCCACAGCGCCATGGCGATGATGATCGCGCCCGACAGAAGCTGGAACCATGGCTCGAACGCCTCCGGTGCGACGCCGCGCCAGAGATACATGCCGCCGAGCGCCACACCCCAGACGACGAGGGTGTGCGAGAGCGTCGCGGCCAGGCCGAGCATGACGGCTTGCGCGACCGTCCCGCGGATAGCGACGATGAAAGCCGCCATCATGGTCTTGGAATGGCCCGGCTCCAGCCCGTGCAGGGCGCCGAGAAGGATGGCGCTGGGAACGAATAGCCAGGCGTTGCCGGCGCCCTGGCTCAGCAGTTCGGCGAATGACGGCATCTGGCGAGTCTCTCAAAGGTATTTGGTGATGGCCTTGAAGGCGTCGATCGACTGGCGCTGTTCACGCGACATCGTGCCCGCCGCATGCTCGAGGCAGTGATCGAGATGATCCTGGATCAGCGTCTTCTTGGCGCCGACAATGGCGCTCTCAACTGCTTGCAGCTGCTGCGCGATGTCGAGGCAGTCTCGCCCGGTCTCGATCATCTCGATGACCTTGCGTAGATGGCCATCGGCGCGCTTCAGCCGCTTGGCGATGTCGGGGTGGCTGGCATGGACATGAGGCTCTGACATGGCTAGATCGTATCCTCCTGGATAGGATGAGTCAAAGGGAGCGGTTCTCTAGGGCGACGTCTTTCCGTCAAACTTTCGTTAAGAAGTCCGCTACACCTTGTTCATCATGCCGCACCGCAGCATCAGAGCGCTGTCCTGTCTCGTCATCACCTTTGCGATGGCGATCGGCATGATTCTGTCTGCGGCTCACGTCTCTGCCGGCCACAACGCCTATGCCATGGCGCAAGCCGAGGCCGCCCGGCATGCGGAGCTCGCAGCCTCGATTGCAGAGCACGGTCATTCCCATGAGGAGGGCGAGCCCGACGAGCGCCTTCCCGGCCATGTTCACGGCCACAACACCGCCGACCACGTCCATGAGACCGCCAACGTCGTCGGCATTGTCCAACTCGGCGCGCCGCGCTTCGTGCGGACCGCGATCCCGCACGAACATGAACAGGCTTCCTCGCGCACCCTTTCCGGCCTAGAGCGTCCGCCGCGATCCGTCGTCGCCTGAACCCGCGCCGCGCTCGCGGCAGAACTCAACGACGAACTATCGGATCCTTCATGCAACGACCTTCTACTGGAGGGCGGCGCCTGCTGCGTCATGCAGCCTCGCGCCTGCTCCTTCCCCTCGCGCTCGCGCTCGTCCTGGTCCTACCGGGCATCGACGCTGCGTTCGCGCACGCCGTCGCCGCCGGCGACAAGGGCTATATCCAGGAGATCACGGGAGTGAACCTGCTCCCGTTCATCTATCTTGGCGCCAAACACATGGTGACCGGCTACGATCACATCCTGTTCCTGTTCGGAGTGATCTTCTTCCTCTACCGGCTCAAGCATATCGGGCTCTATGTGAGCCTGTTCGCGCTCGGCCACTCCACAACCATGCTGCTTGGCGTCTATTTCAACGTCGGGATCAACAGCTACATCATCGACGCCATCATCGGCCTCTCGGTCGTCTACAAGGCGCTCGACAACATGGGCGCCTTCCAGCGCTGGCTCGGCTTCCAGCCCGACACCAGGCTGGCGACGCTGATCTTCGGCCTGTTCCACGGCTTCGGTCTCTCGACCAAGATCATCGAATACAACATCTCACCGGACGGCCTCGTCCCCAACCTCCTCGCCTTCAATGTCGGCGTCGAGATCGGCCAGCTCGTCGCGCTCTCGATCATCCTGATCGCCATGGGCTTCTGGCGCCGCACGCCGAGCTTCCTGCGCCACGCCTACACCGCCAACACGGTCATGATGACCGCCGGCTTCGTGCTCGTCGGCTACCAGTTGACCGGCTATTTCGTCTCCTGAGATCGAAGGACTTCTCTCATGTACAACACCGATATCCCGACCCGCGCCGAGCTGCCGTCCTCGGCCCAGCTTCTTCGCTCAACGGCCATCGCCATCGTTGCGGCCGCCGGCATCCTCGTCACTATCGTCCTGCCGGCGGAATACGCCATCGACCCGACCGGCGTCGGGCGCATGCTCAAGTTGACCGAGATGGGCGAAATCAAGACCCAACTCGCGGCCGAGGCCGAGGCCGATCGCCTCAAGGACAGCCAGACGACGCCGGCCCAGGCACCGGCGACGCCGTCGCCCGACCAGCGCTCCAGCCTCTTCGGGACCGTGCTCGCCGGCCTGTTCGTCTCGCCTGCAAATGCCGGTGAGCGGCTTCTCCTCGCACAGGCTCCGGCCTCGCGTACGGACGAGACCGTGATCACCCTCAAGCCGACCGAAGGCGTCGAATACAAGCTGACGATGAAGGCAGGGGCCAAGGTCGACTTTGCCTGGACCGCCAGGGACGGCGTCGTGAATTACGACATGCACGGTACGCCCGGCGCCGGCGCCAAGGAGAAGAGCTACAAGAACGGCCGCGGCTCGGCCGGCGAGCAGGGCGTGCTCACCGCCGAGTTCGACGGCTCGCATGGCTGGTTCTGGCGCAACCGCGGCTCGAAGGATGTCACGATCACGCTGAAAACCACCGGTGCGTATGGCGAGATCAAGCGCATGATGTGATTGCAACTCGCCGGCAGGTTTGGAAGCTTGCCGGCGGGCATCCGCGCGCGAACCTTGCGCCATTAACTGACTTTCAGCCACCTCCAGGAAGCAGACGTCCAGCGCCCCAATTTTGATCTCGCTGCTCTGAGCGAAGATCGCTCCACTTGCGTCGGCAAAAATATGTCGATAAGTCTCGACATATGGAAAATGAACAGGTCATCCTCGCGCTTGCAGCCTTGGCCCAAAGCACCCGCCTCGACGTCTTCCGCATTCTCGTGAGCGCAGAGCCCGAGGGCTGGCGGCGGGCGAGATCGCTCGGCGCCTCGACGTCCCGCACAACACGATGTCGTCGCATCTCGGCATCCTCAGCCGGGCCGGCCTCATCCGCTCCGAGCGGTTCAGCCGCTCGATCGTCTATCGAGCCGATCTCGATGTCCTACGGTCAGTTCTCGCCTTCCTGCTCAAGGATTGCTGCGGCGGGCGACCAGAAATCTGCGCACCGCTGATGACCGAACTGAGCCCGTGCTGCCAACCGAAGGCGACCGCCAATGTCTGAGCCGAACGACGTGATCATCTATCACAACCCAGCCTGCGGAACCTCGCGGAACACGCTCGGGCTGATCCGCAACGCTGGGGTCGAGCCGCACGTCATCGAATATCTCAAGACCCCGCCCAACCGCACCTTGCTGAAGCAGCTTCTCGATCGCGCCGGCATGAGCGTCCGGGAAATCCTCCGTGAGAAGGACACGCCTTTCGCCGAACTCGGCCTCATTGAGCCGAGCCTGTCGGACGAGGCCCTCCTCGATGCGATCGAGGCTCACCCAATCCTAATGAACCGACCGCTCGTCATCTCTCCCAAGGGTGTGAAGCTCTGCCGCCCATCCGAAGCCGTTCTGCCGCTTCTGCCGCCGCAGCGGGACGAGTTCCGCAAGGAGGACGGCGAACTCGTCGTCGACGCGGCCGGTCGCCCCGCGGCTCTCGCCTGAGGTCAGCATGTCCACGTTCGAACGCTATCTCACCGTCTGGGTCGGCCTGTGCATCGTCTTCGGAATCGCGCTGGGCCATCTCATGCCCGGCGTTTTCCAGGCCGTCGGCGCGTCCGAGATCGCCAAGGTCAACCTACCCGTCGCTGTACTGATCTGGCTGATGGTCATCCCGATGCTGCTAAAGATCGACTTCGCCGCGCTGGGCCAGGTCGGGAAGCATTGGCGCGGGATCGGCGTCACGCTCTTCATCAACTGGGCGGTGAAGCCGTTCTCGATGGCGGCGCTGGGGTGGATCTTCATCGCCTGGCTGTTCCGGCCATGGCTGCCCGCCGACCAGATCGACAGCTACATCGCGGGCCTGATCATCCTGGCGGCGGCACCATGCACCGCGATGGTCTTCGTCTGGTCGAACCTGACCAAGGGCGAGCCGCATTTTACGTTGAGCCAGGTCGCTCTCAACGACGCAATCATGATCATCGCCTTCGCACCGATCGTCGGGCTGCTGCTCGGGCTGTCGGCGATCACCGTGCCGTGGGGGACCCTGGTTCTCTCGGTCGTGCTCTACATCGTCATCCCGGTGATCATCGCGCAGGTCATTCGCAGCCGCGTGCTGGCGAGCGGTGGGCAGGCTGCGCTCGACCGCCTGCTCGCGAGGCTCGGGCCTGCTTCCCTCGTCGCATTGCTGGCGACGCTCGTTCTCCTCTTTGGCTTCCAGGGCGAGCAGATCCTCGCGCAGCCGATGGTCATCGCGCTGCTGGCGATCCCGATCCTGATCCAGGTCTATCTCAATGCCGGGCTGGCCTACGTCCTGAACCGGGTTGCTGGCGAGCAGCACTGCGTGGCGGGACCGTCCGCCTTGATCGGCGCCTCGAACTTCTTCGAGCTCGCCGTCGCCGCTGCGATCAGCCTGTTCGGATTTCATTCCGGAGCGGCGCTCGCGACCGTTGTCGGCGTGCTGATCGAGGTCCCGGTCATGCTCACTGTCGTCTGGATCGTGAACCGGTCGAAGGGCTGGTACGAGTGCGGCGACGGCGTCCGGAAGATTCAAGCCGCAGAATAATTCGATGATCATGGAAGTATCGCTTGACCGCCCATCGACGGCGTGGAATCTCTATTTCCATGAATATCGAAACAGCAGCAGCGCAGCTTGAGGCGCTCGGCAACCAGACGCGTCTAGAGGTTTATCGGGTTCTCGTCCGTGCCGGCCATAACGGACTCCCGGTCGCGCAGGTGCAGGAGCGCCTCGGCATTCCCGCCTCGACGCTGTCGCATCACCTCCAGCGCCTGATCCGCAACGGCCTCGTGTCGCAGGAGCGGCAAGCGACGACCCTGATCTGCCGCGCGGTCTATCCGGCGATGGACGCGTTGCTTGGCTTCCTTTCCGACGAATGCTGCATCGAAGAAGCTTGCTCCACCTCTTCCGGGAAGGCCGCATGAGCGGCTTTCGATTTGCCACATAATTCCATATTTCCAGCAGGCGCGGAGGATACCGCAATGAAGGAACTTCCCGTCGTCGTGATTGGTGCTGGTCCCGTCGGCCTTGCCGCCGCGGCCAATCTCATCGCGCGCCGAATGGCCGTGAAGGTCTACGAAGCCGGGGAATCTGTCGGCGCCAACATCCGCGACTGGGGCCATGTTCGCCTGTTCTCGCCGTGGGAGTTCAACGTAGACCCGGCGAGCCGAAATCTGCTCGAGGCCGCGGGTTGGGTCGAGCCGGACAAGCAGGGCTATCCGACAGGACGCGAACTGGTCGATCGCTACCTCGCTCCCTTGGCGGGGACGGTCGAACTCGCTCCGGTCATCGAGTACGGCGCCCGCGTCATAGCGATCGGGCGCCGCGGCATCGACAAGGTGGTAAGCCGGGATCGGGAACTTCACCCGTTCCAGCTCGTCATTCGCGACCGGGTCGGTGGCACGCGCCGCGTGCTGGCCCGCGCGGTCATCGACTCTTCCGGAACCTGGACCACTCCGAACCCGGCTGGGGCGGGCGGCATGGCCGTCGATGGGGAAGAAGCGTTTGCGGACCGGATCGCCTACGGCATCCCTGACGTGCTCGACCGAGACCGCGACACCTACGCGGGGCGAACCATTCTGGTTCTCGGGGCCGGCCACTCCGCCGCGAACGTGTTGCTCGACCTCGTCGAACTGGCGGAGCAGGATCCGACAACGAAAGCGATCTGGGTGACGCGCGGCCGCGACCTATCCCGGGTCTATGGCGGCGGCGCGAATGATCAGCTCGCTGGGCGAGGCGACCTCGGGGCACGACTGCGGCAGGTCGTCGATAGCGGTCGGATCGAGCTCGCTCGCGGCTTCGCCCTCGCCGGCATGCGCGAGGAAAACGGGCGCCTGCTGATCAATGGCGAGACAGCGGAAGGAGGCCGCACGATCGGTCCAGTCGACCGCCTTGTAGCCTGCACGGGACAGCGCCCGGATCTGACACTGACCCGAGAGCTGCGGGTCGAACTCGATCCCTGGCTGGAGAGCACCCGCATGCTCGGGCCGATGATCGATCCGAACCTGCATTCCTGCGGGTCGGTGCCGCCGCACGGGCATCGCGAACTCTCGCATCACGAGCCGGGCTTCTACACGGTGGGGATCAAGAGCTACGGGCGTGCGCCGACCTTCCTGATGCTCACGGGCTTCGAACAGGTTAGATCGGTCGTCGCCGCCATCGCCGGCGACATGGTGGCCGCGGACGACGTCAAACTGGTTCTCCCGGAAACCGGCGTCTGCACGACGGCCCCGGCCGGCGCCTCCTCATGCTGCGGCGGCCCCGCGCCCGACCCTGTTGCTGCCTGTTGCGCCGATGACGCCCGTGCGAAGGCCGATGGTCAGGGCAGCTGTGGTTGCGGCCCCGCCAAGCTCCCGGAACCCGTGACGACCTCCTCCTGTGGCGGCAAGGTCGCGTGACCGATCGAAACCGGCTGACGGTCATCTCGGCCCTGGGCGTGGTCCAAATCCTCGCCTGGGGGTCCTCCTTCTATCTCCCGGCGGTTCTCGCGGCACCTATCGCTGCCGACACCGGATGGCCATTGTCGTGGATCGTCGGCGCGCTCTCGGTAGGCCTGCTCACAGCGGGCGCCGTTGCGCCCTATGTCGGTCGCCTCATCGGGGAAACCGGGGGAAGACCGGTCCTGGCCGCTGCGGCAATGCTCATCGCCTCGGGGCAGCTCATTCTCGGGCTGTCGCCCAACCTTCCCGTATTCGTCCTCGGATGGATCGTGTTGGGGGCAGGCATGGCCGCCGGTCTCTATGATGCGGCCTTCTCGACCCTCGGGCGCCTCTATGGCGGAAGCGCGCGATCGGCGATCACCGTGCTGACGCTTTGGGGCGGCTTCGCCAGCACGGTCTGCTGGCCGCTGTCGGCCTATCTCGTCGAGCAATTCGGCTGGCGGGGGACCTGCTTCGTCTACGCAGCCATCCAGTTTCTGATCTCGCTTCCGCTCGTGTTGACGATCCTGCCGCGCGTTCCGCCGGAACTGCCCGCACTGACGACGGGAACTTCCGGGGCGGCATCGAGCCTGCTCCCAGCGGAGCGTCGCGCTTTCCTGCTTCTCTCCGGGATCGTCATCATCGGCGGCGCGATCAGCGCCATCGTCGGCGTTCACCTGCTCACGCTTCTCCAGGCACAAGGGATCGGTCTCGCGGCTGCCGTTGCTCTAGGCGCGCTCGTCGGTCCGGCGCAGGTCGGCGGGCGAGTGATCGAGATGGCGGGCGGAGGGCGGCATCATCCGCTCTGGACCATGAGTGCCGCGCTCGGACTGATGGCATGCGGATTGGCGCTGATGGCGATTGGAGTTGGCCCTGTCGGGATCGCGATCATCCTCTACGGAGCGGGGAACGGCGTCTTTTCCATCGCCAAAGGCACGGTGCCGTTAGCCCTGTTCGGCCCGCATCGGTACGCTCCGCTGATTGGGCGGCTCGCACGGCCGAGCCTGATTGCACAGGCGGCCGCGCCAACTGCGGGTGCGCTTCTGTTGGACCAAGCTGGCTCGACCTGGACCTTCGCTGCTCTCCTAGTGCTCGCACTGCTCAACGCGATATTCGGTGTGGGACTATGGTGGTCCCAAAGGCGTTAGCCCTGCGCCACTAGCATGCGTAATCGGGCGGACCCGAGAGGGTTCAAGCTCCCGTTAGGATCTCGGCAGATCCATGAGGGAGGACGTTGCGATGTTCTACGCTGCGCTGGATGTGTCGCTGCGCTCGGTGGCGATCTGCATCATCGACCATGACGGAAAGATTTGCCTCGAGCGCTCGGTGCGCTCCGAGGTTCCCGATGTCCTTCTTTGCCTCGCGGGATTTGGTCAGCCGATCCATCAGGTCGGGTTTGAGGCCGGCGCGCTGACGCAGCCCATCACCTACGGACTGACGGAGGCTGGCTACAACGTCGTCTGCATGGAAGCGCGTCAGGTCGCGGCTGCGCTTTCGGCCATGCGGAACAAGACAGACAAGCATGACGCCCGCGGCATCGCCCAGATTCTCCGGTCGGGGTGGTATAGCCGAGTGCATGTGAAGAGCGTCGAAAGCCACCACATGCGAGCGCTCCTGACGAGCCGCAAGGTGATGCAGCGCAAGTGCATCGACCTCGAGAACGAGATCCGCGGCCTGTTGCGGATTTTCGGCGTCGTCCTGCCTCTCCGGGTCTCCCGAGGCGCTTTCGATGCCGCTGTGCGCGAGACGATCGAGACCGATCCTGCACTCAGCCATGCGCTCCTGCCAATGCTGGAGGCGCGGGCGATGCTCTTCGAGACCTTCACCGAGCTTGATCGGCGGGTGAAGCGGGCCGCCCGCGAAGATACGATCTGCCGGCGCTTCATGACCGTGCCGGGCGTTGGCGAGATCACCGCCCTGAGCTTCAAGGCTGGCGTGGACGGCGGAGCGCCATGTGTGGACGACTCTCCGTTGGCAAGGACAATCGAGCGATCTGCAGGGCTGGTCGGTGCGGCCATGTGTTCGACCTGTTGGTGCGGCACATAAGGCCGCTGGCCATAATGCCTTCCGCGAAGACGGGTCCCAACCAATTGCACGCGCTCGAGGCGCTCTGGCGCTAGTGGGTTTTCCCGTTCGTCGGTTCGACCGGCAGGGTGCGTTACGTTCGAGTTGCCCTTCCCAAGCTACATCGGTGAGATTCGCTCGATCCTTACGCAGTCTGCAGGATTGGTTCGCGATAGGCTTCACCAGTGGTCATGATCGCCCAGACCATGCGGGCGGTTTTGTTGGCCAAGGCAACGGTCGCGACCTTTGTCGTTCGTCGTGCGAGCAGTTGGACCAGCCATGGTCGGCGGGTTCCGTTTCGCTGCGCATAACGCACGACGGCCAGAGCGCCGACAACCAGCAACTGGCGTAGGTAGCGGTCGCCTTGTTTGGTGATGCCGCCCAAGCGCTCCTTCCCACCGCTTGAGTTCTGCCGCGGCACGAGGCCGATCCACGCGGCGAGGTTCCGACCAGAGCGTGCTGGCCACGAGAGCGCTCGCCAGGAGCGGGCCGACGCCCGGGACATCCATCAGCCTGCGACCGATCTCGGTCGCGCGGGCGCTGGTTCTGATCCGACGGTCCGCTTCCAGGATCTGATCATTGATCAGGGCGAGCTGAGCAGCCAGCATCGTCAGGCAAGTTCGTGCCTCAGCCGGCACGCGTTCGTCGTTATCGACGATGAGCCTGATGAGAGCACCCAAGCCCTCCCTCCCAATCGGCGCGGCAAACCCGAACTCCGCCATGTGGCCTCGGATCGCATTCGAGAGCTGGACGCGCTGGCGCATGAGCATCAGCCGAACGCGATGCAGCACCATGATGCTCTGCTGCTCGATGCTCTTCCCCTCGACGAAGCGCATAGTCGGGCGAGTCACCGCCTCACAGATCGCCTCGGCATCGGCCGCGTCGTTCTTCTGGCGCTTGACGTAGGGCTTCACATAGCTTGGCGGCATCAGCCGGACCTGATGGCCGAGCTCGGTCAACTCGCGTGCCCAATGATGCGCCGTGGCGCAGGCCTCGATCCCGACCAGGCAGGCCGGAAGCTGGGCGAAGAAGGAAAGGAGCTGCGTTCGCCGAACCTGCCGACGGACCACGACGACGCCGTTCCGGTCGACCCCGTGAACCTGAAAGACTGACTTCGCAATATCCAACCCGATCGTGACTGCCTGATCCATGCTCTCCTCCATCTCTGCGAGAGCCTATGCTCCCGCGGGGGTGGAGAGCCGTGGACATGGGACGGCCGCCTGATTTCGGACGTTGGCATGATCGCTGCCAGGCAGCATTGAGCTGCTGTATCTCGCTAGGGACACCCCTTGGGGCGACCGTGGTTCATGAATGGTGCGCCTGCTGACCCGTCTTATTGAGCCCATGGGAATCGGTGCAGATCGTCCAAATGCGGGTCGAGAACTTTCGCGGCATCCGCGAGGCGTACCTGTTCGCGGTCTCGCCCTATCCCGGCGGCGTGCCGATGTTCGTGCTAACGGCGCGGAAGTGCTCGAACTCCTAGTTAGTCTGCAGACGAGGCTACCGGAGTTTGGACCGATCCCGTCGACCTTGGCGCTATGGTCTCCTCGCTGCCGGGCATTGCTTTCGCGATCGCCTGCACGGTCATGTCCTTTCCAGTAAGCAGTTCCAGTTTTTGAAGTGGATCGGGCGGCTCGCGGTGCGATCGCTATTTGGGTAAGCCCAGGAGGGCGGCTGCGACTGCAAGACCATTTTACGCCGGCCCCGATGGTGCTAACGACGTGGCGGGGGTCGAAGCTTTGAGCCATCGTAACGGTTCACACGTCAGAAGCTGGGTCGCGGTTTTCGCGGCCTATCTGCTCGTGGTTCAAGCGCTGTTCGCCGGCCTTGGAGCGGGCGCTTATGCCAATGCGCTCCACCTGGACCGAACGCTCGCCCTGACGCATTGCGCGCCGAGCGGCGAGGGAACTGCAAGCGGCGAGCATGACAAGTCCACGGCCCATGCTGGCATGGGCTGCTGCACCGCCGGCTGTCCAATGCTGGTCGGCGGCGACCCGGGACAGCCCAATTTCCGGATACTGTCACAGCGCCCGACCGACCTGATCGCCTTCGTCCATCGGCTGGACAGGCCGGTTGGCTTCCTCACGGACCATTCGCCCAGGAATCCGCGCGCACCTCCCGTCGCCTTGGTCTGAGCGGCCGTTCGGCGCGGCTTGCGCCCGCGACGGCTGTCTTCAGCCTGCCGCTGGTCGTCGTGAAGCTAACCTTCTCACATTCGCCGACCGTGAGAGTGCGGACTCAGGCGCCATGCCATACGCCGCTCCTGGCCTGATTTCATGAGCCGGCCGGCGCTCGCAACCAACTAACTTCAAATGCTGCTCGCTCGGGAAGGACGTGTCGTAGCTCTGCTGCGAGCGCTCCCATCGCTGCAGAACGTAGGGATCCTACCATGCATAAACTCGTCTCGATTGCGCTTGGCGCATTCTCCATCCTCGCTTCTGCTGTCAGCGCGATTGCCGCTCCAACGGAAGTCACCGATGCGCTCGGGCGCAAGGTCTCCGTCGACCTTCCGGTCAAGCGTGTCGCCGTCAATTTCAACTTCGAGGAGTTCACCGCTGTCGCCGGCGTCGAGGGCTGGCAGAAGGTCGTCGGCATCTCGCGTGCGCCCTGGGAAGGCTGGCGGCCGCTGATCTTCGATCGCTACAAGGCCGTGATCCCCAACCTGGCGGCCATGCCCGATTTCGGCTTCACCGAGGACAACAGTCTCAGCGCCGAGAAGATCATCGGCCTCAAGCCTGACGTGCTGCTGATGTCCGACTGGGGCTACAAAGCCGCCCAGACCCAGATGCAGCAAATCGAGGGCGCGGGCATCCCGATCGTCGTGATCGACTACAACGCCCAGCAGCTCGGCCGTCATCTCGCCTCGACGCGGGCGCTCGGCGAGGTCATGGGCCGCGAGGCGCGTGCCGAGGAACTCGCGACGCTCTACAAGAGCCAGTATGACGACACGCTCGCCCGCGTTGCCAAGGCGAAGGCGGCGGGCGTTCCGGCCAAGACCGTCTATGTCGAGCTCGGTCGCGACGGCGCCGACACGATCGGCAACAGCTACAACGGCACGATGTGGGGGGCGATCGTCACGACGCTCGGCGCCAACAACCTCGCAACCGGCAAGTTGCCCGGACCTTGGGGGCCGCTGAACGCCGAGGCGGTGATCGCCGGCAATCCGGACCTGGTCCTGTTCGCCTCCTCATCCTGGGTCAGCAAGACCAAGGCCGTCAGGACCGGCTACGAGATCAAGCCCGAGGAGACGCGCGCGAGCCTCAGACCCTATGCCGAACGGCCGGGCTGGGGCGACATCAAGGCGGTGAAGGCCGGCGAGATCAATGCGATCGAGCATGGGCTCGCCCGCACGCTCTACGACTTCACCGCGATGCAGTATCTCGCCAAGCGGCTCTATCCGGAGCAGTTCGCCGATGTCGATCCGGTCGCGAATTTTAGGGCCTATCACGAGAAATATCTGCCGATCGCCTATAGCGGCACCTGGATGCTGACGCTGAAGCCATGACCCGTACTTTGGGCATCATGACTGAAGGCAACGACGTCGAAGCCCTCTACCGGCGCCTCGCCTGGCGCCGGCAGATCGTCCTGCTGACGGGCCTTGCCGCGCTCGCTTTCTCGCTCGTCCTGGACGTGGCGACCGGGCCCGCCATGCTGCCGGTTCCGGCCGTGGCGCGCTCGATTCTCGGCCTGGCGCAGGACCGCACGGTGGATGCCATCGTCTGGTCGATACGCCTGCCGATCGCCTTCCTCGCGCTGGCGGTCGGAGCGGCGCTCGGCCTCTCCGGCGGCATCATGCAGACCATCCTCAACAACCCGCTGGCGTCGAGCTATACGCTCGGCGTCTCGGCGGGCGCCGGCTTCGGCGCCGCGCTCGTCATCGTGCTCGGCGTCGCGATACCGCTGCCGGAAGCCTGGGCGATCCCGGCCATGGCCTTCCTGTTCTCAGGGATTGCCTGCGCCGGCGTCTACGGCATCGGCAGTCTGCGCGGCTCCTCTCCCGAGATGCTGGTGCTCGGCGGCATCGCGCTGCTTTTCCTGTTTCAGGCCTTGCTGGCTCTGTTGCAATTCGTCGCCTCGCCCGAAGCGCTCCAGCAGATCGTGTTCTGGCTGTTCGGTTCGCTGCAGAAGGCGACATGGCCGAAGCTCTGGATAATCAGCGCCGTGCTTGCCGTCTCGCTGCCGCTCCTCCTGCTTGATGCCTGGCGCCTGACCGCCCTGAAGCTCGGGGATGAGCGCGCGCGGGGACTCGGCGTCGATGTCGCGAGGCTGCGCATCCGCTCCTTTGCGATCATCTCCGCTCTGACCGGCGTCGCGGTCGCCTTCGTCGGCACGATCGGCTTCGTCGGGCTGGTGGCGCCGCATATTGCGCGGATGCTCGTCGGCGAGGATCAGCGCGGTCTGCTGCCGGCCTCCGCCCTGTTCGGAGCGCTGCTGCTGTCGCTGTCCTCGATCGCTAGCAAGACCCTGCTGCCCGGCGCCGTCGTGCCGATAGGCATCGTCACCTCGCTCATCGGCGTGCCCTTCTTCGTCTGGCTCGTCATCCGCAGCCGGAGGGCGTTCTGGTGAGGGTCAACATCGAGGATCTGGCAGTCTGCTACGGCGCGACGCAGGCCCTGTCCGACATCACGCTGACGGCCGAGCCCGGTGAGGTCATGGCCGTGATCGGTCCCAACGGCTCAGGCAAGTCGTCACTGGTCAAGGCTATCGCAGGCCTGGTGCGATGCAGCGGGCGTGTTGCGTTCGAGACAGGGGATGGCGATCAGCCCCGCATCGGCTACATGCCGCAGGATATATCGAGCCGTGCGGCCCTCACGGTGCTGGAAGCCGTGTTGCTCGGACGACTGGGCCAGCTCGGGCTGCGCGTTAAGCCGGACGACCTTGCCATGGCCCAAACGGTTCTCCAGGAACTGGACCTTGGCGGCCTTGCCGGCCGGTATCTCGGCGAACTGAGTGGCGGCCAGCGCCAGCTCGTGTTCCTGGCGCAGGCGCTGGCTTCGGAGCCGAACCTGCTGCTGCTCGATGAGCCGATCAGCGCGCTCGACATCCGCCATCAGCTGGAAGTGATGCTGATCGTCCGTCAGCTGACGCATCAGCGCGGATTGACGACTATCGTGATCCTGCACGATCTGAACATCGCGGCCCGCTTCGCCGATACCGTCGCGGTCATCTCGGCAGGAAAGCTGGTCTGCCATGGCAGACCAGCCGCCGTGATCGAGCCAAGCATGGTCGCATCGGTCTTCGGCGTGGATGCGGCCATGTCGGCGGCACCCGACGGATCGCTCGTCGTTACGGCGCTGAGGCCGGTTTGATCCGTTACCGGAACGGCGGGCTGTACTGCAGGCCGCCATTCGTCCAGAGAGCATTCGGTCCGCGCTTCAGCTGCAGTCGCGATTCAGAGCCGAGATAGCGCTCGAAGGATTCGCCATAGTTGCCGACCGTGGAGACGATCCGCACGACCCAGTCATTGGTCAGGCCCATCGCTTCACCGAGCTTCCCGTCCTGTCCGAGGAAGCGCTTGATCTCGGGATTGGCTGATTTCACCATCTCCTGGACATTTGCCTTGGTCACACCGAGTTCCTCGGCATTGACGAGCGCGGCGACTGTCCAGCGAACGATGTTGAACCAGCCATCGTCGCCCGAGCGCACCCATGGCCCCAGCGGCTCCTTGGAAATGACCTCGGGCAGGATGACATAGGTATCGGGGTCGGCCAGCTTGAGCTTGACTGCGGCAAGCGCCGAGATGTCGGTCGTGTAGGCATCGCAGCGGCCGGACTCATAAGCCTTCAGCGCCTCCTCGGACGTGCCGAAGGCGGCCGGCTCGTATTTCTGGCCGAGCTTGCGGAAATAATCGGCCATATTGAGTTCGCTAGTGGTGCCCTGCGCCACGCAGATCGAGGCGCCGCCGAGCTTGGCGGCGCTGTCGACGCCCAGCTTCTTCGAGACCATGAAACCCTGGCCGTCATAATAGTTGACCGCCGTGAAGGTCACGCCCTGTCCGGCATTACGTGAGAGCGTCCAGGTGGTGGTTCGCGGCAGCACGTCGATCTCGCCGGCCTGCAAGGCGATCAGCCGGTCCTTCGAGGACAGGGGCACGAATTTCGCCTTGTCCTGATCGTTGAAGATCGTGACGGCGAGCGCCCGGCAGATGTCGATGTCGAAGCCGTTCCAGCGTCCCGCACCGTCCTGGATCGAGAAGCCGGCGACTCCGGGGCTGGTGCCGCAGATGATGTATCCGCGCTCGCGGATCTTGCTCAGCGTGGGACTACTCTGGGCCTGAGCCGTCTCCGTCATGCTCGCGAAAAGGCCGATGAAAGCGGCCACAATAGTGAATTTCATTGTGATCCCCTTTTATGGTTGGCAGTCGAATTCCTCGGCGTTCAGGCAAAGCTCTCCCTGCCGCGCCCAGAGCTCCGGGCGCGGTCGTTCTGCACACTGGAAATGCTACTCAGGCCGCCTTGCTGGCCGGCGCTTGTCCAAGCACGCCGAGCAGTCGTCCGAGATCGGCCCAGAGCTCGTCGGGGTCCTCGAGACCGATGCTGATGCGCAGCAGCGGGCCGGGATAGGTCCAAGACGTCGCGCTGCGATCCTGCGCCACGGCCTGCGGCGCCACGAGGCTGCGCGTCCCGCCCCAGGATGCGCCGATGGCGAAGACCTTCAGCGAGCTCAGCGCCGCGCTCATCGCTGCCTCGTCGACCGGCTTGAGTACAAGGCTGAAAAGGCCCGAGGAGCGGCCCATGTCGCGCTTCCAGACCTCGTGGCCGGGGCAGGATGGCAAGGCTGGATGCAGCAATCGCCGCCAACACCAGCGCCAATGCCCGCGCCCTCCCCGACATTGCGCTCCTCCGTAAGGTCGCGGGGGCCAATGAGGCTCATCTCGTTGTCGGGAAAGCCTGCTCGATCTAGTTTCTCCACCACTGCGCTCGCGGTGTCAAAGTCATCGTAGGACTTGGTAATAGTGCGCGTCATGCTCATAGCTCCTGACAAATTGTTCAGTTGGCGAGTCATGTTGCTGCGGTAGTCCACGTTCACGCCGACCTGCTGGCCGCCGTGGGTCGCCTTGGCCTTCCAGATGCGTCGTCGTCCTTGTTGGCTCTTGGCTTGTCGTTCGTTAAAACAATCGGCGCTTGGCAGCGGCGCGTTTGCAGTTTTGGGCGCTGGCGCCCGCCGGCGCGATCGTCGAGGTATGCGCGTCCGCTCGGCCGAAGCGATCCGCATGGTGATGATGAGAATTTCATGGAGATCGCTCCATAAGCAGGTCTTGCTGCGGAATGCTCACAAGAACGGCGCATTGCCAGACCGAGTTCCACGTCGGAGGCCCACTGAGAAATAAATGAAACGGCCTGCCGAGGCGGGCGTCGTCCTGCTCACCGCTCTTACGGCGGTCCCAATTATCAACCCCTGGCTTTGCCTCGCCTTTCACCAGACGTTAGCGGACTTAAGCGGTGTCGATGGATTGGGGTGACATTCCCCCGTGGTTTCCAGGACGGCAGAACCAATCTGGAATCGCTTGTCCTTCAGGGCCAGGAGGTTGATGCCATGCGTGACGAGGTTGCGCCGGAGGTCAACCGGTAAGACCTCTGATTGGCCAATAAGATTAGCGTTAGGCGCAAGGTGCGCAGCCTGGAGCAACGTCACCTGCCTGCTACCACAGCGCGAGAGTAGCGATCGCCTATGACGCCCTGCGCGGTGTCGAAACCGGCGTTCTGAACCACGAGCATCGGTGGTCCCCGCGCTGAGCGCTAGACGTCAGGCAACCCGGACATCGGCCCACAATCGGAGCAGCGGACCATCCTCGCCAACGACTGGATCGCGCGGAGGAAAGCTCAGTACGGAAATTCTTTCGGCCATAGCGGCCGAAGCTTTCTCGCGAACGATGTCGCCACTTTGGCCAATAGAGGCCTTGCTGCACAAACGCCTCATGGTAACAGCAAGGCCTGCTGGTCCTGTTCGGGACCATGGACATGCAGGTCACACGGCGATTGTCCGATCGCCAGAGCCACTTGGCACAGTGCGCGGCGACGATCATCCAGAGGATCACATCGCTCCGGATCCGTCGGCATCACCAGGGGCGGCGCGGTCGTCTGGCCTCCCCTGTGCCGGCTTCTGGTTGTCAGATGCGTCATCTGAACCGTGACCATCACCGTCATCCGCATTGGAATGGCCCAGCCCCGCCACGGGGATCTCGCCGGCGAGCAGTCTGTCCTTGCTGAGCAAGCCCGCATCCTCGAGCGCCTCCATATCCGGCAGGTCGCGCAGGGTGTCGAAGCCAAAATGGCTCAGGAAGGTCTTGGTGGTGACATAGGTATAGGGCGCCCCCGGCTGCGGGCTGCGGGGTCCGGCCGCGACGAAGCCCAGGCGGCGCAACTGGCCGATGGTGTCGCGGCTGACCTCCTTGCCAAAAATCTGGGAGAGTTCGCTGCGGGTGATCGGCTGAAAATACCCGATCGCCATCAGCGTCAGGCTTTCGGAGGGCGAGAGCGGCTTGACCTGCTCCCCCAGCCCGGTCGCAACCCGAATGGTGGCAGCAAAGCTCTTGCGGCTGCGCATCTGCCAGCCGCCCGCCACCGTGACGAGCTCGTAAGGGCGACCGCGCAGCTCGTCGCGGATGTCGTCGATGATCAGGTCGATGCTGCAACCTTGGCCAACGACCCGCGCCAGCATCTCACGCGTGACCGGCTCTGGCGACGCAAAGATCACCGCCTCGACCCGTCCCATCCATTCGCGCCAGCGCAGATCCGCCGGCAGATCGGCCAGTTCGGTATCGAGCGGTGCGGTCGAACGGGGGCGACGGCTCATCTCAGAGCCCGTACAGTCGAAAGCTGCCGCGCCCGGTGAGCTCGCGCACGCCGCCGAGAGCGACCAGCCGATCGCACAGGCGTCGCCCCGAACGGTCGCTGGCCGAAGGACCGGCCCCAGCCGCGAGCGCGTCCTCGCTCAGCAGTCTGGCAATCATCCGGTCGGCATCCTTGCTGCGCAATTGCGGGGCGACCGCGAGCAGCCGCCGTGCGTTCCGGGCGAGCTCGCTGTGCAGATCGAGCGCCGCGGCCGCGGCCCGCGCATAGGCCCGGTGGCAGATGCCGGCCCAGGCCTCCGCATCATGCGTCGCGGCGCGCAAATCCGAGCGGCTGAGCTGCGTGGCCAGCAGCGGCACCGCGGCCGGCCAGCCCAGGCGTTGCGCCAGCACGGCGTCCGCCAGCCAGAGCGCTAGGATTGGCTGACGCGGCAGGGTCGTGAGCGTCGCCTTGACCAGCTGGGCCACGGCCGCAACCGGATCGCCCGACCCGGTCCGCGGCGCTCGCGCGATCGCGATCGCCTCCTCGAGACCGTCCCCCACCCCGTCGAACAGGGTCGGCAAGCGGACCGGCCACGTCTCGCTGCGCAGCGCCGCAGCCTCGCCCAGGAACCGCCAGGCGGTCAGGAGGCGCCCCGCCGGGCCGGGATCATGGCCCGGCCGGGTCCAATAAAAATGATCGCGCAAGGTCGCTTCGTCCTCGCCCCGCCCCTGCAAACGCGCCAGCGCCGCGCCACTGCGCAGCGCCAGGCGTTGCCGCCACAGGCTGCCGATCAGGTGCTCGTCGCGCGCCGGCCCGTCCAGCAGTGCCAGGGCCGCGCCGCTCAAAAACGCAATGCCACCAGTCGCTTCGCCCGCGAGCGACGCCCTGATCCAGCGCGGCAGCGGCGGGCGGAGCAGCGGGGGGTCGGGCAGGGTGCGGGGACGCTTGCGCATCGCCGCAGGCTATCGTGTTACGGCGCTTAGATCCATCCTATTGATCATAACCGCCGCGCCCCGAGACAGATAATAACGACCGATAATGTTGGATTATCGGTCGTTCTAGTCATTATCTAAAGAATGGCCCTGGCGCTCGCATTTCACCGCCGGACAGCCCCCAAAATCGGCGCCCCAGGCGTCATATTTCGCGTTCATTGAGCGGACTGGGTTCGCGCTTGATTCTCGGACCATGGTCGGAGGGATTGCGAAGTTGGGCGCGCCCTGCCACGGCCGAGGCGCGCTTTGGTAGCTTACTTCGCTCCAACAGGCTGATGCCCCGGCACGATCGCGTTTTATCGACCTCGTCAGAAGGCCGGAGAGGCCGATCGGACGTCATCGACAGGGCAAAGCTCGGAAAACCGCAAATCGCCGCCCACGAGGCTCTGAGTGGCCTGGAGGCAACTCCGGCCTTTTGCGCCCGGGAGGATGCTCGAGCGGATCGATGATCGACCGTCTCGCGCTCCCGAAGGCGCCGGCCACTCTGACTTCACAGGATTAACAGGATGTGTTAAGGGTGCAGCCGATGCAAACGGGCGACCCTTCCCTCGATAGCTTGCTTGATCTGGACGGGCTGACCTTCATTCTGGACGATGCTGGAAGCTATTGGGTCAAGTTCGAGGTCCGGCGTGTGCTGGTGACTCCTGAGAAGCCCCACGGGCTCGACTATTCGCTGACCCTTCATGGTCCCAATTCCGGCGACCCGAAGGATAGCCGCCTGGTTGGTTTCGACAACGCCCACGCGGTTGCCGCATCGAGTGGGCCAGGCGGGAAAAGCCGGAAGACCGCGTGGGACCACAGGCATCGCTTCAGGACCATCAGGCCCTACGACTATGCCGATGCCGCGACGCTGCTAGTAGACTTCTGGGACCAAGTTGACGGGGTCCTCAAGGAAAGGGACGTGCACCATGGCTAAGGTGATACGCAAGGCTGGCGTCACTGCGCCCGGCCGAGTGCTCCGGATCGGCGTCATGCCGGTTTCCGAGATGAGGGCGCGCACGATCGCGATCGCACGCGGTGAGCTGAAGCCGAGCCCGACCGATCCGAAGGTCTGGATTTCGTCGGCGGAGGCCGCTGGGAAAATCCTCTCGTCCAAGAACGTCGAGCTGCTGGAGCATATCAGGCGGTCGCGTCCCACCTCGCTGCAGGCACTGTCCTCGAGCAGTGGACGAAAGGTGCCCAGTCTGTCCAGAACGCTTCGTCTCATGGAAAAGTACGGAATCGTCAAACTTGAGCCCGGAGAGCGCGGCGCTTTGCGACCCGAGGTGCCATTTGACGAGTTGGACCTGCAGATCAGGCTGTCGGCGTAAGAGGCGCCGGCGGCTTCGTCTTCAACGCGCTGCCAGGAACTCGCATGAGCATAGAAGCGTCGCCGGCCGAGGACGAACGGCTCGCCAGCACCGCGCTTGTGGCTGAGATGACGGAGGCCCCTCCCCTGCCGGTTCCGAGCGATGCGCATCCAGATCACTCCGTCGTCCCCGCCCATCTCGAAGGCCTCGCTGACCGGGCGCGCGGCTACGTCGAGGCCGCCAGCTCGGCCAATACGCGGCGGGCCTACGCATCCGACTGGAGCCAGTTCCAGACCTGGTGCCGCCGCCAGAACCTTTCTGCCCTTGCCGCCGATCCCCAGATCCTCGGGCTCTACATGACGGCTCTGGCGTCCGGGGCCACGACCGCGAACCGCAAGCCCTCATCCGTCAGCACGATCGAACGCCGGCTTTCGGCACTGGCCTGGAATTTTGCGCAGCGGGGCCAGGTCCTCGATCGCAAGGACCGCCATATCGCCACGGTGATGGCCGGCATCCGCAACAGCCATGGCCGCCCGCCGGTGCAGAAGGAAGCCGTGCTGCCGGAGGATATCATCGCCATGCTCGAGACGCTCGATCGCGGCACGCTGCGCGGCCTGCGCGACCGCGCCATGCTGCTGCTTGGCTTTGCCGGGGGCTTGCGCCGCTCGGAGATCGTCGCGCTCGACGTCGGACCGCAACAGAGCGAAGACGGTCGCGGCTGGGTCGAGATCCTCGACAAGGGCATGCTGGTCACGCTGAAGGCCAAGACCGGCTGGCGCGAGGTCGAGATTGGCCGCGGCTCCTCCGACGCAACCTGTCCGGTCGTCGCCCTGGAGACCTGGCTCAAGCTCGCCCGGATCGCCCATGGTCCCCTGTTCCGGCGGGTCACCGACCAGGGCCATGATGTCGGGCCGCACCGCCTCGGCGATCGCGAGGTGGCCCGCCTGGTCAAGCGCGCGGTGCTGCAAGCCGGCGTCCGCGCCGAACTCACGCAGGCCGAGCGCGCCTTGAAGTTTTCCGGCCATTCCTTGCGCGCTGGCCTCGCCTCATCCGCCGAGGTCGAGGAGCGCCATGTCCAAAAGCAGCTCGGCCACGCCAGCGCCGAGATGACCCGCCGCTACCAGCGGCGGCGCGATCGCTTCCGGGTCAATCTGACCAAGGCGGCCGGGCTGTAGCCTTCGGCGTCCGCGCTTACGCTCACAGCGAGGAAGAATCGAATCGCAACCGTCTAATTCTTCTCGTCAGAGAGCCGGGTAAACCACGCGGACTTTCCGGGGCGGTGTTGGCTTGCCCCCCGCTGGATCGGACTCCTTGCGCTGACCGGCGGTCGCCTGCAGCTGCTCGTCTTGCTGCAGCGTCGTCTCGACCTTGGCACTGAGGCGGGGACCGAGTTCAACCCCCGTGCCGACAGGGATGGCGCCATGACCCTGGTGGTCCGCAAGCGCGGCTCCGCTCACCAGAAAGAGGCTGAGAGAGGTCGTGGCGAGCATCGCGCGGATCATAGGGCACCTTGAGGCTGGGAACGTCGCTTCGCCAACTTCGGGGCGAGGCCATTGTTCCACCGCACAGACCGTTCGCGGGCAACCTGTCACGAAAGCCTCATAAAACGCTGGAGGCGGCCCTCCGCGGCGCAGCTCAGCCGTCAGAAAGGGCCACCAGCACGGCGGCTCCCCTTTTTGTACCGCGCGTCAGACCGCTGCCGAGCGCTAACGCTGTCCGGCCCCCCTCAGAGGGGTCCGCGAGCCCAGCGTCGGCCGGCTTGGTTGCTGAATGCTGGCGTCGGCGACCTTCAGGGTCGCCAGAACGCAGGGTCGGACATAGGCCCGCAAATCCCGGCGCCAATCCTCGGTCATCAATTCCCAGCGCAGCTGATGCTGGCGGCGGACGGAGTCGTGAAGCGCTCGCGCCGCCGCCTCGACTGCAAGCTCAATTCGATCGCTACTCACGAAACGCCCCGGCTCTACTAGCCCCTAGAGCATGCTAAGCACGTTTTCCTCAAACTGAAATGTCGGAATGCGGCGCCCGTACTGCTTTCCCAGGCAAATCGACAAAATCGCGGGAGCGCGAGCCCCCGCGATCCAATCTGGAAGTTTACGCCGGGACCTTTGCCCGGGGGGCTTTCGCCCGCGGCCCGGACTTCTTGTCGGCGGCCACCCCAGCCTTGCGCCCCAGTCCCATCGACTTGGCAAGCGCCGAGCGCGCCTCGGCGTAAGCGGGAGCGACCATCGGATAGTCGACCGGCAGGCCCCATTTCTGGCGGTACTGCTCCGGGCTCAGGTCATAGGCGGTGCGCAGGTGGCGCTTCAGCGATTTAAACTTCTTGCCGTCTTCCAGGCAGATGATCGCGTCCGGCGTAACCGATTTCCGGATCGGGACGGCAGGCACCAGCGCAGCAACCGGTTCGGCAATAGCGGCAGCACCGGAGGCCAGACCTGAAAGCGCAGCGTAGGTGCTGGAAATCAGCCCAACCAAATCAGAAGATGGAACGCTGTTGTTGGCGACATAAGCGGCAACGATCGAGGTGGTCAGGTCGAGAAGTTCTGTTTTGTTTTCGTTTTCGGACATTTTGCTCTCCGGGTTGGAGGATTTTTCTGAATTTGGCCCCTCAACTCCAGAATTATCGATGCCGTCTCGCGAAGTCTATCTGATTTCGACATTGCCATGAGCAAAAGAGGTGCAAATCCGAGACGCCGATCGCGTCCAGAACTGCACCTCAATTGAATCGTCTTGATCAGGCGACGGTATCCGCCAGATCCTTGGCGACTTTGAACTTGACGACGGTCTTTGCGGGGACGTCGATCATTGCGCCGGTTGAGGGATTGCGCGCCTGGCGTGCTTCACGCGTTGCAGCCGAGAGCTTGCCGATGCCGCCAAGGGTGACGTCGCTGCCGTCCTTCAACGCCTTCGTGGCAACCTCGGCGAGCGAGGCTAGGACGGCACTGACATCGGCCTTGGTCTTGCCGGTGGCTTCGGCGACGGCCGCAATGAGTTCGTTCTTGGTCATCGAAAATCTCGCTGATTTCTGGAAAGGGCGCCCCGCTTAGCCGAATTGCGCGAAAGAGCAAAGATTTTGCGGTTTATCCGCGCCCCTCCCCTGCCCGCGCACCTTAGCGGAATCGGTAGCCGCGACGGGCTTTGCGGGTCAGCCAGACCTCGAGGGCTTCTGCCGCCGCAACGTGATCGGGATGGAGCTCGAGGCGGCGTTGGCCGCGAGCCCCGATCCGCCCCCACTCTCGCACCAGAGCGGAATCGCCGAAGAGCGTCGGCTCGATCGCGAGCACATAGAACCGGGCCATGTTGCAGGCCTCATCCCGGCGCTCGAGCACGAGCATCTGCAGTTTGCCAGGGTCGGTGTCGCGCGCGCTGTCCATGCCGGACATTTCGCCCGCCTCGACGACACCGGTCCAACGCAAAGCTTGAATCGATCAGCTCGCAACGATTCACATCCGTGATGCGATTGACCGCGATCGGGCTTTCAAACCGATCGATCACCAACGGCCGTGACTACAACCCCGACTGAGCTCTCAACCCCTCCACCGTTGCCGCACTCAAGAGCTCGGCGTGTCCAATCAGGACGCCGTTCCTCATCACCGAGCAGGATGTCACGCCCGGCCGCGATTGAAGTTCACGGTAGCGCTGCAGAGCCTCGGTCGCATTCGTTGCGCCCTGGCTCACCTTCCCGCCTCGAATGACGGCCTTAATCTTGAACACGCTGATCCCTCAAAACATGGTTGGTCGTGCGACGCCGCCTCGATAGTGAAATCGTACCGCGACGAACAGGCCCTTCTGCATACGAACTACAGCCAGATCCGGACACGGTACTGCTTGATCAGGCCCGCTGCTTGTCGCGCTTGCGGCTGTTGATCAACGCCATGAGCATCGGTCCAAGCGAAAATTCACCCGCTTCCGCTTTCCTAGTCAGGCCCCGCAGATAGCCGCCCGCACTGCTGATCGCATCACTTCGCTGCAGGATCGCCGCAACCACAATCGCCGCATCGCCCTCGCCCATGGCTCTTTGCGCCTCAAACCAGGCGCTGGGGCTGATACCGAGAATTGGCCGCACTACAGCTGCCGCGGCCTGAAGGTCGCGCCAGTTCGAAACCCCGCCGCGGACGTAGTCGATGATGTCTGGGCACGCCTCGAGCACCATCCCGAGAGGATACGACCGATCTGGCATCCGCCCGGGTTCCGGAGTGAATGCGACGACCTCCCCCCTGCTCTCTGTGGAGGCAGGTTCAAGATCAGTAAGAGAGTCTGGTTTTGAATTCTGTATGTGGCGCTCAGAATGAGACTCTGTGCCGCTCAGATTCTGAGTTTTAATGTGTGTTTCCAACAGCATGAGGATTTCGTCAGCGAGCAGCGCCAGTTCCTCGGCGAGAGGCTCCAGCGCCTGCCGTGTTGCGGTGCGCGGAATCCGGCCGGCAATGCCTCGGTAGAGTTCATGCACCTCGGTCCAGTCAGCTGGGCCCTGCCCTGAGATCCGCGTCGGAACGCCTTCTTCCAACCCCGTGGCGATCATCTTGGCGATATCGCGCCGGCAGATGGTGATCTTCTCGCGGACGAGCCTGAGCGCGCGCTCCTCGCGTTCCACCTCGTCGGCCCAGGCCTCGAGTTCGTCAGCCCGGGCCACCAGAGGCGACAGGTCGAAACCGAAGGCGATCTCGATCTCCCCTGCCCCGTCCTTGCGCGCATAGCGCTTGCCGTTGGGACTGTCGCGCCGGATGATCAGACCGCAATCGACCAGGACGCCCAGGTGTCGCCGCAGCGTCGCCGGCGGCATGCCGTGCGCCCGCAGGCAGAGCTGCTGGTTGGAGGGAAAAACAACCAGCCCCTCGCCCGTCAGCACGGTCTCCGGGTGGAACGACAGCAAGGCGTCGAGCACGGACAAGGCGCGCTCGGTCACGCCGATGCGCGTCTTCGCCGTGCAGATCGCCCGGAAGATCTTCCACTTGTGGACCGCCTTCTCAGGCGGGCGTTCTTTCGCGTTCGCCTGGCTTGCGACATGCGCAAGCGTCAGCGTTCGCCGCCCAAAAGGCGTCGTCGACAATCTTGATACCATTCCCTTTGCCTTCCCTGAGGCAAAAGAAGTCCGCTCGCCGAAACGACGCTTAGTCTCTCACGA
>JAESFW010000340.1_pt1 | contig 31677 bp, 32 predicted proteins | sample 9269481 | NCBI WGS metagenome assembly JAESFW01 (sample SAMN14515350, study PRJNA621654) | algae metagenome | isolation source: Lyngbya sp. HA4199-MV5 and co-occurring heterotrophs from soil with... | place: USA: Ahupuaa O Kahana State Park, Hawaii | collected 2009-07-21
GCAGTAATAAAGATACTGGACAAGCAGATCAAGGCACTTGATGAGGACATCGGTGGCAGGCTCAAGCAGCACTTTGCGCAAAAGCTCAAGCTGCTGGAAGGCTTCAAGGGCATTGGCCAAGGAACCAAAGCAGTATTGATGGCAGCGCTGCCGCAGCTGGGCCAATTGAACCGGCGAGAGATCAGCAAGCTGGTAGGAGTAGCCCCGTTGAACCATGACAGCGGCAAGATGCGCGGCAAGCGCTCGATCTGGGGAGGTAGAAGCGACGTGCGCTCATCGCTGTACATGGCGGCGCTGAGTTCGGTGCGCTTCGATCCGGTGATCAGAGAGTTTTACCAGCGGCTACGTGAAGCGGGCAAGCCGGCGAAGGTTGCCTTGGTGGCATGCATGCGCAAGATGCTGGCGATCTTGAATGCAGTGATCAAGTCGAACACAGCGTGGGAGCAACGTTGTCCACAGCCAGGCGCGGTATGAAAAGCGCTTGACTTTGAACACAGTTGCTGAGTCGCTTCGCGCCTTCCCCCTGGAAGGGGGACGCCCCCAGCGCGGCGGGGCGGCCCTTGCGCGGGGGCACTGGCCCTGGCCACGCCAGTATCGTGCGTTGCGGGTTACACAACGCACCATGAAAAACCGATAGGAACCGACCTGCAGGCCTATGATCGGCAGCATCGCTTTTGCCGACCCGAGTTTTCGATGCCCCTGCTCATGTCCGCCTGGCCCATTCTGGTCTGGGTGCTGCTCGCCCTGGTCGCGGTGTCCGCCCTCTTCTTCCTGGCCAAGGGCAACCGCCAGGCCTTCCTGCAGCTGCTGGCCCTGGTGGCCTGCTTCCTGATCGGCGCGCTGCTGATGGAATTCATGCTCTTCATGGCGGCGCGCATGTCGCGCACGGGCGGGGTGCAGGGCACGCCGGTGCTGGGCGATGGCACGCGCCAGTTGCTGCAGACCATTGCCAACCCGCGCTCGATCGCGGCGCCGCCGCTGTCGCTGGCCGCCGTGGCGGCGTACTCCGTGCCGCTGGCCTACCTGTGGCTGGCCGTCGCCTGGGTGCTGCACCTGCGCGGTGGCGGCAGCAAGGCGACTCCCTCCAAAAAGAAAAAGCCCGCCAAGCCGCGCAAGGCTTGACCTGCGGCAAAGCCCCTGCTGGCGTCAGGGCAGCACAATGGGCCGCGCACCTGATGGAGGGTGCGTTCCCTTTCCCCCTGTTGCCATGACTTCGCCGTGTGACGTTCTCATCGTGGGCGCAGGCCCCGCCGGGCTTTCGCTGGCCATCGCGCTGGCGCAGGCCGGCTTCAGCACCACCGTGGTGGAGCGGCAGCCCGAGGCCGCGCTGGCGGACCCGGCGCCCGATGGGCGCGAGATCGCGCTCACCCACCCCAGCGTGGCCACCTTGCAGCGCCTGGGCACCTGGGCCGGCCTGCAGGCCCATGAACGTGGGCAGATCCGCGAAGCGCAGGTGCACGACGGCCCGCCAGGCCGCCATGGCCCCCTGCGCCTGCACACTGGCGGCGCACAGGCACTGGGCGCCATCGTGCCCAACCACGCGCTGCGGCGCACGGCCCATGCCGTGGCCACCCGCACCGCAGGTGTGCGCATCCTCACCGGCGCCCAGGTGAGCCGGGTCGCCACCGGGGCGAGCCACGCGGAGGTCGATTGCAGGCTGGCCCCGGCCGAGGACACAGATGCCACGCAATCGCTGCGCTTGCAAGCGCCCCTGCTGGTAGCGGCCGACAGCCGCTTTTCGGCCACACGCCGCCAACTGGGCATCGGCGCGGACACCACCGACTTTGGCCGCACGGTCATCGTCTGCCGCATGCGCCACGCCCTGCCCCATGGCGGCACGGCCCACGAATGCTTTGGCTACACACGCACGCTGGCCATCCTGCCCCTGCCCGATACGCCCGACGGCCAAGCCGTCTGCTCCGTGGTGGTCACGGCCGGTGCCGCCGATGCGGCCGCACTGCTGGCCCTGCCGCCCGAGGCCTTTGCCGCCGAAGTGCAGGCCCAGTTCTGCCAGCGCCTGGGGCCCATGGCGCTGGACGGCGAACGCCATGCCTATCCGCTGGTGGGCGTGTATGCCCAGCGCTTTGCGGGCCCGCGCTGCGCGCTGCTGGGCGATGCCGCCGTGGGCATGCACCCGGTGACGGCCCATGGCTTCAACCTGGGATTGGCGGGCGTGGAACGGCTGGTGGCCGCCCTGGTCGCGGGCCGCCACCAGGGGCACGACACCGGCCATGCAGCCGCGCTGGCCCGCTATGCGAGCGCCCACCACCGCCATGCCTGGCCCCTGTACCAGGGCACGAACGCCATCGTGCGGCTGTACACCGACGCCCGGCCGCTGCCCCGCCTGCTGCGCCAGGGCGTGCTGCAGCTGGCCCGGCGCCTGCCGCCGCTGCGGGCGGCCATCGTGGGGCAGCTCACGGGCCCCATGGGCGCACCCGCGCCGGCCCACCGGACCACGCTGCGGCCCTGGGACTGAGCGCCTAGCCTAGGAACTCAGCATGCCCCAGACGAGGGCCACCCCGGCAATGAGCAGATCGCCGGTCACGCTCGCCTCGGTCGCACTGGCGCTGCTGAAGCGCTCTTTCTGCCGCTCGCGCTCGGCGCGCGTGCGGTCGCGCTCCAGCGACACCAGCGCATCCGCGAGGTCCGTGCGCTGGGGTGGGTGCAACTGGGCGGCACGCTGGCCGGCCTGGGCATAGCCTTCCAGCGCGCGTTTCACGGCCTCGGGGTCGATGAGCGAGAACGCCGCGCGGCAATAGGGGCAGGCGTGGTCCTTGCGGATGTCCACGGGCGCGCCGCAGCTCGTGCAGTAGATGGCGCCCACGCGCTGGGCCAGGTCCGCCACCTCGGGCTTCGTCATGTGGCGCACAAAGCCCTTTTCCACCATGAAGGACGAGAAGGTGCTGAACCGGCCATGCTGGCTGGCGCAGCGGTACAGCACATAGCGGCCGCTGCGCACCACATCGAAGCCATGCGCCAGCGGGCGCACGCAGCGCGGGCAGGCCATGCTGTTCTGCAAGGGGCGCCGCTCGTCCGTGCGGTGCTCGTGCAGCAGCTTGAACAGCTCCACCACCGCCGCGGGCGCGAGCTTGAGGTTCTCGTGCCGGTCGAACCAGATGCCCTGGCAGGGAAAGCAGATGTCGAGCGCCAGTTCGCCGCCCAGGTTGGTGGCGAAGCGGTGCTCCTCCATGGGCTGGCGGCAGGAGGGGCAAGACGGAAGGTGCTGCATGGACGAAGGCAAAGCCGGCGGGAATGCGCCCATGGTAGCGCGGCAGCCGCCTGAGCCGCAGGCGACGCGCCCGGCCCGCCGAACCCAAGCACAATGGCGTGTTGCCAACCCGACGGGCGCCTGCCGGCGCCCTCTGCGAGAGAAGAGAAGAGTACAACGATGCCTGCCATCTGGAAGAAACCCATCACCGTCGAATCGCTCACCCACCACAGCCTGCGCACGGCCGTGCCGCACCTGGGCATCGAGTTCCTGGAGGTCGGCGACGACTTCGTGCGCGGCCGCGTGCCCGTGGACGAGCGCACCCACCAGCCCTACGGCCTGCTGCACGGCGGTGTCAGCGTGGTGCTGGCCGAAACGCTGGGATCGGTGGGTGCGGCCCACGCCTGCCCCGAGGGCTACCGCGCCGTGGGCCTCGACATCAACGCCAACCACCTGCGCTCCACCCAATCCGGCTGGGTCACGGGCACGGCGCGCCCGGTGCACATCGGCCGCACCACCCATGTCTGGCAGATCGACATGGTCAACGACGCGGGCGAGATGACCTGCGTGTCGCGCATCACCATGGCGATCCTGGCGCCGCGCTGATTCCTGCCCCTCCCCGCTCCCGCGCCGCTCAGTGGTGCGGGTGCGTGGGGTCTTCGAGCGCTGCCTGGGGCCGCGGCGCCTGGGCCGCATAGCCGGCCGCGACCTGCTGCAGCATGCGGTCCAGTTCCGCGCGCGGAAAATGCCGGCCGCGCAGCACCACCGAGGCAATGCGGTCGAGGTTGCGCACGTCCTCCAGCGGATTGCCATCCAGCAGCACCAGGTCGGCCCATTTGCCCGGCTCCACGGTACCCAGGGTGGATTCGCGCCCCGCGAACTGCGCTCCGTTCAGCGTGGCAGCCTGCAGCACCTGCAGGGGTGTAAGGCCGGCGGCACGCAGCTCGGCGAACTCCTGGTGCAGGCTGAAGCCAGGCACGAGCCAGCCCCCGCCCAGGTCCGAGCCGGCGAGGATCTTCACGCCCTGGTCCTGCAGCAGCTTCACGGTGCTGCGCTGCAGCTGGTAGAACGACTGCAGGCCCGCCCGGGCCGAGGCCGACAGGGTGGCGTCGAACTGCGCGCCGATGGCGGCCCATTGCGCTGCGCGGGCCTTGTCCACGTACTGCAGGTTGGGGTCGTTGCGGTAGGCCGGGTCATTGCCATAGGCCTGGGTGCGCAGCCGGATCAGCGTGGCGGCCTGCCAGGTGCCGTTCTGCGCGAACACCCGGGCCAGGCGCGCGCACTTGGCCGCGTCGTAGCTGCCGATGAGCCGCAGGGTCAGGTCGGCATAGGCATTGCCATCGGTCAGGCGCGGGTTGATGACCTGCGTGGGCGGCGGCACCCGCAGGGCCAGGGCAGCGGCACGGATCGGCGCCTCCTCGCGCGAGCAGTCGAGCAGCAGGCCCATGCCCGAACCCAGGTGCTCGATGGAGCGGTAGCCGGCCGCAGAGGTCGCGGCCGCGCTCACCGCCGGGCTCATGTGGCCGGCCGCATGCGATCCTTGTCGGCGCGCCTCGTCGATCGCGGCCAGGAAGGCGGCCGGCGGGCCGCCCACGATCTTGATGAAATCCGCCCCCTCGGCCAGCCGCTCGCGCACGAACTGGCGCGCGCCCTCGGGCGTGGGTGCCTGCCCGGCATAGATCAGGCTGGGCACCATGAGCACGTCGGGCCCGGCGGCAGAGCCCGACTGCACGGCGGCGTTGTGCCGGCGCACCGCAGCGATCAGCGCCGGCGAGCCGCCGGCCTCGCGGATGCCCGTGACGCCGTTGGCCAGCAGCACGGTGAAGTCGTTGGGCTCCGATCCCAGCGTGGGCGCCGCATGGGTGTGCATGTCCAGGAAGCCCGGCACGAGGTAGCGGCCCGCGCCGTCCACCGACTGCGCGCCAGCGCCGGTGCGCACGGGCGACGCGCTGATGGCCTGGATGCGCCCGCCCTGGATGACCACGTGGACCCCGCGCTGCAGCGTGCCGTCGCGCGTGTCCACGACATGCACATTGCGCAGTACCAGGCCTTGGTCGATCACCGCCAGCGGGGGTTGCTGGCTGCATGAGGACAGGGCCGCCGCCGCAGCGAGGGCGGCCACCACGGTGGCCAGGGAAGTCAGGATTTTCATGGCAGGTCCTCAGAAGCTGTGCCGGATGCCGATGTCGTAGCCCGTGCCGGAGCCCCCCCGGCCAGGCCCGAGCTGCCGCCATTGCCGCCGCGGAAGGTAAAAGTGTCTCCGCCCCGGTTGCGCAGATGGGCGATGCTGCCGTAGACCGCCGTGCGCTTGGACAACAGGTGGACATAGCCTACCGCCACCTGCTGCGCCCCACTGCCCTGCGCGTTGTCGCGCCGCGTGCGGTGGTAGGACACGGGGATGTAGCCGACCACCCCCACCGGAATCGTCGCACCCACACCCCAGTGCGTGTAGCGCGTGCCCGCCACGCCCGTTGCATTGAAGCCGCCATGCGCCATCAACTTGGCGAAGCCCGCGTCGTAGGAAGCGCCCAGGTTGAACTCCCTGACTTCACCACCCGCCGGCCCGCCATAGGCCGCCGGACCGCGTGACTGGGCATAGGCGACGGCGGCATTGAGGCCGCCCTGCGCATAACCGGCGCGTGCGCCGGTGTAGCGGCCCAGGGGCGCTGCGCTGCCGCTGTTCTCGGCGAAGGCATGCATGGCCTGGGCGTAGAAGCCGCGCCCCACGTACGAGGAGCTGTTGGGCGCATAGCCGAAGCGGTAGCTCACGGTGCTGTCCACATACACCGAGGTCAGCGGGTTGGCGCTGGAGCCCCCGTTGCCACCGGCACCGATGGCGATGTTGGTCGCGGCACCCGGCCCCACGCCATTGAAGGGGTCGAACACCAGGTGGTTCCAGAACGTGGGCGCGTTCTCGCGGCCCAGGCGCACCTCGCCCCAGGGGCCGCTCAGGCCCACCGTGCTGCGCCGCTGGAAGGCCAGGGCGCCCCCCGCCGTGCCCGCGCCGGTGTCGTTGAGCAGCGCGGCTTCCAGCCAGAAGCCCGCGACCAGGCCCCCGCCCAGGTCTTCGGTGCCGCGAAAGCCCAGCAGGCTGGGCGAGCCGCCGCTGCTGCCCAGCAGGGTCTTGCGCACGCCATTGAGCTGGTAGTGGGCGATATCGGCATCGATGTTGCCGAAGATCGTGACCGAGGATTGGGCAGCGGCGGCCGTGGCCAGCAGGCCCAGCGTGGCGGCCAGGAGGGTTGTTTTCATGTCCATGTCTCCGTTCTTTTGAAAGTCGTCGTGTTTGGGGAGCACGTTGGAGCGCTCTCGGCCAGGGCTGCGCCGCCCTCCCCCATCGCACCCGCAGGGCGATGCACGGGAGGGACAGCGGCACCGCAGGTGCGCCGCGGGTCTGCGTCAGTCGATGGAAATCTTCACGCGCTTGACCACCTCGGCATAGCGTGTGCGGTCCTCTTGCATGAGGTCCAGCACCTGCTGCGCCGGGCCGGGGTGGGGCACGAAGCCGAAGGTGGCGAACTTCTCGCGCACGTCGGGCAGGGCCAGTGCTTCGTTCACGGCTTTGTTGATGTCGGCGGCCGTCGCCGCAGGGGTGCCGCGCGGGGCCATGAGGGCCACCCAGGTGGAGGCGTACAGGCCCTTGGGGCCGCCTGCGCTCTCCAGCGTGGGCACCTCGGGCATGGCCGGGGACTTCGCGCTGTCCGCCACGGCCAGCAGGCGCAGCCTGCCGCCGCGCACCAGCGGGCCCGCCGTGGCGATGGAGCCGAAGGCCCAGTCCACCTCGCCCGTGGCCACCGCGGTGTAGAGCTGGCTGGTCTCCTTGAAGGGCACGTGCACCATCTCCACGCCGGCGGCATGCGCCAGGCGCTCGGAGGCCAGATGGATCGGCCCGCCCACGGCGTTGGAGCCGTAGGTCAGCTGCTTGCGCTTGTCGGCGGCGGCGACCATCAGTTCCTGCACGCTCCGGTAGGGGCTGTTGGCACCCACGGCGACGAAGAACGCCGTCTTGTACAGCAGGGCGACCGGCACCAGGTCCTTGTCGGGGTCGTAGGAGAGCCGCTTGAAGATGAGGGGGTTGATGGACATGTTGCCCACGTCGACCACCACCAGTTCGCTGCCATTGGGCGCTGCGCCCTTCACACCGTTGATGGCCACCATGCCGGCGCCGCCGGGCTTGGCGTCGATGACCACGGCCCGCCCCCAGCGGGCCTGCAGCTTCTCACCCACGATGCGAGCCACCACATCCGGGCCGCTGCCGGTGGGAAACACCGTGGTGATGCGCAGAGGCAGGCCCGGCGCGGGCTGGGCCCAGGCGGCGAAGGGGGCCGCCAGGGCCAGAAGGCCGGCGGTGCGGCGGGTGATGGTTGGCATGTCTTGTCTCCGTTGTTTTTGATGTCTGACCTGGTGGAATTCTTGGATGGCTGCTACCCCGGGGCACGCCCGGTCACGCGCTCCAGCAGGCCCCGGCCATCTTCGGGCCAGGCGTCGCCGCGCCAGGCCACATGCTGGTCGGGGCGGATCAAGGTGTAGCGCGCCGGGTAGAGGCTGGCGATGCCGCCCTCCTCGCACTGCAGCACCTGGATCGGCACGCCCGCAGCTTCGCACTGCGCGCGGATGCGGTCCAGGTCCGCGCGGTCGGCCTGCGCGGCGGCGAGCAGGGTGAAGCCGGTGCCGAACAGGTCGTAGAGCGAGCTGCCGTCGTGCAGCCAGGCGTGCGGCGCCAGGCTGCCCGGGCGGGACGTGGGCACATAGTTGATGAAATCCCGGGCGGGCGGCGCCGTGCCATCGGCCACGACCACGGGCGAATCCTCGTAGCGGTAGCCCAGCACCACGCCCAGCGTGGCGAATTCGCGCAGCTTCGTGGCCTGGATGCGCACGCCGATCTCTGCGCGCAGGCGCTCGCCCTCGGGCGTGTCGTCCTCCACCCCGGCAGCGGACAGCTGGTTGCCCAGCACGGCGTGGTTGGCCTCGGCCTCGGCCATCACCCATTCGTGCACGGGCCGGCGCTCGGCCTCGTAGCTGGCCAGCAGGGCATCGCCACCCCAGCCCTGCAGCCGGGCGGCGAGCTTCCAGCCCAGGTCGACGCCGTCGGCCACACCCATGTTCATGCCGTAGCCGCCAAACGGCGGGTGCAGGTGGCAGGCATCGCCGGCCAGGAACACACGGCGGTCCGCGTAGCGGTCGGCGATCAGGCGGCTGGCCACCCATTCATCGCTGCTCAGCACCTCGTAGGGCAGGTCCAGGCCCGTGGCCTGGCGGATCAGGGCAGCGGCGTCCAGGTCGGAGAGCTTCACGCCCTCGGGCACCCGCGTGGGCATGAAGAACCAGGTATCGCCCCGGTCCATGGGGCCGATGAGGCTGGGCAGCTCGTTGTTGACCTGCCAGTACATGATGGCCGGGCCGTGGCGGTGGGCCTGGGCCAGGCCCGGGGCACGGAACACGATGTTGTAGTTGCGCGAGAGGCCGTAGGTGCCCTCCATGCGCGCACCGATGAGCTCGCGCACCTTGCTGCGTGCACCGTCGGCCCCCACCAGGTAGTCCGCACGCACGCAGAAGTCGGTCTCATCGGTGCGGTCATGCAGGTGCACCTCCACACCCTCTTCGTCCTGCGCGAAGCCGCTGAGTTCGCAGTTGAAGCGCAGCTCCACCGTCGGCAGCGACTGGGCGTGGGCGCGCAGCACCTCCTCCACTGTGTACTGCGGGATCCATTGCGCGTGCTCGGAGTACAGCGGGTTGCGCCCCGGGGCGCAGTACATGGCGTTCTCGAAACGGGTCAGCTCCGGCCCGGCCAGGCGGGTGACGAAGACCACGTTGGAGGGGTAGTGCATGCCCAGCGGCGAGGCGGCGCGCAGCTGGTCGGCGATGCCCCAGCGGCGCAGGTGCTCGCGGGTGCGCACATTCGTCGTCTTGGCGCGCGGGGCATAGCCCACACGGTCGTTGCGCTCCACCAGCAGGCAGCGGATGCCGCGGTGGCCGAGCTCTATGGCCAGCGCCAGGCCAACGGGGCCGGCGCCTACGATGAGGACCTGAACGGATTTCATGGGGACTTTTTCTGGATCGGCATCAAGGACATGGGGGCGATCGTAGGCAGTGGCCCGTGGTCGTGAAAGACGGCAAAATACGCTGACTGATCGAAATTTACGATCACCAAACCCGCCTATGAAATTCAATGCCCTGCGCGATTTCCTGGCCGTGGCCGAGCGTGGCAGCCTGCGTGGCGCGGCGCGCCAGTTGGGCAGCGCCCAAGCGGCCCTGAGCCACAGCATCCAGGAGCTGGAAAAGGACCTGGGCGTGCCGCTGTTCGAGCGCGGCAGCCGGGGCGTGGCCCTCACGCCCATGGGGGAGGTCTTTCTGCGCCGGGCCAAGTCGGTGGTGGAGGACGTGCGCCGCGCGCGCGAGGAGATCGAGCAGATGCGCGGCCAGGTGCACGGCCGCCTGGCCATCGCCATGTCCAGCGTGCCGCACCTGGCGCTGTACCCGGGGGCGCTGCGCGCGTTTCGCCAGCGCTATGCCGACGTCAAGCTGGACATCATGGACGCGGTGTACCCGCGCGTGGAGAGCCGGTTGTTCGACGGCAGCCTGGACTTCTATGTGGGACCCGCGCCCGCCGACACGGCGGCCGGCCTGGTGGTGGAAAAGCTGTTCGACAACACGCGCGTCGTCGTCGGCCGCAAGGGGCATCCGCTGGCGGGGGCGCGCTCGCTCAAGGACCTGGCCGGTGCGGAATGGATCACCAGTTCCGTGACCTACAAGGCCGAGGAGGAGATCGGTCCGCTCTTCCAGCAGCATGGCCTGCCCCCACCCCGCCTGGTGATGAGCTCGCACTCCACCCTGACCTTCCTCACCTCCATGGTCTATTCGGACCTGCTCATGGTGCTGCCCATCCAGTGGACGCAGTCGCCCCTGTTCGGCATGGTGCAGCAGATCCCGGTGCGCGAGCTGATCCCCGCGCCGCCGATCTGCCTGGTGGCCCGCAGCGGCATGCCGCTGACACCCGCGGCGGAGTATTTTTGCGACATGCTGCGCCGCGAGGCGCACCACCTGGTGGTACCGCCGGGCGCCTAAACAGTGGCGCAGACCCCGTCGGCGCGCGGGTCCGTCGCGCCTTCGATGCGGCCATCGGGGTGGAAGGCCACCGCCCCGGCATGGCCCATCATGTCCTCGAAGGCGCCCACCACCTGCACGTCGTGGCCGGCGGCGCGCAAGGCGTCCACCAGGGCCGGGTCGGCGCGCGATTCGAGCTTGAGGTTGGTGGATTGGTCGCCCCAGGTGCGGCCCAGCAGCCAGCGCGGCGCCGTGACGGCGGCCTGCATGTCCTGCCCGAACAGCACATGGCGCGTGAACACCGCCGCCTGGGTCTGCGGCTGGCCCTCGCCGCCCATGGTGCCGTAGGCCAGCACACGCCCGTCCTTGAGGTGCGCCAGCGCAGGGTTGAGCGTGTGGAACGGCAGGCGCCCGGGCGCCAGCTGGTTGGGCCCCGCGCCCAGCGTGAACGAGGCGCCGCGGTTCTGCCAGTGCAGGCCGGTCTCGGGCAGCACGATGCCGCTGCCGAACTCCCAGTAGATGCTCTGGATGTAGCTGACGACATTGCCGTGTGCATCGGCGGCACCCATCCACACGGTGTCGCCGGGCTCCGTGGGTTCGGGCCAGGGTGCGGCGCGCTGCTTGTCGATGCGCGCGGCCTCGGCTTCCAGGGACGCGGCCTGCAGGAAGGCGGCCGGGTCGGCCTGCATGAAGGCCGGGTCACCCACATGCCGGTTGCGCCAGGCGAAGGCGCGCTTGGTGGATTCCACCAGGCCATGCACATGGGCAAAGCCCTCGGCCTGGCCCACGCCCAGGCGGTCGAACAGACCCAGGATGGCCAGCGACGAGACACCCTGCGTGGGCGGCGGCTGGTTGAAAACGCGGCCGACCGAGAGCTGCACCGACAACGGTGCCACCCGCGCCGCCTGCCAGCCTTCCAGGTCGGCCAGCGCCAGCGGGCTGCCCAGGGCCTGCAGGTCGCGCGCCATGCTGCGCGCCAGGTCGCCACGGTAGAAGTCGTGCAGCCCGGCCTCAGCCAGGCGCTGCAAGGTGGCTGCGGTGCGCGGCTGGCGCAGCGTGTCGCCGCGGTGCGGCTGCCCCTCGGGCGCAAAGGCGGCGGCAAAGCCGGGCACATGTTCGAGCTCGGCCCACTTGGCGCGGGTCAACTCCACCTGCGAGGTGGTGATGGGCACGCCCTCGCGCGCATGGCGGATCGCGTCTTCCAGCAGGCGCGCCAGCGGCAGCGGCTTGCCGCCCCAGCCGCGCGCCACTTCCAGCGCCTCGGCCCAGCCGCCGATGGCACCGGCCACGGTGAGCGCCGCGCGCGGACCGCGCGTGGGAATGGCCGCATCGCCATGTGCCTGGTAGAACGCGGCATCGGCCGCCCGGGCCGCACCGCCGCAGGCGCGCACGGCCACCGGGGCCGCCGCGCCCGGCTGGTGGATGAGCCAGAAGCCATCGCCGCCCAGGCCGTTCATGTGCGGGTAGACCACGGCGATGGCGGCGGCCGCCGCCACCATGGCTTCGACCGCGTTGCCGCCTTCGCGCAGCACGGCGGCGCCGGCCTGTGCGGCCAGGTGGTGGGGTGCGGTGACCATGCCACCGCGGCTTTGCAGACTGTGCAACATCGAAAAGTCTCCCGGTTTCTCAATCCATCAACGATACATGCGCCGCGACCACGCACCAACCCTGTCCGGGCATGCGCACCCAGGTCTGCTGCTGGCGGCCCGTGCGGGCGCTGCCTTCGCGCGTGAATTCGGTGCTGGCGGTGGCGAAGTCGCGTCCGTAGGTCGTGATGCAGGTGTTGCGCAGCGTGCGCGCCAGCCCTGCGGGCGAGCGGCCGCTGCGGAAGGCGCGGATGGCATCGATGCCGTAGAGGCATTCCGTGGCGCCGTAGCGCACGGTGTGCGGGCTGTGGAAGAACAGCGCGTCGAGCACCTCCACCTGGTTGTGGACCAGGGCATGCTCGTAGCGTGCAAACGCGGCCGTGACCTCGGCGAGGACATCGGGCAGGTTGATGCTGGTGGTGCCGTCGTTCATGTCAATGTCCCCCGCCGAGATACGCCCGTGTGAGCGCATCGTTGGCCGCGATCTCGGCTGCCGTGCCCTGGGCCACCACGCGGCCACCTTCGAGCACATAGGCTCTGTCGGCCAGCGACAGTGCCAGCGCCGCCATCTGGTCCACCAGCACCAGGGTCATGGATTCGTCGCGCAGGCGCGCGAGCGAGGCGAACAGCTCCTCGATGACCTTGGGCGCCAGGCCCAGCGAGGGCTCGTCGAGCAGCAGCACGCGCGGGCGGCTCATCAGAGCACGGGCGATGGCCAGCATCTGCTGCTCGCCGCCCGAGAGCAGGCCGGCGCGCTGGTGCAGGCGCTCGCGCAGGCGCGGAAAGCGCTGCAGCATCTCTTCCACCCGCGCCTCGCGGCCCTCGGGGTGGAGGAAGGCGCCCAGGCGGATGTTGTCGAGCACCGAGAGTTCGGGAAACACCTGGCGCCCCTCGGGCACCAGCACCAGGCCGCGCGCCACAATCTGCTCGGCGCGCAGCGGGCCCAGTTCCACCCCCTGCAGGTGGATGCCGCCCTCCACGGGCCGGTGCAGGCCCGCCAGGGTGCGCATCAGCGTGGACTTGCCGGCGCCGTTGGCGCCCAGCAGGGCCACCATTTCGCCCTGGCGCACGCGCAGGTCCACCGCGTGCAGCACGGGCTCGGCGCCGTAGCCGGTGGTGAGCCGGCCCACGCCCAGCACCTCGGGCGCATCGGTGGGCAGGCCGCGGTCGGCGGCGGCATGCACGGCCACCGCGCCACCCGCGCCTTCGCCCAGGTAGGCCTTGCGCACGGCGGGGTGGGCCTGCACCTCGGCCGGCGTGCCCTCGGCCAGGTGGCGGCCCGATTCCATCACCACGACATGGTCCGACAGGCCCATGACGAGCGCCATGTCATGCTCCACCAGCAGCACGCCCACGCCCTGGTCGGCAATGCGGCGCAGCAGCGCCGAGAGCTGGTCCTTGTCCTCGGTGGACAGGCCCGCAGCCGGTTCATCGAGCAGCAACACCTGGGGCCGCATGGCCAGGGCGCGCGCGATCTCGACCAGGCGCCGGTCCACATGCGCAAGGTCGGCCGCGGGCACCTGCACGGCGCCCCGGTAGCCGCACCAGGCGAGCAATGCCCGCGCCTCATCGCGCGCACCGGGCGAGCACACCCGCCCATCGCCCAGCAGCGGGCCCAGCGTGCCGCGCGCCAGCGCCAGGGCCACGTTGTCGAGCACGCTGAGCGAGCCGAAGAGCTGCGAGGTCTGGTAGCTGCGCGCCACCCCGGCCCGCGCGATGCGCCAGGCACCCCGGCCCTGCAGTGGCTCGCTGCCCAGCAGCGAACCGCCAGCGGTGGGGGTGTAGAAGCCGCTGAGCATGTTGAGCACCGTGCTCTTGCCCGCGCCATTGGGCCCGATCAGGCTGGTGACGGCACCGGGGCGCACGGCAAAGGACAGCTCGCTCACCGCGCGCACGCCGCCGAACACCATGCTCAGGCCTTGCGCGCTCAGCGCGCGGGCTTCCACAGGCTGTAGCGCGGGCAAGGCATCGCCTTGGGCGGCATCGGGGGGTGCAGCGCCGGGTGCCGCGCGGTGCAGGCGCGCCAGCAGGCCCACCAGGCCCTGCGGCGCCACCCACAGCACCACCAGCAGCAGTGCGCCGAAGAACAACAGCCGGTATTCCTCCAGGCTGGAGAGCAGCTCGGGCAGCAGGCCCACGATGACCGCACCCACCAGCGGCCCGGCGATGCTGCCCGCGCCACCGATCATCACCACCAGCACGAAGAGGATGGACTGCAGAAAGGAAAAGCTGTGCGGCGTGACGAAGCCCGACAGCGGTGCATACAGCCCGCCCGCCAGCCCCGCGAGCAGGGCCGACACGGCAAAGGCCATGGTCTTGACCACCAGCGGGTTCAGGCCGATGGACTCGGCCGCCGTCTCGGAGTCGCGCACCGCGCGCAGCGCCGCGCCCCAGGCCCCGCGCGACAGGCGCACAAAGGCCAGCAGCGCCACCGCCGCGGCCACAATGGCCAGCACGGCAATGGCCCGCTCACCGCGCAGGGACTCGATGCCCAGCGCCGGCGCGGCAATGCCCATGATGCCGTTCTGCCCGCCCGTGAGGTCGCGCATCTCCACCGCGCTGTGCTCCACGATCAGGCCAAAGGCAATGGTCACCATGGCGAGATACGGGCCCTTGACGCGCAACGCCGGCAAGGCCAGCAGCGCACCCATGGCGCCGGCCAGCAGTGCAGCAACGGGCCACGCAGCCCAGAAGCTCCAGCCCGCCTTGGTGGTGAGAATGGCCACGGCGTACGCGCCGATGGCGTAGAAGCCCACATGCCCGAAGGACACCTGGCCCGACAGGCCCAGCAGCACGTTCAGGCCGATGCCCACCAGCGCCAGCAGCGCCACGTTGGCCAGCACGAAGACGTAGTAGCCATTGACCTGCGCAGCCAGCGCCAGGCCCGCGGCCACACCCAGCGCGGTGAGGCCCAGCAGCGCCGGCATGGCCAGCCCGCGCGCGGACGAAGGGAGAGAGGATGCTTGCTTGTGCATGGGGAAGGTGGAGGTCGTCGTCATACCTTGCGCACCAGGGCACGCCCGAACAGCCCGTTGGGGCGCACGGCCAGCGCCACGATGACGAGCGAGAAAGTGAGGATCTGCGTGTAGCCCGAGCCCAGCGTGGCGGTGATCAATGCCTCGGCCACACCGAAGATCAGCCCCGCGGCCATCACGCCCCAGGCGCTGCCGATGCCGCCCAGGATGGCGACCGCAAAGGCCTTGAGGCCGAACAGCGTGCCCATGTCGGACTGCACGTTCACGAGCGGAGCGATGAGCACGCCGGCCACGCCAGCAAACACGGCCGACAGCGCAAAGGCCGCCGCCACCACGCGCCCGATGGGAATGCCCATGAGCCGCGCCGCATCGCGGTTCTGCACCACAGCCAGCATGGCCGTGCCCCAGCGCGTGCGCCGCGCCACGAAGTGCAGCACGGCCGCCAGCACCAGGCCGATGGCCGGGATGAGCAGCTGCAGCGGGTACACGCCCAGCCCCAGGCCGCCCAGGGTCATGGGCGCCTGGGCCAGTGGCGAAGGCAGGCTGCGCGGCTCCTTGCCAAAGGTGAACATGGCCAGGTTGTCGACCACGATGCCCAGCGCCACGGTGGCCATGAGCCAGGCATCCGAGTTGCGGCGCGCGAAGGGCCGCACGGCGAAGAACTCCACGGCCAGGCCATAGAGCGCGCACAGCAGCAGCGCCAGCAACACTGCCAGCGCCATGGGCCAGCCCAGCACCATGGCGAAACCATAGGTGAGCACGGCGCCCAGCATCATGGAGCTGCCCTGGGCAAAGTTCACGGTGCCGGAGACCACGAAGGTGACGTGAAAGCCCAGGGCCATGAGCCCGTACATGCTGCCCAGGCCGATGCCGCTGATGAGGGCGGAGAGAAAGAGCATCGTGGTGATCGAGGAAATGGGGAAAGGCAGGAGAGGCCCTGCGCCGCGGGGGGCACAGGACCGCGAGGCGTGCAGGGCTTACTTTTCCAAGCCGACCGGCAGGATGCGGTTGCCTATGAACTGCGCCCACACGTAGTCGTTCTCGCTCAGCGCATCGTGGTTGGCTTCGTTGAAGGGCTTGTCATAGGCCTTGATCAGGCCCTCGTACTTGCCGATCTTGTAGAAGCCCTGGCGCACGGCGTCGCCTTCGGTGCTGCCGGCCTGGGCGATGGCCAGGGCGGCGAGCTGCATGGCGTCGTAGGCATTGGCCACGCCCACGGCGGGGGTGATGTTGTCCGGGCCCTTGATGTCGGGGTACTTGGCCTTGAGCGCGGCCACCACCTTCTCGCCCACCGGGCCCTGCTTGCCGAAGAAGCTGTAGGTCTGCACGAAGTGCACGTTCTTGGCGTTGGGGCCGGCCAGTTCGGTAAAACGGCCGCCCGCGGGGCCCCAGTGCGAGACGATGGGCACCTGCCAGCCCATGCGGTCCAGCGACTTGACCACCTGGGCCGAGGGGCCCACGTTGCCCACCAGGAACAGCGCATCGGCGCCCGCGGCCTTCAGGCGCGTGAGCTGGGGCACCACGTCCACATCGCTGTCGCCGAACTTCTCGATGCCGGCGGCCTTCATGCCCTTGGCAGTCAGCGCTGCGGTCAGGCCCTTTTCATTCGATTCGCCCCAGGGGTTGTTCACCAGGATCATGCCGGGGTTCTTGGCGTTGAAGGTCTTTTGCGCATAGGCCAGCATGCCGCGGTCGACGATCTCGTCCACGGCCGAGACGCGGAACGCGAAGTTGGGCTTGGCGCCGTTCTTGGTGACCGGCGTGCCTGCGGCCCAGGGGCCCATGAACGGCACCTTCTCCTGGTTGGCCAGCTGCACGATGGCGATGGAGACGGGCGTGTCGAGCCCGCCGAAGAGCACGGCCACCTTTTCCTTGTAGATCAGCTCGCGCGCGGCCGTCACACCCTTGGCGGGGTTGGCCTCGTCGTCGCGGCGCACCAGTTCGAGCTTGCGGCCGCCCAGCAGGCCGCCCTTGGCATTGATCTCCTCGATGGCGATGGTCAGGCCACGCGTGATGGCGTCGCCCGCCAGCGCGGACTGGCCCGACAGGGCCGTGACCAGGCCGACCTTGATCGGCTCGGCCGCATGGGCAACGCCCAGGGCGGCCCAGGCTGCGGTGGCGAGGGCAGCGGCGGCAAAGCGGCGGCGGGTGGTGAAAGGCATGGCGGTTCTCCTGCAGTGGCGGGTGGACGGGGATGAACGAATGGGTGGGCGGGTTCGATCCACCTCGGGAGGCACCACCAGCAAGCACCGTGCCAATGTCAACAAATACCAATATTCATTGGCAACTTGTTCAATATTTAATTGTCGACAATCTGGCACATGCTTTGCTGACAAACAAACCATGCCGGTATTTCCGCCGGTTTGCCCCAATTCGCAGCATTGCGCACCCAAGCGGTGCAATCAGGAGCACCAACATGCAGCAGCACGCCACCCCGCCCGGCCAGGACGCCGGGGCCATCGTCGAAGAATTCCTGCGCCTGGTGATGGTTCCAGACCCCGTGGCCGCCAGCCGCTTCGTAGCGCCCGGCCTGGCCATCCGTTTCACGGGCGGGCGCCCCATGCGCCAGCCCGCAGAGTGCAGCGCCTTCAACGCCACGCGCTACGCCTGGGTGAAAAAGAAGTTCGAGAGCACCGATGTCGTGGCCGGCGCCACGCACGAGGAAGCCGTGGTCTACAACACCGGTACGCTCTACGGCGCCTGGCCCGACGGCACGCCCTTCGAGGGCAACCGCTATGTGGACCGCTACGTGCTGCGCCGCGGCCTGATCGTGCAGATGGACGTGTGGAACGACAGCGCCGAGTGGCTGCTGGTGCGCGCTGGCCTGGCCGCGCCCTGGTCCACGCCGGAGGCCGGCGCATGATCACCAGCATCTATGGCGATGGCCCGCTGCCCACCCATGGCCGCTTCGGCTACAGCCCCATCACCCGCCGGCCGGACTACACCTGGCCGAACGGCGCGCGCCTGGCCGTGTACCTGGGCTTCAACCTGGAGCATTTCGCCTTTGGCGGCGGGCTGGGCGCACGCATCGGCCCGGCTTCGCCCGAGCCCGACGTGCTCAACTACAGCTGGCGCGAGTACGGCAACCGCGTGGGCGCCTGGCGCTGCCTGGAGCTGTTCGACCAGTTGGCCCTGCCGGCTGGCTGCATCCTGAACACCGCCCTCTACGACCACTGCCCCGAGCTGCTGGCGGCCTGCGCGGCGCGCGGCGACGAGCTGATCGGCCATGGCCACACCAATGCCGAGCGCCAGGGCGACTTCGCTGAAGGCCAGGAGGCCGCGCTGCTGGCCGCCTGCCGCGGGCGCATCGCGGCCGAGAGCGGCACGGCGCCCGCAGGCTGGCTCTCGCCCTGGATCTCGGAGAGCCCCACCACGCCCGACCTGCTGGCCGAGGCCGGCTACCGCTACACCCTGAACTGGGCGCACGATGACCAGCCCGTGCCCATGCACACGCGCAGCGGCCAGCGCCTGTGGTCCGTGCCCTACCCGCAGGAGCTCAACGACATCCCGATGATCATTGCGCGCCAGCTCGACGGCAAGGATTTCGCGCAGATGATTGTCGACAATTTCGACGAGATGCTGCAGCAGTCAGCCACCCAGCCGCTGGTCATGGGCATCGCCCTGCACCCCTACCTGGTGGGGCAGCCCTACCGGCTGCGCCACCTGCGCCGGGCCCTTTCGCACGTGGCGCGCGCACGCGATGCCGGCGCCATCTGGATCACCACGCCCGGCGCCCTCTGCGCGCACGTGGACGCCCTCTTCCCCCTCTGACCCGCCCATCGCCATGCAGACCCCCTCCCCTGCCCGCCCCGGGCTCCCTTTCATCGACACCGTGCAGGCCTGGGTGCCGCACGGGCACTTCACCCTGGATGGCGCCCCGGCGGGCCCGCTGGCCGGTCTGCGCTTTGCCGCCAAGGACGTTTTCGACGTGGCCGGCCACCCCACGGGCGCGGGCAACCCCGCCTGGCTGGCCAGCCACCCCGTGCCCACGCGCCACAGCGCGCTGGTGCAGCAGGTGCTCGACGCCGGGGCCACGCTGTGCGGCAAGGTCATCACCGACGAGCTGGCCTACAGCATCCACGGCCACAACCGGCACTACGGCATGCCGCTCAACAGCGCTGCGCCCGAGCGCATCCCGGGCGGCTCGTCGAGCGGTTCGGTTGCGGCCGTGGCCGCGCGCCTGGTGGACTTTGCGCTGGGCACGGACACGGGTGGCTCCACCCGCGTGCCTGCCAGCTACTGCGGCGTGTGGGGCCTGCGCACCACGCATGGCCTGGTCCCGCGCGCCGGGCTGGTGCCGCTGCACGAGAGCTTCGACACCGCGACCTGGTTCGCACACGATGCGGGCACCTTCGAGCGCGTGGCCCAGGCACTGCTGCCCGCCACCCCTTTTTCGGCCACGCGCGCCCTGCTGCTGCAGGACGCGGCCGCCGAGGCCGACGCGGAGGTCGCCGCCCTGCTGCCCCAGGTGGCCGAAGTGCTCGCCACACTGCTGCCCCAGGGATGGGCCATGGCCACGGCAGCCCAGGGCAGCTCGCTGGAAAATTGGCGCCGCCACTACGTGGCCTGGGGCGCCTACGAGGCCTGGCACGCCCATGGCCGCTGGATCACGCAGCACGCACCCGGCTTCGACGAAGCGATTGCCGGCCGCTGGCAGGCCGCCTCGCGGGTCACGGCCGACGCCGCGGACGACGCGTTCAACGCAGGCCTGGCGGCACGCGCCCAGGTGCGGGCCCTGGTGAACGCAGGCGCGGTGCTCGTCGTGCCCTCGGCCGCCAGCGTGGCCCCCTTGCGCAGCGCGGGCGGCCCGGAGATCGACGCCATCCGCGCGCGCACCCTGCGCATCTGCTGCATTGCCGGCCTGGCCGGGCTGCCCCAGGTCAGCCTGCCACTGGCCACGGCCGGCGGCCTGCCGGCGGGGGTGTCGCTGATCGGCCCCGCCCGCAGCGACCTGGCGCTGGTGCGCCTGGCCGTGCAGGCCTGGCAGGCACTGCAGGACGGCGCACGCTGAAGGCGCGACAATGGGGGCAACAACATCCGCCGGACCGCGCGACGACCGACAGCAGGCGTTCCGGGCGAACACCATGGCCACCAAGACAACTCCCCGCGCCAGCGCCAAGCCAGCGCGGGCTCCCCTCCCCTCTGCCAAGCCCGCTGCCCCCCTGCAGGAAAGCGACCTGCCCGGCCTGCCGGGCCTGCGCACGGGCGACGATGTGGAAACACGCATCTACAACACGGTCTACGAGAGCGTGATGACCCAGCGCCTGACGCCGGGCACCAAGCTGCCCGAGGCCTCGCTGTGCGAGCTGTTCGATGTGCGCCGCGCCACGGTGCGCAAGGTGCTGCAGGCGCTGGCGCACGACCACATCGTGGAGCTGCGCCCCAACCGCGGCGCCATCGTGGCCGAACCCACGCCCGAAGAGACACGCCAGGTGTTCGAGGCACGCCGCGCGCTCGAAGGCGCCATCGTGCGCCTGGCCACGCGCCACGCCACGCCCGAGGACATCGCCTCCCTGCGCCGCCAGCTGGCCGCCGAACACGATGCCATGCACCGCTTCACCCAGCCCGCCTGGGCGCGCCTGGCCAGCGCCTTCCACCTGCACCTGGCGGAGCTGTCGCGCAACCCGGTGCTGCAGCGCTACCTGATGGAGCTGGTCTCGCGCTGCTCGCTGATCGTGGCGCTCTACGAGCCGCCCGGCAAGGCCTCGTGCGAGCACGAGGAGCATGCGCGCGTGGTCGACCTCATCGCCCAGGGCGATGCCGAAGGCGCCGCGCGCGAGATGGAGGCCCATCTGCTGGCGCTGGAGCACAGCATCACGCTGCAGCAGGAGCGCAGCGACAACAACCTGGCGCGCATGCTGGGCATGGCGTAGCTTCTTAACGGAACACAGTGCTGCGCGGAAGCCCACGAGACTGGCGCGGGCCATGCCAGTGCCCCCGTGCAAGGGCCGCCCCGCCGCGTAGGCGGCGCTTCGCTTGCGTGCACCGGGAGCGTCCCCCTCCCAGATTGCGAAGCAATATGAGAGAGGGGCTGAGGGCCGCGGCTCCAAGCCTGCCTGCGCAGGCTTGGACGTGCCCGAAGAGCCGCCGCCTCTGGCGGCGGCACCGAGGCGCGAAGCGACTCAGGGGGTGCTCTCTTGAGACCGGGCCAGGCGCTCGCTTTGCCAATAGACATCGTCCCCGCCATCCATGCGGTTGAGCACGCGCGCCAGCACGAACATCAGGTCCGACAGGCGGTTGAGATACTGGCGTGGCGCGTCGTTGAGCGGCTCTTCGGCGCCCAGGCCCACGACCACGCGCTCGGCGCGGCGCGCCACGGTGCGGCAGACATGGGCCTGCGCTGCGGCGCGCGTGCCCGCGGGCAAAATGAATTCCTGCAGCCTGGGCAACGACGCGTTGTAGTGCGCCAGCGCTTCATCGAGCTGCAGCACGGCTTCGGGCTTGAGCAGCTCGTAGCCCGGGATGGACAGCTCGCCGCCCAGGTTGAACAGCTGGTGCTGGATCTGTACCAGCAGTGTGCGCACGTCGTCGGGCAAGGTCTCGCACAGCAGCAGGCCGATGTGGGAATTGAGTTCGTCCACATCGCCCATGGCATGGACACGCGTGCTGTTCTTGGACACGCGCTGGTCATTGCCCAGGCCGGTGGTGCCGGCGTCGCCGGTGCGGGTGGTGATGGCGGTGAGTCGGTTGCCCATGGCGGCAGGTCTCCGGTGCGGCATGCCCGGATCGGGCGCGCCGAGCGGGTGCGGGGAAAGGAACGGTGTGGCCGCATTGTCCCGCATCGGGCCGCCAAGAAAAACGGCGGTGGCTGCGCGCCATCCGCCGTGGGGTTTGGAGGCGCGGGCATAGCCTGCGCCTCCAGGTTCAAAAGCCGCCATGGCGGCCGTCAGTGCACGGCCACGGCACGGCGGTTGGCCGCATCGATTTCGGCGGTGGAGACCAGGCCGTTCTTGGCGCTGGACTGCATGCTGGACCAAGCATCGGCGTGGTAGCGGTCCCATTCGGCGCGCGACACCATGCCATCGCCGTTGGCGTCCATCAGGCGGGCGTTGGTCTTCTTCTCGGCATTGGCGGCCGCCTTGCCGCCAGCCGCCGTGGCGTCGATCTCCGGCGCTGCTGCGGTCTTGCCCATGCCGGCCGCAGGGTTGGCCACGGCGGCGGCCGAGTGGGCCTTGCGGTTGTCGACCTTGTCCTGGGCCGTGGCCGCTGCCGCGCCGCCCGATGCAGAGGGCGCCACTTCGGCCGGCGTCTTGCCCACGCCGACAGGGGCCTGGGCCAGTGCAGCGCTGCAGGCGATGGCAGCCAGGGAAGCGAGGAGAGTGTGCTTGGTGGTCATTGGGAGGTCCTTTGAGATGGTTGGAAAAGCAAGAGCCTGCAAGAAGCTCTGGTGCCATTGTTCAACCCGCCCTGCACCGGGGCTGTAGGACGTGCGCAGGCCCTCGCGTGGGACTTCAAGCGCCACGCGCAACTGCTTGCCCCACTTCAGGAAACCACACTCACCAGGCGTTACACCGGGCAGGCAAATGTAGGCCCAGGCAACAGCAGGCAAAATGGCTGGCCTCCGAAGGCTGCCTGCGGTGCAATGGCGACCTGTTCAACTTTGGAGCACACCACCCATGAAGACCCCAACGACCCTGAACACCTCCAAACCGCTCAAGGCCGCCCACCCCTTCGATGCCAGCAGCGCCCTGCTGTTCGCCGTGCTTTCGATCGGGGGTTTCACCGCGGTCTCCGCCGCCCATGCCCAGACCGCCCAGGCCAATCCGCCCCTGAGCGCGCCAGCCAACAGCGCCACCCGGCCTGCGGCACCGAGCCAGGGCGTGACCCCGCCCATTCCCCACAGCGCGACGACCCCGTCGCCCGCGCTGGCACCGCAGCTTGGCGGCACGGCCAGTACCACCCAGCAGGTACAGAACTCACAGGCCGGTGTCGCCTTTGCCCGCGCCGACGCCAACCGCGATGGCCGGCTGAGCCCGCAGGAGGCCGTGATGCTGCCCGCCATCAGCGAAAAGTTCGAGGCCCTGGACCGCAACAAGGACAAGTTCCTGTCGCTGGAGGAATTCGCCCTGGCCACCAAGTCCTGAGCACCGCGGCTCTGGCCCTTCCCTTCTCCCCCCATTCCCAAGGCACGCTGCGGCGTGCCTTTTCCGTGGTCGATCACGCTGCGGCGTGCCTTTTCCGTGGCCGGTTTCTTCGGTCAGTCGTGCAGCGAGGACAGGAACTGCTGCAGTTCGGGCGTCTTCGGGCTGCCGAAGAGTTCGGCGGGCGTACCGCTCTCGTGCACGCGGCCCTGGTGCATGAAGATCACGCGGTCGCTGACCTTGCGCGCGAACGCCATCTCGTGCGTGACCATCATCAGCGTCATGCCTTCGAGCGCCAGCGATTCGACCACGCGCAGCACTTCGCCCACGAGTTCGGGGTCCAGCGCCGAGGTGATCTCGTCGCACAGCAGCACCTGCGGCTCCATGGCCAGGGCGCGGGCAATGGCCACGCGCTGCTGCTGGCCACCCGAGAGCTGGTCGGGCATGGCATCGAACTTCTCGGCCAGGCCCACGCGCGTGAGCAGCTGGCGCGCCTGCTCGGCCGCGGCCTTGGCATCGCGCGCCTTCACCAGCGTGGGCGCCAGCATGATGTTGCGGCCTACGGAGAGGTGCGGGAACAGGTTGAAGTTCTGGAAGATCATGCCCACCTGCTGGCGCAGCGTGCGCATAGCGGTGGGGCTTTCGTGCAGGAGCTTCTGGCCGTTGACGCTGAGCGCGCCCTCCTGGAACACCTCCAGCCCGTTCACGCAGCGCAGCAGCGTGCTCTTGCCCGAGCCGCTCTTGCCGATGATGCAGACCACCTCGCCGCGCTGCACCTTGAGATCGATGCCCTTGAGCACCTCGTTCGTGCCATAGGACTTGCGCAGCGCCGTGATGTCCACGATGGGACGGCCCGGCACGGCGTCGGTGGACACTGCAGCGCCCAGGGTGTCAGTGGCGGTTGCCATGGAGTTTCCTTTCGAGGGATTGCGCCACCAGGCTCACCGGGAAGCACAGCGCAAAGTACAGAAGGGCCACGCAGGCGTAGACCAGGAAGGGCTTGTAGGTGGCGTTGGAGATCATGCTGCCGGCCTTGGTCAGCTCCACAAAGCCGATCACCGAGGCCAGGGCCGTGCCCTTGATCACCTGCACCAGAAAGCCCACGGTGGGCGGCACGGCGATGCGCAGCGCCTGCGGCAGCACCACATGGCGCAACTGCTCGCGGAAATTGAGCGCCAGGCTTTGCGCCGCCTCCCACTGGCCCTTGGGGATGGCCTCCACGCAGCCGCGCCAGATCTCGGTCAGGTAGGCACTGGTGTAGAGCGTGAGCGCCACGGCGGCCGCGGTCCACGGCGAGGTCTTGATGCCGAACAGCGCGATGCCGAAATAGGCCAGGAACAGCTGCATGAGCAGCGGCGTGCCCTGGAAGATCTGTACGTAGGCCCCGATGGCGCGCTGCGCTCCGCGCAGCTTGGCCAGGCGCAACACCAGCAATGCCATGCCCACGATGCCGCCGCCGATGAAGGCGATGAGCGAGAGGCTCACCGTCCAGCGCGCAGCGCCGAGCAGGTTGCGCAGGATGTCCCAGATGGAGAACTCGACCACATTACCTCCCGACCAGGAAACGCGCACCCACCCACACCAGCAGGCGCCGGGTGAGCATGGACAGCGCCAGGTACACGATGGTGGCCACAATGAAGGCCTCGAACGCGCGGAAGGTGTTGCTCGAGATCAGGTTGGCCGCGTAGCTCAGCTCGGGCGTGGAGATCTGGCCGCACACGGCCGAGCCCAGCATGACGATGATGATCTGGCTCACCATGGCCGGCCACACCTTGAGCAGCGCGGGCGGCAGCACCACGCGGCGGAAAGTCTGGCCCGGCGTCAGGGCCAGGCTGGCCGCCGCCTCGACCTGGCCGCGCGGCGTGGCCTCGATGCCGGCACGGATGATCTCGGCCGAATAGGCCCCGAGGTTGATCACCATGGCCAGCACCGACGCCACTTCGGGCGTGAGCTTGAGCCCCAGCGCCGGCAGGCCGAAGAAGATGAAGAACAGCTGCACGATGAAGGGCGTGTTGCGCACCAGCTCCACATACGAGGCCACGGCCCAGCGCAGTGCCGCCGGGCGCGGGCCCAGGTTGCGCGCCCGGGCCCAGGCGCAGGCCGTGCCCAGCAGCAGGCCAAGCACGGTGCCCACGACGGTGAGCCCTATCGTCCAGGCCACGCCGCGCAGCAGCAGGGGCCACTGCGAGAACACGGCAGAGAAATCCAGTTGGATCAGCATGGTGGGCGTGCCCTACCGCGCTCATCGCGCAGCAGGCCTGTGCAAAGGGTCGAAGGGGCGGATGTCTTACTGGGGCAGGTCGCCGGCGGGGCGGCCCAGCCACTTGCTCGACAGCTTGTCGATGTCGCCGGACTTCTTGGCGTCGGCAATGATCTCGTTCACGCGCGTGCGCAGCTTGTCCTCGCCCTTGGCCACGCCGATGAAGTTGGGGCTGTCCTTGAGCAGCAGCTTGTATTCGGTGGCCAGGCCGGGGTTCTTGACCATGATGGTGCCGGCCGTCGATGCGCTGGTGGCAATCGCCTGCGTCTGGCCCGAGACGAAGGCCGAGATGCTCGCGGCGTGGTCCTCGAAGCGCTTGACGTCCACGCCGGGGGGCGCGACCTTGGCCAGCTCCTGGTCTTCCATGGCGCCGCGCGTCACGGCCACCGACTTGCCGGCCAGGTCGGCAAAGCTCTTGATCGACAGGCTCTTGCTGGCGAACACGGCCTGGAAGAAGGGTGCGTAGGCGGCGGTGAAGTCGATCACCTTCTCGCGCTCGGGGTTCTTGCCCAGGGTGGAGATCACGAGGTCGGCCTTCTGCGTCTGCAGGTAAGGGATGCGGTTGGCGCTGGTCACGGGCACCAGCTCGACCTTCACGCCCAGCTTGGCGCCGATGTAGTTGGCCATCTCCACGTCCAGGCCCTGGGGCTTGAGGTCGGTGCCGACAAAACCGTAGGGCGGGTAGTCGGTGGGGATGGCGATCTTGATTTCCTTGGCCTTGAGGATGTTGTCCAGTGCGTTCTGGGCATGCGCTGCGGGGGACAGGAAGGCGACGGACAGGCCTGCTGCGGCCAGCAGGCCCAGGGTGGTACGGCGGTGGGTAGAGACGGCGCGGGGGGTCATAGCAAGGCTCCTAGGTAGGGGGATGTGTCGTCGGGCGGGGTGGAAACAGGCTTCTTGGCCGCGGCCTTGCCGCGCGCTGCGCGGGCCTTGGCCGGGGCGTCGGGGGCCGCGGCGCTCTTGCGCACCGGGGCCAGCGCATCGCGCAGCTCGGCCAGCGGGTCGTGGGCGGCCTGCAGGCGCAGCGCGTCCTGCACGGTGCCGATGTGTTCGGACATGAGCGCCTCGGCGCGGGCGATGTCGCCGGCTTCGAGCGCCTCGACGATGCGCACATGGTCGGCGCAGGACTGGGCCGCATCGTGCGAGGACTGGTAGAGCATGGCGATCAGCGTGGTGCGCGCCGTGAAGTCGCGCAGCGTGTCGGCCAGCAGGCTGTTGCCCAGGCATTCGGCCAGGCAGACGTGGAAATCGCCCAGCAGAAAGCTGCGCGCACCCACATCGGTGCCGGCCAGCGCCGCCTTTTCGCGCTGCAGGTGGTTCTTGAGCTGGCGCACGGCCGCCTTGTCCACCGACTTGAGCTGGTGCAGCAGGCCGAGCTCGATCACACGCCGGGCCTCGAAGGCCTCGCGCGCCTCGTCCTCGGACGGCTCGATCACGTACCAGCCGCGGCGCGCGCTCACGGTGACGATGCCGCGCGTGGACAGCCGCGTGAGCGCCTCGCGCACGATGGTGCGGCTGCAGTCGAACAGCATGGCCAGCTGCTGCTCGCCCAGGCGCGAGCCCGGGGCGAGCTTCTGGGCCATCACGGCTTCGATGATGCGGTTGCTGATGTCGGTGGCGGAGGTCATTGACACCCACTACGCAGAAAGCGTGCCAACTGGTATACAAGCACAATGCACCAGCTTGGCGCACCACAGGGATGCACTGGCCAGGGCACTGCACTGCCGTGGCGCATGCAGCAGTCAGGTTCTCGGCCCTCTGCCCCGCGCCTGGGCACAGCGCCCTAAAATGAATCCCACACCCAGATACCGCACGGAGACACGCCATGAACGCCCCCACCGCCGCCTCGCACCTGCTGCCCGAAATCCATCTGCGCGAGGTGCCCCAGGCCCTGATCGAGGCCCTGCAGGCACGCTTTGGTGCGCAGTGCTCCACGGCCCAGGCCGTGCGCGAACAGCATGGCCGCGACGAAGGCTCGCTGCAGGCGCCGCCGCCCTCGGCCGTGGTGTTTGCCGAGAGCACCCAGGACGTGGCCGACGCCGTGAAGCTGGCCGCCCAGTACGAAGTGCCGGTGATCCCCTACGGCGCGGGCTCCTCGCTCGAAGGCCACCTGCTGGCCGTGCAGGGCGGCATCAGCATCGACGTGGCGCGCATGAACCAGGTGCTCAGCATCGATGCCGAAGACCTCACGGTGACGGTGCAACCCGGCATCACGCGCAAGGCGCTCAACGATGCGATCAAGGACACGGGCCTGTTCTTCCCCATCGACCCCGGAGCGGACGCCAGCATCGGCGGCATGAGCGCCACGCGCGCCAGCGGTACCAACGCCGTGCGCTACGGCACCATGCGCGAGAACGTGCTGGCGCTGGAGGTGGTGACGGCCAGCGGTGAAGTGATCCACACCGGCACGCGCGCCAAGAAGAGCAGCGCGGGCTACGACCTCACGCGCCTGATGGTGGGCAGCGAGGGCACGCTCGGCATCATGACCCAGATCACCGTGCGCCTGTACCCGCTGCCCGAGGCCGTGTCGGCCGCGATCTGCTCGTTCCCGAGCATCGAGGCGGCCGTGCGCACCACCATCCAGACCATCCAGCTCGGCGTGCCGATCGCACGCGTGGAGCTGATCGACCACAACACGGTGCGCATGGTCAATGCCCACAGCAAGCTCGGCCTGCGCGAAGAGCCGATGCTGCTCATGGAATTCCATGGCTCGCCGTCGAGCGTGAAGGAACAGGCCGAGACCGTGCAGGAGATCGCCAGCGAGTTCGGCGGCAATGCCTTCGAGTGGGCCAGCACGCCCGAGGAGCGCACGCGCCTGTGGACCGCGCGGCACAACGCCTATTTCGCAGCGGTGCAGAGCCGCCCGGGCTGCCGTGCCATCAGCACCGACACCTGCGTGCCCATCAGCCGCCTGGCGGACTGCCTGCTCGACTCGGTGGCCGAAGCGGATGCGAGCGGCATCCCCTACTTCCTGGTGGGCCATGTGGGCGACGGCAACTTCCACTTCGGCTACCTGCTCGACCCCAACATCCCCGAGGAGCGCGTGACCGCCGAGGACCTGAACCACAAGCTCGTGGCGCGGGCCCTGGCGCTGGGCGGCACCTGCACCGGCGAGCACGGCGTGGGCCTGCACAAGATGGGCTTTCTGCTCGACGAGACGGGCGCCGGCGCGGTGGACATGATGCGTGCCATCAAGCGCGCGCTGGACCCCAAGAACATCCTGAACCCGGGCAAGATCTTCGCGCTGTGAACGCTGCCACCGGGCAGCGCCTGCCGAAGCGGCCCGGTTTGCGGGCATAAGTCACGCAATCGTGCAGGGCGTGGCTTGCCTTGCGGCCAGGCTGGCGTATCGTGGCCGATCCCCGGCCCCTTGCTTCGCCCGCCCATGCACACCTTCATCCGCCCCCTGGTCCTGGCCGTCGCCCTGGTGGGCGGCCTGTTCTTCGGCGCCCTGCTGCTCCTGTCCGTGGCCAAGCCGACCTGGGTGGAGCACCAGGCCCGGGACCTGATCCGCGCGCAGATCGAGCGCAAGACCGGCGAGAAGATCGCGGCGCTGGACGCGAGCTTCCTCGACGGCCGGGCCCGCGCCCTGCTGCAGGACCATGAGCGCGAGATCGCGGCGGCCCGCCGGGCCCTCACCGAGGGCCTGCCCGCGCGCATCGCCGCCATCGCGGCCCAGATGGGCGTGCCCGACTGCGAGTGCCGCAAACGCTACCGCGAAGGCACGGAGCTGCGCCTGGGCACCCTGCAGCAGATGCAGGCCCAGCTCGCGGCGCTGATCCGCAGCCAGTACCTGGACACTGCCGACCAGTTGCAGCGCGAATTGCGCATCTTCAGCGGCGCCAATGCGCTGGCCTTTGCCCTGCTGGGCGTGGCCGCCCTGCGCCGCCCTGCCGCACGCCTGCAGCTGTTGCCGGCCGCGGCCACCCTGCTGCTGGCCACCGTGGCCGCGAGCGGGTTCTACCTGTTCGGGCAGCACTGGCTGCACACCATCGTCTTCGGCGACTACGTGGGCTGGGCGCTGCTGGGCTATATTGGACTGGTCTATGCATGGCTGTGCGACCTGCTGCTCAACCGGGCGCGGGTGACCGCCCACCTGCTCAGCAGCGCAGGCGGCAGCGTCGCCCCATGCTGACCCCCGAAGCAACAAGACACCACCCCACCATGCGCATCGCCTTCGTCTCCGACATCCATGGCAACCTCGCGGCCCTCGAAGCCGTGGCGGCGGACATCGCGCGCCGCGGGGCCGACCGCGTGGTGAACCTGGGCGACAACCTCTCGGGGCCTTTGCTGCCGCGCGAGACGGCGCAGTGGCTCATGGCCTCGGACTGGCTGTCGCTGGCCGGCAACCACGAGCGCCAGGTGCTGCAGCTGCGCCCCGGCCATGGCGGCCCGTCGGACCAGTACGCGCACAGCCAGCTCACCGAGGCGGAGTTCGCCTGGATGCGCAGCCTCACCCACACCCTGCGCCTGGGCGAAGACGTGCTGCTGTGCCATGGCTCGCCGCGCAGCGACCATGAGTACCTGCTCGAAACCCTGGACGGCCACGTGGTGCGCGCCGCCACCCCGGCAGAGATCGACGAACGCCTGGCGGGCCAGTACGCGCCGCTAATCGCCAGCGGCCACACCCATGTGCCGCGCCAGGTGCGCCTGGGCGCGGGCATGCTGCTGGTCAACCCCGGCAGCGTGGGCCTGCAGGCCTACGACGACGACCACCCCGTGGCCCACAAGGTGGAGAACGGCACGCCCGATGCGCGCTACGCCATCGCTGAGCAGAGTGAAAAGGGCTGGCAGGTGGAACACCACCGTGTGCCCTACGACCACGAATCCATGGCGGTGCTGGCAGATCAGCATGGACGGCCCGGGTGGGCCTTTGCCCTGCGTACCGGCTTGATGCCAGACTGACCCGGCATTTCAGCCGTGCACCGCGCGCGAATCACCGGGCGCCTGCGCCCGGTCGTTCATGCCGTAGTCGCGCACCACGGCCGCCACGCGCAGCCGGTAGTCGGCAAACACATGGTCGCGCCCGGCCGCCTGGGTGTTGCGGTGCGCCTCCTGCTGGCGCCAGCGGGCCACGGCCTCCTCGTCGCGCCAGAAGGACAGCGACAGCAGCTTGCCCGGCGTGGCCAGGCTCTCGAAGCGCTCGATGGAGATGAAACCGTCGATCTGCGCCAGCAGCGGCTTGAGCGCGGCCGCCGCATCCAGGTAGGCGCCGCGCTGGCCGGGCGCGGGCGTCACCTCGAAGATCACGGCCATCATGGCGTGGCCCCCTGCGCACGGGCCGGCAGGCCCAGCGTGCCCTCCACGCCCTGGGTGAAGCTGCGCTCCTCGCGCAGGATGAAGCGCTTTTCCTGCGCGAAGGCAAAGTTCGCGCGCCCCTCGGCATCGCTGCGCAGCCGCGCGCGGTAGGCCTCGTAGGCGGCCAGCGAGTCGAAGCCGATCAGGCCCCAGGCCTCGTAGTTGCTGCCCTCGTGCGGCAAAAAGTAGCCCAGCAGGTGGCCGCCGCAGCGGGGGATGATCTGGCCCCAGCGCCGCGCATACTCGGCAAAGCTGTCGCGCTGGAAGGGGTCGATCTCGTAGCGGATGAAACAGGTGATCATGGTGATGGCAAATCCTGTGGTGGAAACAGGCTTCACGATAGGCGCTTGACCGCCCCAGATGCTTCGCCCACCATCGAAGCATCATGACCACATTCGCCTTGTCGCCCTCGCCCTCCGCATGAAGACCCTGCTGCTGTTCATCGCCACCGCACTGGCCGAGATCGTGGGCTGCTACCTGCCCTACCTGTGGCTCAAGCAGGGCAAGCCCGTGTGGCTGCTGCTGCCCGCCGCCGCGAGCCTGGCGCTGTTTGCCTGGCTGCTGACCCTGCACGATACGGCGGCCGCCGGCCGCGTGTATGCCGCCTATGGCGGCGTCTACATCGGCGTGGCGCTGGCCTGGCTCTGGGCAGTGGACCAGATCCGGCCCACCGCGTGGGATGTCGCCGGCGTGGCCGTGGCGCTAGCCGGCATGGCCATCATCATGTTCCAACCAGCGGCAAAGTAGCACCCCCTTGTATCCTTAAAACATTGAAGTTCAGGACAAGGTAATGGGAAGTTGTCCACAGCCCGATTCCCCCTCTGGGAGCACAGCATCCCGAGACTCAGCAGGTGGCGTGAACAGCTGACCGTTTGCAAGTAGCCCGAACAGTTGCTGGTTGGCAGTACACCGCATGGGCGGTGTGAATTGACCTCGTATTTGCAAGGATGGGCAATGGCAGACGAATCCCGTGAATCCGTGTATGTGGGCATCGATGTGTCCAAGGACAGCCTGGAAGTGTCTTTGGGTGACAAGGGCGCCAGCATGCGCTTTGGCAATGACGACCAGGGCATCAGTGCGATGCTCGATTGGCTGGCTGGTCAGAGCGTGGCAGTGGTGCTTATGGAGGCGACGGGAGGGCTGGAGAAGCGCTGCGCGCAGACCTTGTACCTGGCGGGGCTGACGGTTGTTGTGGCCAATCCCAGGCAGGCCCATGAATTTGCAA
>JAESFW010000341.1_pt1 | contig 31657 bp, 31 predicted proteins | sample 9269481 | NCBI WGS metagenome assembly JAESFW01 (sample SAMN14515350, study PRJNA621654) | algae metagenome | isolation source: Lyngbya sp. HA4199-MV5 and co-occurring heterotrophs from soil with... | place: USA: Ahupuaa O Kahana State Park, Hawaii | collected 2009-07-21
AGATTGCCGCAGTGGGTTCTGGTATAGTAAACACAACTTTTCAGGGGTGAGATGGACTTTGTTCCGCTCACCCCATTCTTCTATACCTTGTCCCTCTTCCTCCAAATGGCTAAAGTCGAGCTTAGGGCGTGTCATCAATTAGCTCCGAAACCTTGTAGTATCAGCAGTGTCACGCCCGTCCCAACACATCATGCTAGGGGCTGGAACCCTTGCTGTAAGTAATGTGTAGTCGTAATTGATAACAGCCCCTAGCGAATCGCACTGCGCTCAGGTCAACAAAGGCTCAGGTCAACAAAGGCTCAGATCAACAAAGGCTCAGGTCAACAAAGCCGATCGCCTGTGGTTAAGGTGATGGTACGGGCGAAGCGCTTGGGGCTGGGCTCGGTGTCGTTGTCGGAACGGTTGCTCCGGGTGATGGGGCACTTGCCAGCTTGTTAATCTGATCTTTGTACTGTGCGGGAGCCAACTCAGCCGCGCTCGTAAACAATGGCTTGGCGGCTTCTGCTTTGCCCTGTTCTTTGAGAATCAGCGCTTTACCCAGTACGGGGCGAAAATCTTGCTTATTGACCTTAGCTGCTTCATCAAACACGGCGATCGCTTCATCAAACCGCTTTTGTGAGGCATATACTTGCCCTAAAATCACCTGAACAGAGCTAACATCCACGCTGTTCGGCTGAATTTTGTTCACCTGTGGAGCCGTTTTAATCGTGTCTTGCAGTAAGCCAACAGCGGCTTCTGGACGGTTTTGTTGGAGGAGCAAATTGGTCAATCCTTGCAGCGCGTTGCGATCGCCCGGTTTCGTTTTCAAGATATCGCGGTAGGTTTGGGCTGCCCCTTCGGCATCATTGGTCTGCTGCTTTGCCTGCGCCAGCAGAATGGCATACTCTGTTTCGTTGGGGTTGAGCTTTGCCAACTTCTCCAGCGGGGCGATCGCGCCCTTCACATCGCCTAGCCCCAACCGTGCTTCTAGCAAGCCACGCAAGGCTGTCGGGTTTTCTGGTTCCCGCTGTAGCACCAGCTCATAGCCTTTTGCCTGCGCTTCCAGTTCTTCTTTTTTCGGCGCAGCGCTCGCAGACTGCACGGGACTGGGACTAACAGCCGTCTGTGTCTGGTTGCCTTTAAAAGCCGCTTCAATCAATGGGATCAACGAGAACCCCACGAAAGCAACGACAGCTAAAATAAGCACGACATTAATAAGCCAGCGATTGCGCTTGTTCGTCACAAATCTGCCCCGAAACTCTACTGCCATTATCGACGACAAATGCCATTTGCGATAACGGATGCCTGAGGAAGGCTTCAAACGTGAGCCGATCGAGATTTGTTTTCTGCTAGAAGACAGGCTGGGTAGCGCTTAGCATGCAGCGATGACCAGGCACATAGGCATCATATGAAGACGCAAGGTTCAGACCAGGGCTCGGTGTCTGCTGAAAATTTCGTCATTTAGGTACGTCAAAACCCGTCCGTGATATGATGGTTAATTCGAGCTATAGGTCAAATTTTGCATCAACGACTGGCAAGCTGACCAAAATTAAGCTCATCCAAATGATACGAATGATACGAATCTGTTCAGCGATAGAGAGAACCCGCACAGCACCATGATCAAACTGCGATTGAAGCGTTACGGCAAAAAACGTGAAGTAAGCTACCGGATTGTGGCGATGAATAGCCGCGATCGCCGCGATGGTCGTCCTCTAGAAGAGTTGGGCTTTTACAACCCTAGAACGGACGAAACCCGGTTAGATGTCCCCGCGATCGTAAAGCGGCTGCAAGACGGGGCACAGCCAACCGATACAGTTCGTAGCATTTTGCAAAAAGCTAACGTTTTTGAACAGGTCAATGCCTGAGACGCACACAAAGCCCACTGCCTCTGAAGCAACCGAGCCAGACTATGCCGGACTGGTCAAGTTTCTGGTTGAGCCGTTTTTAGAACTGCCTGAGTCTCTCAAGGTAGACTGTGAGGTGTCGCCCAGCAGAGGCAAAGTCTGGGTGCGTGTTGCCTTTGAGGGTGCCGATAAGGGGCGTGTGTTTGGTCGCGGTGGACGCAACATCCAAGCCATTCGCTCTGTTTTGGAAGCAGCAGCCCGCTTAGCTGGCTATTCTGCCTATTTGGATGTGTTTGGCAGTTCTGCTCAGGGCAATGATGGGGATCACGATCGCGAAGAGATCGGCGACAAACCACCGCCACGTCGGGCTTCAGGGGTTAAAGAGCCACCCAAGCTGCGATCGCGCACTGCGCCTCCAGAGGTTCAATGACTGCCTGCCTGCTGCGTTGAAAGTAGATTACCGAACGAGATGCTTAGCGATAGAGCGCCTGCCAGATCCAATTGGTGAAGGAATCAGGCGTTTTTGCCTATAGTAATGGAACTGACGTGATTGGCTAACTCACAAGTGATTGCATGGTAGACGCTGTTACCGTCGCATTGCCGAGTATTGCAAGCGCGATCGCCCTGGCGGGTGAGCGTGAAGAAAATTTGAAAACCCTGGCTCGACAGACGGGAGCTACCCTCGTCTTGCGCGGACAAGAGCTACGCATTTCTGGTACAGAGCCTCAAATCGATCTGGCAACCCGTCTGATCAAAGCACTTGAAGAGCTGTGGGGCAGCGGTACGGCAATTTCTGGAGTCGATATACTGACCGCTCGCCATGCGTTAGATACTCACCAACAGGATGAACTGCATGAGCTGCGGGAAGATGTGCTAGCACAAACCCGTCGTGGTGAGGTCATTCGCGCCAAAACGTTTCGGCAACGCCAGTACATTCAGGCTGTGCGGACTCACGATCTAACCTTCTGCATTGGTCCAGCCGGAACAGGGAAAACTTTTCTGGCGGCTGTACTGGCGGTGCAAGCGCTCTTAGCCAATCAGTACGAACGCCTGATCTTGACGCGTCCAGCGGTAGAAGCGGGCGAGAAATTGGGCTTTTTGCCAGGAGATTTGCAGCAAAAGGTGAATCCCTATTTGCGTCCACTTTATGACGCGCTGTATGAATTTATTGACGCAGAAAAAATTCCGGCACTGATGGAGCGTGGTGTGATTGAGGTAGCACCGATCGCCTACATGCGGGGTCGCACCCTGAACAATGCCTTCGTCATTCTCGATGAGGCGCAGAACACAACGCCCTCGCAGATGAAAATGCTGCTCACGCGCCTGGGCTTCCGCGCTCGTATGGTAGTCACAGGCGACCTGACTCAAACGGATCTCCCCAACTACCAGTCATCAGGATTAGCTGTCGCCGAAAAAATTCTGCGATCGGTTGAAGGGGTTGCCTTCTGTCACCTTTCTAAAGCCGATGTCGTTCGTCATCCTCTGGTTCAGCGGATTGTCGCCGCTTATGAACAGCACGAGCAGCCATGAACGACTAGGAAGTTGTTAGTTGTTGGAAGGAGGCAGAGGAAGTTGTTGGTTGTACAGCCCGTAAAGCCTTTCAGTCACATAAGAAGGGGCATTCAGGAAAAGTTTTTAGTTGTTGAGTAGGCATGTTCTTGTACATACGGTGTCGTGGTAGTTATGCGGCATTTCTCCGTGCCCCCCGGCATGTCTGTCCGTAACATCATTGACAAAAAACAAAATGAACTCTATAAGTATCATGTTAATGATACTTTAGTGACTTGTGACAGCATTACCGCTTAACGAAGTACTGCTTGGTGACTGCCGTGAAGTGATGGGGAACATTCCCAGTGACTACATATCGGCTTGTATAACTGATCCTCCCTATAACTATGAGTTTATAGGGCATAAGTGGGACGACTCAGAGATACAAAGGCGAATAGATAGAGTCAGCACCAAGGATAGTAAAACCTTGGTGAAAAATATTCCTTACGGCAGTGGGTTAGCTGGCGGAGTTAGAAACGAAAGATGGTATCAGCGAAATCGTGAAAATATTCTGGATTATGAAAAGTGGTGCTTTGATTGGGGCACAGAACTTTTTCGCATTTGTAAGCCAGGTGCAACAGTTCTTGTTTTCAATAGCACACGTACAGTCGCACACGTACAGGTAGCTCTTGAAAGTGCTGGCTTTTATGCGAGAGACATAGTTGTTTATAGAAGATCAAGTGGCATTCCAAAAGGTGTAAATATTAAAAAGCAACTTGAGAAAAGGGGGTATGAGAATCCTGAATCATGGGATGGTTGGCATAGCTGCTTGAGAAATGAGTGGGAAGCTATTTGTGTATTACAAAAACCTCTTGTTAATAATTACTTGGAAACTTTAATGGAGCATGGAACAGGACTCTTCTTTACCAAGAACGACTTAGGGGGATTTCAGTCAAATATTCTAGAGAATATTTCGAGAGAAAAGAACGAAGACTTCAATATTCATTGTACTGTCAAGCCTTTGGCACTTATGAGAAAGTTGATTGAAATATTTGTTCCTAGAACTGGGAGTTCGATTCTACTAGATCCCTTTGCAGGTTCAGGAACTACTTTAGTTGCAGCAAAAGAACTGAGTATTAACTACATTGGCATTGAAGTAGTGTCAGATTATGTTGAGATTATTAAGTCACGACTCAATGATGTTAGCGGTTTACAGGGTAAGCTCCCGCTCTCTCTGTAAGAAAAGCTTTAAGATCAAACCCAGTTAAATTCCTCAAGAATTCAAACGAGTCATCGCCAGTGTAAACACCCCAAGTTCCTACTTGACATGCCGTGATGGCAGCAGCAAGATTATCTTTTCTGAGAATCAGGAAAATCGGCTCATATCCATTTTCCCTAAGCAAGGAACCATAAAATTTAAACTTTTTCAAAGTTCCTGAATCGCCAGAACCGATTCTGTACTTGGTATCAATCGCACGATTCCCCACTACCAAGTCGCAAGGTTCGTCATTCTCAAATCTGAGAGCTGGTCGAAAATTATTACAATGAGTTCGACACACCTCAATGGCTAACAATTGCCAGCACATACCGAGTTCTCGCCCCCAGTATTGTCTATTCTCTCTCTTTAATTGAGGTGACAAACTGAATACATCCATCAAGGGGTCGTGGTCATCATTCTCGTCAAGATAAACTTTTTCAGCAAAAGAATTTTGATATTTTATTAAAACACTTTCCAAAGATTGTTCAGTCATTATTCTTAACTAAGTCACACAAACTTACTGAAAGAGCATGAGCTATTTTTTCCGCATTAACTAGGGTGATATTTCTTTCACCCCGCTCAACAGAACCGACATAGGTTCGATGCAGCCCACAAAGTTCAGCCAGTTCATCCTGTGAAAGCTGCCTAAGTTTACGAAAGTGTCTGACCTTGCTTCCAAAGAGTTCTACGATGTCCATGCACAAGGCAATGTCAAACAATGATGACTATAAGTAGACAGACTATAGGTGTCAACAGACTATTAGTAGCGAAAATTGAAGAGTTTGTACTCTTATACAATGCGTAACCCGCATAACGGGAACGTTATCCAAGAGCAATACGCCATGACTGAGAAGTCTCTTCGTCTTGCGCTGCTCACCTATTCAACGAAGTTGAGGGGCAGCGTCGTGCATACGCTGGAGTTGGCAGAGGCACTGCACGCGATCGGGCATACGGTTTGCGTCTATGCGCTGGATAAGGATAGTTCGGGCTTCGATCGTCGCCTTTCCTGCGAGGTCAAGCTGATCCCTGCCCAACCCGCACCAAATAGCATTGATACTCTGATTCAGCAGCGCATTCAAGAGTTTGTCGCGTATTTTAGCAAGTCGGGCGATCGCTACGACTGCTACCATGCCCAGGATTGTATCGGCGCGAATGCCTTGGCGATTTTACGCCAGCGTGAGCAGATTCCCCATTACGTCCGTACCGTGCATCACATTGAGGCTTACAACAGCCCTTATCTGCATGAGTGCCAGGAGCGATCGATTCGTGATCCCGATTTGTGCCTCTGTGTGAGTACCCGCTGGCAACGTGAACTCCAGCAGCAGTACCAGATCCATGCGCCGAGGGTGATCAATGGGGTGAATACCCAACGCTTTTCGGCAACGCTGAATGGGTCAGAACAGTTACTTAGAGAACAGCTTGGGGTACAGGGAAACCCTGTCTATTTGACCGTTGGCGGCATTGAACCGCGCAAAAACTCGATCGCCTTGCTATACGCCTTCAGCCAAATTTTAGAGATCTATCCGCACGCTCAATTGATGATTGCAGGCGGCGCGACGCTCTTTGATTACCAGGCATACCGCAACGAGTTTTTTGTGCTGGCAGACAAGCTGAGTGTCATCGTCGGTAAACATCTTTTGCTGCCCGGTGTGATCCCCGATGTTGCCTTACCCGCACTCTACCGTCTCGCAGATGCCTTTGTGTTTCCTTCGGTGAAAGAAGGCTGGGGCTTAGTGGTGCTGGAAGCGATCGCCAGTGGCATTCCCGTCATCACCGCAAACCAGGCACCTTTTACCGAGTTTCTTAACCCTAACCAGGCGCTACTCGTTGATCCCACGTCACCAGAAGCGATCGCGCAGTCCATGCAAGCCATTCTGTCTCCCGATCTTGCTCACACGCTGGTTCAAAACAGCCAGCCCATTCTGCCCCATTACTCCTGGGAAGCCTCAGCGAGACTGCATCTGGTTCATTATGATGAGTTGCTGAGGGGTGAAGGATAAAGGATGAAGGCTAAAAGGATGAGGGGTGAAGGATAAAGGCTAAAAGGATGAGGGGTGAAGGATAAAGGATAAAGGATAAAAGTTTTGATTGCTCCCTTCGCTTTTACCCATAAATCTCCGCTTTTAGTTTCTGCCTTCTTCTAACGTCACTGTCTCCTGCTTCGCTTGTGGAGTCATTGGCGTTACCTCCTGCCCTCTGCCTCCTGCCTTCTGCCCTCTGCCTCCTACCTCCTGCCCTCTCTCTAGCAGACAGCTTTTTAGCCTTTATCCCTTATCCTTTATCCTTTTCCTAACAACTACCAACCAACAACCAACAACTCCACCTATGCCCGAAATCCATTTCCAAATTGAACTACCCGATGGTTCGCAAGCGACGTGCTACTCACCGTCTTTAATCGTGAAGGAGTATTTTACGCCGGGTGATGAGTATGGGCTGGCAGATTTTATTGAACGATCGCGCACTGCATTGAACATTGCCAGCGATCGAGTACGGGCAAAGTACGGCAGTCCGTGCGGGTTGGCGCTGGGTCAACTTGCCGAGATCGAGGCAATGGCAGAGCAATATAGCGAGCTAGAGGAACCCAAAGTCCGGTTGCTCAGGTTTATTGAGTGATGGATTGATAGGGTAAGGCTCTAGATCTGTGGTTCAGCCTTCTGTAGGGATGTTACATGTAACGTCTCTACGAATTTGCAACAACCGCTTGGAAGCACCACGATTGATAGGAGGGTTAGGGGTAAATCAGGATCTTGTAGGTATCAGGACCGGGTGAAACAGCCTGGTCAACGGCGGCGGACAGGTCTTTGAGGGGGTAGCGATCGCTTACCAACGCGTCCACATCAATGCGTTTGTTGAAGACAATATCGGCTGAGAGTGCCTGCACTCGGAAGGAGGAACTATAGCTGCCCATCAGGTCAATTTCGCGTCGATAAAGAATATTAGGATTGATGGGAATTTCTAGCTCATCGGGAAACTCGGCGAAGAAGAGGATTTTGCCACCTTTGCGGGTGCAGTCGAGTGCCTGAAAAAAGGCTTTATCGCTTGGAACTGCCAGAATGCTGGTATCGACACCCATGCCGTTCGTGGTGGCATGAATTTTGGCAACCAGGTCGGGATCGCGAGCATCGAAAGCATTGTCAGCACCCACACTCAGGGCTTTTTCGATGCGGGTGGGCAGTAGGTCAGTGGCGATCGCCCGCGCACCAAAGTACTTCACCAGCATGATAAACATCAGACCGATCGGACCTGCGCCAGTAATCAACACCGTTTGCCCAGGAGCAATTTGGGCTTTTTTCACCGCTTTCAGGCAGCAATTGGTTGGCTCGACAAAGCTGGCTTGCTCAAACGTCACGTCGTCGGGAATGGGGATCAACCCACCGCTGCGGACGATATGCCCTGGCACCTTCACGTACTCGGCAAACCCACCACCGCTCGGCGCAAACCCTGCGGTCGTCGTGATGTTCTTATAGACATCGCACATCGAAAAGTTGTCATTCAGGCAATACGCGCAGTGCATACAGGGGATGTGGTGAAGTACCACCACACGATCGCCCACCTGCCAGTCCCGCACATCAACTCCGAGCGCTGCGATCGTCCCAGCGGTTTCATGCCCAAAAATGCGGGGCGGATTATAGAGGGGGTAGCGAATTTTCTTGATGTCTGACTGACAGAGACCGACGACACGCACCTGCACCAATATTTCATCGGGCGCAATCTCTGGTGTGGGAATGTCTTCGTAGCTCAGATGATTCACGCCTCGAAAAACTTGCGCTTTCATATCCTGATTCCTCAAAACCCTCTCATGCAGACTCTATCACTGCGGACGCGCTTTCGGTGTTTAATCGGCTCTACAAATGTGGTAACGCAGATGGCTACGCACTCATACAATATCAGCTTGTCAAAGAAAACTTGTTAACAACAAAAGTAGAGGCGCATCGGACAACGCCTCTACCGGATAGAGCGTGAGGATTTTTGCTCTTTCCTCACCATACGAAATCGACATGTCCTATACATGAAGCTGAGGTCACGACGTTGCTAGAGACAAAGTACTACCCTCTACCGGGACTTAGGTAATAGCACCAGGGTATCAAAATGTTCTAAAAGGTAAAAAGTTCTGAAAGGGTTAGCCAGCAACCGTATCGATCAAACGCCACTGACGATTATCGGCGATCGCCTGACTCACCAGTTCATACATACGGCGACAGTGATTGTTGATCTGAAGCGGCAATTCCTCATTTTTGATCACAAAGCTCATCCGCACTTCGCGATCGGTTGCTAGCGTTTTATCCACTAACACTTCAACGGTGACAAGCTTGGAGAACGCAACGTTGCCGGGTACTTCACGCGCCATCAAATAATCATCTGTTTCGTAGATGATATCAAAGTTGCAGGATTCCAACGTCTCGCTTAACAGGCTTTGGACGTTTCCTACAGATGCTGCAACGGTAAAGAGGCAAGTATAACGAGCCATAGCAAACCCCGGACGCGTGACATTGAGACTTCGCTATCATATCGCTCATTCAGCATAACAAGCCTTGTCATTTAATCTGCCCAGATGGTACTACCTTTAGGGCGCGTCATCAATTAAGCCCAGAAACCTTGCGGTATCTGCATGATCACGCCCGTCCCAACATGCCAGACTAGGGGCTGGAACCCTTGCTGCAACTAATGTGTAGTTGTAATTGGTTACAGCTCCTAGTGTGGGTGTACACAGGTTGTTACAGCCAACTTAAAATAGAATTAAGAATTCAACATAGAATTATGCCTTCGAGAATCAGCACTGGGAGGATGTCTGAGAAGTATGATCAGCATAGGCTTGGCTAATCGCTGATCACGTCATCCACTGCTTGTAAGGGAACGGGATCAGGTTTGTTCTAGAGAAACTATGCGCGGAAAGCTGATTGTCTTTGAGGGGGTAGAAGGCTGTGGCAAAACAACTCAACTAAAACGATCGCAGCAATGGTTCATCGACAGCGGTTGGCAGTCGGTGTTACAAGCAAAGGGCTATGTGTCACAGCTCGTAACAACCCGCGAACCTGGTGGCACAGAGGTGGGCGTAAAGGTTCGTCAATTGTTGCTAGAACAATCCACAACAGAAGCCATACAGAGCCGTGCTGAATTACTCCTTTACGCCGCCGATCGCGCTCAGCATGTGGATGGCTACCTCATCCCGCAGTTGCACCAGGGCGCGATGATTCTGTGCGATCGCTACACCGATTCCACGATCGCCTACCAGGGCTACGGGCGCGGCATCGATCTCTCCCTCATCGCTCAACTCAATGACATCGCTACGGGTGGATTGGCAAGCGATCTGACTCTCTGGCTTGATCTGGATGCTGAAATAGGACTGGCAAGAACCCGTCAGCGCGGCACTCTCGATCGCATTGAGCAGGCTGATGTTTCCTTCCATCACCGCGTGCAGCAAGGCTTTACCGCACTCGCCCAACGCTATCCTCAACGCATCACCCGCATTGATGCCGCCCTCCCCGAAGCTGAAGTCGCTGCACAAATTCAGACAGTCTTAGACCAGAAATTTGCTGAGTGGTATGGGGTAGAAAGGATGAAGGATAAAGGCTAAAGGTTAAAAAGCTGGGTGATAGAGAGAAGGCAGAAGGTAAGGGAGTTGTTGGTTGTATAGCCCTTTGGGCATTCAAGAAAAGTTGTTGGTAGAAGGCAGAAGGCAGAAGGCAGGAGACAGAAGGCAGAAGGCAGGAGGCAGAAGATAACGCCAATAACTCCACAAACGAAGCAGGAGACAGCGCCGTTAGAAGGAGTCAGGAGCTAAGAGTGGCGATTTGTGGGTGAAAGCGAAGGGAGCAATCAAAACTTTTATCCTTCATCCTTTAGCTTCACTCTTCATCCCTCATCCCTCATCCCTTCTATCTAGCGGTCAGCGGTCAGCTACCAGCTATCAACTGTCCAGCTTCACTCTAAAAACCAACAACCAACAACTAACAACTCCCCATGTCTCCCTTCGTCTCTCTCATCGACCAACCCCAGGCAGTCGAACTGCTAACCCAGGCAGTTGCGAAAAATCGTGTTGCTCCTGCTTACCTGTTTGCGGGCAGCCCTGGTGTAGGAAAGCGGTTGGCGGCTGAGTGTTTTCTGTCACTGCTGTTCAGCACGGCAACGCCTGCGATCGCCCCTTCCAAAGCGCTTCAACGTCGAATTCACGAGCGCAACCACCCCGATTTGCTGTGGGTCGAACCGACGTACTTGCATCAGGGCAAGCGGCTCTCGATCGCAGAAGCAGCCGACGCGGGACTAAAACCAAAGTCACCACCCGTCGTGCGGCTTGAGCAAGTGCGCGACATTGCCCGGTTTCTCTCGCGTGCCCCATTAGAAGCGGCACGATCGGTCGTGGTGATCGATCGTGCTGAAACGATGGCAGAAGCGGCGGCTAATGGGTTGCTAAAGACGCTGGAAGAACCCGGGCAGGCAACGTTGATTCTGCTTGCTCCTGGCGTTGAGTCGCTGTTGCCCACACTCGTTTCTCGGTGTCAGCGCATTCCGTTTTATGGATTAACGGCAGAGGGTATAGTGGAAGTGCTTCAGCAAACGGGACATGCCGAAATTCTCCAACAGCCTGATGTGTTGCAGTTGGCTCAGGGGAGTCCTGGAGCGGCGATCGACCACTGGCAACAGCTTCAAGCGGTACCAGCAGCGCTCTTACAAGCCGTCACCACCGCACCGCGCACGGTTAGAGAAGCCCTGAGCTTTGCCCGTGACATCGACAAAGCGCTGGAGCCAGAGTCGCAGCGCTGGCTCATCGGCTATCTGCAACAGATCTACTGGCAGCAAAGCTGCATAGCTCAACAGCCGAACGCACGGTTGGTCAGTTTGCTAGAGCAGGCACGTCAACATCTCCTCCGTAATGTGCAGCCTCGTCTGGTGTGGGAGGTCACGCTGCTCAATCTGGTGCGTGCGAACGATCGACGCTAACCTGCGATCGCACTAAGGCGTAATCTGCGGATAGGTAATCTGTGGATAAACAATAATTGGCTGTACTGACTGAGTGGAGGGTGATCGATAGCGCACGCCATACTGGGGATCGATGTAGACTTCCGGTTCCGGTCGCGTCGTGGTCGTCACCGTTTGAATATTATAGAAAGGCGCAGGATAGTAAGGGGTCGTCACGATCGTCGGGTTGACCAGCGTTGAATTGCGAATGGGGCTGTTAATCACTGTGGGGTTAATCAGCACCGAGTTGTTCACGCTCCCTCGATATTGTCCATTGCGCGGCTGACGGTAGTATCCAGCATTGCCCGATGGGTAATAGTCAGGAGTGCCGATCTGCACCGAAAGACCGCTGCCAAAACCGGGCTGCACGATCGTCTGCACAGGTCGATAAACTGAACCACCAAACGGCACAACGGAGGGAAAATTGATGACTGACCCTGAACTTGGGTAGCTGTTGTTCTGCACCCGAACATACGGTCTGGCACTGGCAGCAGGCATCCACGCAGCAAAAAAGGAAGCCATCAGCAAAAGGGATGCGCCAGCCGCAAAACCAGACGGCGATCGAGACAGTCGTTGAGGTTGCAGGGCGTTATGCGGTTGCAGGGGAAGCTTAGTCATCGGTTTTACTACTTAAAGAAGGAACGCTTAAAGAAGGAACGATTAATGGATCGACGCAACCTTCAATACCTGACGCGTCGCAGCGAACAAGCCTCGTTTCACACTACGACCCCTCATTCTCAGGACTGCTTTCTAGCCTAGCGTGTTCCGATAGAATGGAGGAAACTTGGCAACAGTTCACTACCGTCTTGTGCAATTGTGAGTTCAGATTCCATCGATACCGCTAGAGCGGATTACCAGGCTGGCAGAACCGCTTTTGAGCGGGGCGAATACCGCAAAGCCGTGCAGTCTTTGGAGTCTGCAAATGCCTCAGTACAACCGATGACTCGCTTTGGTGGCGAAGTGCAAATCTGGTTGGTGACGGCGTATGAAGCGCTGGGACAGCGATCGGATGCCTTAGCCCTTTGCCGCGAGGTGAGCCGCCATCCCGATTTACAAATCCGCAAACAGGGTCGTCGTCTACTTTACATTTTGGAAGCACCCCGCCTGACGACGCGTCCTGAGTGGCTCACCCAAATTCCTGATCTAACGACGTTGAGCGATCGAGATGGGCGCGATCGCACGGCTGCTGGGACTATTCCACCGCCGAAGCCGCCTGAAAAACCCGCCTTTCAGCTAGAGACGGTGGTTGATCCCGCTCAAGTCAAGACGCAAGATAACCGCTTTGTTTGGGTGGCACTGATGGCGGCAACCCTCTTACTGGGTGGACTGCTGTGGTTCATGTAGTAACCCCACATTTTTGAGCATCTTCGCGTATGCTGAATGCTCATAAGCTGTTGCGACCCTTTAACTTCCATGACGTTAACAAGCGGTCTTACGCCACCATCCTCGCTGCTGCGCCGGATTCGTTCAACCCTGATCCGCGCTTTCCGTCGATCGCGCCACGTCTGGTTTGTCATACTTCTGTCGCTGTTGCTGTCTGGCTGTATGCGCTACGACGTGGGTGTGCGGTTTGACAGCCCCAATCAGGGCACCTTCACTCAGCACATTCGGCTAGAAGAACGGTTGCAACAATTGAGTGGTACGACGGCTCAGCAGTGGTTGAAGCTCATTGAGCAGCGGAGTCAGCAGTTGGGGGGACGGATCGATCGCCTGCCAGACAACGATCTGCTGGTGACGATTCCGTTTACCAGCAGCGGTGATTTGCAACGAAAGTTCAACCAGTTTTTTAGCCCGTTAGAGAAGGTCAGCCCCGTTCCTGCTAGTGCGCTGCCCCCGATCGCCTCTCGCTTCACCCTGGCTACCAGTAATCTGCTGCTTGTCGAGCGTAATCATCTCCGCTACGAGTTAGATTTGCGATCGCTGGGGGTGCGATCGTCCAGCGGTAGTGTGTTGCTGAGTCCCGCCTCCCTGATCGACCTGGAGTTTCGCTTGCAAACTCCCTGGGGTGCGAAGAGCCTGACTGCCGCAAATCTCACTTCACCAGCCGGAGCGTTGTCTGGGAAAACGCTGGTTTGGCAGTTGGTTCCGGGTACGTTGAATCAGCTCGAAGTGGTATTTTGGCTACCCAGCCCGCTGGGGATTGGTACAGTGGCGATCGTCCTTCTCGTCCTGGTAGGTCGCTTCTTAAAGTATCCGCGCGCACAAACAGTCCCTGAAAATCGTCCAGCCGTGTGACGGTTTGTGCCAGGGCGCTTATACTCAAGAACTGTTCGTGTCCGGCACTTTCAGAGCAATCCTGGTGGTTTGCCAGATGAAAGACTGTCTCGCCCTTATTCCAGAAAGAGCCGTTTTGTGGCAAGTTGGGTTGTACACTTCTGCTAAGGGCTGTCATCAATTACGATACACAGTACTATCAGCAGGGGTTCCAGCCCTTAGCTGATTTGTGAGGGCGGGCGCGGCAATGCTGATACCGCAAGGTTTCGGAGCTGAATTGCAGACGCGCCCTAGAAAACCTTTGCGACAGGTTTTGCGATGCACCGTTCAGCCAAACTCCAGCGTTTATTCATTTTCGGTCTGAGCGGCCCGATCGTGGCGCTAAACGTTTGGCTGGTGACGCAGGTGTTTCGCTATTTTGAACACCTGATCACGCTGCTGACGATCGCGGCGATTCTAGCCTTCTTGTTGAACTATTCTGTTCAGTTCTTCGAGCGTGCCCGCATGACGAGAACGCAAGCCGTTATCGTGGTGCTCATCATCACGTTCACACTGCTCATTGTTGCGATCGTTACATTGGTGCCGTTTTTAGACCAGCAGACCGAACTCCTGCGAGACTCGATTCCAAAGTGGCTAGACGCAAGCAGCAAAAATTTACAGGCGTTTGACAGTTGGGCGAAAGCGCGTAATTTATCACTCGATCTCAAAGGAATTACCGATCGCATTAATGCCCAAATTGGCAGTCAGAGCCAGTTGCTTGCGGCACAAGCGTTAGGTTTTGCCTTGGGCACCGTCACGGGCATCATTGACAGCATTCTCGTGCTGGTGCTGGCATTCTACATGCTGCTGTATGGCGATCGCCTGTGGCACGGACTCATTCATCTGTTACCGCCCCATATCGGCATTCCACTCGGCGTTTCGCTGCGACTAAATTTTCAAAACTTTTTTATTAGCCAACTGCTGTTAGCCATCTTTATGACCGTCGTGTTGATTCCTATCTTTTGGGTACTCAAGGTGCCGTTTGCTGAGCTGTTTGCCCTCGTCATCGGCATTGCCGAATTGATCCCCTTTATCGGAGCAACGCTGGGGATTGGCTTAGTCACCCTGCTGATTATGCTGCAAGACTTTGGCTTAGCGGTTTGGGTGGGCACTGCGGCGACGATTATTCAGCAGATCCGCGATAACGTTTTGGCTCCCCGCATGATGGGCAACTTCACCGGGCTGAATCCGATCGTCATCTTTATTGCGCTGCTCGTTGGGCTTCAGGTGGCAGGCTTTTTGGGCGTGCTGGTGGCAGTGCCGATCGCGGGTACGATTAAAGGCACCCTGGATGCGATGTACGGCAAGCAAGTTCAGGTCGTTACCAGAAGCGTCCTCACAAAAGAGCCACCCCTTCGAGATTGATCAGGCACAGGGTATGCGTTGACAGCCACTTTCATTTGCCTTCCCTACACCCCACACCCTACACCCATACCCGATCAGTAACCGCTGTCACAGGCTCTCTAGAACGCAAGCATCGATCGAACCGCCAAACCTTCAAACAATTGATCCACATTTCCCTATTTTCTGCGTTCGTCTGCTACAAATTTGATTAGCCGTTCAAGCGTGAGCGGGTAGAGCAGTTATGCTTAGCTAGAGTTTTGCTAGTGGATGCGATGGACGAGAGCCGTCTACAGCAGTTGGATAGCCATCTAACCGCCATCCATAGTGATTCGACTAGCGTTCGCTCTCCAGAGCAACGGCAATTTATCGCAAGCGTAGGAAGTTCAATATGCGGCAAATTAACTTTGTCATTATCTTCGTCATTTGTCTCGCTCTTGTGCTGTTTGGTATTGAAAATACCGACCCAGCCGTGATTCGGGTTGCTCAAGGCATTGAGCTACAAGCACCCCTTGCGATCGAACTCATCATGGCAATGGGGATTGGGGCTGTGATGGCATGGGTGTTTAGCGTCTGGACTCAACTTCAGCGGGTCATCGACACCCGCAAAGATTTGAAGGTAAAAGATACTCGCATTCAAGAGTTAGAAGAAAACGTTGAGCGCTACAAAGCGGAAATTGAAGAGCAGCAGCGTTTACTGCCAGCCGCTAAGTCTCATCAAGGCGCTGAGCAAGAAGCTGAAGCTGAAGTCTATGCTCAGTAAAAAGTTGAAAGTTTTGAGTTTTGAGTTTTGAGTTGGGGAGTCAGGAGTCAGGAGTTAGTTCAGGAGTTGTTAGTTGTTAGTTGTTAGTACGTGAACCGTTCTGGACGCTTTCTAAAAACTAAAGACGCTTTCTAAAAACCAAAAACTTCTTACCTTTAGCCTTCATCCTTTATCCCCCCTTCCGTCTCAACAACTCATCATGCATACGCTTCTTCTCGCTTTTTCTGACTCTGGGTTAGCATACAAAAAATGGCGATCGCCGATTTGATTACACCGCTTAATCTCTGGAGTCTTTGGGTTCCATTGCTGTTGTTGGGTTTGATTGTCATGGCAGCAATCTGGTTTGCTCGGATTCCTCTTCGGTAGGTTCATGCATGCCCCTTTCTCTCGCGCAAGATGCGATCGCGTTTCTCATTGACTTGGCAGAACGGGGCGAAATCGATCCGTGGGATGTCAAAGTCATTGAAGTGATCGATCGCTTCTTAAGCACCCTGGCACCGCTCAGCAGCGGACATGAACCCTATGAAGCCACCCTGTCTCAATCGGGACAGGCGTTTTTGTATGCATCCATGCTGGTGTTGCTCAAAGCAGATAGCTTATCTCAGCCAGAGCCAGTCGCAGCAACAGAGCTTGAAGAGGACCTGACGTTACTTGATCCTGATGACCCATCTGGCTCATCCTTGCCAGCCAATCTGGAGCGTCAGATTCGTCGTCGTGCTGTAGCTCAACCACCCCAGCGACGGCGCGTCACCCTGAAAGAATTGATTGATCAGCTACGGACGATCGCCACGGCGTTGGATGATCCCACGCCACGATCGCGGGCACGTCGTCCCCGGCAGCAGTCGCGTGGTCAGGCTGTACGGGCGATCGCTCAACTAGCTCATCAAGAAAACTTATCGGAAATGGCGGTCGCGCTAGAGCAATTTTTTATCGACCACTGGGAGACGATCGCAAAGGGCAAAGACTGGGTTGATTTTGACCTGCTCCTGGAGCTATGGTCACAGGCAAGCGACTACAAAGCAACGATTCCCCATGATCCCCATGCGGGTGACGCGACTCACGATCGCGTGGGCATTTTTTGGGCGTTGCTGCTGCTATCGGCTCAATCGAAAGTCGAACTGGCGCAAGAGTCGTTTTACCAGGATCTCAAGATTCAACTGCTCTCAGAGCAAGCCCTGTCTGAACTCACAGACTGGTCAGCGCGTGCTTCACTCGATTAAGTTTGTTAACATTGCGGTTGACATAAACTTGATGTCGCAAAAACGTGCGATCGCCCATGAGGACTACTATCCGTGTATTTGCAATAAAACTTAACTATAGATGTGATAAAGCATTCGTCTTACTTCGCTAGGACTTTACGAAGAGTCACCCGTTTGATGAGGACTCAGCTTCAAGATCACCTAGCATCAGCATAGAGCTATCCTTAAAGGCATTACATTTCAGGCGTTGAACAGTTAATCACTATTGCGTGACGAAGGTTTGGGGAGATGAACGATCTATGAAAGCCATGATTTTAGCCGCTGGTAAGGGCACCCGCGTACGTCCCATCACGTACACCATTCCAAAGCCCATGATTCCGATTTTGCAGAAGCCCGTCATGGAGTTTTTGCTTGAACTGCTGCGGCAGCATGGGTTTAACGAAATCATGGTCAACGTGAGCCATCTGGCGAGTGAAATTGAAAGCTATTTCCGCGATGGGCAGCATTTTGGCGTGCAGATTGCCTACTCGTTTGAAGGGCGCATTGTAGATGGTGAACTGGTGGGTGAGGCGATCGGCTCGGCGGGTGGCATGCGTCGCATTCAGGATTTCTCCCCCTTCTTTGACGATACGTTTGTCGTGCTGTGTGGCGATGCGCTCATTGACCTGGATCTGACGGCGGCTGTGAAGTGGCACCGCGAAAAAGGATCGATCGCCACGATCGTCATGAAAACAGTGCCCGAAGAGGAAGTACCCAGCTACGGGGTGGTAGTGACCGATGATGAAGGTCGGGTCAAAGCCTTCCAGGAAAAACCATCCGTGGAAGAGGCACTGAGCAACTGCATCAATACCGGGATTTACATTTTTGAGCCTGAAATTTTTGACTATATTCCCCCTGGCGTAGAATTTGACATTGGTGGTCAGCTTTTTCCCAAACTGGTTGAGAAGGGCGCACCGTTCTATGGCGTACCGATGGACTTTGAATGGGTGGACATTGGCAAAACGCCGGACTACTGGCGCGCTATCCGCAGCGTGCTCAATGGCGAAGTCAAAAACGTCGAAATTCCTGGACATGAAGTGGCACCCGGCATTTACACTGGGCTGAATGTATCGGTGAACTGGGACAAAGTAGACATCCAGGGTCCTGTTTACATTGGCGGCATGACCCACATTGAAGACGGAGCCACCATTATTGGTCCCACGATGATTGGTCCTAACTGCTGGATTTGCAGTGGAGCCACCGTCGATAACAGCGTCATTTTTGAATACGCGCGGCTAGGTCCGGGTGTGCGTCTGGTCGATAAGCTGGTCTTCGGTCGCTATTGCGTGGATAAAACGGGAGCGACGATCGACGTGCAGGCCGCTTCTCTAGATTGGCTGATTACGGATGCGCGTCAGGTATTACCGTCTCATCCCCCTGCCGAACGACAGGCGATCGCAGAATTACTCAACGCAGACATCAAGAGCATTGGCGTTTAAGCATCAGGTGCGCTGTCACGCTTTCCATCGACGTGGTCTTTGCCCAGCGTTCTGATGGTGCCGTTCGCCGTGGCAAGGTAGCGTCGAAAAAGTTTATACCCACAGCTATATCGTTTATATACTCTGTTTAAGCCCTTCTTGCTGTCAGGATAGAGATGGGGTAGTCACACATTTGCCCCTTTACAGCATTGGTGAAAGCAGAGCTATGGCGCTAATTGTTCAAAAGTACGGTGGTACATCGGTTGGGTCGGTCGAACGGATTCAAGCCGTGGCGCAGCGGGTAGTACAGACCGTTGAGGCAGGCAATTCGGTGGTGGTGGTGGTGTCGGCGATGGGCAAAACAACCGATGGACTGGTGAAATTAGCAAACGAAATTTCGCCTCACCCCAATCGGCGCGAAATGGATATGCTGCTTTCTACGGGAGAGCAGGTGTCGATCGCTCTCCTCAGCATGGCGCTACAGACCTTAGGGCAACCTGCTATTTCACTCACCGGGGCACAGGTGGGTATTGTCACCGAAGCAGAGCATACGCGTGCCCGCATTCTACGCATCAAAACAGAGCGGCTAGAACGTCACCTCAAAGAAGGCAAAGTGGTGGTGGTGGCTGGGTTTCAGGGCATCAGCGCTACCGATGATCTGGAAATTACAACACTGGGGCGCGGTGGGTCTGATACATCTGCGGTGGCGATCGCGACGGCGTTGCAAGCCAGCTTTTGCGAAATTTATACCGATGTTTCTGGCATTTTGACCACCGATCCACGACTGGTGCCCGACGCGCAGCTAATGGCAGAAATCACCTGCGACGAAATGCTGGAGCTTGCCAGCCTGGGTGCCAAAGTGTTGCATCCCCGTGCGGTGGAAATTGCCCGCAATTATGGGATGCCTCTGGTGGTGCGATCGAGCTGGACAGACGAACCGGGTACCTGGGTCGTCTCGCCTGCGCCGCAGGTGCGATCGCTCGAAGGGCTAGAACTGGTGCATCCCGTCGATGGGGTTGAATTTGATACCGATCAGGCAAAGGTGTCGCTGCTACGCGTGCCCGATCGCCCTGGGGTAGCAGCGCGTCTCTTTGGCGAAATTGCGGCTCAACGTTTAAATGTCGATTTGATTATCCAGTCCATCCACGAAAGCAATACGAACGATATCGCGTTTACCGTCACCAAACAGTCACTCAAGCAAGCAGAAGCCGTTGCGAGTGCCATTCTGCCTGCTCTCAGTACAGGCATAACCCATCCCGACGGTGAGGCGGAAGTGATGGTCGAGCAACAAATTGCCAAAGTGGCGATCGCGGGTGCGGGCATGATTGGTCGTCCTGGCGTGGCAGCGCAAATGTTTTCGACCCTTGCCACTGCGGGGGTGAATATCCGCATGATCTCCACCTCTGAGGTTAAGGTAAGTTGCGTGATCGATGAAGCAGATTGCGATCGAGCGATCGCCGCCCTTTGTGCCACATTCAATGTCAGCAAATCAACCGTCAGCGATCAGCCTTCCCCACACCCCACACCCCACACCCTACACCCCACACCCCACACCCCACACCCTGCCCCCCACACCCCTCCCGTCCGAGGCGTTGCCCTTGATCTCAACCAGGCACGTCTCGCCATTCGTCACATTCCCGATCGCCCTGGGATGGCAGCAGAACTCTTTCAACTATTGGCAGCGCAGCAGATTAGCGTCGATATGATCATTCAGTCACAACGATGCCGGGTGATTAATGGCATCACCACACGCGATATTGCGTTTACAGTGGGTCAAATGGATGCAGAAGTTGCCTGCGAGGTGTTAAAACAAGCCGCCCCAAAACTAGGCTGTGGTGAAATTGTGGTCGATCGTGAAATCGCCAAGGTGAGCATTGTGGGGTCTGGTATGGTGCATCAGCCCGGAACCGCCGCACGCATGTTTGAAGCGCTAGCAGACCACCAGATCAACATTCAAATGATCGCCACCTCTGAAATTAAAGTAAGCTGTGTGGTCGCTAAAGCTGACGGCATTCAAGCCTTGCAGTTGATCCATGCCGCGTTTAACCTTGCTGGCAAGCCGGAACCTTAGCTCAACCTTCATGCCCCTCAATCTGCTGAATCTCCTGAATCACGCGCTTTTTGCTTGCTGTGAGATGGTTTTGCATGGCTTGTACAGCAGCCGGAGCGTTGCGATCGCGGATGGCTTGGTAAATGCGGCGATGCTCTGTGCAAATTTCGAGCACACGAGGATTGTGTTGCATTGTGCGCAGCCGGAGCAGCATCATTTTGTCAAAGACTTGATCAAGCAGTGACACTAACCAGGGGTTGCCGGAGCTTTCAGCCAGCAGTCGATGAAACTGATAGTCCAGGTGCAGCAGTTGATAATTGGACAACTGATGCGATTCTTGTTCGGTTGCTTTCTCTGCTTGTTGGATGGCAAGGTCAATGTGTTCCAATTGCACTGCCGTAGTATGAGAACAAGCGGCAGCAACCGATACCTGCTCTAACGCGATACGGCAATCGTAAAGATGCCCAGCATCGGCGATCGAAAGCCAAGCGACCCGTAAAGCACCATTGTCATCGGCAACAATCAAACTCTCTCGCTGCAATTGCCGAATCGCCTCACGAATGGGTGTGCGACTGACTTTAAGGCTATCTGCGAGCTGAGTTTCGACCAGTCGATCGCCAGCCGCCAACTCACCAGACAAAATCGCTGTGCGAAGAGTTTGGTACGTTTGTTCGTGGAGCGACTGAGCACGTTGAAGTGGGCGAGAGGAGAGAGTCAAAACGGGTGAGGTTGCCAAGATAGCGCTACTCCTTGAGTGTCGGAGAAAGAGGCAAGATAAGCAAGCGCAGGGCTACGATCGCGGCTACAACAATGGTCGCGGCTACAACATCGCGGCTGCAAAGTGGTCGCAGCTACAGCAGTGCAGTGAGAATGGGATTGCAGGTAGGTTTACACACTTACAGTTTAGACCCTGGTTGCAACGCTTACGTCCAGCGCACAGTCCTCTTGCACCCTGACTCTTGAAGGCGTAGTGATTAGCCAACCAGTCCCGATCGCAGCGCTCTCACAGCAGCTTGGGTGCGGTCATCAGCACACAGTTTGTTGAGAATATTGCGGACGTGCGTCTTCACAGTGCCAACAGTGATGTAGAGCTTTTCGGCGATCGCCGCATTACTGCATCCATCGACAATCAGTTGCAAGACCTCAAGTTCGCGTTCTGTGAGGGGATACGCCTCAATAATCTGGTTATACTCTGGCTCGGCGGCATGGATTGCCACTGTTTTAGATTCTGGTGTATCTCCATCTGGGGCACCCTGGCGTGCCTGATGAAGCACCACACGAGCGATCGCGGGATCAATCCACGAGTTGCCGCTGTTCGTCACCCGTAGCGCTTCAGCAAGGCTGTCAAGGCTCACATCTTTCATGCAGTAGGAATCGGCACCTGCCGCAAACGCCGCCAGCACAATGTCGTCGTTATCTTGCAGGGTCAAAATTAAGACCTTTGTTTCGGCAACGGGTGCTTCTTCTACATCTGCCTGAGCTTGTTTAAAGCGACGGGTCAGTTCGATTCCATCCATATCAGGCAGCCCAATATCGACGATCGCCACATCGGGTTTAGCCGTTTCCAACAGTTTCAGCCCATCGGCAGCATTAGCGGCTTCACCAATGACATTGAATCCGCGCTGCTGCAATGCCGTGCGCATCCCAACTCTCGTGAGATCGTGGTCTTCAATGAGGGTAATCCGAATATCTTCCATACTTCAGTTTCCTCAGTTTTAAACAAATAGCTAGTAAGAGAGTGAGGGATTAATCATACTCTAAACAATTAGTGATGTGGATGATGTCTGCCTAACAAGCCGTAGTCCAAACCGTGCTTAACCCGATGTACCCACAGATGGTTACAATCGGATTACCTTAACCTCAGTATGTGAGCATTGCAGGAAGTACGAGTGTCGTACATCTGCCTAAAGTCAGAATCATCGAGCACCAGAAAACTCAATTGTTTGTAGGCGTATCGTCAGTTTGGCGCTGGTACGTGCAAAAGCTTGGAGCCAACGCTCGCTTCTCGCCGCCCTTACTACTCCTTGCAAGCTGGCTTCAACCTATCGCTAGATTGAGGACAAATTAGACACATTCCTTAATCATGAGAATACTGATTACCGATTAGTCAGGTACGTGCCGCTTTTAAAGTAGCCGCCTTTGCAAAGAGAGGAGATGCAAAGAAGGAAGAGCGGCTGCAAGCGTAGGAGGGCGCTATGGCTATTGATTTCTGGTCTTCAGTCTTTGGTTACGCGTTATGGAAGAAATCCTGAGAATCTTGCTGGTCGATCGTGGCGCATCTGCACGTTCAATGGTTCGTCAATCGCTCAGCGAGGCAGACGTTGCGGCAGACGTTCGAGGAGCAGAAACGTGTGCGGCGGCGATCGAGCTTTTGCAGCAGCAGTCATTTGATTGTGTTTTGCTAGCCTATCGGTTGCCAGATGGGGATGGGTTGCAGTTGGTCAGTCAAGCAAGGCAATTGGGGATCACAGTTCCGTTTGTGGGTCTCATCGAGCAGAGCGACGAACAAATAGCCGTAGAGCTGATGAAAGCTGGCGCAGTAGACTGCCTTTTTAAGCATGAGCTAGAAGTTGGGATTTTGGTGCGGAGCCTGTTTAACGCTGTGCGGGTGCATCGGGCAGAGGTGCAGGCATTAGAGGTTACCAAGCAACTGCGCGAAAGTGAAGAGCGCTATCGGCTCGTGTTGGAAGGTTCCTACGATGGCGTTTGGGATTGGTACATTTGCGAAAACGAGGTCTTTTGCAACGATCGCTTGCTGGAGATTGTAGGGATCGATCGAGCGGCACTGGGCACGGCGCAACGTGCGTTTTACCAACTCATTCATCCAGAGGATCAACCTCATGTTTTAGAAGCCATCAAAGCTCATTTGAGGCAAAATACACCGTTTGATGTTGATTTCCGGTTGCGCCACGCCTCCGGTGACTATCGCCACTGCATTTCGCGGGGTAAAGCTCAGCGTGATGAAGCCAATCAACCGTTTCGGATGTCGGGCATTGTCAGCGACATTACCGCACGCAAGCAAGCAGAAGCCAAGATTGTGCAGCTCAATCGTGCGTTAGAACATCGGGTCGTCGAGTTGCAAACGCTGCTGGATGTGATTCCGATCGGCATTGTCATTGCTAACGATCCAGACTGCCGAGACATTCGTGTCAATCCTACCTACGCGGCGATGCTGGGACTCACGGCTGATCCCAATGCATCGCTTGCTGTGCAGACGGGCGAACCCCTCCCTTACAGATTGCAGCAGCGGGGGCAACCGCTGACATCACAAGTCTTTCCGATGCAACTGGTGACAACACTGGGGCGATCGGTACTGGATGCAGAGTTCGACATTCTACGCGACGACGGCACCCTCATTAACGTGATTAGCTATGCAACCCCCCTGTTTGACGAACAGCGTCAGCCAAGAGGCTGTGTGGGTGCTTTTTTAGATATCACCTCGCTCAAACAGGCAGAAGCAACACAGCGATTTCTAGCCGATGCCAGCTCGGTACTGTCAGCATCGCTTGACTATCAAACCATTTTGAACCATCTGGCTCAGCTTGCAGTGCCCGCATTGGCTGACTTCTGCTTTTTTGACATTTTGAATAAGCAGCAGTTTCAGCTTCTTGCATGGCAGCATGTAGACCCTGCGAAACAGGAATGGATGAGTCGCGCACAGCAACATACGCCTACCGCAGCCCAGGAGCGACATCCAGTCGTGCAATGTCTGAAGACGGGGCATACGGTCTTCTTGCCACATGTAACAGAGGCATGGATTGAGTCGATCGCGACTAATGACGAGCATCTCCAGTTTTTGCGCGATCTCGAAATCGGCTCTTTGATGACCCTGCCGCTGGTCGTCCACGATCGCAAATTGGGGGCGATTACTCTTTGTGTGTCTCAGTCTTCTGGACGACGCTACACCCCAATGGATCAGCAATTAGCTGCCGATCTGGCACAGCGAGCCATTCTGGCGATTGACAATGCACAGCTTTACCGTTCGACGCAGGAAGCCGAGCGAGACCTCCGACACGCACTCGTGATTCTGGGTCAGCATCAGCAACAATTGCGCACGCTGCAACGGCTGACCGACTTACTGAACCAACGGCTAACCAACTTGCCGGAACTATTGCAGGTCATGGTTGCTGCCGTCTGCGACGTGATCCCCAACGTTGAGTTTGGGCTCATTGTGCTGCAAAACCCGTATACAGGCATGTTAGAACTGACGGCAGCAACTGGAGTGGGCACAGAGCGCTTTCGGCTTGAGAATGCTTTTGCCCCTGGTGAGGGGTTATTGGGTGAGATCTTTCTCAGCGGTGGGTCGCGACTCATCCAGACAGCCGATAGGAGCGGGGTTGCGCCTATCAGGGAGCCAACAACTAACGACGCGGTACGGGACGACTCCCACGAAGCTACAGAGCGCTGGCAACAAGACATTCCCGATCGCCTTGCTTCAGATTCCAGCGCGCCTCTACCACCCTCCCTGTGTATTGTGGCGATCGAGTCTTCTCAGGCAGGACGGTTGGGTGTACTCACGATCGGCAATTGGACAAACCCAGCCGCCTTTAACGACGAGAACCTGCAATTGCTCGTTGCCTTTGGGGAGCAAGCCGCGATCGCCCTGACCAACGCCCAACTCATCAACGCGCTAGAAGAACGGGAAGAACGGCTAGAAATTCAAAACCGCATTCTGGGTGAGCAAAACCAGGAACTAGAAGAACAGCGTCAGCAAATTCAATTCCAAAACTTGCGACTTCAGGAAGCCGCCAAGCTTAAATCACAGTTCCTGGCAACGATGTCTCACGAGCTACGAACCCCAATGAACGCCATCATTGGGTTTTCTCAACTGCTGCTGCGCCAACAAATGACACCGCAACAGCAAGACATGATCGATCGCATCCTCAGCAATGGCAGAAATTTGCTGACGCTCATCAATGACATTTTGGATCTATCCAAGATTGAAGCAGGGCGGCTGGATCTGGCACTCGAACCCGTTCATCTCCCCCAGCTTGTGACCTTGACGGTTGAAGAGCTACGATCGCTGGTGGATCAAAAACAACTCACGCTCGACGTACAGATCACACTTCAAAACCCGCTCATTGTGAATGACAGCACCCGCTTACGGCAAGTGCTCGTTAACCTACTTTCCAACGCCATTAAATTTACCGAGGTCGGTAGCGTGCGCGTCGAAGTCAATGAGGTTGAACCAGACGCGATCGCCATCGCTGTGACAGATACCGGCGTGGGCATTGCACAATCGCATCTCAACTACATCTTTGAAGCGTTTTACCAGCTTGATCAATCACTTGCCAAACGCTTTTCTGGTACAGGCCTGGGCTTAGCCATCACCGATTTAATTGTCCGCCGGATGAATGGCACCATTACCGTGGAAAGCGAGCTTGGCGTTGGGTCAACCTTTTGCGTAACGGTGCCTCGCCAGGTAAACGGCGTGGGCAATAGCATTGAATGAGGGTTTATAGCAAAAGGCAGAAGGCAGAGGGCAGAAGGCAGAAGGCAAAACTACGCGTATCAATGCTTTGAGCAGTGCTATTTATCCTAACCAACCTTTCAATTGCTATAGGCTTAGAGTCTAGCTGTTTCGAGAGTGCTTAGAGAGGGTTAGAGGACAAACCTCTCCCCCACTCCCTACTCCCCTTCGCCCAAAAACTCCCGCATCAACTGATTCACCACCTGCGGCTGCTCTTGTTGCACCCAATGACTGCAATGGGGAACATAGCGAATCCGAAAATCCTGCACGTATTGCTCGGTGCCGTTGGTGAGTTCTTTCCCCAATGCGGCATCATCTTCACCCCAAATCATTAAGGTCGGAACGGTCAAAATGCCCCACGATCGCTCCACCGAAAGCTGGGCAAACAGGTTGCGGTAATAGTTAAGGGCGCTCGTGAGGACACTCCGTTTGGCAAAGGCATTTTTGTATGCCTCAATGTCCTCGTCGGTGAACGCGCTTTGGTCGATCGCCATGCCGCGAAACGCCTGTTCCAACAACCTGAAATCATCAAACTGAATTAGCAGTTCGGGCAGGATGGGCAGTTGAAAGAAGGCAATGTACCAGCTTTTGAGAAGTTGCTGAGGTGTACGCAAGCCTGCCGCAAAGTTGGCGGGATGGGGAAAATTTAGCACAATCAGGCGATCGACCCATTCAGGATAGGCATAGGCAAACGACCAGGCGATCGCGCCGCCCCAATCGTGACCCACCAGGATACAGCGATCGTATCCCAAGCCATCAATGACCCCTTTCACATCCTTGACAAACTCTGCCATGACGTATGCAGATTGGGCTTCTGGCTTGTCGCTATCGTTGTAGCCACGGAGATCGATCGCAACAACCTTATAATCCGTTGCAAACGCTGGAATTTGATGCCGCCAGGAATACCAGAACTCTGGAAAGCCGTGCAATAGCAGCAGCAGTGGTCCTTCGCCCTGAGTCACATAGTGTAGGTTAATACCGTTGGTATGAATCGTGTCATGCTGCCAGGACGCTTCAGACATAGATAATGCAGTGTTCATTGTGGTCTGCACGCGCAGTCTAACGCTCCCGTTCGTCTACTGCAAGTGGACTAATAGGGGCGACCATCTTTATGCGTTAACGTCCATACGCCCTGCGCTAATTGGGTCGCTTTGAGATCATCGTCTGGGTATGTGACTTCATCCCCTGGGGTGCGATCGCCCATTTCAAGGTACGTTACGGTCTCTTCGGAACGGTTGATCAGTTGATGGGCAATGCCTGTACCCGCTTTCAAGCCGTAGCAATCGCCAGGTTTTAACGTGAATTCCTCATCGCCAAGCATCAGTGTTGGGGTTCCTTCCAGTACAAAGATGAATTCGTCCTGCTTTGAGTGATGGTGGGCAAGAGAAGAGATTGCACCTGGTAGAAGATGAGTTAAATTGACCCCAAAATTGGTCAGCCCAAAGAAATCGCCAAGTTTGCGTTTTAAGCGCCCTTTCACGCGTGAAGCATAGGGTTCTGGATAGATCGTTTTGCCTGCTGGCGCTGGAATCGATGTTGCTGCCATTGGTAATTGCCCCACGATAGCCTCCCATTCACTGCATGACGTGCTTGTTTACCTGCTGTCAGTTGGTCGTAGCGCTCAGACCGATCAGCGTCCTCTGTAGCGAGATGATCAACCTGGTGAAGCAATCAACCTGGCGAAGCGATCAACTTCGGCTTACAAACGAGCATAAAGCATCGCCATGCCTTGAGGTTCATGGGTGTATTTACCACTGCGAGACGGCTGATACGTCTCATTGTATAAGCACAGGCTCTTGGGCTGTTTGGCTGCGAATTGCATCATCTGCCGATGCGCTTCTCCTCTAAAAAAGGCTTTGAGGTCGTTTTCCGATCGCCAATAGCTCGTCATCATCACTTCTGTGGGACCGCAGATCCCGGCTTTGACCTGCACACAGCCTGGAGCCTGAGCCGTAGACTTCTTGATCCAAAAGAGGTTTTGCCACAGCCAGAGGAAGCCAGCGCGATCGCGTGCTACAAAACCATTCACAAAGACGACGGCTTCTGGATGCTCTGGGAGTTCGATCTGATAAAGAGAATAACTCATACGTTGGTGTTCCTAAGGATTGTGGATTTAATAACCTGGGTAGGTTGGGTTGAAGCATGAAACCCAACAACGGCTGGGTTCTGTTGGGTTTCGTTAGACTCAACCCAACCTACAAGTCGATCGCTTACTGGTCGTGAATACAACAATTAATTGACTAATCGTTTTTACGATTAGTCAATTAATTGAATATATGGAATAAGATATAGTCAATTAATTGATTAGTCAAGTTATTTTTATGTCTCTCTCTCACGCCATTTTGGCTATTTTGCTCGACCAACCATGCAGCGGCTACGACCTGCGGAAGCGGTTTGAAAGCTCTGTAGGATTCTTTTGGCAGGCAAGTTTTCAGCAGATCTATCGAGAACTCAGCAAGTTAGAAGACCAGGGCTTCCTGAGTGCCGAAACCATTCATCAACAAAATCGCCCCGACAAGCGCCTCTTTCACATGACCGAAGCGGGCGAAGCATATTTGCAGGACTGGATCGCCAAACCTTGCGACGTTGCGCCATTGCGGGATGACCTGCTGGTGAAAACGTTCTCTGGTTATGCCGTGCCCATCGCCACGTTTCTAGCTGAACTCAAGCAGCACCGATCGCAGCATCAAGAACGACTGGCGGTCTATCAACATATTGAGCAACAGTTCTTTTCGGAGCCAAAAACTCTACCAACCAAGGCAAAATTTCATTACCTGACGCTGCTTAATGGCATTCGGTTTGAAACTGCATGGCTGGGCTGGTGCGAGGAGTCGATCGCGCTTTTAGAGGAGTCCTCAGCACCTGAAAAAATCGAATAATCATATCGTCCAGTCGGCATTCAGCACGTTGCCTGCATCTGGCGATCAGCTATAACCTTTTCAGCGCTCGTTGATAAGCAAGGTTGGAAGGAGTGAGCGCGATCGCTTGTCGATATGCCACTACTGCTGCCTGCCGCTGCCCCTGACGCTCTAGGGCGAGTCCTAGATTGTAGTGCGTACTGGCGCTCTTTGGATTCAACTGGAGGGCTTTGCGGTAGTTGGCGATCGCGTCAGCCAATTTTCCCTGTATTGCAAAAAGGCTTCCCAGTTCTCGATAGGCGGCAGTATAGTCCGAGTCAAGCTGAATGACTTGGCGATGGGCAGCGATCGCTCCTGTAAGGTTGCCCTGCTGCTTCAGCGCTAGCCCTAAATGGCTGTAGGCGAGTATATGCTTTGGATCTGCCTGAATCGCCTGACGATAGGCTACGATCGCCGCTGCAACCTTCTGCTGCTTGATAAGCAAATCGCCCATGCAGGTATAGGCAAAGGCATAGCCAGGATTGAACGCAACAGCCTTCTGGTAAGCGGCGATCGCGTCATCGTTTTTTCCTTGTTTCTCCAGCGCAAACCCAATGCTGTTATAGGCAAAGGTGTAGCGTTCATCCAGTTGAATGGCTTTGCGATAGGACGCGATCGCCTCGGTTAGCTGCCCCTGTTTCTCGAAAGCAGACCCAAGATTAAAGGCGGTAAACGCATCAGTTGGATTGATTCGTAATGCTTTTTGGTAAACCGCGATCGCTTCTCCTAACTTGCCCTGCTGCTCCAGTTCCACACCGCGATCAATGAAGGCATTGTAAGCCGCACGACCAGCGAATAGCGCGACTGCGATCGCCCCCAGACCACCCAGCAAAAGCGTCTGTTTCCCGGTAAGGCGCATGGAAGCACGATCAAAGGTAGGCGCACGCTTTGTAACCAGACCACATTGCTTGATGTAGCGCTGCAAGCTGAGAGGAAATTTCATGCGATCGAGCCAACAAGTGCCCTGATTCTAGCCGAACCCACTCAGCAGAGCATCCCCACCATTACGCAGTCCCGACTCCCCACACCCCACACCCCACACCCTACACCCCACACCCTACACCCCACACCCATCACGCCTGCGATTGACGAGCCGTTTTCCAGACTTGCCAGCCAATGAAACCCAAGAGTACGGTGGCACCGATCGCGTAACCTAAACCGCTTGGCATCCCAGAAACAGCCAGTGCGAGAGAGCCTGCCCACAGGGTTAGCGAGTAGATAAACAAGACGGTCAACCGTTGCGACAATCCCGCTTGCAGCAAACGATGATGCAGATGGCGTTTGTCCGCCACAAAAGGAGATTTGCCGCGCCGCAGCCGATCCAAAATGACTGCCGACATATCTAAAATAGGCACGGCTAGAATCAGGTAAGGCAGAACCACAGCCACCGTTAAGGCAACGGTCGTAACCCCCTTCACCAGCCCAATAATGCCAATCCCCGCCAGGGAAAACCCCATAAAGTAAGCGCCCCCATCCCCCATAAAAATTTGGGCAGGGTTGAAGTTATAGCGCAAAAAGCCCAGCGCTCCACCCGCCAGAGCAGCAGCAATGAGCGCGGCGGCTGGCTGCTTCATAAACAGGCAAACGATAAACATGACGACTGCCGCAATGCCGCTAACCCCTGCTGCAAGACCGTCCAGCCCATCAATCCAGTTAATGGCGTTTGCCATGCCCACCAGCCAGACGATCGTAATCGGCAAACTGACCAAATCAGGCAGAGACACTAGCCCGATCGTGGGAATGGTTAAAAAGTCAATTTGCACGCCTACTTTCCATGCCAACCCTGCTACAAGCGCCTGCAAAATCAAGCGGGTGATAGGAGACAGGCTGAAGAGATCGTCTGCCAGCCCAATCAAGAAGAAGGCTAAACCACCGATCGTCACGCCCCACACTTCGTACTCTTTTTCGGGTGGTAACACGCCAAAGCCACCTGTCCACCAGACAATTAAGAGACCAGCAAGCGTGCCTAAAAAAATCGAAACGCCGCCTAGACGCACCATCGGGCGTTTATGAATTTTTCTACCGCCTGGTTTGTCAAAATGTCCACTTTTAAGCCCAATTTTCTTGACGATCGGAGTTGCCAGAAGGACAACCAGTGAAGAAACCAGAAATGCAGTGAGATTATACAAAGGATCAGGCATTTGGAGGTCTGGGTCGAGGACAAGCGACAGGCAGAGTGTACTACACTTCAGATGATAGTTAGCAAAGAATTGCTAATCTCATGGCAGGAGCGGGTCAAGCCTCTTAAGGGTATACGCTTAATTTGAGATTGAACTGAGTTAAATTATTGACAGTAGAGCGCGGCTAGGTGACACCAATCTGGCTGATGGCTCGAAGCATTCAGACGTGAGACTTTGATGAGGACTGGCTTCTATCTATATCTCGCTTCATAACCCTATCTTCTTCGTGAGCATGCGTTTAGGGCTGGGGAGATGGCGCTGATAGTTGTGGCAGTGTACAGATTGACTGAACCAGGCGTTGCAGCACGTTGGACAATCACGATCGCCGTTAGATGCTCCTCTCTTGTCTTATACACCCTCAAGTCTTGCCTCCCGGAATGGACTTGCCATGACATTCTTGTAGGGGCTTACGGTCGTCACTGGCTTCACCTTAAGGCAGGGATACCCCAAATTTCCTCAAACTGGGTGTCTCGTTTGCGCTGTCGCTTGCGAACGGTTTTGACTAGAGCGAACAGACGGTG
>JAESFW010000342.1_pt1 | contig 31640 bp, 22 predicted proteins | sample 9269481 | NCBI WGS metagenome assembly JAESFW01 (sample SAMN14515350, study PRJNA621654) | algae metagenome | isolation source: Lyngbya sp. HA4199-MV5 and co-occurring heterotrophs from soil with... | place: USA: Ahupuaa O Kahana State Park, Hawaii | collected 2009-07-21
TGTGGGCTGCCAGATTTTTTGAATGGTCGGTTGAAACCCCTACAGCTCAAAAAATTCCTTCAGAATTGCTAGACCTTTGGTCTGACCTACTCTGCTATGCTGCGTGATTGGCTAAAGTCGAGCTAAGTCAATCGGGTCGTTAATCAGACTGGCGTTTTGGATGTGATGTTTGTTTGCAGAACGCTGTGTCTTTGCGATCGTACCAGCAACATAACGTCTGAAAAGGTTGTAGCGCACTTCTGAGGGGTGTTGCCCCTATTTCCTGTGACCAGTAAGTTTGGTTTGATAAGTCCCAGCAGTCGTGTTTCTACCTGGAAAGCGAAGAGCCGTTGATACCCGTGTGGTGGCTCAAGCGTTCATTGCTGTTTTCTGGCTTGTCGTGTGTTCTGTATGCTCCTGGTTTTCACCAAACATTCGTTACTCTCAGAACATCATGCTTAATGGTCAAACGATTGCTAAACGAGTCGCGCTTTTAATTGAGCAAAACGTCGAAGATAGCGAGTTTCACATTCCTTACAACGCCTTGAAACAAGCTGGGGCAGATGTCATCATCCTTGGCTCTCGCATGAATGAGCGGTATCAAGGAAAACAAGGTAGCCTTTCTGTGCAAGCAGATGCCACTACCACAGAAGTGCTGGCAAAAGATTTTGATGCGGTGATCATTCCGGGTGGTATGGCTCCTGATGCCATGCGCGCCAATCGAAATACGGTGCGCTTTGTCCGAGAGGCGATCGCGCTGAATAAATGGGTTGCAGCCATCTGTCACGGACCACAAGTGCTGATTGAAGGCGGTTTAGTGCAAGGCAAACGGATGACGGGTTTCAAAGCCATTCGCAAAGATCTCCACAATGCAGGCGCAGTTGTCCTGGATGCACCGCTGGTTGTTGATGGAAACCTGATGACATCGCGTCGTCCCGGTGATTTGCCCATTTTCACAACAGCCATTCTCAAACGCCTGGGGTTGACCGTTCCCGGCATCACACTACCCGATGAAAACGATCTGAATGCTGACTGGTGGAAACTGGGCGCAGTCTGGGGTGGTTCGAGTCAACGCGAGATTGTGCAAGGGTTACAAACGGCGATCGCGGGTGAACGTTATGGACTGGACGTTTTTGAACACTATGCCGAAAATGCCACTGATGCTGAAATGAGTCGCGTCTTCCTAGCCATTTGTGACACCCGACAGCACCACATAGCCCTACTGGAAAAGCGTTTAAACCTTCTGGGTGAACAATCGCTTCAAACCTCTACGAGTGACCCTTACAACCATTTGAAGACGTGGCTACAGTTTAGCCGAGGGGATGCTAGCCTTTTGCGGCGCGCTCTAGGTGATCTCCAGACGGGAGTGATTGATATGTATAAGCTGCGCAATAAGTTGACTGACCCTACCACAGTCGAGATTTTTGACAAGATGGAGATTAATCTTGCCAGAGAGGAGCCGCAAGTGGCTGACCTCTATCACACCCGGTTAGTAGCAGAGACGATCGAGCCTCCACAACCGACGAGCCAACCAGCGATGATTGGGTGAGGAAGGCAGAGGGCAGAGGGCAGAAGGCAGAAGGCAGAGGGCAGAGTTAAAGTAATAAGTTCATGACGCTCCATACGGTCGTGGGTAGGGTTTGAGCAGGGTTTTGCACTGATAGACTGCAATGACCTGAACGATCGCACCACCCCGTTGAATGGGAATCTCGGCAACTTTCTGAATCGTTTGAAAATACGCTCGATATTGCTTCATCGCCAGTGCCGCTTGTGCGGTGGACGTAACCAACAGCCCATCTTGCCCCACCCACTGATCACGCGTTGACCAGAAGGCAAAACCCCGCAAATCCTTGTCAAAGCAGGTGATGGGTTTGGGCTTGAGCGGCGCGATCGCCATCCCCAACTGTCCCGCCAGGTACAAATCATTGGTAAACAAAAAGTCTGACTCTTTCATCGCTTCCGTGAGGGCGATCGAGTCGGCAAAACCGCGTCGCAATTGATGGATGTCGATGAGTTGTGTAGAAGCATCATTACTGGGTGTTAGAAAGCCTCCAAACAACGCATAGCGGCTCGGTTTTTGTAGGGTGCCGATCGTCACATGCAGGAGCGCGACCAACAGCAGACTGCCAATGACCAAGCCCGATCCCCACAACCAGCGTTTGATCGCTCGTCGCTGCCAGTTTGCTGCCTGCTGTCCCAATAAGAGCGTTGCCCCCCAAAAACCTGGCATTGCCCACGTCGGCAGAATCGATCGATAGCCGCCCATCAGCGTGAAGGTCAGCATCAAAGGGAGGGAAAGCCAGAGGATAAAGGGGGTGAGGGGTAAGGGGTGAGGAGTAAGGAGGAGACGTTTTGATTGCATTGCTCCCTCTACCCGCTCCGCCCATTCACCGCGTCTCTGCGTCTTTGCGGTTCTTTCTCTCCACAGTTCACCTATCGCCCTTCCACTCGCCCACCACAATGGAAAGCCAAACGTTGGAAACAGGTAAGCAACCCCAACAAGAAAAGTAACCAGCAGATCCAACAGGCTATAGCCCCGATCGGGCACGGCGCGACTGGATTGAAACCGCAGCGACACCCAATCGTGTTGAACATTCCAGATGACGATCGGTAAAACTGCTAGCGCAAATAATCCCAGACTTGCCAGCGTCCAGGGCGAAACCAACGCCACCCGATGACGTGGGCTGGTCAGACAGAAGCCGATCAACCCAAACCCCAACGCCAGCCCGTGATATTTACCCAGGCAGGCAAGCCCAACGAGGAGACCCACGATCGCCAGTCGGTAGGTGGGCTGGTACGGAGGAGAGGAAGCGGATGGAGCAGGGGAAGCGGGGGAAGAAGTCATAACGCTCTCACGTTCTGGCTCTCTTATGCCAAAGAATTCAGAGGCGGCTACGTAAAGAGTTGCTGTCCAGAAAAAGATGAGTGGGCTATCGGGCAGGGTAAGCACACCGAAGCCAAGTTGAAAGATGGGAATCAGTGAGGCGATCGCCAGCGTCACGATCGCGGCAGGCTTCGAGAATAGCCGTACAGCCGTCAGATATAAAAGCAACAGCGATCCGGTATGCAGCAGGAGGGCACCCAGGCGAATGGTAAATGCTGAAACATCGCCCGTGAGCCAGACCCCAAAGCCCGTAGTCAGCGCGACCAATAATGGATGATCAAAATAACTCCAGTCTGGATGCAGCGTGTAGAGGTAGTAGTAGCCTTCATCAAAACCTGGTGGCAGCCAGAATGCGATCGCGCCTCGCATCAGCAATCCATAAACCAGAAGGTAGAGCAGTGGACGATTTTCTGGCTGAGTCAACCATTTTTTTGCGACTTCCATCCGAATCCTCGTAGTGCGTGGTGCGATCGCCCGTTTTTTCACTAACGGCTTTCATACGCTATCAACTTTCAGCCATGTACTCTCGGCGACGGAGGGAGAAAGCAGAGTGTTATGATTTCAGGGTTCGCTTGATCTCCAACGCTGATTGATGACTGTGGGCTTTTTAACCAACCGCTGCGAGTTTGCCGAACCAAAGCGATTTAACGGCAAGGGCGAGTTGATGATGGCAGCGATCGGCTGCATTCTCTGGTTTAGCGCGATCATCGTGCGGCTCAGTTTTAGCAGCAAGCCCTGGACGGTCACTGAACGATTGGTAGAAGCCACGTCTTTTGTCATCTTTGCCGCTGTCCCGATCTTTTTTTTGGCAACCCCGGTTGGTGCTGAGTTTGCAAAGCGGGTGTTGCTCCGAAACAATGGTCTCTGGTTTCAAACGCTAACGTGCTTACTCCTCGGACTTTACATCAGCCTTGTTAAGCTGCTGGCATTGAATCCAGCGCGGTTTAGTTGGCTTAAGCAATTTGACAGCTTGATTGTTAGAAATTATTTTTGGCTAAATGTTATTTTCTTTCTAGCTGGAGTCTTTGTCGTTCTGCGGCTCACTTTTTTGCTGTTAGAGTTGCGCGATCGCAGAATTTATACGAAAAAGCACCAAACGATCGTGACCTTTATTCGCCGCAATGGACAACTGATTAGTTTTCTCATTGCTAATTTTCTTTACGTTAGCCTGGTCAATACATCCTTGCTTGCAACGGCGTTTGAGGCGGAATACTCAGGTTACTTTATTGGCTTGAGCTACGTCTTAATCGTCTTTTTAATGCAGTTGCCAATTGTTAGAACAACATCACCCGATCGCATGATGGTGTTTGATTTACTGTTAGCAGCAGCCTGTTTGCTCAGCCTTTTCTGGTTTTCGAGACCTGCGTTTAGCTTTGGTCCGTTTATCAGCCTCACCCTGTTTGCACTTGTCTTAATCTATGGCACTGGCTTAGGTCGAGCGCATTTTGGCTACAGCTTTGCGGTGCGTAAAGCCGATGTTTTCTACGCTGCCAAACTGATTTGGTTAGCGATCGTGCTTTTAGTGCCGCTGGCGTTTTTGCTTAAGTTTGCACCAGCCAAAGCCGCTTCTACGTTTGATTTAAAGGCTCTTGGCAGCAACGCACTGTTTTTTCTCAGCTATGCCATTCTCTTTAGCTTTCGAGTGGGCATCTTTGAAGAAATGCTGTTTCGATCGGGTCTCATGGTGTTCATCCGCGATCAATTGCAGGCACGATCGGCTCAGCTTTGGGATCGTCGCCAGCTTGTGCTTGTCTCGGCGATCGTATGCTCCATCATTTTTGGTCTTTGCCACATTGGCAATAATCCCGGCACAGGCATTGCACTCTCGCCTTTGCAGTACAAAGCCATTTACGCCATTCTGGCAACGCTAGCGTCAATGTTTTACTCCCTTGCCTTTGGCGAAACCAATCGTCTCTGGGCTTCCATCACGATTCACGGCATTGTGGATACAACAGCGGTGCTGCTGCTGGGAGCGTCCCTGGTGGTGCCGTTTTAGTTTCTAATCTGAGTTCGGGATAAGCTGAAACCCTTAGGTCATCATCATCTACGTCAAGCTCTCGCCAGCGTGTTTGTGGTGTTTCAGCCGATTAGCACCGCCTAAGCGTTCTGAACCCGAACTGACGTTAAATTACGGATGCCTCCTTTGGCGATGGGTATGATGGAGACTGCATTGAGCTGTGAGGCGATCGCCCCTGCCCCCCATCCCCTACCCCCGCTACCCTTCTAAAACCCGATGAAATCCCTCTTTTGCAGCCAGGGGCACGATAATCCTGAGAGTAATCGCTTTTGTCGTTTATGCGGTGAGATGCTGCCAACGGTACCGCGATCGCCAGCGGGTGGCATCGCAGGACAAAATCTGGGCTTGCGCTACCGGGTGATGCGCGAGTTGGGGCATGGCGGCTTTGGGCGCACGTATCTGGCAGAAGATGCTCATCGGTTTCATGAGTATTGCGTGCTGAAGGAGTTCGCACCCCAGGTACAGGGGACGGAGGCGCTGCACAAAGCAGAGGAACTGTTTGAGCGAGAGGCGGGCATTCTCTACAAGCTGCAACATCCACAGATTCCGCGCTTTCGAGAACTGTTTCAGGCAGAGTGGCAGGGCAAAGGGCGACTGTTTTTGGTGCAGGATTATGTGGAGGGCGAAACCTATCAGGCGTTGCTGCGATCGCGCCAGACTCAGCGCTATGGGTTTACAGAAGCAGAGGTAACGCAATTATTAGTGCAACTTCTGCCTGTGCTGGATCACATTCACGGGTGCGGCGTGATCCATCGGGACATTTCACCCGACAACCTGATCTTGCGTAGCGCGGATGGCTTGCCAGTCCTCATTGATTTTGGTGGGGTGAAGCAGGCGGCGGCTGAGGTCAATTCTCAACTGCGACGGGCGATCGCGGCTACACCTGTGAACGTGACTCGCCTGGGTAAAGTGGGCTATGCTCCCAGCGAGCAAATGGATCACGGTGAGGTGTTTCCACATAGCGATTTGTATGCCCTGGCTGCAACGGTATTGGTCTTGCTGACGGGTAAGGAACCGCAGGATCTACTTGTTGGCAATCGTCGTCAGTGGCAGCGGCAGGTCAAAGTGGGTCCAAAGCTGGTCAACATCCTGAATCGGATGCTAGATCCGTATCCATCGAAGCGCTACCAGTCGGCGCAGGAGGTGATGCAGGCGTTGGGTGTCAGCCCAGACTACAGCCCATCATTGAACGGTCAACCATCATCGTCAGAACTGTATCCCGCTACTCTAGCTGTTTCACCTGCCCAATCGGGATCGTTTACCCAGGGCGCAACGGTCTATCCGCCTGCTCGTGCCAGACGACCTGTGGATGGGTGGGGTCGGGTTGTGGGGACGATCGCGCTGCTTCTCCTCACAGGTGCTTCCATCTGGGGTGCCTGGTGGGTTGCCCACGATTGGCAACCAACACTACCGAAACCGAAACCTGCCAAACCTGCCACCTCCAACACGAACAATAGCGCGTCTCCTCCGTTTTCAAAGGCAGAACAAGACCGCAAGCAGGCGCTTAACAACCGTCGTGAAGCGTTGGACATTGATGCCGGGTTTCTCACCAGCCTGGTGAATGCAACGTTCTATGCCAAACATCCCGATCGCGTGGGGCGACAACTCACCGCCAACTCCGCCGATGCCAACCTTCGCGCCGAGTGGGATCGGCTCGCCAATGACTGGTTAGACCAACTCAAGCCGCTCAACGCCGATGCTCGATCGCGCCTGGGCAGCTATACCGATGCAGATGTAGACGCGCGACAGGCAGCCGTAAACCAACTTCACCTCAGCGGTCGAGCGCTTAATGACCTGACAGACGTGAAGTTCTTCTACCTGTTTCCCAATCAGCCGCGCAATCAGAATTTGTTGCAGCAGCCGATCGGTCAGGTATGGCAGGCGATCGCCTCTGAAGAACTCAGTGCGGTTAAGAATGGCACAGCCTTAGAAACCATCAAATTTCCCGACGGTCGCTCCAGCCAGCAGGTCAGTGGCACCCTCAAACCCGGTGAAGGCAAAGCATACATCGCTCAGTTGACGAAAGATCAGGTCATTCAAATCACGTTGCAGGCGAGTCGGGCAACGCGGCTCTCGATCTATCCACCCACCAGTAAAGCTGCTGCTTTGCTCGAAGATTCATCGAAAACAAGCTGGTCGGGAAAGCTGACCGATTCTGGTTTTTACGAGGTGGTGGTGGTCTCGGATGCATCTGGTTCGCTTAACTACGATCTAAGCCTTGCCGCTGCGGACAACATCACATCGCCTGACGCAGCACAGTAATTCTAGAAACTTAGGATATGGTTTTGCAGCCGTAGCTTAAGAGCTTTTCACAGCCATCTCAGTTTAGAGACATTAATCATAGTGCGTCCACATACGCAAGATTTTCACCGTTTGCTTGGATTCAATTATCTCGTACACTAAACGATGCTGAATGTTAATTCGCCGTGAATATGCACCTTCGAGATCCCCCACCAACTTCTCATAGGGTGGCGGATTCTGAAATGGATTGGTCTGAATAATGTCGAGTAGCGTTTGCGCTTTATTTCGTAAATGATGAGCAGTCAGCTTTTTGGCATCTTTCTGTGCTTGTTTGGTGTAAACCAGACTCCATTTCACCACTCCAGCTCCTGATCGCACTCGTCGATCGGTGTAGCGAGTCCTTCTCGAATGGATTCCCGCATCCCTGGAATCGAGAGCAGAAATAGCGTCTCCTGCACGGATAGCCAATCTGCTTCAGAGACTAACACGGCATTGCTACCCTGCCCTGCAATCACAATCGGCTCATGGGACTGGCTCACCGAATCAATCAACGTCTGTAACTGCTGTTGCGCTTCATCGACTGGAATCATCGTCCTTTCACCATCGAGATATGCTTGTCCAAGCAAGATCTGCTGTTGCTGGCGCTATTTCATTATGAAGGATCTTCTCAGGTTCACTCGTTACACAAGTTGATATGACAGCGCTATAGCGCGATCGATCCGTTCTATACTATATATTCCTTCTTAGCAGCACGATCTATGGTCAGTGAAGTCAAAGCGGTTTCGGGGCGCGGCATTCCAGTCGTTGGCAATGATATTGATACCGATCGCATTATTCCCGCACGGTTTTTGCGCTGCGTGACGTTTGATGGACTGGGTGCCGAAGTCTTTGCCGACGATCGCAAGCAGGCAAACGGAAACCATCCCTTTGATTTACCCCAGTATCGGGGCGTAACCATCCTGGTGGTGAATAACAACTTTGGCTGTGGCTCCTCGCGGGAACATGCACCGCAAGCGATCGCCAAGTGGGGCATTCAGGCGATCGTGGGTGAAAGCTTTGCCGAAATCTTTTTTGGCAATTGTGTGGCAATGGGCATTCCCTGTGTAACGGCAACTCCCGAAGCCGTGAAGCAGTTGCAAGAGGCGATCGCGGCAACCCCCGATCTTTCTGTCACCATTAATCTGGAAACCTTAACGGTCGAGTACGGCACTACGTCAATTCCCGTCACGCTAGGAGAAGGGGTACGCCAGATGATGCTCAGTGGCACCTGGGATGCGTGTGGGCAACTGGTGGCACAGGCAGAGCAAGTCAAAGCAACGGCATCACATTTGCCCTACGTCGCCTGGAGCAAACTGGCAAGCTGAACGAATATAGCGTATCAAAACTCGCGGCGGGAGAAGACGAACGTGGCGATCGCCAGCAGCACAATAATATAAAGAATCCCGTAAACCGCGTTTTCTAGCAGCAGGCTTGGGCTGGGCAGTTGACCATACACGGCTGGATTTTTGAGATCCAATCTTGCGAGATCGGGCAGCACAAGATAGATACTGCGCGTCAGATTTTCGACGGCTGGATTTTTGCTCAATGCGCCGAGTGTCACCAGATCGCGGCTGAAGTTGCCCATAAAGTAGACTGCAAACGTGAGCAGCGTTGCCAGCAGTGAACTGGTAAACACACCAAACACGATCGCCACCGCCGTCACCAGCGAAAGCTGAAGAAAGAGATAGAGCGACGAGACGAGAATGCTGCCGATGGGAAACGAGACGCGATCGACCACTAAGATTGCCATATAGATCGCCGTCATCGCCGCAATCAGCACTGCCAGCACAGCCGATAAGCCTAAATGTTTACCCACAATAAATTCGGTGCGGCTAATGGGTTTTGCCATCAGCACCAGCACCGTACGCTTCTCAATTTCTTTGTTGATTAGCCCGGTGCCCACAAACACGGCAATCACCAAGCCGAGCAGACTCATGGCTGCCAGACCCACATCCAGCAGGATTTTATTCTCTGTTGTGGCGGCAATTTCGGGCAGCAGGCGCACGCATGCAATGAGAAACAGCGCAAACAAGCCAATAAGGTAGAGGACGCGATCGCGCATGACCTCCCGAAACACGTTTGTTGTGATGACTAACGTTCTAGCAGCATTCATAGATAGAGTTCACGTATAAGAAAGCTCATCATATCCCCACATCTGGCTGCCCCGCTTTTGGATCTGTCGCCACATCACAGGTCACTTGAGTAATTTGGGTGGATGCCATTGTGCGGGCGATCGCGCGACGCGTATCCGGGATGCGGGTAATCTGGCACGGCTTCATCAGATAATACCCAGATCCGTCAGCCGATGGTCCCTTCCATACCGCCATGAGTTGAAGCTGGTATTCGGTTCTTGGCACTACCACTCCATCCAGATGCCAGAGTTCATTTTCTTTCAGCGGCGGCAACCGACTTCTCACGGTCGTTTCAAGCTGCTGCATTTGCGGTTTTAGTTCAAAGAGCCACCGTTCCACCTGCGACCACGATCGACCCTCTAACTGTTCCCTTAACGCCATCTCCGCCTGATCTAAAACCAAAACCCCACGAGACGGAGGGCGATTGCTGACCACTTTCACCACAAAGGCGCTTCTGCTTAAATCCTGCGTCAGGAGACTCGGATAATTCACCAACCAGGATTGAGTTAAGAACAAAAGCTGAAACCAGCAGCTAAACAGAAGATTTGTCAGCAACAAAATGACCAATTCTTGTCGCGCTGGCGGATCAGGAATTTTGTACTTGGGACCCATTGCAATAAACTTGGGCAAGGCTGCAATGATTGCCGAAATTGGAGGCCACAAAAGAAAGCCAGTTGAGAGACGGTTTTCTGGAAAACCCGAAAATAGCAGCATACAAACTAATGCACCCGTAATCCAGGGTGCCAGCCAAATGCCATTTACCGTCAAGCCTTTTTTCACGTTGATGGTGAGGTCAAACACCTTGAATTTTTCCTCATGCATAAACCAATGAATGCCTGGAATGAGAAAAAACCAGGCACAGGTTGCAATAAACCCTTGAAGAAAAAGGCTCTCTGGTAACAGAGACATCGCCCAGGAAAAAATGCTAATCCAAAGCAGCGATTGCCAGGAATCTGGCTTGGGTGGCGTTAAAGTTTTGCGTAACTGCTTGAAGATTTCATCAATGCTTAGAACGGAGAAAACAATATTCCTAACGGCAGCATTCAGCCCTAAATTACCCACAATAAAAAGTAGCACCGCAAACCAAAAGAGCGCTTGCCAGGACGTAATACTGGTTGGAATTAAGACCTTGAGTGCAGACCCTAAAAAATTTAAAATATCTGCCATCGACGTGACGTTGCCTAATAGGGGACGTAAATCTGACCGAGTAATCGCAAAAACAGCAGCAGCAAAATCACGCTAAAGCTGGCAGCATTGGCGACAAGCACAGCATAAATGCGGCTGTTCGATCGAAACCTGATTAGCTGTGTTTGTTTACTCCGAAAGCGTATCGGTTTTTCCGCGATCGCCCCCGTCGGCTCCTGTTTTCGTTCTAAAAGACGATCTAAGAGCGCTAACCCCTGTAGCTTGATCAGAAACGTGCCAAGAAACATCCCTAGCGTCAGCACGACCAAAACGGGCGCGACATTGAGGAGCAAGGAGTCAGCATGAAACTGTTCAAAAAAAATAAAGCTAATCAGTTGCACCTGCCACTCAATGGGTAAAAACGGCTGACCAAGAAAGAAACAGATCCAACCAATAAACGTTGAAAGCAAATTCACGCTAATCGTAGACTGCATACTGGCTTTGTAGTCTAGCTCCAGCGTGCGGTGAAAAATGGGCGCTTCGAGCGCGATCGCAATCAACAAAAACAGCGTTTGAAAAACCACTGCCCGGAGGGGCAAAACCTCAAAAAACATTGCTCCTTTCCTTACAAAACACAGATAGGTGGCTGATGCACGATGGATTAGTACCAGTATTCTATCTGTGCCGACCGTCTTTACTTGCGGTTAGAACATTAATTTTGCTGCCATCTGAATGCGATCGCAGGGCGCGATCGAGCGTGGTAAGCCCGGTAAGTGGACGATCGTCTGCTCTGAGAACAATCCTTCTGCCAGTTTTTGCTCTGGCTCAAAGCGATTATGCACGATGTAGCGCTGCGCCACACCCATTGTTTTCAGCGTTTCCGCGAGACGGTGCGCTTCGGCAGTAATCGCAGCCTGTGCCTGAATCACGCCGATGAATTCCGTATACTTAGGGTCTTTCAGCTTCTTTTGTGCCTGCATGACCCGTTGCCGCAGGGTTCGCAGCCGTCCCATCAGCTCCGCGCGTCCCAACACGTCTTGATACTTAATCCACAGCTTAAAGATCCAGGCAAGCCAGTCACCCATCGCGGTTGGCATTTCCAAAAACCGCAGCAAATGTCCGGTGGGAGCGGTATCCAGCACAATGAGATCCTGCGCTTTGGATTCCAACAACTCCATCACGGTGACGAGCGACAGCATTTCATCAATGCCCGGTAGCGCCTGTGCGACGATTTTACGCCACGCTTCAGGACCGTAAGCGAGTTTCAGCGTGGTATCTCCCTCCCTGTCCCCACTCATCATCTCTGCCAGTTCCCACAGATACTCTTGCCGAAAGCGATCGAGCACCCGTTCCGCATCAATTTCTTGACCACTGAGATTAGCCGTCAGCGCGATCGGATCATGTCCCAGCGATCGCGCAAACGCATCCCCCAGCGAATGAGCCGGATCGATAGAAATCACTCGCACCTTGCGATCGCCATACCGCTCTGCCATCCCCCACGCGATCGCTGCTGCTACCGTTGTTTTGCCTACACCGCCCTTACCGCCAACGAGAATCAGTTGCCGTCCTTCTGCGATAAAATCCCCGAATCCTGGCAAAATCTTGTCTGGTGTCTGAAGATGGGGTGCTGTAATGATAGCTGTTTCTACCGTAGCTTGCTGAATCTGAGTGAAGAGACCATCTAGCGCGATCGCCCCCGTTGGTTCCTGCTCTTGCTGAGGCACCCCAAAAACAGGCTTCTGACCCGCCAACGTAAGGAATTTGCTGAGAAGCTGTTGCTGTTCTGCGAGGCGATCGAGGAGGGCGGGTATAGGGTGTAGGGTGTGGGGTGTAGGGTGTGTAGGAGAGTTTTGAGTTTTGAGTTTTGAGTTTTGAGTTGTGAATTGCGATGCTCCCTCTGCTTCCCCTGCTCCCTCTGCTTCCTGCCTTCTGCCCTCTGCCTCCTGCCCTCTGCCTTCTACTTCCACCATCCGATTCACAAACACCCCACCCACCGGAATCTTCAACGCTTCCAACGTCTCCACAAAGCGCTGAGTTTCCAACAGGCTCATGGGTTCGGCGATCGCCACCACCAAACAAGCCGTAAAGTCTCGATCTTGCAATAATTGCCGTCCGCCTGCGAGATCGGCTTTCATGTCCCGTAAAAAGGCATCGGCAGCATCGGCAGTGTAGCGTCCGGTGAAGGATTGGCTGATGACGCGATGCTTTTCCTGGAAGAGTTCAAGTGCGCTCAGAAATTCGTCCAGAAAGTCCATTAAGCCGAACAGGTTGAGCGTATGCCCACTGGGAGCCATATCCACCACGACGCGATCGGCTTCATGGTCACGCAAGAGTCGCTGGATTTCTAGAATGCCCATCAGTTCATCGAGCCCGGGCCAGCTTAAATCCCACACGGGTGTGAGGTCTTCGTTTTCCACAAAACTGCCACGCTCGACCAATAGTTCTAAGACCTTGCCGTAATCGTTTTTGAAGGTTTGTAGGAGCGATTCTGCGTCGAGCGATCGTACCTGCAAATTGGGCAAAGCTGCGATCGGCTGCGGCTCGTCCTTCACGTCCATTTGCAGCACATCACCGAGGGAATGGGCAGGGTCAGTGGATAGCAGCAAAATCGTTTCGTTGGGAAACTGCTGCGCCCACCGTCGTGCAAACCCGCAAGAGAGCGTCGTTTTGCCCACGCCTCCCTTGCCGCTAAACATTGCCAAATGGAGAGAGTCGAACTGGTTCATTGTTTTGGGCATACTGGGGCAGCGTCGATAGCATTCGTTCAGCGGCGCTACCCACAGACTACCCATATCGAGACAGCAGCTATCCTGCATCGGTCAGGAGGATCGAATGAGCGACTTATTTAAAGGCTTTGAGCAACTGTTAGAACTGGCGAAAGCTTTAGAAGAAAAGGCAGAGTCAGGTGAATTGAAAACCAACATTCAAGTGAATGCTCGCAGCATGAGTAGCATTCCTCGCCAGGGCAATATTCCCAGTGGCATAGGGGTGAGCCGGATGCGGACGGATGCGGGGGCAGGGGGAGCAGGGGGGGATGATGTGATTGTGACTCCGCCACCAGCGCAAGAAAGCGAAACCAGCGCACCGCTTAGTGATGTGGGTGGACTTTCTGAAGTGCTGCAAGAACTGCGAGAACTGGTGGAAATCCCCCTCAAGCGTCCTGATTTGCTGGCAAAGCTGGGTTTGGAGCCGCCGCGTGGGGTGTTGCTGGTAGGTCCACCGGGCACAGGCAAAACGCTGACGGCACGAGGCTTAGCGCAAGAATTGGGCGTGAACTACATTGCGATCGTCGGTCCTGAAGTGATGGGCAAATACTACGGTGAAGCCGAAGCCCGTCTGCGCGGCATTTTTGAGAAGGCGGCAAAAGCGGCTCCCTGCATTGTGTTTATTGATGAGATTGACAGTCTCGCGCCCGATCGCAGCAAGGTAGAAGGCGAGGTAGAAAAGCGTCTGGTGGCGCAACTGCTGGGCTTGATGGATGGCTTTGCCAAAACCAATGGCGTGATCATTCTGGCAGCGACCAATCGCCCCGACCATCTTGATCCCGCGTTGCGTCGTCCGGGACGGTTCGATCGCGAAGTGCAGTTCCGTGTGCCCGATCGCAACGGTCGCCTGGAAATTCTCACCATTCTCACCCGCACGATGCCACTGGATGCCTCGGTTGATCGGGCGATCGTGGCAGATTTAACGGTGGGCATGGTGGGTGCCGACCTAAAAGCCGTTTGCCAGAAAGCCGCTTATAGCGCTCTGCGTCGCCAGGTTCCCTCACTCCAGGGTGCAATTCCCGACGACATGACGCTGACTCAGGCAGACTTTCTCCAGGCGCTCAAAGAGGTGAAGCCTTCGGTGTTGCGATCGGTCGAGGTGGAAGCGCCCAACGTCCCGTGGGATCACATCGGCGGACTGGAGGATATCAAGCGCACGCTGCAAGAATCGGTGGAAGGTGCTCTGCTGTATCCCGAACTTTATGAGCGCACGGGAGCCAAAGCGCCACGGGGCATTCTGCTGTGGGGACCACCCGGCACGGGTAAAACGCTGCTGGCAAAAGCGGTCGCATCCCAGGCAAGGGCTAACTTTATTGCGGTGAATGGTCCCGAATTGTTGAGCCGCTGGGTGGGTGCGGCAGAACAGGAAGTGCGTGAACTCTTCGCTAAGGCGAGGCAAGCGGCTCCCTGTGTGGTCTTTATCGACGAAATCGATACGCTGGTGCCTGTGCGCGGTAAGTTCAACGGCGATTCGGGGGTGAGCGATCGCGTGGTGGGGCAACTCTTGACTGAACTGGATGGGCTTCAGGGGTGTCTCAATGTGTTGCTAGTCGGTGCCACCAATCGACCGGATGCGATCGATCCCGCTTTGCTTCGTGCCGGACGGTTAGACCTGCAACTCAAAGTTGATCTGCCCGATCTGCAAACGCGACTGGCAATTCTTAAGGTTCATAACGACGATCGACCCCTGGCATCCGTAGATCTAATGAACTTTGCAACCCAAACTGAAGGCTGGAATGGGGCAGATCTGGCGCTTTTGAGCAACCAAGCCGCTCTGGAAGCCGTTCGACGGTACCGAGCCACAGGTTCTACCGATCCGTCCAGTATCCACATATTTACGGATGACTTTCTGGCAGCATACCAATTACTGTCAAAACAACGTCAGTCCGTTTAGTGTTCTCTGTTGATGATTTCTGTTGATGATTCTCAACGATTCCCCTTGATGCTGTCTTTGCCAGATCGAGGGGAATCCTTTTTCAGACGACGTTCCCTCTACATGGCGACCCTTTACACTGATGCTTTCTGAACAGACACCCGATCCGGTTCGTCAACATGCGCTTGCTGCGTTAACCGCCACATTCATCACGCAAGGGCATCCCACACAATACGCCACCCACATGGCGACTGCAGCAATTTTTCAAACAGACCTGGAACTACGCAATGCTCAGTTAACTCATCTCCTGGGCTGGCTCAAGCAAGAGCATGGTGACATTTATCCAGATGCGATCGCGCTTTTAGAACGATCGCGTGAAGCCTTTGAGCAGCGGCTACAAACAGGTGGTTAATCATTTACGTCCATCTTTACTGGGCAAATCATACAGGGTGGGCAGCGCGTCTCTGGGCGATCGTAATGGATCGTAATTGAGCGACTATGACTGAACGAACACCGCTGAAAGTGGTTTCTTACCTGGCTCCGAACTGGTTTGACTTCTACCAAGCCGTGGTGGAGTGTTTGAGTCGGTCGCTGTCACGAGAAGCGCAGTTGGTTCAGGCACAGTCTGATCCACTGGAAGATCCAGACCTGTTGCAAGATCAATTGGATCTTGCCTTCATTTGTGGGTTGCCGTTCGGTCGCCATTGCAAGGCTGCGCCCCATCAACTGCAAGCATTCGTTGCTCCGGTCATGCAAGCGTCTCGCTATCGCAATCAACCCATCTACTTTGCGGATGTGATTGTGAAAGCTGCGAGTGGCTTCATCAAGTGGGAGGATCTGAAAGGGTCAACGTTTTGCTACAACGATCGTGGTTCTAACAGCGGCTATCACCTGGTACAGCAGCGCTTGCTGCGTGATGAATCGCTACCACCGTTTGCGAACGCGATCGCGTCAGGTTCCCATCAGCAATCCATACGTTGGGTGCTGGCAGGACAGGCAGATTGGGCGGCGATCGACAGCACCGTGTTAGAACAAGCGCTGCGGGATGCTCCTGCACTCGTGCATCAGCTTCGGGTGATCGAGTCTATTGGTCCATCGCCCATGCCACCGCTTGTTGCAGCAACGCATTTAGGGCAGGTGGTGATCGATCGCATGCAAGCGTCCTTGCTTCACCCTGATGCGGTGTTACAGGCGGCAATGCAACGCATGATGGTACAACGCTACGCTGCGGTTAAGTCGGCAGACTACACCTTTTTAACGATCGCTTGAGCGTTGTTAAAGAACGAGTATAGCGATCAGAACCACCTGTCTTACGTGGGGCGTTTTGGTAAAGCTGCTTGAATAGCACGCGCTGGGTAGAGTTGCCGTCGATATTCAACGCTTTGCGAATCGCAGTAGTGAACCAGTGACTTACATCAGGAGCTGCATGAGTGTAGTATTATGCTAAGAAACGTAACCCTATCAAGTTACCGTAGTTTGGAAAACGCTACTGGGGCGATCGCGCCGCTGTCATCTCATCCAGCGCTGTATCCTTTCTTCTTCTGCTACCCTTTCCTCTTCTCCCAAATGATGTCTTATGACTGAGCCATACCGCTTTGAAACCTTGCAAGTGCATGCTGGACAGGAACCTGCTCCTGGTACGAATGCCCGTGCCGTTCCCATCTATCAAACAACCTCCTTCACCTTTGACAGCTCAGACCATGGTGCCAATCTCTTCGCCTTAAAAGAGTTTGGGAACATCTACACGCGGATTATGAATCCGACGACGGATGTGTTTGAGAAACGAGTGGCAGCACTGGAAGGAGGTGTGGCGGCGTTGGCAACCAGTAGCGGTCAGGCAGCACAACTGTTGGCGATTACCAATCTTGCGGCGGCGGGTGATAACATTGTGTCTACCAGCTACCTCTATGGCGGCACCTACAACCAGTTCAAGGTGACGTTTCCCCGGTTAGGCATTCACGTCAAGTTTGTGGATGGCGACAATGCAGAGGACTTTCGGCAGGCGATCGACGATCGTACCAAAGCGCTGTATGTGGAAACGATCGGCAATCCCCAATTCAACGTGCCTGATTTTGCGGCACTCGCCCACATTGCCCATGAGAACGGCATTCCCTTAATTGTGGATAACACGTTTGGGGCAGCGGGCTATCTGGCTCGTCCCATTGATCATGGAGCAGATATTGTGGTGCAGTCTGCCACAAAATGGATTGGCGGACATGGGAATTCGATCGGGGGTGTAATTGTCGATTCTGGCAAATTTGACTGGGGCAGCGGCAAATTTCCGGTCTTCACCGATCCGGCTCGGGCTATCATGGGCTGATTTTCAATGATGTGTTTGGCGCTCAGGGTCCCTTTGGCAATATTGCCTTTATCATTCGCGCCAGAGTGGAAGGGCTGCGCGATTTAGGACCTGCGTTGAGTCCCTTTAACGCGTTCTTGCTCTTACAAGGGTTAGAAACGCTTTCTTTGCGAGTTCAGCGGCATGTGGATAATGCGCTGGCACTCGCGCAATGGCTTCAGCAACAGCCCCAGGTGGAATGGGTCAACTACCTCGGCTTGCCTGATCATCCGTATCATGGACGTGCCAAAAAATACTTGCAGCATGGCTTTGGTGGCGTGTTGAATTTTGGCATCAAAGGTGGATTGAATGCGGGTAAGGCATTTATCGATCGCGTTAAACTTGCCAGTCACTTAGCAAATGTGGGCGATGCCAAAACGCTGGTGATCCATCCCGCTTCCACCACCCATCAGCAGTTAAACGATACGGAACAGATTTCAGCCGGTGTCAAGCCTGATCTGGTGCGGGTATCAGTGGGTATTGAACATATTGATGACATCAAAGCCGATTTTGAGCAAGCGTTTCAACACGTATGAGCGATCGCCCCTTTGTCTCACCGCAAACCCATTACCATACCCTTACAGAGCCATTTTGCTTGGAGTCAGGTGTGGTACTGGTGGGGGTGCAAATTGCTTACCGCATGTGGGGGCAATTGAATGCAAAGCGGGATAATGCCCTTGTGGTTTGTCATGCGCTGACTGGATCGGCAGATGTTGATGACTGGTGGAAACCGCTCTTTGGCGCTGGTCAAGCCTTTGACCCAGAAACCGATTTTATTCTATGTACAAATGTTTTGGGTAGCTGCTACGGCACAACGGGACCCACGAGCCTCAATCCTATCACCCAAACGCTCTATGGTGCAGACTTTCCATCGATTACCATCCGGGATATGGTGCATTTACAAGCAGCGTTGCTGCAAGCGCTGGCTGTTGATCGGATCAAGCTTGTGATCGGTGGCTCAATGGGTGGCATGCAGGCGTTGGAATGGGCACTGCTCTATCCCCATTGGGTAGAGGCGATCGCGCTCATTGCCGCTTCTGGTAAGCATTCTGCCTGGTGCATTGGCATTAGTGAAGCCCAGCGACAGGCAATCTATGCCGATCCTAACTGGCAAGGAGGTCGTTATTTACCAGAACGCAAACCCAATGCTGGATTAGCAGCAGCACGCATGATGGCAATGCTGACCTACCGTTCGTGGGCAAGCTTTGAGGCGAAGTTTAGCCGTCAGCAGCAGGACACCCCCGATCGCCCCTATGAAATGGTTCATTATCTGCACTATCAGGGGCAAAAGCTGGTGGAACGCTTTGATGCCAATACTTACATCACGTTGACTCACGCGATGGATACCCATGATTTGGCTCGCGATCGGGGCGACTATGCGGCAGTTCTCAATCAAGTACAGCAGCCTGCATTAGTGGTGGCGATCGACTCAGACATCCTCTATCCGCCAGTAGAGCAGCAAACCTTAGCAACCTATCTCCCTAACGCAGAGTTCGCGTGGCTTCACTCACCGCATGGTCACGATGCCTTTTTGATTGATATGGACGCGTTGAACCAGATCATCAGCACCTTTCGCCATCGCATTCAACCAGCAGGCAGCCGTGTGAGTGAGCCAACCTCTACCTGTTCTGCTTAGGAACGCGAATTTAATAAAATAGACCTCCTGCATAAATCATTGCGCTTGTGCCCGTTCGTAGTTCAGTAAGCCAGCAATCAGGTTTAGGCGCAAGCCAAACCGCTTTCTGCGATTGCGATAGCGCCCTGAGAAGAGACGGAAGCTCTTGAAGCGGCGAATGACGTGTTCCACGCTGATGCGCAAGCGTGCTAGAGCCCGATTATGTTGCTTCTCTACCTTTGACAACGGTTGGTTGCGAGGCTTGTACGTTCGCACAGTAGATGTCGCGATTCGCGAATCATTTTCGCAAGACAGAAGTAACTTCAAACACCTACCTACCAAGCGATCAAGACTTTTTGTTCAGGAAAGCGACATTTAACTGAATTTGCAGATTATACGTCGCAAAGTCAACTTCGCAAATTAGATGTCGGTTTTTTAAGATAACTTGCTTCGCAAATTGAGTGTCGTTTTTCAAGGAATAACATTCGTCTGGCTTATGTATCTGATTGCGTGATGGCGGGTAGGATTACTGCCTAGCCTGAAGTGGCTCTAAGTTGATTTGGAGGTTCTGCATGACTTGCTCTGCTTCAGCTAGAGGCAGACGATCAAGCAGGTAAGCAAGCAGATCCTCCTGGCGACTTTGCCCGAAGACCATCCTGTAAACTGCCAGTGATCGGCGTAGAACGACCAAGCGCTCAGCATCGTGGCTAAGAGGCAAATTGGGAACGTAACGCTCAATTTGGGCACCGTCTGTTAAGGGATAAAGCCAGAACGGTATTAAGTCAGAAGACTCTTGTGGACGATCGCGCTTACCGGCAGCAAACAAACTCTCCCAGGGATCAACATCAGCATTGGCAATTTCGCCCAGACCATATTTGAGAGCTAAATTTTTGCGAACGGCGTGTCCCTTATAACGATGGATTCGCCCCTCACGCTGTTCGAGATCGACAGGATTGGAGGGTAAGTTCCAGTGAACGATCGCATGACAGTAGGGGTGAAAGTCAAGCCCTTCCTGTCCAACTGAAGTGGTTGCTAGAACGAAAGGGCGAAAGGGTGAATTAAACGCTTCGCGAACCTGTTCTGCACGGTTAATCACTTTCTCGTCATCCGATTGTGCTTCACCAAAGCGAAGCGCAAAATGCCCACGCATTCTATAACTACTTGTTGTAATCTCACTCCGTTTTGTATCTGTTTGAATTTCATCAACACTCATTACGGAAGTACGTAGTGTTAGAGCTTTAGAGATAGCGCTGGAAACTTTGACTGCGACTTGGCTAGGTGGTTCATGAAGCAAGCCCGGCGAATCGTGCAGAAAATGAGCATACTCATCTAGAACAGCTTGCAAGCAACCATCTACGCAGTAGTTCAAGACGCTGCGCCAGTAAGGTTCATCTGAGTTCATGCCTCTAATCAGAGCAGTGGCTTCTGGTGAGTTGAACAGAGTCCGAAAGGACCAAGCCATTCGGGCAGCACTATTTCTGATAGCAGGCTGTGTGAGCATCGTGCCGCCACCCGTAATGCGCGTCAGTGCACGCAGGGCAACATTACCGGGACCAGAAATCGCCATTTGAGCCAGAACCAAAGAGAGGTCACTGGGGGGCTTGCCAAGGCGAGGGAATGGCGCATCCACCACATCCTTAGCTCTTTTAACATGCTCCGCCCATAAGGACTCATCTGGTTCATCTTCCTGCTGCTCAAATTCCTCACCGGCCCAGAACTTGGCTAAATCAGGAGTCGCAAACCAATGGTGGGTCGCTTCGGCATCAAAGTGGCGATCAAGCAAAATGGGAGCCACCCAATACCATGACTCATCTTCGCTTCCAGACTCAAGGACTTCCAGCGTAAGAGCTTGCAGCAAGATATCAATCTTTTGTTGCATACGTGGCAGCAACTCTGAAAGAGCAAGCGGTACTGAATTGTGGGGATTGGTAGCAAAGGTAAGAGGGTTACCTTCTCTTGCGAGCACCGAACTGGGATAAAGTAACCCTAATACAGGCATGCCTGTGAGCGTCCCATCCGTAGTGCGAGCAAAGCGTAGTAAAGGGCGACACCGCTTACGCGCTTCGGGAGTGTTTTCTGGTGCCACCTTAAAAGAGCAGAACATCTGGCGTTCTGCTTCATAACTGAGCAAGGTGGCAATCACTTTAGGCACGACTCGCCAAGATGAAAAAACGAGCCGTTTAGTGAATTTGGCCAGAGCGGCATCAGCAAAGACTCCACCTAATTGGTAGTAGGTGAGAGACGGTGGCAGCCAGAGTAATTTCCAGGAACCAACGCCAACCGTGTCAGCCAGCAGCCCACGTAGACGTGCATTGCAAGGATCAATTTTGGCGTAGGCAGAAGACTCTTGCCGTGACAGAAGGAGGCTAGAACTGGTGGCAAGGGTATTAGCAAGATGAGTTGCCTGTTGCGGGTCTTTGATTGCGTCTGTAAATGAACGCTTCAACTCATAGTTGTCCATGAAATTCAGCAGATAAGGTGCTGACTTCCAATATTCCAGTGTGTCTTGTTGTCCCAGAAGACGAGCAATCGCTTGCAAGCTCAAGTATGCTTCCAGGTCTTGTGGCTCTAGTTTTGTATTGTGGCAGGGGATTTCAGTCAGCATGCCATCTCGATCGGGAGAAGCGGCTAGCCGTTCTGTGCGAACCATGACACGGCGCAACTGGTATTCCAATTTGGCTTTGAGTTCCAGAAGGTTGTCATCATTCCCCTTACCCAATCGTAATAATTCACGACGGTATGCGCCTAATAGTTGCTCAAAGGCTGTTGTCTGTGTCTGATTCGCTTGCAGAAATTGGATTGTTCGGAGGAAGTCTTCGTAGTGGTTATCCTCTGCTGCTTCGTGAGCCAACGTATACATTTTGTAGGGTGTGGCAGAAAGAAGGAGAACTTTGACAGGCGCTTGGGTACTTGAGAAATTAAATAACTCGTGGGCGATTTCATTGAAATCGTTCTCAGGTTGCAGTAAGTGCTTGAACCGTTGAAATTCGTCCAGGATGATTAAGTCAGGTTCTAAAGCAGAAATACAAGCTTTTGCCAATAGCAACCGCAGTTCGCCAATAAAGTGATTCCGCTCCCATTTCTCCTCTGCCGGAATGCTACCTAAATCACGGACACGACTGAAAGACTCACTGAGTGCAATGAACCGACTGTAGAGGTCACGCTTGCCTGCTTGTTGTTCAGCTGCAATCTGCTGCTCCAAGCGTTGTCGAAATCGAACCGCTAGAGCGTCGTCAATTTGTCGATGCCACCGAAACCACTTGAGGTATTCTCGAAAACGATCTTTGCCAGCACCTCCTTGAAAAATATTTTTGGGGGCAGCTTTATCCTGTAAATCCCAGACTTGATGCAATAGCCAATACAGAATTGCCCGCTCTTCAACGGTCCCTAGACTAGATTTCAAGTCAAAGGACGTACCAGGAGTGAAAGAGACAAAGTTAATGCGATTGCTCTGAAGGTTATGCAGTTGCAACGGCAGGAGAGTTATACGGGAAGCAAGGCTGAAGTCCGCTGCTCCTGTGATATTGAGTCGTTGAATATTTTGACGGGCAATGTCGGCATTGGAGCAGATGTAAACAATATCAAGGCGATCGACCTGATCCCAGAGATGCTCGATCGTCTTGGCAATCAGCCCGCGTGCCACTAATGTTTTGCCCAAGCCAACTTCGTCGGCAACCAGGAAGCGATCGCTAGCATCGGTGTCGAGGTAAAGGCGACGAAACACGTACTCAACCGTATTGCGCTGAAAATCCTTCAAACCGTCCAGAATAGGTGTTGGATCGGGGCAATTGGCTTTGTTGGTCATGGGTTTAGTCGTTGCTGTGCGGTATAGATCGGTTGCCAGATCGATTCAAAGTCATCGGGTAGCAGTTGTGTCTCGGGGGGCAGTTGCCGCAAATCATCCACTAGACGGGCAATATGGTCTAACTTCATCGGGTTACGATCAAGCGTTCTAACCAAGGCTTCCAAAAGGGGGAAAGGCGGTGGACTGCTACGACTGGCATGATTGATTGCACCATCCACTACGGTCGTGCTGACAATAGCTTCCAGCAGTTCACGCGCATCAGCTTTACTCTCCGCTAGTAGAAAGAGCAGCAGTTTGAGGACTTGATTTTTGTCTTGTAGGAGCGAGCATAAGATCTGCTGTCGGCGGTTGGCTGGAACACCTTCAAGCGGCACATTGAGCAGAAAGGCACTGAGTTTCTGTACCCCATCGCTTGTCCAAATCTCGAAGGCGAAGAAGGAGGTCAATGCCTGACAAGTGAGGGGCTTGAACTCGATCATGCCTTCAGTTTGGGCATTCAGTGTCGTAGCAAGGTCGTGGCGCGTCATCGGGTAGCAGCGCACCGCAAGATCGGGCGTGAAATCCAGTGGTCCGTTCCCTTCAAACCGCAGTTGTAGGCAATACAGGTCAGAGGCTTCGGTTGGCAAGACATGAGCGGTCATAAAAAATTTCAGCAGCTTGGACTCCGCGAGTTGAGCCAGGTCTTGCAGCGAGTCGTCAATCAGGATCGGTTCAGACGGTGGGATAAACGGTTCTAGCAAGCTTCTGAACGAGACTTCGTGATCATGCAGCGCTAGGAGCGTGTCGATACCGAACTGCTGCTTACTTCCAACCAGTTCCACCAGAAATTCCACGTTGCGCTCGAAGGCTGCATCCGTTGCGTTGGCGGAACCAGTCCAGATACGGGCGGTTTGCCCTGCCTCTGCAACATAGAGTTTGGCATGAAGACCCACTAGAGGAGCCTGGGTAGGAGTGCTAGGCGCTGCATCAGCATCCTCAGGATTGGCAGCAGGGCTAATTTGATAACACTGAGCAAAAGTGCCTAACGTCGTCGGGGGAATTTGTTCTAGCGCTTCAGGACGAGCAATCAGAATATTGCGTTTCCCTTGTTGACCCAGTTGCTGTAAACGCTTCTCGCTAACAAAAGGAGAGACAACTAGTAGGCGATCGATTTGCCCAGCAATAGGTGACTTGGAATTTCCCTGTAGTCCTAACGGGTGGAAGAGCAGTTGCTCAAAGCCAGCAGGCAGTTCAAACTGTACGCGCTGCAATTCTGTCGCAATGAGATCGACCTGCGTTTGTACCCGTTCCACAAGCGATGGATTACGAGCTAACCGAGGCAGGGAAGCAACGAAATCACTGAGAGGACGGTTTGTTGCGACTTCCTTGCTGTTCTTTATAAGCTGACCATCCAACACCAGCATGGTGTCCCAGGAGCGATCGAAAGTAAGGTTACGGCTGAGACAAAGGCAGCGATACAAAATCGGTTGGTTAGGTGCCGTGAAGCGCAGTACCCAGACTTTAGGATGGAAGATACCGCCCGGACGGGAAGCATTGACTTCAACGACAGAACCTTCCAAGTAGCTGTAGAGCAAGCTGTGATTTTTAGGAATGGCAATTTTGCCCGTTTGACAAAAGATGGTGATGCGATCGGCATATTGCTGCATCGTTGCCAATAATGCTTGCGGGCTGCGCGTCAGGTGTCCATCTTCATCAGCCCAATCGAAGGTCGTAAAGGCAAGCGGTGCTGTGAGGAGTGCTAGTAGCTCCAACGTGAAGGTTGTGCCGATCGCATAGTCAAGAGCGTAACCCTCTGGAGGACGCAAGGACTCGAACAGGTGACGGCGATCATTAGGCTGCAACATCAGCATCCTCCTGAGCAAAGCCGTCGAGGATATCGGTCAGGAGGCGCTGAGCACTGCCCCAACGGTAATCCAATGGAGCTGTACCCGATTCTCCCTGCCATAGCTCTAGGGCACGAGGATTACTAAGGCGTGCTTGTCCTCGCTTAAGTGCAACTTCGCGTGACTGAATGTGACTACGCGCTTTAGGATACGTGGCGATCGTCTGGGCAATCTCTGGATTCAGCGCAAGATCAAGCCAACGTTGAATAAACAGCTGAGTCGGTAAAGATATTTGAGCGCCAACTGTTGTCACTGTTCGCCAAAATTCCTGCCGATTCCATTGTTTCAGGTCGTGCTGTCGTGCAATCAGTCGTTCTGCCCAGTTCTGAAGCGACTGCCGATACTCTTCTGCTAATTCTTCTGCTTGCTTTTGCTCTGCCAACATCAAGTTGTAGAGTAAAGCCGCTCCCTGGATGATTTCAGAAAAGTTACGGGCATGCTGCAACTGCTCTTGGATGTGAGAAGGAAATTGATCAAACAGAGGATGTTCCCAGGCAAAAGCAGCAGAGGCGTTAACTTGACGGCGCTCAACCAGAAACGCTAACAGGCTATTGGAGCACTTGGTAATAATGCGTTCTGCTAAATACTCTGCCTCAGCAGAAGTGAGACGAAAGGTGACCTTGTGAGGGAAGTTGGGTGGAGGTGGCGGCAGTTCTTGATGCCAGTTGTAAGTGATCTTGCCATCAATGGGTTCACCATCATCGTTGCGCTGAGAACGGCTGGTGAAATGGTATAGATTACTGTGGTAATCTTCCTGGGAGCCTTGGAACAGGCGGACATGCCAGGTTCTTAACCCAGACCAGTAGACATTGCTGGGTAGCCGCTTTAAGCCTGCTCGTGCCTGAATACCAATGACTCCCTTCGTTTCACCTGATTCGACTAGAGCGTTAATGAGTTCAACTTCTCGCTGTCGCAATTTGGCTGCAATCTGGTTGGAAGGTGTTTTGCGGTTGATCAGATCCAGATAGATCCAGGGGACGAAGAGAAAGTAGCGTGCACGGGTCTGGATGGTGCTGGTACCAGGGAAAAATAGCTCAGCGAAAGCATCGCGTAAAGAACCTATGCCCAGATCGTCGCGAGTAGTCTTTTCACTAAACAAGCTGATGACATCAAGCATTTTACGCTTGTCTTGCTCAGAGTAGTCCAGCCAAGTAAAGGATGATGCCATTTTGACGGGGAGATATTAATCAATCTTTCTTGAGAGTGCCCTTAAATTCAATTTTCATCGCCATGTAACGTTGATTGATGACGATAGTGTTGCCAACAGATTTCATCTCGATCGCATTTCATCTCGATCGCACAGCTTGTTCACAAATTTCTAGATACGCACAACTACTACAACTTGCCTGAGAGGGTTGGGGTAGGTATTGCCCTTTAGCGATCGCGTTTGCTACTGCCTCAGCTTCGTCTTGCAGTCCAGTTAAGTCTTGAGCGGTGAAGGTATGCACCTGGCTATGACGGAGATACGCGATATGAGCAGTTGTACGCTCAGTGGCTTTTGCGTATGCCCACAACTGCAAGCGATGGTGATGGGGATTTGGTTCCTGATCGGTCTTAAAATCCAATACACACTCTGGAGTGAGCCAATCAATGATCCCATTGAACGTAATTTGACCCAGATTTAGCGTCATGGCATGTTCTGCTAATCCTTCTGGATGGCGATACGGTGCGTAAAGCTCTAGCTGATGAAATTGCTGCGCCAGTGTCAGTGCCTCTTGCAAAACATTGAGCGACAGATGTGAAAAGTTTGCTGACAGGGGCTGAAGCGCCTGAATCTGATGTTGTAATGCCCAATGAGTGACCGTGCCAATCTCAGTGCCGCGATTCCCATTTGCTTCACGGTAGCCCAGATGTCCGTCAAGGTAATGATAGCGAAACCGTTGGGGGCACTGAGCATACTCGGTAAGCGCGGTAACGGGTAACTCCCATAGCCCTGATCCCGCAGCGCCAGTCAGAATGCGCGTAGGAACACTGGGTGGAGGCGAGTCTTCAATATCTACAGGGTGAAGGCTATCTCGTTCCATTGAAATTTCCTCAACGGGCACAGACCCTTCTCGTCCAGGTTGAAGAATATCTAAACCACCTCCTTTGCTACCTGCGGCGGTGAGAATGAGTTGATCCCGCGCACGAGTCAGAGCAACATAGAGAACCCGCTTGTTCTCTTCCTTTTCAGCCTTGCGTTTGCGGTGTTCCAGCAGCGTATAAAGGGCAGATTTTTGCTTATCACCCTCTTCATCGGCTAGCTGGAAAGCTAAACCAAGGTCTGGATCAAACCGAACTTGCGATGAATCTGCTGGCGATCGTCGTGTTAAATCAGCAATCACAACTACTGACCATTCCAATCCTTTAGAAGCGTGAATGGTCATCAACTGAACGGCATTGCCTGCTTCCAGGGCTGGGCGAGGCACTTCAACCTCACCCGTGGATAACACCTTCAGTCGTCGCACAACGCTCAACACATCATTGCTTCCCTGTTCCAACTCTCGAACAAACGCCAAAAAGCCATTCCAATCAGCTTCTCGACGGGGAGCATTCGGGAGATTGGCGATGACTGCCGTGTAGCCAGTAGCGCGATCGGCTAATTGCAGGAGACGCGTGGGAGCTTCACTACGCCGTTCGATCAACAGTTTTTCGAGCACTTGAATGACAGTGTGGCTTGCAGCGCTTGGCTGGTGTTTCAGATGCTTCCACCAGGAGCCTTGGTCGGGTAAGGTTTGAGCTAATTGAAAGAGCGTACGATCGCTCACAGCAAAGAAGGGGCTTCGCAGCACTGCCATTAAGGCAATGTCATCCGTAGGGTCTGCCAAGAAGCGCAACAGCGCCCAGCCATCCTTCGCTTCACGGGTCTCCAGAAGGCTGCCACCGCCAGCTTGAAAAATTGGGATGCTCTGGCTCTCTAATGCCTGACCGTATCGCTCTAAAGGACTCCAGGTGCGAGACAGAATGGCGATATCGCGATATTTGATCGAGCGTAAGGTTCCAGTGGATTTGTCATACACCATCACCTGATCGTCCAGCAGTTGTTTGATCAAATCAGCAATCTGTTGGGCTTCAATTTGCCGACAGTGATCGATCGACAGCCCCTTCGCATCTTGAATCGCCAACACGCGCAAATGGGGAGCAGCATGGGGTTCCTCCTGACGATGAGCATCCAGGTTTTGATGCAATCCATTCAATACCGGCTCAAAAATGGTATTGACGCTTTGCATTAAGGTGTGATGCGTCCGAAAACTGAGGCTCAGTTCTCTGGGCGGATTGTCGGCACTGTGAATGCGATCGCTCCAGGACTCAAAGACGCTGACATCGGCTCGGCGAAAACCATAAATGGATTGCTTCACATCTCCAACAATGGTTAGCAACTGATTCGCCGTTAACAGTTCTAGAAGCTCCCCTTGAATGGGATTCGTATCTTGAAATTCGTCAATTAAGAAGACTTGCCAGCGTTGCGCGTAGTAGTCCCGTACTGCTTGATGGTTTAAGGCTTGCAGTGCATGAATTTCCAAATCATTAAAATCCAATACTCGCTGACGCTGCTTCGCCTGCTGGAGCTGCGATCGCACCTGTTCAAATGCCTCTCGCAGAACGGGTAAGATGGCTTCTGCGTGATCATCCCAGGTATTCGGTTCCAGAGTGATTAAACCTTGCTTTTGATGCTCCTGAGCCAACTCACGTAGGCATTTAATGGCCTCTTTGACCGTATCGAAATTTTCTTTGCTACCCCATGCTTTATGGCTTCTAACATTAATTTTCAAATCACATAATGCTTGCAACGATTCAGTAAGGGCATGGTTTTGCTCTATGTTCGAGATCGCCTCTAAAGCAGACTCGCGCACATCATTGAGCTTGTCTCCAGGCGCAGCGTAGCTCTGCAAGATGGCCTTAGTATTGAGCCAATCCTTATGATGCACGAACGCTTCCAGCGCTTCTTGCCTCACTTGTTGAAGTGTCGGTAGCCAATTTTCCCGACTTCTCGCAAGTGCCTTTGCTGCCGTTAATGGATCATCTAAAAGCGCACGGATAATTGATCGCATTGAGGCATAGGGCACTTGCTCGTAAAGGTGCATCGGAATCTGCTCAAGCGCCTCTGCAAACGCTTCTGTCAACCAAACCTTGTCAGCCAAATCATCTAGCACAGCGAAGTCGGGTGGCACTCCTGCGGCATCGGGATGTTCTCGACAAATTCGCGCTGCCAACGCATGAAAGGTACTAATCTGAGCGGCTTCCAACTCTGCCACAAAATCAGGATTGGGAAAATCAGGACTGGGTAAACGATCGCCAATGGTGTGACGGATGCGCGATCGCAACTCAGCCGCTGCTTTTTCAGTGAACGTGAGAGCGACAATTGTCAGCGGTGAATAACCTGACTTCAGATGGTACAAATACCGCTCCGCCAGCATATGGGTTTTGCCTGTTCCTGCACCTGCTGTAACCGCAACACTCTGGGCTGCATAGGCGGCAGCGGCTTGCTGTTCAGTCAGCCTCATGGGTCTTCTCCTTGCGTGATTTGCGGTTCAAGCGGCTTCCCTGACGGCACACCAGATCAAAGGTACAGTATTGACAGGCAGCGCCTCCCACATCTGGTTGCACTGGAAAATGACCGTGATTCAGGTGCGCTTTACAACGATCGGCAACGTCTGCTAAAGCTTGCTCCGAAGGCAACGCCTTGGATAGCTTTTTCGTTTTAGTCAGTGAATAGTAATACGCTGTTGCCACCGTCTCCTCTGGAAAGAGAGCAGGGGCAGCAATCTGTTGATAAAGGGGGAGTTGGAGGTCAATACAGGCTTTGCCATTCGCGTCGCTAACACCTTTTGGAGGTGAGGCACCCGTCTTGTAATCAATCAGCACCAATCCCTGGGATGTACGATCGATGCGATCAACCCGTCCCGTTAATTTCAGGTCATGCCAGATCCCTTCAAATTTTGCTTCTAGCGCGATCGCCGCTGCTCCGTCTGGGAAGAAGTCAGGCTCGTTGAGAACTCGCTGCAACGTCTGTAGATGCTCGCTGCGCCGCACCTCCCAAAGGGGCAGGTCTGTGAGCTTCATAGCTTGCTCAACGCTTTGAAATTGCGCTTCTAGCAGTGCTGGATCTTGCAGCGATCGTTGTGGGTTGTTTTGTAGTTCCTTAAAGACCAGTTCCAGCACTTTGTGATACAAATTGCCTCGACGACTGGGGCTGAGATCATCCTCGCTTTCTTCAGGTTCACCCAGTTTCAGCACTTTATCGGCAAACCACTTAAAGGGACAAAGTCCTAAGTTGGTTAATTGGGAAACGCTAAAGATGCGATCGCGATAATCAATGGGCAGTCCAGTGACACCGTCATACTCATCCTGTGGTGCACTACTTTCGCGATGACGTTCCACAGTCCAAGCATGAAGGGCACTTTGAAGGACCGCATTTTCAGGATGTGTTGTCCTACGCAAGTAAACTTTTCGCAGTTCTTCCTCGCTGGCGATCGGCAGTTCAGGCGGCGCGATCGCCTTCAACCCCAATTGAGCGAGATATGGACTGGGCAACTGCTCCTGACGACCGTTTAAGCTTGCATACGAAAAGACAACGGCTGCGGTGACGGTTTGCAGCAGGTAATGAAAGAGCAGTGCTTCTTGACGAGCCGCTTCAGATGCCAGTTCGAGTTGAATGCCAACCTTCCGTAGTGCCTTGCGCTCATGAAAGTCCAGGACGCAATCGTTACGCACCGGCGCAGGCAAAATTCCTTCTGCCATGCCAATGACAAACAGATAGGAATAGCGCGCTCCAATCACAGAGCCTGGACTATGTAGCTCTACACCGCCGCGACCGGGTTGGGCAGGCACGCCTGCGATCGCCAGTACCTCTAGCAGTTCTTGAGCAAAAGCACTCCAGGTTAGTTTTTCGTCCTCTGGCTTAGAGAGATTAACCAGCGCGTGATTTAACGCATTGAATGCCAAAATCTCCCGTGCCCAACGAGAGCAACGTCGTCGTAAATCAAACGTCTTGAGAATGCTTTGAAAGCGTTCAACCCAGAAATCCCGACGTGTTTGATGCCCAACCTTCAGCACTGACAAGTCAAGGTTCAGGATACGTTGGCAAATCTCCTGCCATGCCGTAAAGCCAACCGGATGACGACTCCGGACCGTGCCCCAAAATTCGGCATCTGGGTTTGTGCAAAGTGGATGACTGAGGAGTTTTGCGGTTGCCTCAAAGGGAAATTGCTGTTCGATCACCTCTAGCAGCAGGTTGATCCACGCTCCAAAGCGTGTTGTACCCAAGGGTGTAGCATACAGCGCTCTCAACGGAATGCCATACTCCCAGGCAACCTCCAACAGTTGAGGACCATAGGACATTTCATCTCTGGCAATGATGGCAAGATCGCGGGCAGAAACCCCCTCATGCAATAATTGCTTGACCTGAGCCAGCGTGCCTCGAGCTTCCGCCTCAAGGGTGCTGTAGGCATAGGTTGAAGGTTTTACGATCGCGTCAGCGGTCACAAGAAACTGCCGTCCAAGCTGTTCACCAATTGTCTGGGGCACTGATTCAATTTCATGAATCTCCCAGCCTCTTTGCTGTAACCACTCAATCGCCAGACGACTCTCACAGAAAAGATTACCAGTCCCAATAGGCAAGATGAGGACGCTACCAGTAGCAGCGATCGTATCCATCAACGTCAATTCATCCAATCGTGGTTGAAAGTAGCCGTAAATGAGGACTGGCTGCGGCTCCGGTTGTTGTTCGACAGCCCTCCACAAGACTTCTGCCGCGTCAACCTGGTTCTGCTGTCGCAGGATGTCCACATACCGCTGCGTCACCTGCAACAGTTGCGTTGCCCGTTCTGAAGAACCTTCTAAGCTCGACTTTAGCCAATCACGCAGCATAGCAGAGTAGGTCAGACCAAAGGTCTAGCAATTCTGAAGGAATTTTTTGAGCTGTAGGGGTTTCAACCGACCATTCAAAAAATCTGGCAGCCCAC
>JAESFW010000343.1_pt1 | contig 31474 bp, 23 predicted proteins | sample 9269481 | NCBI WGS metagenome assembly JAESFW01 (sample SAMN14515350, study PRJNA621654) | algae metagenome | isolation source: Lyngbya sp. HA4199-MV5 and co-occurring heterotrophs from soil with... | place: USA: Ahupuaa O Kahana State Park, Hawaii | collected 2009-07-21
TTGGCCGATGGGCTGGGCAAGGGGGTTCTGAGCAATCAGCGCCTCCCGGCTGCAAGGATAATTACATGGGCTGGCTCCGATCCGGGTACCTGGGGTTGGGGCGAGATTCAAGGGTACTGGCGGCCGGTGTAGCGTGCGACTGCGCGACACAGGCGGCGAGATCCAAAACAGACCGCTAAACATGTAGATCTGCCTGGTGAAGGCTTGCGGACGCGGGTTCAATTCCCGCCAGCTCCACCACAACAACGTCCAAGGGCGTTCGCTGACATCCAGCGAACGCCCTTTTTCTTTGCATCTTGCGATTGAGCCCCATGCCTGCGGCCATGGCGGGTGTCGCTATGGCGCTGGTCCTGCCGCAGAAGGGGCATGGCCGCCTGGGACCAGCAGGCTCTGGGCGAGTTGCTGCAGGTTCAGCAGCGTGAGCATGCGCTCCCCCTGGGCGTCCGCCACCAGCGCGCGGGCCTGCCAGCTCTCGGTCGAGAGCGGTTTGTCGCCTGCATGCCCGGGTTGGGCGAAGCGCTCGCGGTCCTGCCGCGGCATCCAGTGGAGCTCGTCAATCCCGGTCAGCCGGGACACGGCGAAACCGACGGCCTCGTGCCCGTGCTCCACCACCAGCACGCTGGCGTCCGATGCGGCAGGCGCTGCGGGCCGTTCGAGCAAGGCCGCCAGGCTGTAGGTGGGAATGGCGCGCCCGCGGTGGACCATGAGCCCCAGTGCCGGGCCGGCGCTGTCGAACAACGGCGTACCGCGGGACCAGGGGACGATCTCGCTGACCTGCTCGATCGGGGTGGCCGAAGGGGCTCCGCCCAGGTCGAAGCACAGCAGCTTGCCTGCGGGGGCACTCTCTGGTGTGCCGTCACTGCCGCCAGGGGTGTTGCTGCCTGCGCCGGCCTCGCTGGCGCGGTGCCGGGCTGCAGGGTGGCTGGCGCTGGTGTGCAGGCCCGCGAACCGGACCAGCTCGGCCAGGTCCACAAGCCGCTCGTCGTCCAGCAGGAGGTAGAAGGCGTCGGGATCGTGCACTTCGCGGTCCTGCAGGGCGCTGGCGGGCAGCAGGCCGAGGAACAGCTCCGGCCTTGGCAGTGCGGTGCGCGGCAGGGGGAGCGCGGCCGAGGAGTCGGCGGGCACGACATCGGTGATGGCATCGACCAGAAAGGCCAGCAGGCCCTTGGCGTAGTTGACCACGAAGGCCTGGCGCCTGGTGCCGGGCGCCGCATCCCGGGCCATGCCGCAGAAGGCGGCGAGATCGATGGCGGCCACCAGGGTGCCGGCCACGTCGATGACACCGTGGCAGTAGCCGCCGCTCAGTGCCGAGGGGCGCACCTCGGGATTGAGCACGGTGCTGTGCACCACCCGCGACGACAGGGCCATGTGCAGGCCTGCGCTCTGGATCAGCAGTGCATAGGTCGTCTGGGCCGATCCGGCGGTGTCATTGCTGTCGGCGCTGTCGGCCGCCGCGGTCTCGGGGGCGCGGGCCAGGGGCAGGTCGGCGAGGGCAGCCAGGCGCGCGGGGTCGAGCACGCTGATGAGGCTGCCGTTTTCGGGGTGGGGGAAGCTGCCCTTGAGCAGGGTCTTGTGGCCACTGGTCGCGTCAACGGCGTGCTGCTGTGGGTCCGGGCAATTGAACACGCCGCTCACCTGGTCCGCCAGCAGGCCCAGCAGGTGCTCGCCCTGGCGCAGTATGACGACGTTGGCCGGACCGTCGATGGCGGGCTGGTTCAATTGGCGGCGCAGGTCCAGCACCGGCACCAGCAGCCCGCGCAGGTCCACCGCCCCCAGGATGGCGGGGTTGCCGCACGGTATCGCCATTGGCTGGCCCAGCGGCACGACCTCGCGCAGCGCGTCAAGGTGCAGCGCCATCTGCATGGCCCCGAGGCGAAAGACCCCGTAGGGCGAGGTGGCGGTGCTCATCAGGCCACGCCGGCGGCGCTCTGGCGCAGATCGCGCACGAAGGCCGAGACGGCGCCCGCGACCTCGTGCTGCTGGCCCGTGGCCTGGGCGATTTCGCCGACCCGCTCGGCCGTCTGGCCGATGCCCTGGTCCATGCGCGCAAGGCACTGGGCTGCAAGCTCGCTCACGTTCGCGCCGGTGCCGATGTGCTGGTTGGACAACTCGATCAGCCCGCCGATTTCCTTGGCTGCATTGGCACTGCGCTCCGCGAGCTTGCGCACCTCGGCCGCCACCACCGAGAAGCCCACGCCATACTGGCCCGCGCGCGCGGCCTCGATGGCCGCGTTGAAGGCCAGCAGGTTGGTCTGGTTGGCGATTTCGCCGATCACGCGCACGATGTCGGCCACCTTGCCTGCGCTTTGCTGGATCTGCCCGATCGCCGCGATGGACTGCTGGACCGCATCGCTGCTGGCCTGCGCGGCCTTGCGGGTGTCCTGGACCGAGGTGGTGGCCTGGTCTGTGTTGCGGGTGATGGTGTGGATGCTGTTCTCCAGCTGCTGGGCGCTGGTGGACAGCGTGGCGGTCTGGTCGGTCAGGAAGCGCTGGAGCTTGACCTCGGCCGTGACGTCGTAGGCGAACTTGACCACCTTGACCACCTGGCCCTGGAGGTCCCGCACGGGGTTGTAGGAGGCCTGGATCCAGACGTCGCGCCCGAACTTGCCGACGCGGTGAAAGCGCCCGGAGATGAACTGGCCTTCGCCGAGCCGGAGCCAGAAATCGCGGTACTCGGGGCTCTGGGTGTAGTCCGCGGTGCAGAACATGCTGTGGTGGTGGCCCTGGATCTCGCGCAGCGTATAGCCCATGGCCGCGAGGAAATTGCGGTTGGCGCGCAGCACATTGCCGTCGAGGTCGAACTCGATGACCGCCTGGCTCAGGTCGAGCGCGGCAATCTTGGCGGCGTACTCGGCGTTGCTGAGCTTGGTGTGGGTGACGTCGTAGGCGAACTTGACGATCTTGACCGGCTTGCCGCTGGGGTCGAACACCGGGTTGTAGGTGGCCTGTATCCAGACCTCCTTGCCGCCGCGCCCGTAGCGCCGGTACTCGCCCGCTTCATACTCGCCCCGGGCGAGCCGCTCCCAGAAGTTCTGGTACTCGCTGCTGTTGGCCAGCTCGGGGGCCACGAACATGCGGTGGTGGCGGCCACGGATTTCGTCCAGGTGGTAGTCCATGAGCTTCAGGAAGTTCTCGTTCGCGCCCAGCACCTTGCCGTCCAGGTCGAACTCGATCACGGCCTGCGAGCGACTGACCGCCTTGAGCTTGCTGTCGGCGTCCAGCCGCTCCAGCTTGTCGGCCGTCACGTCCTGGCCCAGCATCACCACCTTGGAGAGGGCGCCATCGAGGTCCATGACCGGGTTGAGGCTGGCGGAGAACCAGATTTCACGCCCGCCCGATCCCATGCGCCGGAACTCCTCACGCACCGCCCTGCCGCTGCGCAGGGCGTTCCAGACCTCGTGGCTCTTGGCGCTGTTGAGGTCTTCGGGCATCTGGAACATCGATTCCTTCTTGCCCACCATCTCGCTGCGCGTGAAGCCGCTGGCCTGTTCCATCAGCGGGTTGACGTTCAGGATGGTGCCCTCCCGGTCCATTTCGAGCACGCAGCTGCTGGCCGAGATCGCGTTCATGCGTGCCTGCACCTCCAGGCTCGCGACCTTGGCCTCGGTCACGTCGCTGCAGTACTTGACGACCTTCACCGGCAGGCCGTCCACGCCCAGGATGGGGTTGTAGGTGGCCTGTATCCACACCGCGCGGCCATTCTTGGCCAGGCGCAGGTACTCGCCGCTTTCGTACTCGCCGCGCCCGAGCTTGAGCCAGAAGGCGCGGTAGGCCGCGCTCTGGGCCTCATCGCGTGGCACGAAGATGCGGTGGTGCTGGCCCTGGATCTCGTCCAGGGCATAGTCCATCAGCTGCAGGAAGTTGGGGTTGGCGCGCAGGATGTTGCCCTGCAGGTCGAACTCGATCACGCCCTGCGAGCGCTCGATGGCCGCCACCTTGCCATCGTCTTCGATGGACTTGAGCTTGGTGGCCGTGATGTCGCTGGCGAACTTGATCACCTTGTAGGGCTGGCCGTTCTCGTCCGGAACCGGGGTGTAGGTGGCCTGGAGCCAGACGGGTCGGCCCTTGCTGTCCACGCGCATGAACTCGCCACTGCGCGATTCGCCGTTGCGCAGGGCCTCCCAGAAGCTGGCGTACTCCGCGCTCTCGCGGTAGGCGGGCAGGCAGAACATGCGGTGGTGCTGCCCCTGTATCTCGGACAGGCCATACCCCATGGTCTGCAGAAAGCGGGTATTGGCGTGGCGGATATGGCCCTCCATGTCGAACTCGATCACGGCCTGGGTGTGGTCGATGGCGCGGATCATCCCGGAGTTGTCCAGGGCCCGGCGCTTGTCGGCCGTGATGTCGCTGCAAAACTTGACCACTCTGGCGATGCGCCCCTGGGCATCTGCGATGGGGGTATAGGTGGCCTGCAGCCACAGGGGGCTGCCATCGGCCTTCACCCGCTGGAACTGGCCCGCCTGCGGCAGGCCCTTGCCCAGGTCCTGCCAGAAGCGTTCGTAGGCCTCGCTCTGGGCAAAGTCGGGCAGGCAGAACATGCGGTGGTGCTTGCCCACGATCTGCTCGAACGAGAAGCCGGTGGTGTTGCAGAAGTTGGCGTTGGCGGTGAGGATGTTGCCTTCGGGGTCGAACTCGATCACGGCCTGTGTGCGGTCGATGGCCGCGAGCTTGGCCGCGTCGGTGTCCGGGTGCCCATCCTGCCTGCCGTTGGCCTCCACCAGCAGGAGGTGGCTGCCATCGCCCAGCGCCAGCCGCTCCAGGTGCAGCATCTCGCCGGACCGGGAGGGAGTCTGCAGGCTGGCGCGGCCCTCTGCTGCGGGCCACTCGGCGCCCGGAAAGAGTTCCTGCAGGCGCAGCCCCAGGCTGGGCGGGGGCGGCTCGGCCAGCAGCTGCCAGAAGCCGGGTGATGCGTCGACCAGGGTGCCGTCGGCGTCCAGCAGGGCCAGCCCCCGGTCGCGCCCGAGGGTACACACCAGGCGCAGCAAGGTTTTGCACGTGGCGCCTGGCAGCGGCTTGCCATCCTCCAGCACTTTGAGCAAGCGATCACTGGTGATATCGAGCAGCATGGACGGCCTCCTCCCGAAGGTGTGGTGCAGACTGGTGCGGACTTCGATTATTGGTATCGGACCGGATTTGTCCAGACTAATTGGCAAACCGGCGCTTTCCCCAGGGGGTGGCAGGGGCTGCGGAGCACCTTGCACCGGGCCTCGGGCCGGATCGGCCGACTCCGTGGTTCTTTCAGGGCGGTGCGCGGGTCTTGCCGCGCTGGCGCAGTCGCGTGCCCAAGAAGGCCACGATGGCGATGTTGGCCAGCGCCACGGCGACCGCGGCGCCACTGGGGTGGTGCACGATGTGGCGCAACTCGAACGGGATGTACAGCCCGCCCGAGAGCGCGCCCAGCCACTCGCCCCACCAGAGGTTCTTCCACAGACCGTAGGCCTCGGCAAAGCGCACCAGCACATAGGCCGCCGCAGCCAGCAGCAGGGGGGTGAGATCGGCGCGCACCAACTGGTCGATGTCGGTGAGCACCATGGCCGGGTAGCGGTCGCCGGGTGCCAGGCCGATGTGCCCGATCAGCGAGGCGACGATGTGGTGCAGGTCATGGTGCAACAGGCTGAGAAAACCCAGGCTGGCCACCAGCGCGGCAAGGCCCTTGAGGGCTTCGAAAGCGGCGATGGCGCGCAGTGCCTTGCGGTGGTCCGGCATGGGTCGTGAAGCCATGCTGGGCATCGTAGCCGCAATGGCCTGCCGCTACCGGCGGGCAGTGCGCTGGGGGCGTGGCGCCCGGGGTGCCGGGCGCGCCAGATGCGCGTTCATCTGCTCCAGCCAGAGCAGCGAGTCCATCTGCGAGAGAAAGCGCCGCAGGTAGTCGGGCGAGAGCCCGCGCATGAGCGCCAGCGAGCGCAGCATGAGCTTGTGCGAGTTGAGCGGGCCGGCGTGTTCGGGCGCCTTGTTCAGGGCCAGGGTGACCTGCTGTTCCGCGGAGATCTTCGACCAGACCTCGCTGAACTGGCGCACGCTCTTCATCTCCGACATGCTGGCGCTTTCGCTGGCGCGCACCTGCTCGGCGTCGGCCTGGGCGCGTGCGGCGAGTTCGCGGTTCAGCAGGGCCAGGGGCGAGCCTGGCGCGTCGGCCGGCCTGGGCACCGCGGCGGTGGGCGGTTCTGCCGCTGCAGCAGTGGCCTGGGCGGCATAGTCGGCCACGGCGGCCTCCAGCCGCTGCAGCAGCAGTTGCTGCACGGCCGGCGGCTGCTCTGGCAGGCGCCGGGCCAACGCCTCCAGGTAGCGAAAGCGCGCAGGGTCATGGCGCTCGGCGCCCTGCGCCCGCAGCGGTTCCAGCAAGGCGCTTGCGTCGTTCATTGGGGTGTGGTGGGGCTGGGTTGGGTGGCCCGGGGTACCGGGGCCATCTCCACGCGGCGGTTCTGCGCGCGGCCTTTCTCGTCGGCGTTGTCGGCCACGGGCTGCTCGGCACCGAAGGCCGCGGCAAACACCTGGGACGAGGGCATGCCTTCTTCGGCCAGGGCGCGTGTGACGGTGAGCGCGCGCTGGGCCGACAGCTCCAGGTTGTCGGCAAAGCGCTGGCCGCCGCCGCTGCGCAGCGGGATGTTGTCGGTGAAGCCGCTCACCATGAGCATCTCATCGCGTTCGCGCAGGTACACGCGCAGGGGCTGCACCAGGCTGGTCAGCAGCTGGCGGCCCTCGGGGCGCAGTTCGGCCGATCCTGTGGCGAAGAGCACGCTGCCGCTGATGCCGATGCGGCCGTTGCTCAGCGTCACGCGGCCGCTGGCCAGCGGGCCGGCCAGCGCCTTCTCCAGGGACATGCGGCGCTGCTCGGCCTCCTGGCGCTTCTCCACTTCCTGGCGCAGGCTGTTGGCCAGGTCGATCTGCAGCACCAGCACCCCCACGAGGATGAGCACGAAGGCGCCCAGCAGGCCGGCCATCAGGTCGCCGAACACGGCCCAGACCGGGGCGGTCTGCTCGGTGGCGTCGTCCAGCGTGTCGTCGTAGCCGGTCACGCGGGCGCCCCTTGCGCAGCCTGGCCATGCAGGCGGCGCAGGTCTTCGACGATGCCCTGCTGCGAGGAGATGCTCAGGTCGATCACCTCGCGTGCCTGGGCCACGTAGTAGGCCAGCTGTTCATCGCTGCGGCCCAGAGACTGGCCGATGGCGCTTTCGATGCCCTGCAGGCCCTGCACCAGCTTGTCGTTGCTGGCGGTGAACAGGCCCACGCCATGGCTGAACGACTCGCCCAGGCTGGCCAGCTCCACGGCGCTGGCGGCCACGTGCGTGGCCACCTCGTCCACCTTGCCGGCCTGGGTGCCCAGTGCATCGGCGAATTGCTGGCCGGCCTGCTCCAGCACCTGGGCGGCCGATCCCACCAGCGATTCGATGGCGGCACGCTGCTGCGCGGCGGCGTCGTTGACGGAGTGCAGGAGCGTGGAGAGCTGTTCCATCATGGCGGTGCGCTCTTCCAGCGCGAGGTTGTCGCGCTCGCCCAGGCGCGTCATCTCCTGGCGCAGCTGGGTGATGACCTCGGCCGCGGCCTGGGGCACGTCGGACGCGGTCTGCAGCAGGCGCGTGAGCGGGGCTTCGAGTGCTGATCCCAGCGTGGCCAGGTGCTCTGCCACAGCGGCCTGCAGCGCATCGAGCCGGTCCACCGCGGCCTGGCCGCGGGCGGCCTCGGCGTCGCGCAGGGCCGCGAGTTCGCTGCGCCACACGCCGGCCAGGCTGTCCATGCGCTCACCCTGCGATTGCTCCCAGCGGGCCTCGGCCTCCACGCGCGTGCGCAGCAGTGCATCGGACTGCTCCATCAGGCGTGCCGTGCTGCCCAGGGTCTGCTCCACCTGGCCCGACATGCGTTCGGTGAGCTGGGCGGCCGTGCCTTCCAGCGTGCGGTACAGGCCCTGCTGCTGTTCGGCGGCCTGCGACCCTGCGCGCTGCAGCTCGGTCGTGACCGCGCTGGCCATACCTTCCATGGAGCGGCTCCAGGTCTCCAGGCGCTGCTGGTCGGCCTGCATCTGGGCGGTGTGCGACTGGGCCACGGTGTCCTGCAGCGACGCCAGCAGGGCGTTGGCACGCTGCTCGAAGGAGTGCGTGGCGGCCTGCAGTGCGCGGTCGAGCTGGGTGGCTGCACCCTCCAGGGCCTGGCCCACCGCGCGTTGCTGTTCGGTGGTCTGGGTGCTCGCGCGTTGCCATTCGGCCGACAGCGTGCCCGCCATGCCTTCCATGGAGCGGCTCCAGCCTTCGATGCGCTGCTGGTCGGCCGCCGCCTGGGCAGCCTGCGACTGGGTGGCCGTGTCCTGCAGCGAGGCAATCAAGGCCTTGGCGCGTTGTTCGAAGGCGTCGGTGGCGGCCTGCAGTGCACGGTTGAGCTGCGCTGTGGCGCCCTCCAGGGCCTGGCCCACGGCGCGCTGCTGTTCGGCGGTCTGGGCGCTTGCGCGTTGCCACTCGGCCGAGAGCGTGCCGGCCATGCCCTCCATGGAGCGGTTCCAGCCTTCCACGCGCTGCTGGTCGGCGGCCGCCTGGGCCGCATGCGACTGCGCCACGGTGTCCTGCAGCGAGGCCAGCAATGCGCTGGCACGCTGCTCGAAGGACTGGGTTGCGGCCTGCAGCGCGCGGTCGAGCTGCGCCGCCGCTCCTTCCAGGGCCAGGCCCGCGGTGCGCTGCTGCTCGGCAGTCTGGGCGCCGGCGCGCTGCCACTCGGCCGAGAGGGTGCCGGCCATGCCTTCCATGGAGCGGTTCCAGCCTTCCACGCGCTGCTGGTCCGCGGCTGCCTGGGCTGCATGGGATTGGGTGAGCGTGTCCTGCAGCGCAGCGAGCAGGCTGCTTGCGCGCTGATCGAAGGCCTGGCTGGCGGTCTGCAGAGACTGTTCGAGCTGCCGGGCCGCGCCGGCCAGGGCCTGGCCGGTCTCGTGCTGCTGTGCTGCGGCCTGGGCGCCTGCGCGCTGCCATTCGGCCGTGAGTGCGCTGGCCGTGTGTTCCATGGAGCGGTTCCAGCCCGCAAGGCGCTGCTGGTCGGCGGCGGCCTGGGCTGCGTGCGACTGCTCCACCGTCTCCTGGAGTGCGCCCAGCAGGGTGCCGGTGCGTTGCTCGAAGCCTTGGGTCACCGTCTGCAGGGCGCCGTCGAGCTGCGTCACCAGGCGGTCCTGGGCCTGGGTGTGGCCTTGCAGGGCATCTGTCCAGGTGGCGGCCACCTGGCGGGCCGTGCCTTCCCATTGGGCGGACAGGGCCTGCATCTGCGCATCGGTGGCGTCACGCAGGCGCTGGTGCGAGCGTTCGGCTTCCTGGGCGAGCGTGGCCATGGCCTGCTCGACCACGGGGCGAATGCTCTCGCCCGCCTGGCGGGCGCTGCTGGCCAGGCTGTCCTGCAGCGAGGCGCCCACGGTGCTGGCCAGGGCGGTGTAGGCCGTGGCGGCTTCGCGGTGAAAACCCTGCTGCTGGTTGGCCAAGCGCTCGTTGAGTTCGCCGTGGCGGCGCTCCAGGCCTTCCATCAGGGCCTGCAGGCGCTCGGCGATCAGCGGCATGGCCTGGGCCTGGGCCTGCAGGGCGCCGAACATGGCGTCGCGCTTGTGGGCTGGCGAGAAGCTGCGGAAGGCCGAGGCCACGCGGGCATCGAGCTGGCGCACCACCTGCAGGCGTTCGCGCCGGCCCATGGCGGACATCAGGCCCAGTGCGGCCGAGGTGGCCACGCCGGCCACCGAGGTGCCGAACGACAGGCCCAGGCCCTTGATGGGGGCTGCGAGGGCCGAGCGGATGGCCTCCAGGTTGGTGGATCCTTCCAGTGCGAACACGGCCCCCTGGAAGGTGACGACCATGCCCAGGAAGGTGCCGAGCATGCCCAGCATGACCAGCAGGCCCACCAGGTAGGGGGCCAGGGCCGGGCCGGGCAGGGCCACGCGCTCGCCCTCAATGCGCTGGCGCACCGGGTGGCGCAGCGTCGCAGGCAGGCGTTCCAGCCAGGGGCCGAGGTCGGCCAGGGGCTCGGCCGGTGTATCGGCCAGTGCGGCCGCCAGCGAACGGGTGGCCGAGCGGAACTGCATCAGCTCGTAGGCACCGAGCAGGTAGACCGCGGCGATCACCGCCGTCATGGCCAGCGCCAGCGGGCTGGTGCCCACGAAACCCCAGGCGACCCATCCCGCCACCGCCAGGCCGGCTGCAAACACGCCGGCCATCACACTCTTGTTCATTCCTGATTACCTGTTCTACTGTTCTCGTTGCGGGCTGCCTCCAGCAGCCCCATGATCGGTTGCAGGCGCACCTGCATCTCGGCCAGCAGCAGGGCCTGCAGGTCCTGCTCGAAGCCGGCCAGCCAGCCACCGGGCTGGCGCCAGCGCAGCGGGTCGTCGGCCAGGCCCGAGGCCTGCACCCGTGCCTGGTGCGCTTTGCGCAATTGCACGAAGCGCCGCTCCAGGTGGCCGGGCAGCGAAGCCCACAGGCGCTGCTCGCGCGCGCCCAGCATCTGCTCCATCACCCCGTCCAGCGCTGCCAGTTGCTGCAGGGGCGCAGACCCCTTGAGCAAGGCAGCGCGCACCTGGCTGCGCAGCGCGCCCAGGCGCGCATCGAGCTGCTTTTGCTGCTCTGCATAGCGCGGGCCATGGGCCGCAAAATCGGCCTGGGCCTGCGGATCGGGTTGCTCGACGGGGGTGTTGTCGGCACGTTCGCGCAGCGGCCTGGCCGGGCGGGCAGGGGCGGTCACCAGCCGGGTCAGGTCGGCCTTGGTCTTGTGCAGCAGCTCTTCCAGGGCCTGCGTATCAATGGCCGCTCCGTCCCCTGTGGCGGGCTGGGGCACATGGGTCTCGATCGAGCGCAGCGAGCCGTTGAGCTCGACTGCATCCACCACACTCAGCCACTGGCCGAGTTGTTCTGCCACGTCCTGGCGCGCCGCAGCGCGCTCCGCACGCGTCCATTGCGCGAGCAGAACGACGAGGCGTGAACTATCGAGTCGTTGGTGCAGATACATCCCGGGGGTAGCCATTCACTTCGCCTGCAACCCTGGTGGGAGGCCGGCATCCGGGAAACGGGTCCCCGAGGGCAAAACCGCGTATTTTCGCCCATGTCGGCCAGCTCCCCGGACTCTGGCGGCCGGGCGTTGCAGGTGTTACACCCGGTTCATGGATGCGCGACCGCCGAAAAAGGATGAAAAAGGGCTGAAAATATGGGAAAAGGCCGCAAAAGCAGTCAGAAGGCGCACATTTCCGCTACAGGAATTGCGCCCGCAGCCCGAGCATGATGCGCCGGCCGGCCGCCGGCTCGAAAAAGCGGCCGTTGCCGTCGTTCACGATCAGCGAACCCGCATGGCGCCGGTCCAGCAGGTTGTCGAGCCGGGCCCAGGCCTGCCAGCGCGGGCCTGCGGCGGCCTGGCCCAAGCGGTAGCCGGCGCGCAGGCCCACCACGGCAAAGCCGGCGGCGGCTTCGGTGTTCACATCGTTGGCGAACACCTTGCCGGACACATCGAGCGTGGCGCCCACTTGCCATGCGGCCGTGGGCGCATAGTCCAATGCCAGCTGCGCCACATGGCGTGCCGTGCCGGGCAGGCGGTTGCCGGCGCCCACCCGGGAGCCCCCGGCGCCCGTGTAGGCATCGCCGAAGAAGGCATCCAGATAGGTATAGGCCGCGCGCGGCGTCCATGCTCCGGCCTGTGCACTCCAGGCCAGTTCGAGCCCGCGCCGGCGCACGTCGTCGGCGTTCTGGAACACGGTGCGGCCGTTGACCGTGGCGGCGGGCACGATCTCGCCCCGGCTGCGTGCATCGAACCAGGCCAGCTCCACGCGGTGCGCCGCGCCCTGCCATTTCGCGCCGATCTCCATCTGCCGGCTGCGCGAGGCAGCCAGGCCGAAGTTGGGCCCGGTGTTGCCCTGGCTGTAGGCCATCTCGGCCAGGGTCGGGGTCTCGAAGCCGCGGCCCACATTGGCGTACAGGTTGAGCTGGTCGCTGGCGGCCCAGACCACGCCCAGCACCGGGCTGGTCTGGCGCCAGCGCCGCGCGCCGCTGTCGTCGGGGTTGCTGGGGGTGATGAAGTGGTCGCTCACGCGCATGTCCACGCGGCTGGCGCGCAGGCCGGCCACGGCACGCCAGGTGGGCGCGATCCAGGCATCCACCTGGGCGAAGACGTCGGTGTTGCCGGCGCGGTCGCGCTCGTTGCGGCGCAGTGCGCCGGTCTCGCCGTTCTGGTTGACGAAGCCCTGGCGCTGTTCCGCGAGGCGGTCGGCATCCAGGCCCAGGGTCCAGGTGAGCGGCAGGCCCGAGGGCATCTTCGCGCTGTGCGTCCAGGCCAGGCCCAGGCCGTGGTAGCCGCGGTCCAGGTCCACCACGCCGCCCGCGCTGTTCTCGGCCGCGCCGCTGAACGACAGGGATTGGGTGAGCGCGCGCTTGCCGCCGTAGGCGCGGGCGCGCACGCTGTCGGCGGCGCCCAGTTGCCGCTCCAGCATCAGGCCCCATTGGTTCTGCGCCACCGACTTGCGCGTGCCGAACGCCGTGGCCACGTCGGGCGCCTGGCGCGGGTTGGCGTTGAACTGCGCGCGCGTGAGGCCCAGCGGGTCCTGGGCATCGGGCTGGTCGTAGAGGTTGAGCAGGGCGGTGATCTTCGTGTCCGCATCCGGGCGTGCCACCAGCTTGCCGTTGAGGTGGGTGCGCCGCGCGGCGCTGTGTGCGCGCCAGCCATCGGTCTCGAAGTGCGACACATCCACCAGGCCTGACAGGGTGGGCTGGCCGAAGTCGAACGAGGCGCCCGCCAGCCGCTGGCCGAAGGAGCCTGCTGCCACCGAGGCCTGTGCACCGCCGCCCGCGCGCGGTTCGCGGGTGCTCACCTGCAGCACGCCGCCCGCCGCATTGCCGTAGAGCTGGGCCAGCGGACCGCGCAGCACGTCCACCTGCGCGGCCGACTGCAACTGGGCCGTGGCCGCCTGGCCCTGGCCGTCGGGCATGGTGGCGGGAATGCCGTCCACCAGGATGCGCACCCCGCGCACGCCAAAGGTGGAGCGCGCGCCGAAGCCGCGCACGGCGATCTGCAGGTCCTGCGCATAGTTCTGCCGGTCCAGCGCCACCACGCCGGCCTGGCCGGCGAGCAGTTCCGAGAGGTGCACCAGCGGCGTGGGGGCCGTGAAGCCATCGACCGGCACGCTGGAGTGGCTGGCCGCGCTGTCGAAGCGGCGCTGGGCCTGGGCATGGCCTGGCACTTCGACCGGGGCCAGGCTACCCCCCTCGCGTGGCTGCGCCAGGGTGGGCGCAGCCGCTGCCATGGCGGCCAGCGCCGCGAGTGCTGTGAGTGAACTGGGCAGGGCCCGGGTTCGGCGGCCGGGCGCGTGGCGGGGTGGGGCAGGGTGCATGGTCGCAGGGGGGCTGCAAGGGCGTGTGTGGAAACCACAGCATGCCGCATTCTTGTCACATTCACATGCGAAGGTGGGGTTCGGGACGCTGCGGCCTCCCTGTTTCGCGCGCCGCCGGGCAACTTGCGGGTTGCCTTATCCTGCAAGCCCTATGCCCTCGACACCCGTTCCCGCCAGCAGCCAGCTGCCCTTTGACTACCGGCGTGGTCTGGTGGGTGCCTTGCTGTGGATGGTGATGGCCCAGGCGTCGCAGGCCTATGCCTTTGGCAGCCTGGACATGAGCCTCATCTGGCCGGCCGATGGCATTGCCATGGGGCTGGTGCTGGCCTACGGGCTGCGCATGCTGGGGTTCCTGGGGGCGGCTGTGGCCTTGTGGCATGCCCTGCATGGCATCCCCATGCTGCAGTCGCTGATCGGCGTGGCGGCCCTGGCGGCGGCGGTGGCCCTGGTGTGGTGGCTGGTGCAGCGCGACCGGCGCAACGAGGCGGGGCGCAATCCGGTCGCCACGGCCGTTCGCTTCCATGCCCTGACCGTGCTGCCAGGGGCGGCGGTGCTCACGGCGCTGGGCAGCTGGCAGTTTCTGCTGGCGGCGGGCGAGCAGCCGGGTGGCATCCTGCGTGTGGCGGGTGTCATGGGCATGTCCGAGGTGTTCGGCATCCTCCTGTTCACGCGGCTCACCGAGATGGCGGCCCACGCCCTCGATGGTGGCTGGCGGGCCGGCCCTCTGCTGTGGGCGCGCTGGCAGACCTTCTGCCTGGCTGGCCTGGTGCTCGTCATGGCCATGGCGCAGTGGGGCTCTTCGGTGGTGGGGGCGGGCATCGGTCCGTCGGTGCGCTATGTCGTGTTCCTGTTGGTGGCATGGGCGGCCTACCGGGGCAGCCCGTTGTTCGTGCACCTGGCCACGGCCATCTCGGCGCTGACCCTGCTGGCGTTCACGCCCCCCTTGCCCGCAGGCCACAGCCCCTACCTGATGGTGCTGGACCAGGCGGTGCTCATGGTCTGCCTGGCGGCGCTGAGCTTTTTTGCCTCGGCCACGATGGAGCACCGCCGGCAGATGGAGCGCAGCCTGCACGAGGCCGCCAGCAACGATGGCCTGACGGGGTTCCTCAATGAGCGTGGCCTGCTCACGTCCCTCCAGGCGGCGGGGACAGGGCCCATGCACCTGATCGGCATGAGCCTGCACAACCTGGAGCATGTGGTGGACTTGATCGGCCTGGGCTCCACGCGCGAGATCGAGCAGGACGTCTCCATCTACCTGCGCAACCAGCTGGGCCGTGGCTGCCTCTACGCCCGGCCGCGCGATGGCTTCTTCGTGGTGGCCGTGCCGGTGGCGGCGGGCGACGTGCATGCGCGGCTGCTGCAGCTGCGCACCGCGCTGGACGGGCGCCGCTATGTCTTTTCCGAGCACAGCGTGCGCATCCAGGCGGCGTTCGGGCTGTTGCCGCTGGACGAGGGGCAGGCCCTGGGCGACGACGTGCTGGCGGCGCTGATGCTGTTGTGCGAGGTGGACGGTGACCCGGCCCAGGGGGACCGGCAGGCGCAGGGCATGGAGCAGGCGCCTGGCCACCTGATGCGCATGCGCCGGGCGCAGCTGTCCCGGATCGAGGCGCTCAAGGACGCCTTGCGCCTGCCGGCGGGCAGCCCCGAGGCCAGCGGCCTGTGGCTGGCCTGCCAGCCCATCCGCTCGGCCCATGGCGACCACGATGGCGACCTGGGGGTGGAGGTGCTGCTGCGCTGGGCCTCAGGCAATGGATCGCCCCATCTGCCCGGCGAGTTCCTGCCGCTGGCCGAGCGCTATGGGCTCATGCCCCAGGTGGACCGCTGGGTCATCACCCAGGTGTTTGCGGCCCTGGTGGCCCATGGCATCACCCGGCGGGATCTGGGCAAGGTGGCGATCAACTTGTCGGGCTCGTCGGTGTCCGACCCGCGGCTGCTCACCCACATCGACCAGTGCCTGGCCACGAGCGGGCTCGATCCCGCGATGTTCTGCTTCGAGGTCACGGAAACCGCCGGCATCGTGCAGCGCAGCCGCGCCGTGGACCTGCTGGCCAGCCTGCGCGCCATGGGGGCGCGCACCTCGCTCGATGACTTCGGCACGGGCCTTGCGACCTTCGACTACCTCAAGTCGCTGCCCCTCGATTTCGTGAAGATCGATGGCAGCTTCGTGCGTGATGTGATGTCCTCGCGGGTCGATCAGCGCGTGGTGCTGGCCATCTGCGACGTGGCCCGGACCATGGGGCTTGCGACCATCGCCGAGTTCGTCGAGACGCCGGCCCAGCGCGCGCTGCTGGCCGCCTACGGCGTGGACTATGTGCAGGGCTTTGGCATCGCCAAGCCCTTGCCCCTGCCGCATTACCTGCAGCAGCTGGGGCGCCGCGACCCCCGCCCCGCAGTGCAGGCGGCGCCCACCCTGGCCGGTCGATGGCAGGCCGGGCATGGGCGCCTGGTGGCCGGCGTGGCGCCCGGTGAATGACAAGGGCATCCCGGACAGCGCCTTCTGTCACGCAACCGCAATATGCGACTTGTAAGCTCTGGTGACATTTCCTGCCGCGCCGGTCCTTCTCCATGCCCGAACTCCCCGCCTACCTGCAAGACTGCCGTCCGCGTTTTCGCCAGCCCAGCGCCGGGGACATGTGTGTCGAAGTGCCCTGGATGGCGGTCGAGGAGACCAATGAAAAGGTCATGGAGATCTTCTCCGAGCACAAGGACCTGGTGAGCCTGCCGGTGGTCGAGAAGGGGCGCCCCATCGGGCTGATCAACCGTGACATCTTTATGTCCGAGATGAGCAAGCCCTACCGCTGGGAGATCTACGGCCGCAAGAACTGCATCGCCTTCATGGACAAGGCACCGCTGATCGTTGATGCCGAAATGGGCATCGAGGAGCTGACCTTCAAGACCGTGGAGTACGGCGAGAAGGCACTGTCGGACGGCTTCATCGTTGCGCGCGAAGGCAGCTTTGTCGGCGTGGGCCATGGCCTGCAGCTGATGCGCGTGGTGGCCGAACTGCAGGCCGCGCGCAACCGCCAGGTGATGCACAGCATCGAGTATGCGAGTGTGATCCAGCGCTCCATGCTGCGCGCCTCGCGCGATGCCCTGGTGCAGGCGCAGGCCGATGCCGACCTGGTCTGGGAACCGCGCGACGTGGTGGGCGGCGACTTCTACCAGTTCACCGCCATGCCCGATGGCTGGTTTGCCACCGTGGCCGACTGCACGGGCCATGGCGTGCCGGGGGCCTTCATGACCCTGATCGCATCGAGCACCCTGGGCAAGGCCATCGAGCAGTATGGGCCGCGCGATCCGGCACAGCTGCTGGGCAGCGTGAACCGCAGCATCAAGCAGATGCTGGGCCAGATGGACGGCCAGGACGATACGCCGGGCTCCGACGATGGTCTGGATGCCGCCTGCTTCTGGTATGCGCCCGCCACGCGCGAGCTGCGCTTTGCCGGTGCGAACCTCTCGCTCTTTGTGCTGCCCCCGGGCGCCGAGGCCGTGCAGGTGGTGGCCGGCGAGCGCAAGGGCGTGGGCTATGTGGACAGCCCCATCGACCACTGCTGGACCACGCGCACGGTGGTCCTGGAACCTGGCAGCCTGGTGTTCGTGACCACCGATGGCCTGATCGACCAGGTGGGCGGCCCCAAGGCCATCACCTTCGGCAAGCGCCGCATCCAGGAGGTGATCGTTGCCCAGCGCGGGCAGAACCCTGCGCAATTGAATGCCACCATGCAACAGGCGCTGCAGGCCTGGCAGGGCACGCACCAGCGCCGCGACGACCTGACTTTCTTCTGCTTTCGCGCCTGAGCGCCTGGCAGAACCCGCTACACACTGTGAAACCCCGGATGGACCATCTCTACATTCCCCCCACACCCAGCTCGCCGGAAGTGGACTTCAAGTTCGACGAGAACCTGCTGAGCTTGCGTGGCGAGTCCTACCCCGAGAACGCGGCCGCGTTCTACGGCGACATCCTGCGCCAGCTGGAGGCCTACCTGGGTGCCTGCAGCGACAAGAAGATCAGCGTCAGCATTGCGCTGGCCTACTTCAACAGCTCCAGCACCAAGATGCTGTTCAACCTGGTGGGCCTGCTCAGCGATGCGGCCGAAGCCGGCAACGAGGTGGTGCTCAACTGGTACCACGACGAGGAAGACGACACCATCTTCGAATTCGGCCAGGAGCTCAAGGACGACTTCACGGCCCTCCAGTTCGTCAGCCATGCGGTGAAATCGGCATGATGGGTCTCGATGTCCGAAGCACCTGACCTGTTCGATGCCGAGAGCCGTGCCCTGCTGGCGGCCCGAACGGCCTTTGGCGAGGAGGGCGAGGGCGGCGCCCATCGCCATGCGCTGGGCGAGCTGCTGACCGCCTACGAACGCCTGCTGCGCGAGACGCGCCGCATGGTGCGGCGCAGCGACCGGGCCGAGTTCGAGATGAACCAGCTCAACCAGCGCCTGCAGGACCTCACTGGCCAGCTGGAATACCGCGCCACGCACGATCCACTCACGGGCGTGCTGAACCGGGCGGCCATCATCGAGCGCTCCAACCGCCACCTGGCCAGCGGCAGCCTGGCGTTGATCGTGCTCGACATCGACCACTTCAAGCGCGTCAACGATTCGTTCGGCCACCCGGTCGGCGACACGGTGATCTGCGGTGTGGTGGATTGCCTCAAGGGCGTGGCGCCGGCCGTTGCCCAGATCGGGCGCGTCGGTGGCGAGGAATTCACGGCCCTGCTGCCCGGGGTGTCGCAGGAGGTGGCGGCCCAGGCCGCCGAGCAGATGCGCAAGGCCATTGCGGCCCACGACTTCGCATTGCCCGACCGCAGCCGCGTGACCGCCAGCTTCGGTGTGAGTTGGCAGGCGCAGGGAAGCGGCTTCGACGCCGCCTACGGCAGTGCGGACGAAGCCCTCTACCAGGCCAAGCGCAGGGGCCGCAACCAGGTGGCCCGTGCGGCCCTGGTCGAGGCATAGGCGGGGTTTGCGGCGCCGCCGCAACAGCGTGCCAGGGCAGTGGTGCAGATCTGGTTGAAATACTGTATATTTTTACAGTATTTCAACCAGGAGCCCTGCATGGAAGCCATCGAAACGACGACCTACACCGTCGCCCTGCGCGATTATCCCGAACTGCCCCTGCGGGAGCGCTGCGCGGCCGAAACCCGCTACACCCGTACGCTGGAGCGCAAGCTGGGCGGCCCCGAGGTGGTGGCCGAGGCGCTGCGTGCCGTGATGCAGTTCGAGGAGTCCGATGGCAGCGATGCCAGCGCCGAGGACCTGGCAATGGCCCGGCAGTGGACACGGGCCGCGCAGGCCGCGCGCGAGGCCGGCTACCAGGGCCTGGGCGAGGTCGATGGCGCGTACTTCGAAGTGCGCCTGACCTGATGGGGCCGGTCATGGGCAACGCCCTGGGCTCTCTGGACCAGCTCGCCATTGCGGTGCTGTATGCGGTGGCGGCCTGGCTTTCGCAGTCCGCGCATGAGCCCGTGCGCCGCTGGGCCTGCATCGCCGGGCTGATGGCGCAGCCGTTCTGGTTCTATGGGGCCTGGCAGACCCGGCACTGGGGTGTGCTGGCGCTGGCCGTGGTGTTCTCCGTCGCCTGGATGCGCGGGCTGTGGCTGCACTGGCTGGCGCCGCGCCGCCAGGACGGGGTGGCCACCATCCAGATGGTGCCCGGGCACAAGGGCTAGGACGAGGCCACTCCGCCTGCTTGCTGCAGTTGCGCCCGGTACTGCCCTGGCGGCATGCCGAACCAGCGCTTGCAGGCGCGGAACATGTTGCTCTGGTCGGCAAAGCCCAGCAGGTCGGCCACCTCGGTGAGGTTGCGGCGCGGGTCGGCCAGGTACTTGCGCGCCAGCTCGCAGCGCGTGTCGTCCAGCAGTTGCTGGTAGGTGGCCGATTCGGCCTGCAGCCGGCGCTGCAGGGTGCGGTCGGTCATGTTCAGGCGTGCGGCGATGTCGTCGCGGCGCGGCTCGCCCTTGTGCAGGATGCGCGCCACCTCGGCGCGCACACGCGTGCTGGCGAGCGACTGGCCCAGGTGGTCGAGCTCGGTCTCCACCAGTTGCTCGTGCATGGCCCACAGGCTGGGGTTGTGCGTGGGGATGTCGACCAGCATGTCGGCATCGGCCAGCAGGATGCGGCTGGCCGGTTGGGCGAAGCGGGGCAGCGCACCGAAGGCCTTTTCATAGCGTGCTTCGCTGCCGGGGGATGGCTGCGGCGTGCTCAGCTCCACGGCCAGGGGCTTGAGCTCGCGGCGCGTGAGCCAGCCGCACAGCGTGAACAGGGTGAGCAGTGCGTACTCGACCCGCTGGCGTGGCACCGGGCGCGTGCCGCCAATGTGCTCGATGGAAAACCAGTAGCCGCGCGCCTCGTGCGTGAGTTCGAAGGCGGTGCAGTCGGAGATCACGGCCATGTGGCGCGTGAGGTGCTGAAAACCCACCAGCAGGTTCGGCCCCGAGGCCAGCGCATAGCCCACCACGTCCACATTGCCATAGCGCGCGGTGAGCTGCGGGCACAGGCCCAGGTCGGTCTTGCCCGAGCGAGCCACGGCCAGCTCCCACAGCTGGCTGATCCGGTCCACCTCCACGCGCGCATGGGGCTGCTGCAGCGTCGCCAGGTCGATGCCGGCTTCGCGGCACAGCTCGGCCACGGGCAGGCCCTCTGCGGCCATCATGTCGGTGGTGCCGCGCACCCAGGCGGCGGAGCTTGTGCGGGGAGTCATAGCGCGGGATCTGGGGCTCAGGGTTTACGCGGGGTGGTGTCTGAAGTCAGTGTTTTGGCAAGGTTGCGATAGTAGCGAAAGGCCCGCCCCTTTCCACAATCGGCGTCGAGGTCGTTCCCTGGCGCAGCGCTACTGTACACAGAGGCCCGACCCTATAACCCCAAAGGAGACAAGACATGGTCGTCGATGTGCGCTGGCGCGCCCAATGCCTGGGTGCCGTTCTTTCCATGCTGGCGCTGGCCGGCTGCGGCGGTGGTTCCAGCACCCCGCCCGAGGTGCGCGAGACCGCGTACGGCACGGTGCGTGGCGTGGATGCCAGCGCCAGCACGGGCACCTATGCCTGGAAAGGCATCCCCTTCGCCCGGCCTCCGGTGGGGGAACTGCGCTGGCAGCCCCCCGTGGCGCCCGTGGCCTGGGGTGGCGAGCGTGATGCCACGCGCTTTGGCAATGCCTGCCTGCAGATGGGCCGGCTGTACGGCCCCGGGGCCAACAACCGCTTCGACGACACCATCGGCCAGACCCTGGGCACGCCCGTGGGCAGCGAAGACTGCCTGACGCTGAACATCTGGCGCCCCGCGACCACGCAGGACAATCTGCCGGTGCTGCTGTTCCTGCATGGCGGCAGCGCGATCTCGGGCTACACGGCCGACCCGGTCTACGACGGCGCCGCGCTGGCGCGCTCGGCCAATGCCGTGGTGGTCACGGCCAACTACCGGCTCGACGTGCTGGGCTTCTTCCAGATGCCGCAGCTGCACACCGGCACACAGGCCTATACCGGCAACTACGCGCTGCTCGACAACGTGCAGGCGCTGTCCTTCATCCAGCGCAACATCGCCAACTTCGGTGGCAATGCGGGCAATGTCACGCTCATGGGCCAGTCGGCCGGTGCTGGCAATGTGCTGGCCTTGCTCACCTCGCCGCGGGCGGCGGGGCTGTTCCACAAGGCGCTGCCGATCAGTGGCGGCACCTCGCTGGCCACGCAGTTGCCCGCCAATTCCATTCCCACGCTCAACCCCGCCTCCAAGTATGCGGCCCAGTCGGCGGCACTGCTCGCCGCGCTGGTGCAGGCCGATGGACTGGCCTCCGACACCATGGGCGCAGCGGCCATCGTCGCGGGCTGGACGCCTGCGCAGACCGCCAGCTACCTGCGCGGCAAGGACGGCCGCGTGGTGCTGCAGACGGTGCTGCGCGCCGGCCTCACGGGCTCCGGCCCCATCCCCGACAACGTGGTACTGCCCGCCGATCCCATCGCTGAAATGGCCGCGGGCCGCTACCACAAGGTGCCCGTGCTCTCGGGCTACACGGCCGACGAGGCCAAGCTGTTCGCGCCCTTCCTGGCGCTCTTGGGCGGCAAGCCGGGCATGAAGATCAGCGATGCCGAGCGCTTTGCGATGACACAGGCCTTCAACTCCGATGCGGCCACCACGCTCACGGTGGCGGACATCATCGATCCGTCCTACCTGCCGGTCACGGCACCCGGCACGGGTTACAACGCGCGCATGAAGCTTTTGGGCAGCGTGTTCATCGAGCCGAGCCGCGACAACCTGCTCAACACGCTGCGCACGCAGCAGTCCAATGTCTGGAGCTACCAGTTCAACTGGGCCCAGCAGCCCGCGCCCTGGAACGACGTGTACGGCGCCGCCCATGGCTTCGACCTGCCCTTCGTGTTCGGCAACTTCGGCCCCTCGCTGCTGGCCAAGGCGGCCAACAGCACGGCCAACCAGCCGGGGCGCCTGGCACTCTCGACCGTGATGATGGACAGCGTGCGCGCCTTCGTGCACACCGGCAACCCCAACCACGCGGGCCTGGGCCAGGAATGGCAACCCTGGCCGCGCAAGTTCATCTTCGATGCCGACCAGAAGGCCACGCGCCTGGGTGTTCAGTGAGGATCCGGGGCCTGATGTCGCTTCTTCTGTCCGCTCATGCCACTGCGGTGGCGGTCAAGTATGCGCCGAGCGCATCGTCGTCCACGATGGCCACCTTGCCGAAATCCAGCGACACGATGCCCATGCCTTCGAGGGTGCGCAGCACGCGGTTCACCGTCTGGCGCGACAGGCCCACGAGCTGGCCCAGCTCGTCCTGCGTGAGGTTGAGCCGGCGCGTGCTGCGCCAGAACAGCCGGCTCAGGTACAGCGCCACGCGGTGCTCGGTGGACTGCGTGCGCCCGGCCTCGATGATGGTCATGGCCTGGCCGAGCCGCATGTTCAGGTGCAGCACCAGGAACTGGTTGAAGGCCAGGCTGGTCTCGCGCAGTTCCTCGAACACCGGCAGCGGCAGGCACAGCAGCCGGGTTGGGCGCAGCGCGACCACGTGGTACCTGCGCGGCTCGGGCTTCATGGCCGAGCCTTCACCGAACCATTCGCCATCGGGCACGCCGATGAAGGCCGAGGAGCGGCCGCGGCTGGCCGGGCTCTGCAACATCACCAGGCCCGAGAGCACGGCATGCCAGCCCTGCACGGCGCTGCCCGCGGGCTTCATGACCTCGCCCTTGTCGCCGCTTTCCTCGAACACTGCGGCGCGCACGCGCTCCTGCATGGCCGCCGGCAACCCGGCGAACCAGGGCTGGGCGGTGATGAAGCGCTGGGCATGCGGGGCGGTGCAGAGCATGCCGCGGATTGTCGCTGCAGCCCGCGCCGTTCAGGGTAATCCCTTGGCCTTTGTCGGGTGGGCGACAGGTGTTGGCGCGGCAGGCCCGGCGCTGCACACTGCGCAGCGCAAGCAGCCACGCCAGATGCCCCATTGCGGTGCCTTCGACCCCATCCGCAATGGACATTTCGAAGGCCCCGAGACAGCCTGGTGCGCGTTACGATGATTGCCCAATTCACCACAATATCCAAGGAGCACACATGCTGGGCCTGATGCAGAGCCAACCCCTGTTGATCTCGTCGCTGATCGAGTTCGCCGACCGCCACCATGGCGACGCCGAGATCGTGTCGCGGCGCGTCGAGGGCGACATCCACCGCTATACCTACAAGGACCTGGCCGCGCGAGCGCGCCGCCTGGCCAACGCACTCGACGGGATGGGCCTGCAGTTCAGCGACCGCGTGGCCACGCTGGCCTGGAACGGCTACCGCCACATGGAGATGTATTTCGGCGTCTCGGGCTCGGGCCGCGTGCTGCACACCATCAACCCGCGCCTGCACCCCGACCAGATCGCCTGGATCGCCAACCATGCCGAAGACCAGGTGCTGTGCTTTGACCTGACCTTCCTGCCCCTGGTGCAGGCCGTGCACGCCAAGTGCCCCACGGTGAAGAAATGGGTGGCCCTGTGCGACGCGGATCGGTTGCCTGCAGATTCCGGCATCCCCGGCCTCACGAGCTACGAGGACTGGATCGGCGCGCACTCGCCCGACTACGCCTGGCCCGAGTTCGACGAGAACTCGGCGTCGAGCATGTGCTACACCAGCGGCACCACGGGCAATCCCAAGGCCGCGCTGTACAGCCACCGCTCGACCACGCTGCACGCCTATGCCGCGGCGCTGCCCGACGTGATGTGCCTGTCGGCGCGTGACTCCGTGCTGCCCGTGGTGCCCATGTTCCACGTCAACGCCTGGGGCATCCCGTACTCGGCCGCGCTCACGGGCTGCAAGCTGGTCTTCCCGGGCCCGGCCATGGACGGCAAGTCGATCTACGAACTGATCGAGGCCGAGAAGGTCAGCTACGCCGCCGGCGTGCCCACCGTGTGGCAGATGATGCTGGGCCACATGAAGCCTGCGGGCCTGAAGTTCTCGACGCTCAAGCGCACCGTGATCGGTGGCTCGGCCTGCCCGCCCGCCATGATCCATGCCTTCAAGGAAGACTATGGCGTGGAAGTGCTGCACGCCTGGGGCATGACCGAGATGAGCCCGCTGGGCACGCTGTGCACCCTGAAGAACAAGCACCTCGCGCTGCCCAAGGAAGAGCAGATGAAGGTGCTGCTCAAGCAGGGCCGCGCGATCTACGGCGTGGACATGAAGATCGTCGGCGCCGATGGCGAGGAGCTGCCCTGGGATGGCAAGACCTACGGCGATCTGCTGGTCAAGGGCCCGTGGATCGTGGACAGCTACTTCAAGGGTGAGGGCGGCCACCCGCTGGTCAAGGACGCGCAGGGCCGCGGCTGGTTCCCCACGGGCGATGTGGCGACCATCGATGCCGATGGCTTCATGCAGATCACCGACCGCAGCAAGGACGTGATCAAGTCCGGCGGCGAGTGGATCAGCTCCATCGACATCGAGAACATCGCCATGGCCCACCCGGCCATCGCCATGGCGGCGTGCGTGGGCATGCCGCATCCCAAGTGGGACGAACGCCCCATCGTGGCCGTGGTCAGGCGCCCTGGCACCGAGGTCACGCGCGAGGAATTGCTGGCCTTCTTCGAAGGCAAGACCGCCAAGTGGCAGATCCCCGATGACGTGGTCTTCGTGGAGGCGATTCCGCTGGGTGCCACCGGCAAGATGCTCAAGACAAAGTTGCGTGAGCAGCTCAAGGATTACAAGCTCCCGGGCCTGTGATCCAGATTGGTGCGGCGCTCGGGGGGAGCGCTGCGCCAGTCACGTGTGCGACGCCGGTAGGGGCAATCCCTGAGGGGCGTCGTGTTGCAACGCGGTACGCTGCGTTTTACCGATTTACAAGGAGACAAAACCATGAAATTCGCTATGAAGGCTGTAGCAGCCACCGTCCTGTTGGCGAGCGCTGGCGCGGCGTTCGCTCAAAAAGGTGAGACCGTCAAGATCGCCTGGCTCGACCCGCTTTCGGGCCTGATGGCGGCGGTGGGAACCAACCAGCTCAAGAGTTTCCAGTTCATCTCCGAAGAGTTCAACAAGAAGAACGCCGCCGGTGTGAAATTCGAGATCATCGGTATCGACAACAAGCTCAGCCCGCAGGAAACCACCAGCGCCCTGCGCTCGGCCATGGACCAAGGCGCGCGCTACGTGGTGCAGGGCAACGGCTCAGGCCCTGCACTGGCCATCATGGATGCGCTGGAAAAGCACAACGCGCGCAACCCCGGCAAGGAAGTCGTTTTCCTGAACTACGCCGCCGTGGACCCCGACCTGACCAACAGCAAGTGCAGCTACTGGCACTTCCGCCTGGACGCCGACACCTCCATGAAGATGGAAGCGCTGACCACCTTCATGAAGGACCTGCCCGAGGTCAAGAAGGTCTACCTGATCAACCAGAACTACTCGCACGGCCACCAGGTCTCCAAGTTCGCCAAGGAAATCATGGCCCGCAAGCGCCCTGACGTGCAGTTCGTCGGCGATGACCTGCACCCCCTGGCCCAGGTGCGCGACTTCGCACCCTACATCGCCAAGATCAAGCAGTCGGGCGCCGACAGCGTGATCACCGGCAACTGGGGCTCCGACCTGGCGCTGCTCATCAAGGCCGCCAACGATGCCGGCCTGAACAACGTCAACTTCTACACCTACTACGGCTCGGTCACGGGCAGCCCCACGGCCATGGGCGCCGCCGCCGCAGGCCGCGTGTACATGGTGGCCTACGCGCACATCAACCTGCCGGGCGAGCTCAACAAGATCGTGGTGGACTACAAGAAGAAGTTCAACGACGACATGTACACCGGCTCGGTCTACCACGCCTTCTCGATGCTCACCGACGCCTTCGTGAAGACCAAGTCCACCGACCCCGTGAAGGTGGCTGCGGCCCTGGAAGGCATGAAGTTCAAGAGCTTCAATGGCGAGGTCGAGATGCGCAAGACCGACCACCAGCTGCAGCAGGGCCTGTTCATCTCCAAGTGGGAGAAGGCCGGCGGCAAGTACCCGCTCGATTCGGAAAGCACGGGCTACACCTTCGTGCCCGTGAAGTACTACGAGCCCTTCGTGGCCAGTACGCCCACCTCGTGCCAGATGAAGCGCCCTTAAGGGCCTTGGTCTCTCTTCTCTAGGCCCGACCTGGCTCGGGCCTTTTTTTTACCCTTGACCTGACAAATTGCGATGAATCTCGAGTTTTTCGTGATCTCCCTGCTCAACGGCGTGAGCTACGGGCTGCTGCTGTTCATGCTGAGCTCGGGACTCACGCTGATCTTCAGCATGATGGGTGTGCTCAATTTCGCGCACACCAGCTTCTACATGCTGGGGGCGTATTTCGCCTACAGCATCTCCGGCGTCATCGGCTTCTGGCCGGCGCTGGTGATCGCGCCGCTCATCGTGTTCGCGCTGGGCGCCGCGTTCGAGCGCTACTGCCTGCGCCGCGTGCACAAGTTCGGCCACGTGCCCGAGCTGCTCGTGACCTTCGGCCTGTCCTACCTGATCCTCGAAGTCGTGCAGCTGGTCTGGGGCCGCGCCACCGTGCCCTATGGCCTGCCCGAGCAGCTGCAAGGCCCCCTGTTCAGCCTGTACGGCACGCAGTTCCCCAAGTCGCGTTCCTTCGTGATGCTGATCGCCCTGTTGATGCTGCTGTCGGTGTGGCTGCTGCTCACGCGCACCCGCATCGGCCTGGTGATCCAGGCGGCGCTCAAGTACCCCGAGATGGTCGAGGCCCTGGGCCACAACGTGCCACGCGTGTTCATGCTGGTGTTTGGCGGCGGTGCTGCGCTCGCCGGTCTGGCCGGCGTGATCGGCGGCAACACCTACGTGACCGAACCGGCCATGGCGGCCTCGGTCGGCTCCATCATCTTCGTGGTGGTGGTGGTCGGCGGCATGGGCTCGCTGGCGGGTGCCTTCCTGGCCTCGCTGCTCATCGGCATCGTGCAGACCTTCGCGGTGGCGCTCGACTACTCGATGATCCATGTGCTGCGCCCCTTCGGCGTGGCCGTGACCGACCAGACCTTCGGCTACCCCCTGCTCAAGCTCACCATCTCGCAGGTGGCGCCCATCCTCCCGTACCTGTTCCTGGTGCTCATCCTGATCTTCCGTCCCAAGGGCCTGCTGGGCACGCGGGAGGACTGATGCCATGACCTCATCCACCACCACCGTCTCCGGCGCCGCCATGCACGCCAACCCGCACGCCGCCCCGCAGGGCACTGCGCACTACCGCTTCAAGCCCTGGAACGTGGGCCGCTTCGTCGTCTGGGCGCTGTTCGCCGCGCTGCTGATCGTGGCGCCGCACGTGTTCCGCAGCAGCCTGGCGCTGACCATGCTCTCGCAGATCGGCTACCTGATCATCATCTGCCTGTCCTACAACATCCTCTTGGGGCAGGGCGGCATGCTCAGCTTCGGGCATGCGGTGTACACGGGCCTGGGCTCGTTCATCGCCATCCATGCCATGAACCTGGCGGGCAAGGGCAGCCTGCCCATCCCGCTGGTGCTCATTCCCCTGGTGGGTGGGCTGGCCGGCATGTTCTTCGCGATCCTGCTCGGCTTCGTGACGACCAAGAAGTCGGGCACCACCTTCGCCATGATCACGCTCGGTATCGGCGAGCTCGTGGCATCGATGGCGCTGATGTTCCCCGAGTTCTTCGGCGGCGAGGGCGGCATCACCACCGACCGCGTCTACGGCAAGCCCTTCTTCGGGCTGAACTTCGGTTCGGGCATGCAGGTGTACTACCTGATCGCGGTGTACTGCTTCGTCTGCACGGCGGCCATGTTCGCCTTCACCGGCACGCCGCTCGGGCGCATCCTGAATGCCGTGCGCGACAACCCCGAGCGCGTGGAGTTCATCGGCTACAACACGCAGCGCGTGCGCTACTTCGCCTTCATCATCGCGGGCTTCTTTGCCGGTATCGGCGGCGGCCTGGCCACCATCAACTTCGAGATCGTGACCGGCGCCGACAGCGTGAACGTGCTGCGCTCGGGCAGCTACCTGCTGTTCACCTTCCTGGGCGGTGCCACCTTCTTCTTCGGGCCCATCATCGGCGCCGTGCTGCTGGTGCTGGCCTCGGTGCTGCTGTCCGAGATCTCCAAGGCCTGGCTTTTGTACCTGGGCCTGGTGTTCCTGTTCATGGTGATGTATGCGCCCGGCGGCATCGCCAGCCTGATCATGATGAACCTGCGCGTGGCCAAGTACGGCAAGCTGCGCCAGCTCTGGGTGTCCTACCTGGGCCTGGCGGGCACGGGCCTGGTGGCAGTGCTGGGTGCGGCCTGCATGGTCGAGATGACCTACCACCTGCAACTCAATGCGGCCCTGGGGTCGGAGCTCAAGTTCATGGGGGCCATGATCAATGCCAAGGGCCTGTCGGCCTGGTTCGGGGCGGGCTTCGTGTTCGCCACCGGGCTGGCACTGTTCGAGCTGTGCCGCCGCCAGTTCCTGCGCCAATGGGGGCGCATCCAGGAAGAGATCGAACATGAAATCAAGCGGGGAGAGGCGCTGTGAGCGGCAATACCATGGCAGCTAATCCATCTTCCTTCGCGCTCGAACTGCGCGACCTGCGCAAGAGCTTCGGCAAGACCGAGATCATCCGCGGGGCCAATCTCGCAGTGGCGCCCGGCGAGCGCGTGGCCATCATCGGCCCCAACGGCGCCGGCAAGTCCACGCTCTTCAACCTCATCAGCGGGCGCTTTGCGCCCACCAGCGGCGATGTGATTCTCAACGGCCAGCGCATCAATGGCCTGGCCCCCTTCGAGATCAACCGCATGGGGCTGTCGCGCAGCTTCCAGATCACGAACATCTTCCCCAAGCTGAGCGTGTTCGAGAACCTGCGCTGCGGTGTGCTCTGGAGCATGGGCTACAAGTACACCTTCCTGCGCTTCCTGTCGAACCTGCACGATGCCAACCAGCGTGCCAAGGAACTCATGGAGATGATCAAGCTCGACAAGAAGCGCGACACGCTGGCCATGAACCTGACCTATGCCGAGCAGCGCGCGCTGGAGATCGGCATCACCATTGCCGGCGGTGCCAACGTGATCCTGCTCGACGAGCCCACGGCCGGCATGAGCAAGAGCGAGACCACGCGCTTCATCCACCTCATCAAGGAGGTGACCGAAGGCCGCACGCTGCTGACCGTGGAGCACGACATGGGCGTGGTGTTCGGCCTGGCCGACAAGATCGCCGTGGTGGTCTATGGCGAGGTGATCGCCTTCGACACGCCCGACAAGGTGCGCGCCAATGCGCGCGTGCAGGAGGCCTACCTGGGCTCCGTGGTGGCCGAAGAGCAGGGCGCGGGACACTGATTTATGCTGAAAATTGACAACCTCCACGCCTACTACGGCAAGAGCCATGTGCTGCATGGCGTGAGCTTTGATGTGCAGCCCGGCGAGATCGTGGCGCTGCTGGGGCGCAACGGCTCGGGCCGGTCCACCACCGCCAAGGCCATCATGGGCCTGGTGGACTGGGAAGGCACGGTGAACTTCAAGGGCCAGGACCTCAGCGGCAAGAAGGCCTACGAGATCGCCCACCTGGGCCTGGGCTATGTGCCCGAGAGCCGCGACGTGTTCCCCAACCTCACCGTGCACCAGAACCTGATGCTGGGCCAGAAGGGCAGCGGCAAGGGCAGCCGCTGGTCGTTTGACGACATGTACGAGATGTTCCCGCGCCTCAAGGAACGCCAGCACACCGAGGCGGGCGTGATGTCGGGCGGCGAGCAGCAGATGCTCACGCTGTGCCGCACGCTCATGGGCGACCCGGACCTGATCATCATCGACGAGCCCACCGAGGGCCTGGCGCCCAAGATCGTCGAGCTGGTGGGTCAGTACCTGCAGACCATCAAGGCGCGCGGCATCTCGGTGCTGCTGATCGAGCAGAAGCTGACCATCGCCATGAAGATCTCGGACCGGGCGCTGGTGATGGGCCATGGTTCCATCGTCTTCCAGGGCACGCCCGACAGCCTGCGCGCCGACAACTACATCCGCAAGGAGTGGCTGGAGGTCTGACGACTCCGGCCAACGCATGACAGAGAGGCGCCTGATAGCTCATGGCGCCTCTTTTTTTGCCCGAAGAGGCGGTTTGGCGGCCGAGGGCCATGTCCCCACCGGGACAAATTGACACGCCAACGCCGCGCGAAGTCTCTACAATAAAAACGCACGATCGTTCTTTTTCACTCTCCAAGGAACAACAGCATGACCGCTGAATACAAAGTCCACGGCTCGGTTGCCGTGATCACCCTGGCCAATCCTCCCGTCAACGGACTGGGCCTGGCCACCCGCCAGGGCATCGTGGACGGCCTTGGCCGTGCCAATGCCGATGCAGCGGTCAGCTCCATCGTCATCACCGGCGCCGGTGGCGCCTTCTCCGGCGGTGCCGACATCAAGGAATTCGGCACCGACAAATCGCTGCAGGAACCCAATCTGCTGTCGGTGATCGCCGCCATCGAAAATTCGGCCAAGCCCGTCGTGGCCGCCATGCACACCGTCGCCATGGGCGGTGGGCTGGAACTGGCGCTGGGCTGCCACTACCGCATCGCAGCGCCTGGCTGCGCCATCGCGCTGCCCGAAGTCAAGCTGGGCCTGATCCCTGGCGCCGGTGGCACGCAGCGCCTGCCGCGCGTGATCGGTGTGGAAGCCGCCTTGAACCTCATCGTGAGCGGCGAGCCCGTCAAGAGCGAGATGATCGGCGCCGTGCCCGGCCAGAAGCTGTTCGACAAGATGGCCGCTTCGGCCGAAGCCCTGGCCGCCGACGCCCTGGCCTTTGCCCAGAGCGTGGCCGACGTGCGCCCCCTGCCGCTGGTGCGCAACCTGCCCTGCAAGCACCCCGAAGGCGACGCGTACTTCCAGTTCGCGCGCAACATGGTCAAGGGCATGGCCAAGAACTACCCCGCGCCTGCCAAGTGCGTGGACGCGGTCGAAGCCGCCACCAAGCGCAAGTTCGCCGACGGCATGCTGTTCGAGCGCGAGGTCTTCATCAACCTGATGTGGACGCCCGAGTCGCGCGCCCTGCGCCATCTGTTCATGGCCGAGCGCGCCGCCTCCAAGATCCCGGACGTGCCGTCCGACACGCCCAAGCGCGAGATCAAGTCGGTGGCCGTGATCGGCGCCGGCACCATGGGCGGCGGCATCTCCATGAACTTCCTGAACGCGGGCATCCCCGTGAAGATCCTGGAGACCAAGCAGGAAGCCCTGGACCGCGGCATCGCCACGATCAAGAAGAACTACGAAGCCCAGGTCAAGAAGGGCAAGCTCAAGGAAGACAAGTACGCGCAGCGCATGGCCCTGCTGACGACCACGCTCGACTACGCCGACCTCAAGGACGCCGACCTCGTGATCGAGGCCGTGTTCGAGGAACTGGGCGTCAAGGAGTCCGTGTTCAAGCAGCTCGACGCCGTGATGAAGCCCGGCGCCATCCTGGCCTCCAACACCTCCACGCTGGACGTGGACAAGATCGCCGCGTTCACCAAGCGCCCCGAAGACGTCGTGGGCATGCACTTCTTCAGCCCCGCCAACGTGATGAAGCTCTTGGAAGTGGTGCGCGGTGCCAAGACCAGCAAGGACGTGCTGGCCACCGTGATGGCCATCGGCAAGAAGATCAAGAAGACCTCCGTCGTGTCCGGCGTGTGCGATGGCTTCATCGGCAACCGCATGATCGAGCAGTACAGCCGCCAGGCCGGCTTCCTGCTCGACGAGGGCTGCACGCCGCAGCAGGTGG
>JAESFW010000344.1_pt1 | contig 31069 bp, 30 predicted proteins | sample 9269481 | NCBI WGS metagenome assembly JAESFW01 (sample SAMN14515350, study PRJNA621654) | algae metagenome | isolation source: Lyngbya sp. HA4199-MV5 and co-occurring heterotrophs from soil with... | place: USA: Ahupuaa O Kahana State Park, Hawaii | collected 2009-07-21
TCGTTCGCCGATCAATTGTTTTGTCAACATCCTGGGCGGTTTGATTGCTTACTGCCATCAACCGAAGAAGCCGTCGATTGCACTCAACCACAATCTGCTGCTGCCTGCTTAACCCGAACTCACGTTATATTAAGTCGTGATGAGGCTTTAGCCCTATTAGAGAAACTCCATTCGCAGTGTCAATAAAGAACGGTCAGCAACGTTTTGGTCATAACGTACCCAACAGAGGCAATGGCACTACGTAGCTACACGAGTTTGGGAAGTTGATAAGATTAAAGCCATCAGTTCAGGGTTAGAAGTTCTTTGCGCTACATCTTTGAGTGGAACCCTAACAAAGCCAAGGAAAATCTGAGGAAACATCGCGTTAGTTTCGATCGAGCGGCTACCGTGTTCCTCGACCCAAATATCCTTTCCATTTTCGACACAGACCACAGTGAGGAGGAAGACCGTTGGGATACTCTTGGCATAGACAGTAGCGGGATCGTGCTGATTGTGGTTCACACCTTTGAGCAAATTGACAACACACGGTGCAAAATCCGCATCATCTCTGCTCGTAGAGCGACCAATAAAGAGAATGAACAGTATCTGGAGGGATTGCTATGAAAGACGAATATGACTTTTCGGGCGGAGAACGCGGCAAGTTCTATCATCCTCAGGCAGCGTTAGAGTTGCCGATCTATCTCGATCCTGATAGCGCTAAATTTCTGCAGAAACTAGCAGCAGAAAAGGGGGTTGATGTAGAAACGATTGTCAATGACTGGATCAGGAAAAATATTGCTCTGGTTGAGACAGTGATCCAACCATAATCGCTGTTAAAGCGATCGAATTTGTCTGTAGGGACGTTACGTGTAACGTCCCTACAGGCGGTTTTTAGGGCAGCAGTCGTTGATCGCATGTTGCCTGGTGCTTCAACTGGGGAATTCTACGGAAGAACAAATTCCGTCAGGAGATTCTACTGTGCCCTATCAAGACATCAACACTACCTTTCCGATGCCGATCTTCAGGACATTCAGCAGGCGATCGACACCATTCAGCAAAAGCTACCCTTCCTTATTTCCCTCACCCTTGATGAGCGCAAACGGCTTTACAAGATGGGCGATAAGCGCCTCGCTTTTGTGCAAAACAGCCTCAACGCTGCCCAGAGCAATCGCAACATTTTGCCCGCCAGCTTTGACCTGGAAGGTTTCGCCAACGACTACCGCCTTGCTACCAGTCTTGCTGACCTGCTGATGCGCCTCAATCAGCTTACCGAACAGGTGGACGATACCCTGCTGGCAGTGGGCAGCGAAGCCATGAGCAGCAGCCTCACGGTGTATGACTATGTGAAGACAGCCGCGAAGAAAACACCAGGACTGAAAGCGATCGCCGGGCAATTGGGCAACTTGTTCAAAGCGATTAAAAACAAATCTGCCAAAGCCGCCGCTGAGCAGCCTGTGATTTCGGGCTAGGACGATCGCCGTGGCAGGGTTCAGCCGCAGGGTCAAGCGATTGGTGTCAAACCTCAAACATTCGTCGTTGAATGATCAAACATCGCGCATGAACAATCACCATACTCCTACGGAAAAGCAAACTACAGCGTCGAATGATCAAGATTCGCCGCTGAACCTCAGAGCATCGTCGTTGAATGATCACAATTCGTCGCTGAACCTCGAAGTATTGTGCGTGTCTGATCATCATTCATTGCTGAACGATCGACCTTCATCGTCGAACCTCAAGGCATCGTCGTTGAACGATCACAATTCGTCGTTGAATGATCAAGATTCGTCGTTGAACCTTAAAGCATCGTCGTTGAATGATCAAGATTCGTCGTTGAATGATCAAGCATCACTGTTGAATGATCACAATACTTCTACAGAGGCGCAGGCAACATCCTTGACCCTCAAAGCATCGGGCGTGACTGATTACGATACTTTGATAAAATAGCAAGCTACAGCATTGCACCTTGGGGCGCGTCATCCCTTAACGAGCAAGTGCTTACCGTATCAGCACGATCGCGCCTACCCCAACAGATGGCTAGGAACTAGAACGCTTGCTGTCAGTGATATGTAGTTGTCATTGATGACAGCCCCTAGCGCTTCGTCTCTCTAGAGTTAGACGAGAACACTGAGCGGAATCGCCCTTCTAACAGAGATAACGGGTAGCTTGATTCTCTACCGTTATAGGAGCCTTTAGCGCTGGTTGTTGGGGCGATCGCACGCGATGATCGTCCAGCACATCGGCACTGCTGGCACGGCGAGCATTCAAAGGAGCGTTATCGTGACTCAATCACTCAACCAAAAGAAGATCGCCATCCTCGTCGCTGATGGTTTCGAGCAAGTAGAAATGACTGAACCCAGACAGGCACTGGATCATGCAGGCGCACAGACCTTTATCATTTCACCGAACGGCGATACGGTTCAGGGATGGAACCATTTTGACAAAGGTGATACCTTTCCGGTCGATGTGCCCCTTAGCAGTGCCAATCCGGCTGAATACGATGCCCTGCTCTTACCGGGCGGTGTTGCCAATCCTGACCAGTTGCGCGTGAACGAGAAAGCCGTCCAGTTCGTCCAGTCCTTCTTTGCGGCTGGTAAACCCGTAGCAGCCATCTGTCATGCCCCCTGGACACTCATTGAAGCGGATGTCGTGAACGAGCGTCAACTCACATCCTGGTCGTCGTTGCGAAAAGATTTGCAGAACGCAGGGGCGCGTTGGGTCGATCGAGAAGTGGTCGTCGATGACGGGCTAGTAACTAGCCGGAAGCCACAGGATATTCCAGCGTTTAACCGGGCGATCGTAGAAGCGTTTGCAGCAGGGCACCCACAAGAAAAACCGCTTTCGGGCGTTCGTTAGGTTGCGGGCAAGGGAGAACAGCCGTTCGTCACTACTTCATCTCGCCAAAGCGTTTGAAGGGTGGTCTAGGAAACGGGTCTAGTCTCTACACCCCACATCCTACACTCTACACCCCTTACTCCTCACCGCTACGACGACACCGCATAATGCACCAACTGAGCCAGTTTGCGACGCAGCGTTTCCAACCCTAGTCGCTCACTCGCTGAGATAAAGATTGCCTGAGGGTTCTCTTCTCGCGCTAACTCCAGGCGATCGCCATCCACCTGATCAATTTTGTTAAACGCCACTAGCGCGGGACCGGGCGAAATTGGCATCTCTGACAGAATTTTCATGACCGATCGAATCTGGCTCTGCCATGCGGGATGGGAGAGATCCACCACATGCAAGAGCGCTTCGGCTTCCGTGACTTCCTCCAGCGTGGCGCGAAAGGCATCCAGCAGCGACGGTGGCAGGTCGTGGATGAAGCCGACTGTATCGGTGAGGAGCAGGGCGATCGGTTCTTCGGTCACAGCATCGGGCACTACTAGGCGGCGCGTTGTCGGGTCTAGCGTGGCGAATAGCTGATCTGCCGCATACACCTCGGCATTGGTCAGCACGTTTAGCAGCGTCGATTTTCCAGCATTGGTGTACCCCACAACGGCTACTGAGGGCACTTCCTCATGCTGTCGTCGTTGGCGCATCCGTGCCCGGTGTGCCTGGAGTTGATTTACTTCTTGCTGCAACCGCGTAATGCGTCGTTGAATTGATCGTCGCTCGGTTTCCAGCTTCGTTTCCCCCGGTCCTCGCGTGCCAATGCCGCCGCCTAACCGGGACATTGCCTGCCCGCGTCCCGCCAGTCGTGGCAGCATATATTCCAACTGTGCGAGTTCCACCTGAAGCTTCCCGGCTCCCGATTGGGCGCGTTGGGCAAAGATATCGAGGATCACTTCGGTACGATCGACCACTCGAATGCCAATCAGGGTCTCCAGATTTCGCACCTGGGCTGGCGACAGATCGCGATCGAACACGACCAGGTTCGCGCCTACAGACTGGGCTGCCAGCGCAATTTCCTGCACCTTTCCTTCGCCGACTACCGTTTGATGGTGAGGATGGGGGCGCTTTTGCTGAAGCGTTTGCAGCACGGTGCCACCCGCCGCTTCGACCAATCGCTCTAATTCCGTCAGACCATCCTTAAAGTGTTGAGAAGCCCGGTTGTCGGTCATCAAGCCAACTAAGAGTACCTGATCGTGATCGCGATCGACCTGCCGCGCCGTATAGTCTCGCCGAAACTCTTCTTCCAGCCCTTCGACTAGATTGAGAAAGTCCTGATTGGTCAGCACATCCAGGCTCAGCGGTGGTGATACCGTCCAGGCAGTTTCAGGATGCGGCACCAGATGCGCCAGGTAGGTTTCTTTTACGTACCCGGTTGCGCCCCCTCCTCGGCGTTCAAACCCGCCACCCGTTAGAGTTAGGGTAACTAAGGCATCCAACCGTTGCATTGCCATTGCCGTCAACGCTGAATCACTGGGCGGCTCAAATTTTAACTGGGTCGAAAGGCAGCGGATGCCGCAAAGCCGCTCGGCACCGTAACGGGGCAGTTCCAGTGGCGGAATCTGGGTTTGACGAGGCGTACCCACCCCCACGCGCATCACCTGACCGCGCCGATTGACATACGCACACACGGGTTGGTTCAGCTCTGTGCTGACCGCTGCTAACCGTTGGGCAAATTCGGGCGTGGTGATGCGATCGCCCGGTAGCCGCTGGTGATACAACCGCTGCAACTGCTTGACCTGGCTGGTCTTTAAGCCCTGAAGATTTCCATAAACCGTTTCGATAAACGCAACTCGCCAAATGCAACTATGTTCATTTTAGTCAATTGCGGGACAGAGTTTTGCTTTTTGGAGGAGAGGAGTGAGGAGTGAAGAGCAAGAAGGAAGCTTTAATTTTGAGTTTTGAGTCGATTGAGCAATTAGCTTCTTAGCCTTTAGCCTTCATCCCTCATCCCTCATCCTTCTACCCTACTCCCTACTCCCGACTCCCCACTCCCTCTCAAACAGCGACGGCATTCTCGGCATTAGCGCGATCGTCGTCTGCCTGATCCTCCTCATCTTCAACACTTTTAACGTTGTCGAGATCAATATCAAGCACGGTCATCGTCAGTCCGGCTCTGGGGGTGTTGCCATTGCTAGACATGTAGGGGTTCGGTTCAACTTTGCCAGTGCAGATGATGAGTGACCCTTTTTTGAGAAAGGGAAGTGTTCTCCAGGCAGACGATTTCTCCCAAATGCTCAGCGAGATGGTGAACGATTCGTCGCGATTCCGTACTCCACGCACGTACAACGTGGCTTTGGCGACTTTTGCCTTTTCGCCACTGCGGAGATCGACCGTTTTGATTTCTGCGTCTGCTGCCAGATTGCCGCTCACAATCCATTTATTTAAGCCTACACTTGACATGATTATTTCCCAGTAAATGACCTTTAAAGAGAATTCCCTAGCCAATAAAGATAGAACGAACAGCTTAACGGTTTGCAATATTAGCGATTGCCTCCCTGCCGATCGCCTCGAAGCGCATAATCGGCAATTAGATTGATGGCTGATTTTGCAGCATCATTTACCGTAGGCTTGATAGAGGTAGAACCACCGGAGCCACTGGGATGCAGGAATACGATGTCATTGTTATTGGTGCGGGGCATAACGGGCTGGTGTGTGCAGCTTATTTGCTGAAAGCCGGGTATCGGGTGCTGCTGCTGGAGAAGCGATCGGTGCCGGGTGGAGCTGCCACGACTGAGGCGGTCATTCCAGAGTTGCCTGATTTTAAGTTCAACCTGTGCGCGATCGACCACGAGTTTATTCATCTGGGTCCTGTGGTCGAAGAACTGGAACTCACGAAATATGGCTTAGAGTACTTGTTTTGTGATCCAGTCGTCTTTTGTCCTCATCCCGACGGTAAGTACTTTTTGGGGCATCGATCGGTCGAGAAAACCTGTGCTGAAATTGAGCAGTTCAGTCCACGCGATGCGAAGAAATACGCGGAGTTTACAAACTACTGGCAGCGGGCGATCGGGGCAATGATTCCCATGTTCAACGCGCCGCCCAAGTCCTTGATTGATATTGCAGGCAATTACGATATTGCCAAGATTAAGGATTTGTTTTCGGTCATCGGTTCGACCGATAAAACGCTGGACTTCGTTCGCACCATGTTGACAAGTGCCGAAGATATTCTCAACGAATGGTTTGATTCTGAATTTCTCAAAGCGCCTCTCGCCCGCCTGTCGTCGGAACTGGGTGCGCCCCCATCCCAAAAAATGCTGGGTATTGGAGCCATTATGATGGCAATGCGGCATAACCCAGGCATGGCAAGACCCAAGGGCGGTACGGGTGCTCTGGTAAATGCTTTACTCCGCTTGGTGAAAGCGTTGGGAGGCGATATCTTGACAGAGCAGCACGTCTCGAAAATTTTGGTCGATGATGGTCGAGCCGTCGGTGTTCGAGTAGCCAATGGGACGGAGTATCGCGCAACGAAAGGCGTGATTTCTAACATCGACGCGCAACGCCTGATAGTACACATGATCGATCCTGCCGATTTATATGCGGCTGATCCTGACTTGCGAGAACGGTTACAGCGGCGCATTGTCAATAACAACGAAACCATTCTCAAAATTGACCTGGCAATGGACGAGCCGCTGCGGTTTGAGCATCATCACCATCGGGATGAATACCTCATTGGCTCGGTGCTGATTGCCGATTCGGTACGACAGGTGGAAATTGCCCACAGTGAGCCGTCGATCGGCAAGATTCCTGATGCAGATCCATCGTTCTATCTGGTGCAGCCGACGATGCTTGACCCGACGATGGCTCCTGATGGCAAACACACCGTCTGGATTGAGTTCTTCGCGCCATACAAAATTGCCGGATTGGAAGGCACCGGGCAACATGGGACGGGCTGGACGGATGAACTCAAAAACAAAGTCGCCGATCGCGTCATCGACAAACTGGCAGACTATGCGCCGAATGTGAAAACAGCCACGATCGGGCGACGAGTGGAAAGTCCCGCTGAGTTGGGCGAACGGTTGGGTGCGGTCAATGGCAACTACTACCACATTGACATGACCCTCGACCAGATGGTCTTTTTCCGTCCCCTGCCTGAAATTGCGAACTACAAAACGCCGATCGACGGACTCTTTCTCACCGGAGCTGGAACCCATCCTGGTGGCTCGATTTCAGGGATGCCGGGACGCAACTGTGCCCGTGTGTTTCTGCAAACGCAGCAGCCCTTTGCCCAAACGCTGCGTGATGCAAAAGAGTCGATTAAATCAACGGTACAGTCCGTGTTTCGCCTTTCTTAAGCTGACGGGACGGGTTAGAGGCAGTCTTCTATCTCAACGATCGGCGTGCCGCTACTCATTGCTCCCATCATTGTCTGGAGCCAGAGCCAGCGACCGCGACTATCCTTTTCCAGTAAGGGATCGGGCACGGGGAACGATCGTTCTTCTAGGGGAATAAATAAGCCTGCCCCAGAATGATACGCAAAGATGGCACCCAACTCAATCGAGTAAATCCAGGCGTGAAGGTTAAGCGTTCCACCATACGTCTTCGAGCGGATGATGGGATAGGTCTTTAAGTTTTCAATTTGGGTGAGGACGTTTTGTTTAATAGCAATTTTCAAGAGGTCTTCTGCGGTGTACCCCTTGTCTTGGCAGTTATCAACAATAATGCGGCGAGTCGCTTCAGCATGATGTTTGAGCCAACCATAAACCAGAGGCATTTCTTCGGCGAGGCTACCCAGTTGCAGCAATCCTTTCATTGCGCCGCAGTGGGAATGACCGCACACAATGATGTCTTTAATCCCAAGAGCATGCACTGCATATTCGATCGCGGCACCCTCCGCATGATTCGTCGCCCCGTAGGTTGGAATAATATTGCCCACGTTACGGACGATAAACAAATCTCCAGGCTGAGCCTGCGTGATCAAAAACGGATCAATCCGCGAATCAGAACAGGTGATGAACAACACTTCTGGCGTTTGACCATGAGACAGTTGCTGAAAGAGATCCTGATGGGTGCTGAAATAGGTATTCTGGAACTCATTGAGTCCATTGATAATGCCTGCCATCGACATGACTGTAATCCTTTTTTGCTGGGTTTCACTCTAGGCACAAGCCACCCCACTAAACTGCTCACAGGCTAAAGCATGCATGTGGTGTTCACCTCTTTTTGCAGCCACTTTACAGATCTCCACAATCAAAATACAGGTTCGATCAATGGCGAAATAGCAGTCGTCGTTTAACCCAGAAAATTATCTATTCAAGGCAATTGCCACGCCACTCTTTTATAACGGATGAAGAATTTTGTGAGACCGTAAATACCTTTATTAAACGATCAATGACAAAGCGAGTATTAATTTTAGGCGGACAGGGGCGCATTGGTAGTCAGGTAGCTGCCGATCTTGCTGCCCATACAGATGCTGAAATCACCATCACAGGACGTAGCGAACATGCCAAACAGAATCCTGTTCTGGGCACACAGATGCAATTTCTAGAGCTGGATTTGGACGATCGCGCCACGCTCACGACTGCCATTCATGCGCTGCAAACAGACGATCGCCAACCGCGCAATGTCGTCGTCCACTGTGCAGGTCCCTTTCACCACCGGGACGGCAGAGTGTTGGAAGCCTGCATCGCGGCGGGTGTGAACTACGTGGATGTGAGCGATCATCCCTCCTACACGCGTACCGCGATCGCTTATCGGGACGCAGCAGCAGCGGCAGGGGTAACGGCGATCGTCAACACAGGCATTTTTCCCGGCATCTCCAACAGCATGGTGCGGCAAAGCATCGAGCAACTGGATACGGCTGATACGGTGCATCTCAGCTATGTGGTGGCTGGCTCTGGTGGTGCAGGCGTGACGGTGATGCGAACGACCTTTCTGGGCTTACAGCGTCCGTTTCAGGCATGGCTTAAGGGGCAATGGCAACAGGTGAAGCCCTATAGCGATCGTGAAGTCGTCGATTTTCCCCCGCCCTATGGTCGTGTAGGCGTGTACTGGTTCGACGTACCAGAGGCATTCACCATTCCCAGCACGTTTCCCGTCAAAACGGTGATCACCAAGTTTGGCACCGTACCGGACTTCTACAACTTTCTCACTTGGAGCGTGGCGCGTTGGTGGCACCCTCACCTGCTGCAAACCCGCGCCGTGATCGAGTTTCTATCTTACGTCAGCCACTTTATGACCGATGTGACCGATCGCTTTAGCGGCATTGGGGTTGCCATTCGGGTCGAGGTGACAGGTCAGAAAGATCAGAAGCCAGCTAAAAGCTATGCCACGCTGGTACACGACAATACGGCGATCGCCGCTGGCTATGGCACAGGTAGCGTCACCGAGTTGCTGTTATCAGGAGCGTTAAAGAAGCCAGGTGTGTGGGCGATCGAACAGGCACTCCCCACTGATTTGTTTGAGCAAACCATGCAAAGTCGTGGCGTGAACATTGAGCGGGCTTTACGCTGATACCGTTAAGGCAGAAGGCTAGAGAGTTTTTGGTTTTTAGTTTTTAGTTTTTAGAAGAAGTCGGAAAGTTCTCCTGCGCTAACAACCAGCAACTAACAACTAACAACTTCTTTAAACTCTTCACTCAAAACTCTCTCCCCATTCCCCACACCCCACACCCTCCCAAACAAAACGCTGGAATCTCCCGGCATTGGGTGTCAAAATGGACGGTACGAATTTAACTTGAAAAAAGCACCATGACGATTCATCCCTCACTACAGAATGCTCTGGACAACGGACGTGCCCTCAAGATTATTAGCGGTCTGCATAATTTCGATGCCGATCGCGTGGCTGCAACGGTTAAGGCAGCCGATCGGGGTGGTGCTACTTTCGTAGACATCGCTGCCGATCCCAACCTGGTGCGATTGGCAAAACAACTGACCGCTCTACCCATTTGCGTCTCTGCGGTCGAACCAGAAAAATTTGTCATCGCCGTGGATGCCGGAGCCGACCTGATTGAAATCGGTAACTTCGACAGCTTCTACGCTCAAGGTCGTCGTTTTGAAGCGGATGAGGTCCTGGCGCTAACCCATGAAACGCGCTCACTGCTGCCCACCATCACGCTCTCCGTTACTGTGCCCCACATCCTGACTCTCGACCAACAGGTGCAACTGGCAGAAGCACTCGTTACCGCTGGGGCAGACATCATCCAGACCGAAGGCGGCACCAGTAGCCAACCCACTCACTCCGGCACACTGGGACTCATCGAAAAAGCCGCTCCCACCCTAGCCGCTGCCTACGAAATCTCCCGCGCAGTGAAGGTTCCAGTCCTCTGTGCGTCTGGTCTGTCGAATGTGACGGCTCCATTAGCGATCGCCGCTGGTGCATCCGGCATCGGTGTGGGTTCCGCCATCAACCAACTCAACAGCGAAATCGCCGCGATCGCCGCTGTACGTAGTCTGGTTGAAGCCCTGGCTACAGTAAGCCGTTTTAATGTTTACGCATAGCGCGATCGGGTTATAGGTATCGAACGTTTCTGTCTATCACTCCAAATTGGATACATGGACAGAAACGTTCAGCTTAGGGGGCGTGTCATCAATTAGCTCCGAACCCTTGCAGTATCAGCAGTGTCACGCCCGTTCCAACACATCAGGCTAGGGGTTGAAACCCTTGCTGCAACTTATGTGTAGTAGTAATTGATGACAGCCCCTAGTAATCGTTGAGTGTTTTCTATGACTGTGAAAAAGATTGAAAAGCTACTAAAGCAGGCTTTGCTCCAAGAAGGCAAAATGGAGTACGCGCTGTATGAGCATGAGCTTATAGAAGTCCTAAATGACTTAAAGCTGTCTATGAAAAGAGGTAAAGATGACTATATCTTCACTGTGACAGAAAATCGTGGACATGTAGCAATGCTGCTTGTTGAAAAGTCAGGAAGTGTCTATATCAATGAGCAAGCTAGAGAAAGACTGAAAGTTTTATGGTCCGTTGCTTACGAAAGTAACATGAAACTGTTCATTCCAGATTTTGCTCAACAGCTTCACGAAGGTGAGTTACCGATTAATGGTGTAAAAGTCGCTAGAATTTAGAACGTGCGATCACAGAACGATTTTCTCCAATAAAATATCAGATACTCCAATAAAATATCAGATAAACGTTGCAAGCATCCAGGCAGAGTAAGGGGTGGCAGCCAGATAAAGACCGCTAAACACTAAACGCCATCCCATAAAGTCTTTACCATTTTTGAGTGAGAAGAACAGGCTGAGTAAGATAGTACCGATGCCGCTTAGTGCCAGCGAATTAACCACCGCATAATTCAGGCTCCAACCCATGCTGACGAAAGCTCCTGCGATAATCGTTGCGTAGGCAAAAATCAAACCGCAGCAAAGGGTAAATGGTACGCCTTTCATCTGTAGCTCAGACGATTTGAGCGCGATAAATTCACTAATCGCCTGTAGTTTACTCATCTCTCCTGTCTCCAGAATCAGGGTATCCTCAAACGTTAATTGAACATAAATCTCAACGCCGTTGAAGGCTGGCTTAAGCATTACTTTGCCAGAAAAGGCATGGTTTAGAAAATGGTGAACTGGTTTCTTGACAGACTTTTGAAACTGAATCATCTGCTCCTCACCATCCGTGCTGGAGGCATTAGAAACGTCTGTCTGAAATCCTAAACAGTTCAATTTCTGCTCGATCGCGTGAGTGCATCCTTTAATCGAACCCTGAGCGCGATTTCTATATTCTACTGAAGGCTTGACAACCCAAAACTTAAAGCTGGTTTTACCCTTAATGATTCTGCTGTAGAGCATTTCTAGTAGAATCACGATCGCAATATTGGCAAACATCCCTATGATGATGACTTGCTTAAATATGATGGCTTGCTTGAATAGAAATAGCCCAACGAATGGGTTAAGCGCCATTTTGGCTAAAGAATAGAGAATCCAGGGCGATATGAACATCAAAAATAAGCTGATGCGCCAGTAAAACGCTTCTCGTTCCTGTTCAAGCATGGTCAGGTTCTCGCGGCTTTTGCGGAGTTGTCAGGGTTAGTGTTCCCCAGAACGATGACACGATCGCCGCTCTTGTAGAGTGCGTTGCTGCATAGCAAACGCACCACACAAAAACGTAGGGATGCAGGAACAAAATCAATCCAAGACCCCAAACTTCCGTTCTGGCTCCTGACTTCTAAACACAACGCTTTACCCGCTCTGCTCCGTCGAAGAGAACCGTTCTGCTACAAAGCTTTCTGCTTCAGAACGGGTCTGAATCACACCGTCCGCGATCGCAGCCAAGAGGGCATCCAGGATCGCTTTAAACTGTGGGCTGGGTTTGTAGCCCATTGCTTTAAGGTCGTTCCCGTCTAAAAGCGGCTTGAGTTTGCTCCAGTAAGTGAGGTATTGCCAAATTTTGCGATGAGGGGATGCATCCTTGACGGTGTTTGGAGCCGATCGCCCAAGACGCACCGCAATCAGCGCTAAGAGTAGCGGATCATAAGGCTTCAGCAATTGAATAACTTCGCTGGGACGCTGGCAGTCTGGCAGGGCATCCCGCAGTCTGGTTTGAGCGGTTTCTAGCTGCTGCAACCGATCGATACTCTCCAGCGGTAACTGAAGCCGTTCTGCCACAAGACCACGATACTCGTCTGCCAAGTGAGCAAGCAGCACTTCCAGCAGCACCAGCCACGAAGGAGGAAGGATAAAGGATAAAGGATAAAGGATAAAAGCTGCCCTCCGCCCTCCGCCCTCTGCCTTCTGCCTTCTGCCCTCTACCCCCTGCCTCCTGCCTTCTGCCTCCTCCGCTTCCCTTGCTTCCTCTGCTTCCCTTTCTCCCCCTGCTTCCCCACCTCCTACCTCCTGCCTTCTGCCTTCTGCCTTCTGCCCTCTGCCTTTTTCTGCCTCCTGCCTCCTCACCCCTCGATCGACCAACCGCAGTTGCCGCCATAAAGTCGCATCCATCGCCAGGGTTGGGTGAATGCATTGCAGTGCGCCCAGGTCAGACAGGCACTTTAGCGCGGGTTTCCAGTAGGGCGATTGCAGAATGTACTTGAGTTCTGCTTTAAGGCGAGTTTGCAAGGCAGGAGCCGTAAGAGGAGCTTTACCCGGTGTGCGATCGTGGCTTTGGTAGGCTTGCGCGTAAACCCCAGTGGCGATCGCATAGCGAATGTACCCTTCTGTTTGAGGATCTAACTGGAAGCCCAGACGCACGGCAAACCGCACGGCTCGGTAAATGCGCGTGGGATCTTCAATGAAACTGTTGGCATGAAGGACGCGCACCTGTTTGGCTTGCAGGTCGAGGGTGCCGCCAAAGAAATCGAGCAGGGTGCCTGCATGAGGAGTGGTCAGGCGGATTGCCATCGCATTAATCGTAAAATCGCGGCGATACAAATCCTGCTGGATCGAGCTGGCTTCCACCTCTGGATTGGCAGCGGGGTAGGGGTAGAACTCAGTGCGTGCCGTCGCAAAATCGACCCAAAGTGACTTGAGCGCTGGATCGTTATGCCATAGCAATGCCGCTGTTTGAAATTTACCGTGAATTTCTAGCCGCGCCTTGGGATAAAGGGTTTGGAGCGATCGCGCCATTTCAACGCCTGCACCAACCTCCGCTGCCCGATGAAACCCATCCACCACCAGATCGATATCTTCTAACAGGAGTGTACCTGTGGTAGCGGTGCCAGCCGCGATCGCCAGCAACAGATCTCGCACAGCCCCTCCCACCAGATACAGATGCCAGCCTCGCCGTTCCGCTTCTGCTGCCGCTGCGACCAGCACTTGCCACAGGTCAGGTGTAAGGCACTGCTGGAGGATTGTGAGGAGTGAGGAGTGAGGAGTGAGGAGCGTGGGGTGTGGAGTGTGGGGTGTGGAGTGTGGAGTGCTGCTGTTTTGCGGCAGGAAGGATTTTTGCGGCAGGAAGGATGAGCCAGAGTCTTTTATCCCCTCTCTCCTCACCTGCTCTCCCCTCACCTGCTCTCTCCTCACTTCCTGATGCAACTGACGCAATACATCCGTGCGGGTGACGATTCCCACAAGCTGATCTTGATCCAGCACAGGCAGGCGACCGATATCGTAGGTCACCATCAGCGCTTCGATGTCGGGCAGCGTGGTATCGGGCGTAATGGTTTTGAGATTGGTAGCCATATAGCCTTTAACGGGGGCATGGCTAAACCCATGATGGAGCGCAATATCCAGGTCGCGGCGAGAAATCATCCCCACAAGTTGACCATCCGCCTCCACGACCGATAAGCCAGAGTGCCCGTAGCGCAAAAGCAACCGTTGAGCTTCGTCGATCGTCGTTTCGGGACGAATGGTACGCACAGGCGATGACATTAAATCCCTTGCAGTGGGAGGTTTGGGAATTTGCGCTTTGAATTGAGCGATCAGTTGCGTGAGGGTTTCTTCTGGGTCAACGTCATGAAGATTGACAGAAGCCGCAAGGGGATGCCCACCGCCGCCAAGTTCGCTGAATAGGGCATTTAAATCCGTGCCGTCGATGCGCGATCGCCCAATTACAGTTAAGGCACGATCGTCGTGATCATCACCCTCTGCACAATGGGCTGACTTTTTGCAGTAATACGCCGCCAGCAGCAACGCATCACTATCCGTCAGGCTCATCAAGTGCGATGCGAGACTGGAGAGAGAGGGAACAAAGCTATCCAGCGTCAGCATGACCCAACTGATCGCCTTGCCATGCACCGTTTCAGTTTGTACCGTGTTGAGCGCTGTTGTCAGCAATGGCTGTAGCTCTGTGGGAAGCCCCGGATCGGCATAGTGGGCGATCGTTCTCAAGCTGGCTCCCTGCTCCATCAGCCATGCCAACGCTCTGGCATCCCGTGCGGTGGTCTGGTCAAAGGTGAGCGATCCCGTATCCACATGAATGCCCAACGCCATCACGGTTGCTTCCGCGATCGTGAGCGTAACCTGTTGTGCCTGAAGCTGCTCCACCATGAGCGTCGTCGTTGCCCCCACTGCTTCAATCTGGCGTTTGCTTGCCAGAATGTCAGACTCTACGTCCAGGTGATGGTCATAAACTGAAATTTCGACATTGGGTAGATCAAGCCATGCTGCCACCTTGCCCAATCGATCGCGAAACTGCGTATCTACCACCGCGATCGCCTGGATCTGGTCTACATTCACCGATCGACGCTCCACCAGTGCATATTCATCCCGATGCAGCGCCAAAAAATCCCCTACAGCCGCATGTGCCCCACCCGCCAAAACAATTCGCGCCCCAGGCAGTAGCCGCGATAACCCAACAGCAGCACCCAGAGTGTCGAAATCAGCAGTCGTGTGGCAGAGGATGAGATGCATGGGGAAGGGAAAGAGAGTTATGAGTTTTGAGTTTTGAGTTGAATAGATAGAGAGGAGTCAGCGGTCAGCTTTTTATCCTTTAGCCTTTAGCCTTCATCCTTCTGCCCCCTGCCCTCTGCCTTCTGCCTCCTGCCCTCTGCCTTCTTTCCAATTCCAATCCCTCATGAGATCGGTACAGTTTTCTGATAGCTTACTAATTGGGGCTGCGTGCGATCGTCTGCATTAACGTCCTTTGCCTAATCTATCGCTGTATTGGAGAAGCGGAAATTATGACCATCGTCTTCCAGATTTCCCTGGCGGCTCTAGTGATTTTGTCGTTTGTGATGGTTGTTGGTGCGCCAGTCGCTCTCGCAACGCCCCAAAACTGGGATCAGTCCAAGCGTCTCATCTTTCTCGGTTCGGTTGTGTGGACAGTGCTGGTTCTGCTGGTAGGGGGGCTGAATTACCTGGTTGTTTAATCCTATCTGGTCTACAGATCACTCCGCGATAAGAACACTCGCTTAAGATCAACATATGCCCCATCAGCAAGAGACCCTTATTCCATACGTCCTGCGCTGGTGGGGAAGGTCTTTAAATTTAGAAACACATGGCAGTTTTTGAAGGAACGTTCACGCAAACAGACCGGATGCGATTTGCGATCGTCATCGGTCGGTTTAACGATCTGGTCACGACGAAGCTTTTAGAAGGCTGCCAGGATTGTCTCAAGCGTCACGGTGTCAATACAGATCTAAACGGGACGCAAGTTGATTACGTTTGGGTGCCTGGTAGTTTTGAGGTGCCATTGGTCGCTCGACAGCTTGCTTTAACGAATCGGTATGATGCCATCATCTGCCTGGGTGCCATTATCAAAGGTCAAACGCCCCATTTTGACTATGTGGCAGCAGAAGTCTCCAAAGGGGTCGCGGCAGTCGGCTTTCAGACTGGAGTACCTGTGATTTTTGGCGTGCTGACGACCGACACAATGCAGCAAGCGCTGGAACGGGCAGGCATCAAGAGCAATTTGGGCTGGAACTATGCCATGAGCGCGTTAGAAATGGCAAGCCTGATGCAACAGGTGAAGGGAATCAGTGCGGAACCGCAAGGCAATCACTTAACCGCAGGGACAAATCCAACGCTCCCCGCCGCCACAATGAAAAGTGCCGCCATTGATGAGCCGATCGCCCAAGAAAAATAGCGATACATCTTGGGCAGTGGGTATAGTTTGGTGAACATTTGCTAGTAATGATGCCCGCCATCCCTCAAAGGCTCTAGCCGATCGCCCTAGAATAAAGGGATGCAGTTGAAACGAGTTCAAGACTATGACAGCACGCCAACGACGCTATAGCAAAGAAGAGTTAGCCCAACGTGGGCAAGCACTCTATGAATCTGGTATTCGGCAACAAGTTGAAGCGGGCAACAACGGGAAAATTGTGGCAATCGACATCGAAACTGGAGCTTTTGAGGTCGATGAAACGGTTATGGGTGCAACCGATCGACTTTTTGATCGCCAGCCCGATGCTCAACCCTGGACGCTTCGGGTTGGACACAATGCTGTCTATCACTTCGGTTCAAGAAGTCTGAACAAGCATTCATGATTCATGGGGTCTAACCATTCAAAGGCAGCAGACAGATGAAAGCCTGTGGTGATGGCGTTCAAGGTTATTTGCCGCCGAGACCGAAGAACAGATTTAATCGGGATCGATGCCCATCTCTCTCAAGCGGTTAGCTAATTGCTCGGCGCGCTGTTGGGCTTCAAGCCGTTGTAGCCGCTCCTGTTCAAGCTGTTGCTCCGTTTGCTCTAACGTTTGGCGTTCTTGCTCTGCCTGTGCTTGTGCCTGCTGTGCCAGAGTGGTTGCCTCCCTTGCGTCTCTAGCCAATTGCTCTGCCTGTGCTTGTGCCTCCTCTGCCTGAGCCGCTGCCTCTCTTGCGTCTCTAGCCATTTGTTCTGCTTGAGCGATCGCCTGTGCGGCTTCTGCCTTTGACTGCTCTGTTTCTGCCTTTGCCCGCTCTGTTTCTGCCTTTGACTGGGCGATCGCTTCCTCCAGTGTTGGCACTTTCTCACCTTGAGCGCTGAAATAGCGTAACTGGTTGGCTTCTATACCCAGATAGAGTTCCAATTCTTCACTCCAGCGCCAGCCATGCTCGTTGAGAGGGATCGCTTCATACTCGTGCCCTGTGAGCCGAAAGCCTTGAAACTCCAGTGTTTCTGGCGAAAACCAGAAATATTCGGGTGTCCGAAAGCGATTTTGGTATAGCTCTTTCTTCAGGGTGCGATCGACCTTGGCAGTCGATGTTGACAGCAGTTCGATGATCAAGTCGGGATAGCGTCCATCCTCCTCCCAAACCACCCAGGCATTGCGCGATCGCGCCTCGGTGCGTTTGACCAGAAAAAAGTCTGGACCACGAAAATCCCGGTTGCGAAGCTGCTGACGGCTGAAGTAAATAGTGAGGTTCGCGCCAATAAAAAAATCCGTTTGGTCACGCCAGAGCCACTCCAGGCAGGCAACCAGGAGCGCCAGTTGAGCATAGTGCAGGGAGCTTTCCATCTCTGGCTCGTCGCTCAAAAGCTGAGTGGCATCGGGCATCATGGCTTCTAGCTCTTGAGCAGTGAATACCATTGGTTTCGTCTCACAACGTTGATTCGGATGCGCTATTCCTATTATGGCGGTGAGATACCCGAAAGGTTGCGCGATCGCCGTTAGCGCATCGTATGTGTGTTGTAGACATGTGGCTGACCGTCCGTAGGGACGTTACATGTAACGTCTCTACAGAGAGGATTAATATCTTTGAACGATAACCCGCGATCGCCTCGGACAACCCGCTACCCTGTTTCTTATGGCGGTGAATGACCAAATTTTCTCCGTTCAAGATCTTAATATGACGATGCAATGCAACAACTAAGAGCCGATGTTTTAGTCGTGGGTGGTGGCACGGGAGGGACTGCTGCTGCCATTCAAGCTGCCCGACGGGGAGCGAAGACCATCTTGGTGAGCGAATTTAGCTGGCTGGGCGGCATGTTGACGAGTGCGGGCGTATCGGCACCTGACGGTAACGAGTTGCTTGCCTTGCAAACGGGACTTTGGGGAGCCTTTCTGCGCGAACTCAGGCAGCGACAGCCAGAAGGGTTAGATCACGGGTGGGTTAGCTTCTTCACCTACGATCCACGGGTTGGCGCTCAGATTTTTGCCGATTGGGTGGCAGCATTGCCCAATCTTCAATGGATCATTGGACAAACGCCAGAAGCAGTGCTTTGGGAGGGGGATCACATGATTGGAGTCCGTTTTCAGGAGTTTACGATCCACGCCAAGGTGACGATCGACGGTACAGAATTGGGTGATGTGTTAGCGCTTGGCGACGTGCCATATCGCTGGGGGTGGGAGTTGCAGGCAGAGTTTGACGAACCCAGCGCACCTGTCAGCACAAATCAACTGACACAGCGCTATCCGGTGCAAGCTCCAACATGGGTAGTCGTCATGCAGGACTACGGCGAGGGTGAGACAGCACCTGAGATCCCCACACCACTGATTGATGATCCCGATCGCTTTTTGGGAGCCTGGGACAACTACGGCGGCGATCGCTTTCTCAACTATGGTCGCTTGCCCGGAAACCGCTTCATGATCAACTGGCCGATTCATGGCAACGACTATGGCGAGGAGATTGAGCGCCTTCTATCTGCCGAGAAACGGGGAGAATTTCTGCAGGAAGCGCGGTGGCATACGCAAAGTTTTGCTCGTTTCATTCAGCAGCAGTTGGGGCGGCGGTATGGGCTGGCAGAAGGGGTGTTTCCTGGAGGGGACAGGGGACAGGGGATAGAGAACGGGGAGATTGGAGGTGGGGCGTATGCGCTGCATCCCTACTATCGGGAGAGTCGGCGGTTGAGGGGGCTAACGACGGTGCGCGAACAGGACATTCTCCCGGTGAGTCATGGGTGTGTGGCACCGCTGCCGATAGTCGTTTCGGGGCAAGGCTGTACGCAAGCAGAGAATGTTTGTGATGCGATCGCGCTCGGCAACTATGCCAATGACCATCACTATCCCAGCGGAGACATTACGCTCAAGCCAAAGTCGATGCGTTGGGGCGGACGCTGGACGGGTACGCCGTTTATCATTCCCTATCGATCGCTCGTCCCCAGGGACACAGATGGTTTTTTAGCCTGCGAAAAGAATATTTCCGTATCCCACATGGCGAATGGAGCCACACGCTTACAGCCACTTGTGTTGGGGATCGGTCAGGCGGCAGGGATGGCAGCAGCACTTTGCGTTGAGCAAGGGTGCCAACCGAGAGCATTGAATGTGCGATCGCTCCAGGAGGCTCTTTTGAGCGATGCGATCGCCCCGGCTGCGGTCATTCCCTTACTGAATTTATGCCCTCATGATCCCGACTGGCTCTACTGGCAGCGCTATTACCTCGATCGCCCAGAAGCCTACCCAGCGAACGGCAATTGCCCAACACGACAGTCCACAAACAATGAGTCCTATACACGGTTTGACGCTGGGAGTGTTAGTTCCGCACAACAAACGGTTACTGGGATCATTCAGCCTCTCAGCGGACACACGTATGCGATGCAGATCGCAGAACCACCAGCACTTACTGAACGAACGGTAAGCCTGGTCACGCTTGACCCAAACATTCACGCATACTTGACAACCATATCGACTGAGCAACCCTTGATCGTGTCAGGGCTGCTCAACCGATCAGGGAACTGGTTTCTCGTTGAGGCGATCGAGGCATAAGCAGACGGACGATCGAAATGGGCGATCGTGCTTTAACCAGCGAGAGAAGAAAGGACTAAAGCGCGGAAGCCAGAGAGGTTACTGAAACTGTCCACGCAGCGTACGCGCAACTCCCTGGCTAGACTTCTCCCCCAAGTCATCCCCAACTGTTAGCTTGGTGGGTTTAAACCGTTTCAACGTGACCTTAATGCCTTGAGCACCCTCTTGCTCCAAATCTTCTACATAGCCACTTTTAGAGGCAGCAGCGGCTTTAGCACTCAGAAAGGGACCAAAGTAGTAGGTACACGCAGGTGTTTCCGTGACCACTTCAACCCACCAAGCAAGTCCAAATAGATTGAACAGATTTGCCAAAAGATCTTTCATTCAGGTCTCTGCTGATTTACCAATGGTTTGCGAACAGGACACCGCTGCACAGATGACTGCCGTTGCAACGGGTCTTCTAGACGTTGTCCGTTACACTTTGTATACTACCTGCGGCTTACTTTTTCAACCGCATCGTCTTTTCCACTTTATCCAGATGCAACGTATTCGACCAGCGTTGGCGGAAGATTTCATACAACGCCATACCCGTTGCGACAGAGGCATTCAGGCTCGGAGTATTGCCGCTTAAGGGGATAGAAACCAGGCTGTCGCAGGCACGCTGAGTCAGCATGCTGAGACCATCGCCTTCGGCACCAACTACTAATACTACGGGTCCCGAAAACTGAACGGTATGCAATGCCTGACTACCGTTACTCGCCGTACCGTAGATCCAAAAACCAGCGCTCTTGAGTTCTTCCAGGGCACGCCCCAGATTCACAACGCGGGCGACAGAGAAGCTTTCTAGCGCTCCGGCTGCCACCTTAACCACGGTAGAGGTTACTCCCACTGCACGCCGTTGTGGGATTACCAGCCCCTGTGCGCCTAGTGCCTCGGCAGTACGGATGATGGCACCCAGATTATGGGGATCAGTGATACTGTCTGCCACAATTAGCACGGGCTGATCGGAAGCAGCTTTTGCCTGCTCAATTAAATCTGCTAATTCCATGTATGCGTGCGGTGCGACCTGAGCGACAACGCCCTGGTGATTTGCCCGAAAGGTTAATTGGTCTAACCGCTGCGGCTCTACTTCGTCAATGACGGTGCCATTGGCTTTTGCCTGACCCAGCAATTCGTGAAAGCGATGATCGTAGCGAAGTTTGGCAGTAATCCAAATGCGGTTGAGCGATCGCTGCCCTTCCAGAGCCGCCAACACAGGATGACGACCGTAGATCAAATCGGCTTCTTCAAACGTGGTGGGCGCTGCATGGGTGAGATCAGACCCAGCCTCTGCTAACGATCGTGCTGCTACGGGTGGGAGCGATCGCTGGGAGCGCGCTTGAGACGGGTATTCGTGTCGAGAAGAATGCCCGGATCGTCGTCTCGGTTGTGCCGCATCGCCACCTCTAGCGGGGCGTGCGCGATCAGTCCAGTCAGTTCTCGGTTCGCGTGAGGAGGATGCACCATTGGTGCGATCGCTTGTGGGGCGATCGTCCCTTGAGCGATCGCCATTGCTTCTCCTGATCCGTGGTCTGGACGTATCTCGATCAGATTTGAATTCAGAAGCTTTCAGGTCACTGCTTACCTTACGAGCTGGGCGCGGTTTCGCCACACGCAAGTCAGCACTCGCTTCATGTGAGAGTCGTGGCTTACCAGCTTTCACAGGTTGGGATCGCCCTTTTGAAGTGGCTGGCTTGATACGGGCTTTGGCAGCGCGGATTGGCAATGCGCGCTCTTGGGGATCGTCGTGATGTCGTTTGGCAGCCATGATGTTACAGAAGTAAGGCGAGTAAAAAGTTTAAGAACGCTAAGGATTGCGGCTTATATAAGATCGAACCTTTAGCCTGCTGGAGGGGCGAACGACTGTTCGCCCGTACAAAAAAGTAGCGAAATTATTTAATTCTCATTTCTAATTTAATTCTCATTCCTAAGTAGTGAACTCAAGAAGCTTCGAGCGTGCCTTGGAAAGAAAGCGGTATGGCACAAGGTGCTAGATGGGCGTGTCAAGTTCCAGTTGGGCTAACAGTTGCGCCAGTCGTTGCGGGTTGGTGAGATGCAGATAGCCGATCAGGGTTTCTAGACTGGTGGCTTGCTGATAGGTGGCGGGATCAACCCGCTTAGGGTGCCCAGTTACAGCGTTGCGTCCTCGTTTAACCAGATCCAGTTCCACGTCAGTCAACAATGGTATCAGCGATCGCAGATGCTCTGCCTGCCGTTCTGCCCTTACCTGAGACACAACCTGGCTGTGATAGGACTGGAGCCGCTTGGGGGGCAGCAGATACCAGTGGCGTACATAGAGTTCGTAAACAGCATCTCCTAAATACGCCAGAGCAGCAGGTGTCAGTTGTTGGATGGTTTCCTCGGGCAGCGGCATTGAGGACGTGCATGGTTGAAAGTCACTAGGCAATGCCATAGCCACCCTGGCATTTGAGCCACTGTTATCGTTGTCTGGTTCCGTAAGCGCTACCTCACGTCTAACGGTTGCTGCGCTACAGCCAGCGCTGCCAAGTCTGTCAAGTTCAGGTTCGGCAAGTTTAGCAAGTAGCAAGCACTCGTCAAAGGCTTTCAACAAAATTCAACATCCTTATCTTAGCGGGATTCCTGATCGCTCAACCGATGCTGAGAGAGATCTAACGCGCTATTTCCATCTCAAGGCTTGGCAAAATCTCTCTTAAGAAAGAAGTAGACAGAACTTGCAACGTATAAAATTGCACATCAGTGCGCGCCCGGAAATTAACAATTTAATGAATTGGCGTTGGCGTGCTAGCAAGTTGACATGCTAGCAAACTTTGCTGTTAGCGCGATCGTCATCTTGGGGTTCTTGCTTCACGCTTGTCTGCTTTCGATTACCAGTTCACGTTGCACCAATGAATCCCTCCCTTTCACCCCAATTGACCACTATGAGCCAGTCGCCCTTGACTCGTCCGACTAGAGTTGATCGCATCCTGGTTGTAGATGATCTACCTGACAACTGCTTTTTGATTCAAACGTTATTGCAGCAAGAAGGCTATCACATTGATGTTGCCAACAATGGCAGTGAGGCACTCAGTTTTATGGAGATCAAGCCGCCCGATTTGCTGCTTTTGGACGTAATGATGCCCGGTATGGATGGGTATGAAGTAACACGACGCATTCGCCAGAATACGGTTTTACCGTTTCTACCCATTCTATTGATTACGGCACATGACCAACCCAGTGTTGTGCGCGGCTTGGATATCGGTGCGGATGATTTTATTCGCAAACCGGTTGAGTTTGATGAGTTGGTGGCACGCGTACGATCGCTGCTGCGCCTGAAGCATAGTGTTGACGAACGAGACATGATTGCCCGCCAGCGCGAAGATTTTGTGTCTCGCTTGACGCACGATTTGCGCACGCCCCTTGTTGCCGCCGATCGCATGTTGACGCTGTTTCAACAAGGTGCCTTGGGCGAACCACCCCCCGCGATGGGCGAGGCTATCAACACGATGATCCGCAGCAATCAGAATTTGCTCACGATGGTCAACTTGCTGCTGGAGGTCTATCGCTACGAAGCTGGGCGCAAAACCCTTAACTTTACGTCAGTCAACCTACCAGAACTCGTCGAAACCGTTATGGCTGAGTTACAGCCGCTGGCAAGCGAGAAAAACCTGTCGCTGACGCTGGATCAATCAGCGCTGCAAGAGCGCCAGGGATCGGTAACGGTCATGGGCGATCGCATTGAGCTACGGCGCGTGATTACTAATTTGCTTGGCAACGCGCTCAAGTTTACGGATGCTGGCGCTATTACAGTACATCTCTCCATGAACAGCACCAATCCAACCGCCACCGCGATCGTGCTGGAGATTGAAGACACCGGACCAGGGATTCCGATCGCAGACCAGGCAAAGCTGTTTGAAAGCTTCATTACAGGTAGCCATAGACGATCTGGCAGTGGTTTGGGGCTTCACCTATCGCGCCAAATTGTCGAGGCACACCACGGTCAAATTACCGTCAAATCAGAGGTTGGCAAAGGCAGCGTGTTTACAGTCTGTCTACCAATACAGCCATAAAGCAGTACAGCCATAAAGTGCTGCCAAAGCTTTACCACGCAGCAGCATGGAGCCATTACCCAGGCAAGAAGTGTGTCAGGGCTTTACAAGGATTGATGCGTTACAGCGAAACCGCTTGCGAAACCATGCCGCAGGCTTTACACACCGTATCCATCGACTCAGCAATTCACCCCCTCTACAGCTTCCGCTGGAACTCCTCTAGCAAGTCAATCAAGTTGACCTGGCACTGCATCGGCAGTAGATCCGACAACGGCACTTCCCGCTTCCCGCCACCTAGCTTCACTGGAATCTGCTGAAGCACCTGGACGACATCATTTTCCACAATAGTTTTCGCCTCCAGCATTGGATAAAGCTTCTCAGCCAGCACGGTATGAAGATGTGCATCAGACAAATAAAGATGCCACTTCGCCACGTCAATATAAATCGCTTCACCAATCTCAGCCGCGAGTGCTTCGATCGTTTCGGTAGAACTGGTTTTAGCCATTGCAGTCATTCCCAAATTTGCTAATTATCTGCTAAACAATGGTTGCTGGATAGCGGCAACGCCATGAGATTGAAGTGATGAGATGGAACAAAGAAGTGATGAGATGGAACAAAGGGGTGGTGAAAGTTAGATGACCGAAAGCAACGGTTCACGATCGACCTACCTGGCTATTTCCCTGGTTTAGATGCTTTCGTCGAAACCGTTGGTTTAAAGCCCGTACCAGCGTTAGGAGTCGTTGGGGTTGCCTCGGCATAATTGGCGATCGCAAAAATGTACACCGCATGGATCACCAGAAGCGTTAACCAGCTCAGCGTGATCCAGGGAGTCCACGGCAAACCGCCGGGTGTACCCAGGGGTGAAGTTTTTTCACCAAGAATGCGAAAAAACCAGAGTCCAGAATTGGTCACTGCAAAAAGAGCTACATGCGTCGCAAAGTTCATGCGATCGTCCAGTTTGCGATAAGCGGGATCGTTACGATCGGGTTGACGGGGCCAACGAGGAGGCATAAGTCGTGAAAGTGGTATGGGTCACTGAAGTTGCAAGGTCTAATTCTAGAGTAACGAAGCAACTCTCTGCATTATCAAGTTTTTTGGACTTTAAACAAGAAAGTTAGCCTGCACAACAAGCGAACCCCTGACATACCCCTGCTTAATCCAGAAGCCATTGGTCTAAAGAATTGCTTAAATGCGATCTAAGCTAGGCACAGCTAGCAGATGAGTAAGGTTAAAATTCAGTAGGGTTAGGATCCAGGCAAAAAATATCGCTCTTCTCACACCGGACTACGTTTGTGACTATTGCACGCTTTTTTCGTGGTTCGAGGTTTAAGCGCCGCTTGACTCACTTGGCGATCGTGGTGCTTCCCGATGAAGCCTCCACTTTTCAAGCTTATCGGTTGCTCCATTACCACGGTATCTCCCCAGAACATTTGGCGATCGTGGGCGAGGGCTATAGCAGCCCCGAACGGGTTGGTTTAAGAACACCGCTCCAAATTTCTGTGTGCAAAGCCCGTAGGCTAGGTCTTTTTGCCATGCTTTCAGGCGTTGTCCTAAGCTTGGGTGTTTCGCTCATCATCAATCCTGGTTGGAACACAGCGCTCATTGTGCTAGCAACAGGTATGCTTAGCGGTCTTTGTGCGGCTTTGGTGGGAGCGTTAGTTGGCTTCTTAGGGGAAGGAAGTACCGCGAGTATCTATCGTCATCACCTCAACCAGGGACGATATTTATTACTCATTGAAGGACCCGAAAGACTGGTACAACGCGGGCAAGAAGTCTTAGGGCATTATTTAGCACCCAGCCCTTACTAAGGATCGTGGATTAATTAACCTGAACCACTTCCCGTCTGTAGGAACGTTTCATGGAACGTCCCTACGGGAGAATTGCACCTGATTAAATTCGCGTTGCTAAGGATCGCGGCTTAAATAGAACCGATCATCTGGCTACAGGAGCGTGGCATTATTTGGCAGAAAGATTTGCAACAGTGCCAGCAGTTTTCATCCAAACGCCGCGCCCTATACAAAGGTCGCTCTTATTGTTTCCATTTCTAACCAAAGGCAACGGCGTTAAAAACCAGGGTTAAATCCAGGCGACGTATCTTTCAAAGAATCACGTTTCCTGTAGTTATAGCTCCAATTCAAAGCGACAATCTGACATAAAAATAGCGCGTTTTGGTACAAGCGTTCTATAATTTTGTCAACCTCCAACGAAAGGTGGCAGGCAAAGGGTAAAGCATTGCTTGGCGTTAGCAAATGAGCAGTCAGCGATTAACGCATCGCTGACTGCTGCCTCATACAGAGATGATGATCTTCACCTCGCTATTTCTGAGCAGTTGAAGGCTGAACGATCAACGCTGACATGAGATTTCCTGTCTCAACGTCAGCCGCTCTAAAATTTTGCTGCCGTAGCGCCTTTCTGCTGCTATCTTTTTGTCGATCGCCCACGTTACGCCGATACTGCTATGCACTCTCCGATCGCCCCTGGTACACTGCTCCAAAACCGCTACTGTCTCATTGGTGCAGCGGGTCAAAGTAAATTTGGTCAAACCTATCTGGCGCGGGATCAAAAGCGGCTGAATGAACTCTGCGTCGTTAAAGAATTTACACCGATCGTACAAGAGGCAGCGGCGATCGAAGCTCTGCGGCAACGCTTTCATCAAGCGATCCTGGGGCTATATGAGCTTCAGCATCCCCAGCTACCACGCTTACGCATGATCTTTGCCCAGGACGATCGGCTCTACTGGGTACGGGATTACGTAGAGGGCAAAAGCTACGGTGTCTTGCTAGACGAACGCCGAGCGCAGGGACAGGTCTTTTCGGAAGCGGAGGTGATTCAACTGTTGCTCAAAGTGCTGCCAGTGCTGACCTACCTGCACAATCGCGGCATGGTGCATCGCAACCTGTCACTCGATACACTGATTTTGCGGCAGCAAGACCAGATACCCATTTTGATTAACTTTGGGCTGGTACAAGAACTGGTGGCGCAGTTGCAGTTGCATCCGATCGATCCCCGCGAAGTACTGGGGCAATGGGGCTTTACACCTCCTGAACAGTTTCATGGCAAAGCTGAACCCAGCAGTGATTTATATGCTCTGGCAGTCACCGCGATCGCCCTCCTCACAGGCAAAACGCCCGAATCACTCTACAACAGCCAGACGCAGCAGCTTGACTGGGAATCGCTTGTCACCGTGCATCCCAACTTCATGCGGTTGCTGCGCCAGATGCTTCAGCTTCAGCCCCAAAAGCGACCTGCTTCAGCCGCACAGGTGTCAAAAACCTTAGAGCCACTGTTAGCGACCGCGGCTTTCAATGCCGTACCAGGTTATGCCACGGTTGGTCACGACATGCCTGCTGAATACTCAGCAGATACGATGACAGACAGCCCTGAAACAAGCACGTCTGTTAATGTGCCTTCTCACCCATCACGCCCCCCTAAGAAGCGACCAAAACCCAAACGACGCGGTGATGGCGATCCGCGCGCTTCAGCGGCAGTGGTCGTTGGGGTCGTCATGCTGATTGCAGCCGTTGCCTGGAAGTTTCTACCGCACCAGCAGCCTCAGGTAAAGCCAGCGACTCCTACTGCTTCACCGTCTGTCACAGCCAGTCCAGCGAATTCGCCCAAAGTGTCTTCTCCCAGTGCTTCTGCAAGTCCGGCAAGCCCATCTCCCCAGGGTGGATCGGTCTCAGATGAAGCCCTGCGCGATCGCCGTCGCGAACTCAACGTTAACTTTCAGGTTTTCACAGACATGGTTGATGAGGTTTTTTACGCAAAGTATCCCCAACAGCGATCGCGCAAACTGGGCAATGCAGAGCAAGATCAGTTCAAACGCGAATGGAACACGATCGCCGGTAACGTAATGGATAAACTGGTAACCTTGAAGCCTGAAACACGCGCCAAAATGGGTAGCTATCGCCGGGTTAACTACGACGAATGGCTAAAAGTTTTGGGCGAAACGGGTGCCAAAAGTAGTCCTCGTCTTGATGCGCTGGCAGACAGTCGGTTTTTTCAGCTCTTTCCTGAGCAAAAGGGCAAAACGTTGAATCCACGCACGTTCGGGCAAGTGTGGTACGCGATCGCCGACGAGCAGCTTAGCACTGCCAAAGCCCAACCGCGCCCAACATCAGGCAGTAGCCCCAACGGCAATCGCTCGTTGTGACAGACCGACAGGTTCTTCGTGAGTAATCATCGTCTTAGCGAAGATGGGTGTGGGGTGTAGGGTATTGTAAACGCAAACGCAAACGGCTGTATGACACAGTAGAAGCAGTCTTTTCCTGCCTTAGCTCTATGCCGAATGTGCCCCATTTTCAGGAAGCAGGACGCATGAATCCTGTTAGCCCAGACGATCGGATGCCCGAAGCCACTTACAGCACAGCGCTGGATTTCCTCGTCTTTGCCTGTGTTGATCTGGTCTTTACCCACCAGCACCAAATTCTGCTGGCAAAACGCAACACCGAACCGCGATCGTCCTGGTGGCTTGTGGGCGGCAGAATGGTTGCAGGCGAAGCGCCAACAGACACCGCTAAGCGAAAAGCCCAGCAAGAGGCACAGCTAGACAATCTAAACGCCGATCGCTTTCAGTATATTGGAGTCTATTCCACCTGTTTTGCCACTCGCCGTCAAGCACCTCAGCATCACGGTTCCCATAGTCTGAACGTGACGTATCAGATCGAATTGACTGCCGAAGAAAGGGAACAAGTGAACTTGCGATCGGACGAATACGACACCTGGCAATGGATCGATTTGGAAGACGTAAGCAGTTTGCTCAAGCTCGATGATGCAATGGATCAGGCGCTTTTGAGAGTCGTGAGTGATGTGTGAGGGGGAAAGGGAGGGATGAGGGATGACTGCAAGAGAGTTTTTGGTTTTTAGTTTTTAGAAGGAATCAGGAATGCCTCAACACTAACAACCAACAACCAACAACTGGATCAACTCCCCACTCCCCATTCCCTACTCCCTACTCCCTTCCCTCTACTCATCCAAATAGGGCTGTAACTGAAGCTGTAGACGTTGACGGGCACGGGCAATTCTAGACTTCACGGTGCCGAGTGACGCTTGAGTGATTTCGGCGATTTCTTCGTAGCTCATGCCTTCGATTTCGCGGAGAACGATCGTGGTGCGGAAGACTTCGGGCAAATCGGCGATCGCCACTTTCAACTGGTCGTAAAACTCCTGACGGCTTAAGGCTTCATCGGGTTCTGGCGTATCGGCAGCGATTTCCCAATCCATCTCGCCATCACTGAAAGTCAGCGGTGCATCCAGCGACAACGGCGTGGCGTGGCGTTTGCGTTTTCGCAGTTCGTCGTAAAACAGGTTTGTGGCAATGCGGCTCAGCCAGCCCTGGAACTTTGCTGGCTCGTTTAGCCGTCTCAGGTTGCGATAGACCCGAATCCAAACTTCCTGCACCAAATCTGCCCGATCTTGCCAATCGGGCGCGAGATGATACAGAACCTTTTCTACGTGAGGCTGGTAACGTCTCAACAATTCAGCAAACGCTGCTTTATCGGGACGATGACCCGTCTGACATCGGAGAACTAGGTCAAGGTTTGGTAGGTCTTTTACTGGCACCGACACCTGTGTGGGCATTGTCGTCACTGTTGACCAGGATACAGGTAGAGATGAATTCATTCACAAACCTCACCTAAAAGATGCTGCTATCTTGTTGCGATGTGCCAGCAATCGTTCAAACGTCCGGGTCTCGCATTACTCTCAGGCTAGAAGTTACAGAGTCGATCGCCCCGTGCTCAGGTGCCACTTGTCTAACTGTCAATTTTTGTTGCCATCTGGCGTGCCATCACCGTATTTAGATCTTGGGCTGCTGGGTGCGATCGTGCTACAGCAGTTCGCATCAAGTAAACTACAGTCTTGCTCAAAGGGGTGTGGGGTGTAGGGTGTAGGGTGTGGAACCGCAAATGAAAACGGCTGTAGATTGAAGTTGTTATACATGTAAAGAGGTCGTTGCAATGCCGTAAAAGAGTGAAACGAGACAGGCTTCATCACACAGCACACCCGTTCATGGCTTTTTCGTTGTGCTTGAAAGCAAAAGCTCGGAAAGTTGGTGAGAAGTGCAGCCTCTAGAACCTGATCCTGTATAAGATTTCTAGAGCCCTCACCGTCTGCTCCCTCTACTACAGCCCTTTTCTCTACTGCTATCCAGCGTAAGCGAGTCGCCAGCATGTTCAACGCCACTGAACTTCTCATCGAAGACTTTGTGAACAAACTCAAGGAAGGCTATCGACGCACCTACGGAGGCTGGAAGTCTGACTATGAAGACATCATTGGCTGGGTTGGCTCAATGGCAATGGAGAATATCGCCAACAGCGATGCGCTTTATCACAACGTGGAGCATTCGATTCTGGTGACGCTCGTTGGTCAAGAGATTTTGCGTGGTCGGCATATTCGCATGGGCGGCGTTTCGTGTGAAGACTGGCTGCATTTCATCATTTCGCTGGTTTGTCACGATATTGGCTATGTGAAAGGTGTTTGTCGGCACGATCGCGATGGGATGTATGCAACAGGGAAAGATGGCAGCATGGTAGATCTGCCACCAGGTTCATCGGATGCGGGGCTAACTCCGTACCATGTCGATCGCGCCAAGCTGTTCATTGACGAACGGTTTGGAGGGCACAAGTTGATTGATGCTGAAATCGTTAAGCGCAACATTGAACTCACGCGCTTCCCGGTGCCTGCTGCCGAAGACCATCAAGACACCATCAATTACCCCGGTTTGATTCGCGCCTCCGACCTGATTGGGCAACTCAGCGATCCTCGCTACCTCAAGAAAATTGGTGCCTTGTTCTACGAATTTGAAGAAACAGGCGTGAACCAAGCGCTCGGTTATCGGCACCCTGGCGATCTGCGTAAGAACTACCCAAAATTTTATTGGCACGGCGTGTTTCCGTATATCAAGGACGCACTTTACTATCTATCGCTCACGCAGCAGGGAAAGCAGATTGTGGCAAATCTCTACTCCAATGTGTTTGTGGTCGAGCATGAAATGCCAGAAGACTAGGGGCTGTCATCAATTACAAATACATGTCACTTGCAGCAAGGGTTCCAGCCCCTAGCCTGATGTGTTGGGACGGGCGTGACACTGCTGATACTACAAGGTTTCGGAGCTAATTGATGACACGCCCTAAGCTCGACTTTAGCCAATCACGCAGCATAGCAGAGTAGGTCAGACCAAAGGTCTAGCAATTCTGAAGGAATTTTTTGAGCTGTAGGGGTTTCAACCGACCATTCA
>JAESFW010000345.1_pt1 | contig 30873 bp, 20 predicted proteins | sample 9269481 | NCBI WGS metagenome assembly JAESFW01 (sample SAMN14515350, study PRJNA621654) | algae metagenome | isolation source: Lyngbya sp. HA4199-MV5 and co-occurring heterotrophs from soil with... | place: USA: Ahupuaa O Kahana State Park, Hawaii | collected 2009-07-21
AAACGCAGGAAATCTTCATTCCTGTGGCCGACCGCCTGGGCACCCAGGTCATCGAGTTCAAGAACGTCACCAAGTCCTTCGGCGACCGTGTGCTCATCGACAACCTGTCCATGAACATCCCGGCCGGCGCCATCGTTGGCATCATCGGCCCCAACGGGGCGGGTAAATCCACGCTGTTCAAGCTGATCGCCGGCCGCGAGCAGCCCGACAGCGGCGAGGTGGTGATCGGCTCCACTGTGAAGATGGCCTACGTGGACCAGAGCCGCGACGCCCTCTCGGACGAGAAGACCGTCTGGGAAGACATCTCCGGCGGCCTGGACATGATCAACATCGGCAAGTTCACCATGGCCAGCCGCGCCTATGCCGGCCGCTTCAACTTCAACGGCGGCGACCAGCAAAAGAAGGTGGGCATGCTCTCGGGCGGTGAACGCGGCCGCCTGCACCTGGCCAAGACCCTGATCGCCGGCGGCAACGTGCTGCTGCTGGACGAACCCTCGAACGACCTGGACGTGGAAACCCTGCGTGCGCTGGAAGACGCGCTGCTCGAATACGCGGGCACAGTGTTGGTAATCAGCCACGACCGCTGGTTCCTGGACCGCATCGCCACCCACATCCTGGCCGCCGAAGGCGACAGCCAGTGGACCTTCTTCGACGGCAACTACCAGGAGTACGAAGCCGACAAGAAGAAGCGCCTGGGCGAAGAGGGCGCCAAGCCCAAGCGCATGCGTTACAAGGCCTTGAAGTAAGCTCCCCCCTGAGGCGCTTCGCGCCATCCCCCCTGAGGGGGGACGCTCCCAGCGCGGCGGGGCGGCCCTTGCGCGGGAGCGCTGGCCTCGGTCGCGCCAGTTTTGACTGGAGCGGCGGGGGCGGCCCTTGCACGGGGGCACTGGCATCGGCCGCGCCAGTTTTTGCGTCCGTTCCCGGTACTGCACAGCGAAAGTCAGCGGGTTTTTTCGGGCGCGCGGGTAAGGATATGTAAAGAAGCCACGTGCCGCCGGGGGCTCTGTTGCCACCGGTCGGCGGGGAATTGTGCACAGGGTCTTCAGGTCAAGTAGGATTGCAGCTGGAAACGATTTTTTCGACTTTTCCTCTCCTGCCTTTTCCCGCCCACCATGTCCCAGCCAGTGTCCAGTTCGAGAAACGTTTTCCGTGCCTGCGTGGTCAACGCGGTGCGTGGGGGCGAGGCGCTCATGGAAAAGCTGGTGGCGGTCACCCGCAATGCGCTGACGGCCGAGGAGGCCTCGGTGCGCAACATCCAGCAGCGCAACCTGGCCAGCGACAGCCTGCGCCTCCTGGGCCAGCACGAGGCGGCCCTGGTCAAGGGCTACTCCATGGCCCTGCTGGAGATCTTTGCCGAAGGCCCGGCCGCCACCCCGGGCACCAAACCCCGGGCGAGCGATGATTCGGCCCTGGATTTTGGCGAACTCACGCTCATGGACGAGAGCGAGGTGCAAAACCAGGTCGAGCTGGCGCGCGCCCAGCAGCTCGCCTCCCACGCCACCGAGGCCGTGCTGGCCGAGCTCAACACCCTGGTCAGCTCCGCCCAGGGCCTGCGCAGCGTGCAGCCCGAGCGCAACCCGCTGCGGCCCGAAAGCTACATCCGCGCCCTGCAGCAGGTGGTGGGCGAGACCGGCGTGAACGCCGACGTGCGCGGCCTGTGGATGCAGCACATGCGCGACCTGCTGGGCAAGCTCCTGGTCGACGAATACAAGACCATGGTCAAGGCCCTGCGCGACAACGGCGTGGAGCCCGTGGGCTATGCCGTGGTGGGGGCGCCCGGCGGCAGCACGCGCTCGGGTGGCGGCTACGGCGGTGGCAGCGGCAACACCGGCTATGGCGGTGGCTACATGGCCAACAACTATGGCGGCCCCATGGCCGGCCCCAGCGGCTACGGCAGCCCGGGGTACGGCAATACCGGCTATGGCAACACCGGCTACGGCCGCGGCGGCTATGGCGGGGGCGGCAACAACAACTGGAGTGGCGACCCGGGCAACAACTGGAGCGGCGAGCCCCAGATGCCCATGATGTCGCCGCAGGCCGCAGCGGCCGAAGAGGCGCTGCTCACCGTGGGTATCCTGCGCCAGATGCTGGCCGGGGGCGACCCCTTCGATCCGCGCTCCTATGGCGGAGCGGGCGGTGGTGGCGGCATGCCGGTGATGGGCGGCGGCGTGCCCTCGCAGCCGGCCAGCATGCACTCGGGCCTGGGCGGCAGCAGCGGCTACAACAACCCTGCCGCTGCAGCGGCGGCCGAGGCCATCGAGGACATGGCCCAGCTTGAACGCCTGGTCGGCCGCCTGGCCGGCGGGCCGCAGGCCGCCGCCGTGGCAGCCATGCCGCAGGCCGCCGTGCCCCAGGCCGGCTGGGCGGCCACCATGCCCGGTACCGCACCGCAGCAGCTGTACACCGTGCCGGGCCGGCCCTACCAGCAGATCTACACCGTGCCCGTGGTGGCCCCGCACGACCCGCCGGCCATGGCCGCCGAGGTGGTGGGCCGCATGATGGAGAACATCGCCCGCGATTCGCGGCTCTTGCCCTCCGTGCAGCGCGCCGTGCAGAACCTGGAGCCCGCGCTCAAGCACCTGGTGCGCCGCGACCAGAGCTTCTTCACCGAGCCCAGCCACCCCGCGCGCGTGCTGCTCGACGAGATGACCCAGCGCAGCCTGGCCTTCCCCGACGAGAAGGCCCCGGGTTTTGCGCGCTTCATCCGCCTGCTCAACGAATCCGTGGGTTACCTGGCGGGCATCGAGATCAAGGACGCCACCCCCTTCGAGACCGTGCTCAAGGCCTTGCAGGCCGCCTGGAACTCGCAGGTGCAAAAGGCCAAGGCCCGCCAGGCCGAGAAGGACAAGGCCCAGCTCATCGCCGAGCAGCGCGAAATGCTGGCCGGCAAGATCGCCGCCGACATCCGAAAGCTGCCCGACCTGGAGCGCGTGCCCGCCGACGTGCTCGACTTTGCCGCCGGCCCCTGGGCCGAGGTGGTGGCCCTGGCCCAGGTCTCGCAGGGCGACAATGGCGAAGACGACCCGGGCGGCTACCTGGCCCTGGTGCCCGTGCTGCTGTGGAGCGCCCAGCCCGAACTCACCCGGGCCGAGCCCGACCGACTGTCCGAAGCCATCCCCAGCCTGCTGGTCAAGCTGCGCGAAGGCCTGCAGACCATCGACCACCCGGCCGCCAAGACCAGCGCCTTCCTGGAGCGCCTGGTGGGCCTGCACCAGGACGCCTTCGAGCGCGCCAACTTCGCCAAGATCACCCTCGACCCCGAGGAGCCGGCGCCGGACTCGCGCGACCCCATGGACTCCGTGGCAGCGGTCGCTGGCTACGACGACAGCGCCCAGGCCCCCGTGGACAGCGCTGCCCCGGCCGCACCCTCTGCGCCTGCGGCTCCCGCCGAGCCGTATGCCGAATTCGTCGTGGGCGCCTGGGTCGAGCTCATCACCAACGGCCGCGCCGTGCGCACCCAGCTCACCTGGACCAGCCCGCACGGCACGCTGTTCCTGTTCACCGCGCCGGACAACAGCACCCAGTCCATGACGCGGCGCATGCGCGACAAGCTGGCCGACGAAGGCTCGCTGCGCGTGGTGCCCGCCCCCAAGGTGCGCCCGCCCGCACCTGCGCCCACGCGCGCAGGCGGCATCGCCACCACGCGCGGCAGCCTGCCCGCGCCGCTGGAAACTGCGCGCGGCAAGCTCGCCGGTGTGCCCAGCAGCAAGCAGGCGCCGCTGTCGGGCAAGCCCTCGTCGCCCAAGGGGCGCTGACCGGCGCCCAGGTCCTGGCAGCGTGCGTCGGCACCCCGCCCAGGACCCCCACCCTCGCCGCGCAGCCATCCTGCGCTCCCGTCTGGCGCCGCAATCGACACACCATGGTGCAATGCGCCGACCAGCGGCATGGCGTGTGCCATGGCCCGGCCGCAGTGCATGGCCGGCAGCCGTTCATCCAACAATAAGAAAACCTGAAACAGCATGACCGAGATCTACATCAGCACGGACGTCGAAACCGACGGCCCCATCCCCGGCCCGCATTCGATGCTCAGCTTTGGCTGCGCCGCGTACACGGCCGACAAGACCCTGGTGTCCACCTTCAGCGCCAACCTGCATACCCTGCCGGGCGCTGCTGCAGACCCCAAGACCGCCGAATGGTGGACCACCCAGCCCGAGGCCTGGGCTGCCTGCCGCACCGACCTGCTGCAGCCCGAGACCGCCATGCGCAACTGCGTGCAATGGATCAAGGGCCTGCCGGGCAAGCCGGTGTTCGTGGCCTACCCCGCGGGCTTCGATTTCCTTTTCATGTACTGGTACCTGATGCGCTTTGCGGGTGAGAGCCCGTTCAGCCACTCGGCCCTGGACATCAAGTCCTTTGCCATGGCACAGCTCAAGACCGACTACCGGGCCACGACCAAACGCAGCATGCCCGCGCGCTGGTTCGACAAGCTCCCGCACAACCATGTGGCGCTGGACGATGCCATCGAGCAGGGCGCCTTGTTCTGCAACATGCTGGCGGAGAACCGCGGGCGCTGAAACTGGCTTTGGCTTTCGGAGCCGCGTCGCGCAGTGTTGCGGTTCGTCCTCAGTGCTGGCTCCTGGTCTGCATTCTTCATGACCATCGCGCCGGGATACGCTATGTTCGCTGTCGGAGGGGGATGCCGGGTGCTCGCTTCTTGCACGCACTCTGGCCGTGAATGACAGACAACAATGAAGGAAACTTTTGTGAACCGACGTTTTGGGTTGGCGGTGATTGCCTGCGCCGTTCTTGCCGGATGCGCTGCACCCAACCAGCATCTTTTTTCTGCCGACAAGCCCCTGGTCGGTCCGGATACCGGGCTGCTGCTGGCGACCCTGGGTTACACGGTGCCGCAAGACCCGGGCCTGGCGGCCAACCCGCCTTCGCTGACGCTTGGATTTCGGAGTGCCGACCCTGCGAACCCGGAGCTGTCGTACATCAACACCACCGGCCCGTCCCGCCGGGTCACCGGCGGCTTTACCGACTGGCCCGCGGCCGTGCGCACTTCGGGAGGTGACACCCGGCTTCTGATCGGGTATCGCATGAAGCCCGGCAGGTATGTCTTCACCGAGCAATACGTGTACATCGGGGGCTACTACACCTACACGGCCAAGCCGCCCATGGCAGGACCGAAAGAGTTCGTGATCAAGGCCGGTGAGGTGACTTATGTGGGCTCACACACCGCGCGCCTTCTCGCTGGTACGAATGTCTTCGGCCGCACGGTGCCGTCTTCCGCGGCCGTTTGGGTCAGCAACGACCTGCTGGCCGACCTGGACCTGCTGCACAGCCTGCGGCCCGAAATGCGCACGGTGCTGGTCAACAACGCGCTCAGGCGCTGAGCCGGGGGGCATGGCTCAGCGCCATGCCCTTCATCCGCGGGTCGCCTTGGTTGTCCGCACACGGTCACAGCGCTTTTGGCCCGGCTCCAGCCCCCTGCGCCGCAGGCGCGTTCATAACCATCGAGGTCATGCAGAGGGGGCGAGAAGAACTCGAACGGTGCCAGGATCTGCCGCCGCGGCCGGCCGCATCGCAAAGGCGCAGTGTGCCTCGAAGCCAGTGCCCGTTTCGCTTCGCGCGAACCCGGGCTCATCTATGGCCCGTCCCCGCTCGCCAGCCGGGTCGCCTCCGGTATCAGCGCCTCGTTGCAAAGCTGCCGGCCCTGCACGGGCAGCAGCAGGAACTGGTGTTCCTGGCCCGTCAACTGGCCGGGGAACAGGGCGCACAGCGCCTTGCTGCCCGCCTGGGCGCTTGCTTCGTCGGCAAAGCTGAGCGTTGCGCGAAAACCCGACAGCAGCATGTCGGGCCGCCGGTAGGCCTGCACGACGTCAGGGCGCTCGGTGCTGACCAATTCGTCAAGCCGCGCCTGAGCCTCGGGGGGCAGTCCCGTGATCACCAGCTTGCGGCCGGTGCCGATGGTGGGCGTCCAGCCCGACAGGTGCACCTGGCGGCCCGCGACGGTGATCTCGTCAATGGACCCCGCGTACCCGTGGGCCATGGGCGGGAGGGGTTTGCCCAGCTGCAGGACGGCGCCGGCATTGACCAGGTGGGATCGCACCGCGTCGTCTTGCTGCCCGGGCGGAAGGCTGGTGAGCGGCACCAGGCACAGGCACTTCTCGCTCCATACCCGGATGCGCGCGCGCTCGGCGGCATCGGCCGGTGCGGCACGCAGCAGGGCCGGCCGCGCATGGGGCTTGCCCGGCTCGAGGATCCACTGCGCTGCATTCGCGTTCATGATCATCGAGGTCATGGAGATGGGCGAGAAGAACTCGAACGGCGCCAGGATCTGCCCCGCTGGCGGCTGCATGGCGAAGGCGTAATGCGCCTCGAACATGGCGTCAATGGGGCGATCATGCGCGCGCTGGGCCAGCGACTGCTGCGCCGCCGCCGCCACGAAGACAAGCAGGGCCGCTGTCTTCCAGCGCGCCAGGGGCGCGGGCCACTTCAGCGACCACAGCACGCACGCGGCGGCCCAGGGCACCCAGAGAAAGCGCGTGTAGACCATCCAGTCCGCATAGTCCTGTACCGCGAACAGCAGCGGAAAGACCACGACCACGGCCGCAGCCCCCAGCCCCACCAGCATGCGGGGGCGTGCCGGGGCAGGCTGTGCCAGCACGCCCGCCACGGCGCAGGCCAGGCACAGCACGCCCGCCGCCACGCCCAACACGCCGGCGCCCAGCAGGCCATCGGTCAGCACGCGCGCCAGCTCGCCGGCAAAGGCCAGCACGGCGCGCCAGCTGTCCAGGGCGTGCCGGTGGTATCCGCCCACGCCTGAAAAAACGGCGATGCGAAGTGCCGCGTACGCCAGTGCCACGGCCAGCGCCGGGCCCGCAAAGCGCCAGCGCGCCCAGCCGCGGGGCGAGCCCGCAGGCAGCGGCAGCAGCAGGTACAGGGCGATCCAGGGGACGTAGACCTCCTTGCACAGGGTCGACAGCAGGTAGAACCCCGCGGCCAGCAAGGCCCAGCGCCACTGCGCTTTCTGCACGGCATGGACATAGGCCCACAGGCCCAGGCAGGCGAACAGCATCCCGTCCAGGTAGTGCCCCACCATCAACTGCTGGGCCATGTGGACCGCGGGGGCCCCGACCAACAGCAGCGCCGCGGGCACAAGTGCCTGCCAGCGCCCGAGCCAGTGGCGCAGCAGCAGGTACAGCGCGCCCGCAGCGCCCACCAGCGACAGCAGGTGGTGCACGTAGTAGGGCAGGGGGTTGAGGCCGAAGAGCGCGTGGTTGACCTGGTAGACGAACAGATTCCAGGGTGCGAACTGGTTGCCCGAGACGGTGCGCGTCACCTGCGGGTCCAGGAAAACCGACCAGGGGCTGTACAGGCCGAGGAAGAAAAGATGCTGGCCATCGTCCCAGCGCCAGAAGCCTTGCAGGGCGCTGCCGTGCACCGCAAACGCCAGCAGGCACAGCGCGCCCAGCACGGCCAGATCGGCCGCCCAGGCGGGTTTGTTGGGTTGGGTGGGTTGGGTGGGTTTGGCGGGAGGGATCGTCATGCGCTGCTGTGTCATAGCGGGCGTGTCCTGGCCGGCATCAGCGCGTTCTGGCAGCGCGTCCCGCCTTCGATGGGCAACATCAGGAACTGGTGCTCCTGCCCCGGCAACTGGCCGGCCACCACCGCGCACAGGCTGGCGGCGGCGGCCTGGGCGGCCTCTGGGCTGGCAAAGCGCAGCGTGGCATGGAAGCCCGCGTCCTGCATGTCGGCGCGGCCGTGCGCGCTGGCCACATCGGGCCGCTGCACGCCCTCCAGGGTCACGGGCGGTACGCCGGCAAAGCCCGTCAGGAACAGCTTTCTGCCAGTGCCCAGGGTCGGCGTCCAGCCCCGCACGTGCACCACGCCGCCTTCGGTGGTGATGGCGTCGATGGCGCCGCCCCAATCGTTGGCGATGTAGGGCAGGGGCTGGCGCAGCGGTGCCGCGATGGCCTGGTCGTCCAGCTGCGCGTGCAGTGCGGCCTGCTGCTGTGCGGGGGGCAGTGTGTCCAGTGGCGCAAGGCACTGGCAGCCCTCCTGCCAGACGCGGATGCGCGCTCGCTCGCCGGCATCGGCGGGCCAACGGTGCAGCAGGGCGGGGTGGGCATGCGCCCGCCCAGGCTCCATGCGCTCGCGCGCCGCCTGGGCACTCATGGCGACCGCGGCCATGTACCCCGGGGTGTTGAACTGCACAGGCAGCAGCACCTGGCCGGCCGGCGGCTGCAGGGCAAAGCCGTAGTGCGCGTCGAACATGGCCTCGATGGGGCGGTCATGCTGGCGCTGCACCCAGGCCTGCTGGCCCGCTGCGGCGATGAAAACCAGCAGCGCCAGCGCATGCCAGCGCGCCAGGCGCTGCGGCCAGGGCAGGCACCACAGCACGCACAGCGCGGCCCACGGCACCCACAGCAGGCGGGCGTGGAGCTGCCAGTCCAGCCCCGGCCGCGCCACGAACAAAAGCGGAAAGCCGACCACCGTGATCGCCGCGGCAAAGGCCGCCAGGGCCTTGAGGCGGGCCTGCGGCGGCTGCGTGGCCAGGTGGGCAAGCGCACAGGCTGCGCACAGCGCCGTGGCCAGCAGCCCCAGCAGGCCCGGGCCCACCAGCCCCTGGCTCAGCATGCGGGCCATGGCGCCGAGCACGCCGGGCACATCGTGCCAGCCGGTCAGCGTGCTGGGCTGGTAGCCGCCCGCGCCCGAGAACACCAGAACGCGCACCGCCGCATAGCCCAGCGCCACGGCCAGCGCGGGCAGGGCATAGCGCCAGCGCTGCAACCACGGCATGGGGGCGGTTGCGGCGCCCAGCGGCATGAACAGCGCCAGCGCGATCCACGGCACATAGACCTCCTTGCACAGCGTGGACACCAGGTACAGCACGCCCGCCAGCCAGGCCCAGCGCCATTGCCTGCGCTCCAGGGCGCGCAGCTGCGCCCACAGCGCCAGGCAGGCAAACGCCAGCCCATCCAGGTAGTGCCCCACCATCAGCTGCTGCGCCATGTGAAAGGCCGGCACACCCGCCATGAGCAGGGCCGGGGCCAGCAGTGCGCGCCAGGGCTGCAGCCACTGGCGCAGCAGCAGGTACAGGGCCCATGCGGCCAGGGCCAGCGACAGCAGGTGGTGCAGGTAGAAGGCCTGCGGCGCCATGCCGAACAGGGCGCTGTTGAGCTGGTAGATGAACAGGTTCCAGGGCGCGAACTGGTTGCCCGATGCGGCGCGCGTCACCTCGGGGTTGAGGAACACCGACCACGGCGTGTACTGCGTGGTGTTGAACAGGTGCGTGCCGTCGTCCCAGCGCCAGTTGGCGTGCAGCGCGCTGCCATGCAGCACAAAGACCAGCAGTGCCAGCAGGCACAGGGCGATGAGGTTCTGGCGCCAGCCAGCCTGTTGCGATGACGGGCCCATCAGCGCACGCGGTAGGTGAAGAACCGGTGGCCCAGGTAGCTGAAGGCCGGGATCACCGTCACCACCAGCGCGATGCCTATTGCATAGTGGCCGCCGGCCTGCTCCACCACCCAGGTGATGCAGGTGCTGACCACGCCGCCGGCACCCGCCACCAGGCCAAAGCGCCAGGCGGTGGCCGCGCTCAGCCGCTGGCCAAAGCTCAGCAGCGTGTTGGCGGTGTACGAGAACATGGTGGCCACGGCAAAGGCCACCACATTGGCCACGGGCGGCCGTGCGCCCAGCAGCTCGATGCAGAAGGTGGCAACGCACACATGCGTGAGGGTGGACAGCACACCGATCAGCGCGAATCCGATCAATGACCGAGAAGTGTTCATGAAAGCAGGCAAAAGGAAAAAAGCGCGCGCCCTGGTCAGGGGGCGTCGCGGTGGTGCGGGGGCTGCGCGGCGCCGCCATCGGCCTCCTCGCGCACGATGTAGACGGGGCGTCCCTTGGACTCCATGTAGACCCGGCCCAGGTATTCGCCGATCACGCCCAGGCCGATGAGCTGCAGCCCGCCCAGGAACAGCACCACCGTGATCAGCGAGGCATAGCCCGGCGCATCGCGCCCGAACAACAGCACCTGGCCCACGATCACCAGGCCGTAGGCAAAGGCCAGCAGCGCGACCGCCAGGCCCAGGTAGGTCCAGATGCGCAGCGGCACGGTAGAAAACGAGGTCAGCCCCTCCACCGCCAGGTTCCACAGGCTCCAGCCCGAGAATTTGCTGTCCCCGGCCGCGCGGGCCGGCCGGGCGTAGGGAATCGTCGCCTGGCGAAAGCCCACCCAGGCGAACAGGCCCTTCATGAAGCGGCGCCGCTCGGGCAGGCGCTTGAGCGCATCCACCACCTGGCGGTCCATGAGCCGGAAGTCACCCACATTGGGCGGAATGCGCGAGTCGGAAATGCGGTTGTGCAGCCGGTAGAACCACTCCGAGGTCTTGCGCTTGAGCACATGGTCGGCGCTGCGGTCCGTGCGCTGGGCCAGCACCACGTCAAAGCCCTGCTGCCACAGCCGCACCATCTCCAGGATCAGCTCGGGCGGGTCCTGCAGGTCGGCGTCGATGGGCACCACTGCCGCACCCAGCGCATGGTCGATGCCCGCGGTCAGCGCCGCCTCCTTGCCGAAATTGCGCGACAGGTCGACCACCCGCAGGCCCGGCACCGTGGCGCGCAGCGCCTGCAGCCGCGCCAGCGTGCCATCGCGGCTGCCATCGTTCACGCACACGATCTCGAACGCCAGGCCGGTCTGCGCCAGCACCGGTACCAGTTGCGCAAAAAAGAGATCCAGCGTGGCCTCTTCGTTGAACATGGGGCAGACCACGGACAACAGGGCAGGGGCGCCGCTGCGATCAACAGCGGGCCGGCTTGGCGAAGGGGAAGAAAAAGTGGTGTCGTTCAATGGGACTTCGGGTGGGCATGCCCAGAGTGTCACAAAGTGTTGCGGGCGGCGCAGTGCGCGAACCATTGAAGATACACCATGCGGCATACTGGCCAGGGCAAGCGGCACCGGTCACGCGTGATGGTGATCACCCCCACTTTCCTTTCGCCCCCGCGTCGGCACCCCGGCAACGCCGCTGCGCGCGGCACCATGATCGCCATGCAAGCCCCCTTCATCCTCAGCAGCCACCGGCGCATTGCCATCACGCCCCAGGGCTGGTTCGACGGCATCGGCCGGCTCGATGCCAAGCGCGGCGAGCTCGACATCGGCATCAACCACCTGGGCGAGGGCGGGCTGGCCTGGCTCGTCGACGCCCGGGGCTTGTTCTACGCACTCACCTGGCAAGGCCGGCAGCCCAGATCCCTGGGGCAGTGGCTGGGCCTGTCGCGCCAGCGCGAGCGCTATGCCATTGCGGCGGCCCGGCCCATCACGGCGGGCGAGCTGCTGCGGTTGATGGAGGGCTACACCGAGCAGGCCGAGGAGGTCCCGCATACCGCGGACCTGCGCGGCGAGTTGCAGGCGCTACCGCGGGATGCGGTGGTTGACGAGGCCTTCATGCGCAAGTACCTGGGTGCGTGAACCTGCCAAAGATGCTGCCGCATCAGTCTCGCCAATAGGGCTGGGCCCAGTCCAGCGGTAATTCGCCCTGCTCCGCCTCGAACAGGGCGAGGGATGTGTTGAGCAGGTCGCGTGGCTGGGTCGGGTGCTGACCTTCGGGCGTGCGGGTCACCGCGCCGCGCAGCGTCCACATCGTGCGGTCCACCAAGGTTGCCGCAGCCTCTTTCTCGCCGGCCTGGCGTGACCAGTGGGCACAAGCACCAGTCGGGGGTGGGTCGAGGGGATAGAACTTGCTGTCGTACCCGATCGCCAACTTGCTGCCTTCCTGCAGCAGGGGGGCACCTGCGGGCAGGCCCAGCAAGATGCCGGTGGCGCCCAGTTCACACAGGCTGCGGGCTTGCCATCCTGCATTGCCGATGCGCCGGGCCTGCCGCGCCAGTTGTTCCAGCTGCGTGGTGCTCAGCAGGGGCTGGCTCTGGTGGGGCTGCAGCGACCGCATCCAGCTGGCAAACAGGCCGACCAGTGCCCGCCGCTCGTAGGAGGACGCGGCAGCCTCGAAGTAAGTGCCGTTGGCTGCCAGCTCGCGCAGGGCCATGTCCTTCCAGGTCGCTGCAGCAGCACGCCCGGTGCCGGTGGTCCGCAGGACCTGGTCGAGGGCTTGGGCCTTGGCGGTGCCTGGGGGCAGTGCCTCGAAGGCGGACTGGGCTGCCCGGGGACCCATGCCAGGGGCCTTGTGGGCCCAGATCGCCGCCTCGACACGTGCATCGAGGCCCTGGGTCTGGTGCCCTGCGGCCAGTGCTCCGGGCCGCAGGTAGGGTTGGGTTGCCGTTGCCAGCGCCTCTTCCAGCGATCCGGCGGCTACGAATTCCTGGGCTACCAGGCCCAGCTGCATACCAGCGAAGCTGAAATCCACGGGAGCCTGCCGTGGGCTGTTGCCGCCCAGCACGGTATCGAAGCCTGCGCGCGCCGCAACCAGTGCTTGCCTGACCTTGGTGGTGGGCTCGCCTGCTGCGGCATAGGCCCGCGCCACGGCAAGCAGGGCCTGGGCACGATCCTGTGGCCGGTCGATGGCCGATGCCGCCGCATGCGCGGCCGACAACAGGGCCGAGTCGGGCCGGCCCGTGCCGGCCTCCACACGTGCCTGCGCTAGCATCAGCTGGATGCGGGTGACTTCCGCCATGCGACCTTGCGCGTTGGCCAGTGTGGCCAGCCTGGTGCGCGCGGCGGCCCGGTCTCCGGCCTCGGCCTGGCGCTCGGCCCACCGGATCTGAAACCCCTGGCCCAGGCTGCGCCCTGCCGCCCACTCGACCAGCATGTCCCACTGGCCCGCTTCCAGCATCGCGCTGGCAATGCCTTCGTTTCTTGGTGCCGCGTTCACGACGTCGCCTGGCGGAGTTGGCAATCGGTAGCTCTTGGCCTGCTCCAACAGCGAGCGCGCCTGCTGGACCTGCCCGCACCGCATGTGCGCAGCTGCCAGGGCACCAAAGCGCGCAAAGGCGAACGACTCCGAAGGCTTGGGAATCTGCACGTGCGGGTAGGCCCGCCGGTCCATCCAGTAGGCAGCCCGTCCGGCGTCGCACAGGCCTTCCAGCGCCTGCCGCTGTATGGCGTCCCAGCGCACATCGTTCCACTGCTCGTTGCCGGGCGGTTTGGCCAAGCCTTGGGCGGGAGTCGGGTTGCCCGCCGCAGCATGCGCAAGTGCCAAGGCCAGCCGGGTCGCCCCGGCGTCGAAGAAGGAGCCGGACGTTCGCTCGAATGCTGCTTCGGCCTTTGCCAGCATTGCGCGCGCCTGTTCGGTGTCTCCTTTTTGGGCAAGGGCCTGTGCGATCCGTGCGAACGCATGAGTCTGGGCTGTGGGCGGTGAGTAATAGCTCCACTCTTGCTTGCCGCGGGGGGAGTCTGGCACCTGCCGAACCTCCTCGGGTTGGCGCAACAGCGCCAACGCGTTTGCCGCGGCCTCCAGCCGGCCCGCCCGGGCATGGGTCTCGCCCGCGGCTGCCAGTATCTCCGCGGCACTGAGTGCGTCGCTGGCTTTCAATTGCTCAGAGGCGCTGCTCGCCAGGTCTGCAAAGCCCATGCGCGCCAACTCGGGACCTACGCGCTTGAGCGCATTCAGGGTGGTTTGGACTGAATAGGTCGGTGCCACGCGCTGCGCGTGGACCAGCGCGGCCTTGGCATGCACCTCGGCACGCGCCTTGTCCCCTGCGCGCAGCGCTGCCTGCGCGCGCAGCAACTCCGGCAACGCAAAGTGCGGATTGGGCAGGTTGAACCCAGACTCCTTGGCGAACAGTTCCTCGATGGCTGGTTTGGCCACACCCGGCTGGCGCGTCTCCAGTGCTGCCACCGCAGTAGCACGCAGCAAGAGCTCACGGCTGCTCTGCTCATTGAGCGCCAGGGGCAGGGCGAAGGGCATCAGGCAGGTGGGTGTCGGCTGCTGCAGGCACGCCTCATACCGTGCACGGGGGGTGGCTTGGCGCTCTGCATCCGTCAGGGCGGCAACGGCCGGGCGGGCCAGCGCGCGGTGCGGCAGCGGCGGCGCCATGGCCTCGTCGATCCAGGGGCAGGCCAGCAGCTCCTTGGTTTCAGAGGGCAGCGGATCGGCCCCAGGCAGGCCCTTGCGCTCGCGCTCGTACACCTCCCAGAAGGGCGTGTAGTCCATGGGGGCGTTGATGATCCGCATGCGCCGGCCCTCCAGCGTGATCCACCCCTGGTCGCCGGCCGTCACCAGTTGCGCCAGGCGCGCCTCGGGGTTCAGCGACTGGTAGCCCCCCACGGCAAGCTGCTGCAGTGCAGGGGCGCTCACCTGCGTGCCCTGCACGCCGAACAGCATGCGGATGCGGATGATGTCGGACAGGGGCTGTTGCACCACGCGGTCGGACTTGCCCGCTTCGGTCGCGGGTTCTATGGTCGTGGTCATGCCCGGCAGGCGGCGTCGCCAGCGGTAGTCGCTGTGGGCATGGTCCGCAATCGCCACCAGGCGGCCTGCCGCGTCGTGGTAGCGGTGAAACCCCACCGGCTGGCCCCGGCAGTAGTACTCTACCGACTGCACCGCCCCATCGGGCCACAGGGTGCGCAGCACCCCGTGCCGCCGCGACTTCTGGAAGTCCACGGTGGCATGCACTGTGCCCTCGCGCAGGTAACGCGACTCCACGGTGACGGCATCGTCCGCGATGTGTGCGTGGTAGGTCTTGCCCGATCCCTCGCAGCGGTACTCCGCCAGCGGATGGTGGTTGTCCGATCGCAGCCGCTGCAGGTGGTAGGCCAGCTTCTCATGCACCAGCAATCGGGACCCCCGGCGCTGCCGGGCTTCGGGTGATTCATCGTCCAGGCACGCCGCTGCGGGCAGTTCCTGTGCTATCGGAGGTGGCATCGGCAACGAGGCCATGGATGGCAGCGACAGTGTGAGCAGGGCCGCAGTAGCCAGCCCCTTGCGATGGATGTGGTTCTTCAAACAGCACTCCCTTGGTGGTGGTGATGTGGGAGCGAGTGTGGGGGCGCCGGCCCACGCCTGGTGAATGGGGTGACCGTGCTTTCCGGTACAAAACGGCAATATTCCTCACAAACAGCGCGAGGGCGATCGGACACCAGGAGCGTGCGCGGAAGAAGGAGCATCGGCTGCAACTCCCGATAAGCCGGTCTCGTCGGGTATCACCTCTGGCGCCCAGGGGTCCACTCTGAGCTCGTCGGTGCGGCGCGGCAATCCTCGGTTTCGGACGTTTCGCTTCGGCGCCCTTTGCCGCGCACGCTCCTAGTGTCCCGAGTTGGAAGTTCGTTGATTTGCCAACCCCGCGGTGGAGCATTTGCGGGCGGTCGTGCAGGAGGTGGCGGCTGGGCGACTGGGATCAAATCCCCGGCGGTAAGGCAAGGGGTTGCGGACTCAGTTGCGCCAATAATTGCGGTTCCATTCCACGGCCAACTCGCCCCGCTCGGCCTCGAACAAGGCAACGGACGCGTTAAGCAGATCCGTGGCACTTGTCGGGTAGTTCCCATCTGGCTTGTAGCGCACGGCGGCGCGCAGCGGCTCTACGGCCCGTGCCACTAAGTCCGCAGCCATCTCGCTTTCGCCGGCCTTGCGGGACCAGTAGGCGCAGGCACCGGCGGGTGTGGGGTCCAATGGGAACTTCCTGCCATCGAACTGTGCCGAGAGCGTGCTGCCTTCCTGCAGCAGCGGCCTGCCGGCCGCAAGGCCAAGCGATATGCCGGTGAAGCCCAGCTCACACAGACTGCGGGCGCGCCAGCCCACATCGGCCGTGCGTCGTGCGTGCGTAGCCAGTTGCTCCAGCCGCTTCGCTTGCTCGGGCTTCTGCGGATCTGCGCGCAGCCACCCGCTGAACAGGCCTAGCAGCGTGCGGCGATCCAGTGAGGACGATGCAGAGGCAAAGTATGCATCGATCGATGGCCACGGATCCAACGCGGGAGCCTGCAATGTGCTTGCCGCTGGCGGCTTGCCTGGGGCCTGCAGCCATCCATTCAGGGCAAACGCCTTGAGGCCGCTGGCGGGAAGCGCTTCGAATGCCGCCAACGCTACCTGGGGCTCCATGGAAGCCGCGGTGTGCATGAAGATGACCGCGTCGATGCTCTCTGCAAAGCCTTGCGCACGGTACTGCGCGGCCAGAGAGCCGGGCTGCAGATAGAGCGATTGGGCTGTCTTCAGGGCTTCTTCCAGAGATCCCGCAACCACGAACTCCCCCGCCACCATCCCCAGTTGCGTGCTCGATTCGGTGTATGCGATGCCCGCCTGGGACTGGCTGCTTCCCAGCACGTCATCAAATCCGGCCCGGGCGGCCTGCAGCAAGGGGCGGGCTTGTGCTTGTTCGCCAGCTGCATTGAACGCCCGCGCGATGCTCAGCAGTGCAGCAGCGCGCTGCTGCGGGTCGTCGATGGCCCATGCCGCTGCACTGCTGGCGGCCATGAGGCTCGCGTCCGGCCGACTGGCGGATCCTTCTATCCGTGCCTGCGCCAGCAGTACATCGATGCGAAACGGTTCCGGTACAGATTTTCCCTCACCAATGAGGCCGGCCAACCGTTCGCGAGCTGCGGGCCTGTCGCCTGAGGCGGCCAAGCGCTCGGCCCACAGAATTGTGACACTTGGGCCCGGCAGATGGCCGGGGTTCCACGACGCCAGGATGTCCAATTGATCGAACTTCAAGAGCTCCAGTGCTACCGCTTCCCTGGCGTACCGCTGGGGGGCACCGCAGACGCCGCGCCAGCACAAAGGAGCCTTGTCCGCATGGCGTATGGCCTGCTCGAAGAGTGCTCGGCCTTCGCGCACCTGGCCGCATCGGATGTGGCTTGACGCTGCCCGTGCATAGAGGGCAGGGCTATCGCCCGAGACATTCGTTGGCAGTGCGGCGCGCAGGGACTCCAGCTTCTCTGAGGCGACGGGGTTCCCAGCATCGCAGGGCGCAGCAGCCAATTCTTGCTGTACCAGGGGGCGATCAAATGCGTGCATTTGGTTCGTGAGCTGGTCCGCCCGTTCGCTGTTTCCGAGGCTTGCATGGGCGACTGCCAACGCCTGCAGGCCCTTGCTGATGTCCCATCGAGAAGGGGCGGAAATGCGGGCCAGTTCGGCTTCGGCCTGCGCGACTACTTCCCGCGCCTGCGCCGCATTGCCTCGCTGCGACAAAGCTTGGGCAATGCGCGCCAATGCGTGAACATGGGCTACGCGGGGCGAGTACCAACTGACAGGGCCTTGCTCGCGCTGGTGTTCAGGCAATGGCCATTCCGGGGACTGCCGCAACTGTGTTGCGGCAGCGGATGCTGCATCCATCTGGTCAGCCCTGGCGTAGGCAAGCCCTGCGGCGCCCAGCACGTCGATGGCTCCGGGGTCGTCGGCGGTCTTCAATTGCTGATGGGCTCGCATGGCAAGATCCGCAAATCCAAGGCGCGCAAGCTCTGGCCCCAGTCGCCTAAGCGTCCGCAGCGTAAGCTGCATTTCGTGGCTTTGAGGGACATGCTGCGCATGCCTGAGGCTTGCCTTTGCATGGATCTCGGCGCGCGCTGCGTCTCCTGCGCGCAGTGCCTCTTGCGCGCTCAGCAATTGCGTGAGGGCCAGATAGGGGTTGGGGCTGCTGTACGCGGGTTCGTTTGCCTGCAGGGCAGCAATGGCCTCGTTCGCCAGGCCTGTCTGGCGCATTTCCAGCGCGGCGACCACGGTTCCTTTGAGGAAGGTATCCCGGTGCGAGCCGTTCAGGGCCAAGGGCAGTGCAAGCGGCATGAGGCAGGCCTCAGACGGTTGCTGCAGGCACGCCAGGTAGCGCACCCGGTGTGTCGCCTGGCGCTCGGCCTCTGTCAGGGGCGAAACCTTGGGCCGGGCCAGCGCAGGGTGCCGCAGCGGTGGTTTCATGGCCTCGTCCATCCACGGGCAGGCCAGGAGCTTTTGATTCTCTTCTGTGAAAGGGTCGGCTCCGGGATTTCCCTGGCGGTCCCGTTCGTACAGTTCCCAGAACGGGGTGTAGTCCATGGGCGCATTGATGAGCCGCACCCGCTTGCCGTTCAGGGTGATGAAGCCCTGGTCGCCGCCGGTGACGATCTGCTCCAGGCGAACGTCGGAGTTGCTGTAGGGATCAGTTCCGATGCCTGGCGATTGCAGCATGCCCTTGCTCAGAACGTTGCCTCGCACCTCGTACAGCTTGCGGATGCGGATGGGGCCGGAGAGCTTCGTTGTCGCAATGGTGAATCGGCCGGCCTCGGTGGGTGTCAGGATGGTGTAAACGCCCTCCAGTCTGCGGTTCCAACGATAGTCGCTGCTTGCGTGATCTGAGATGGCCACCAGGCCCCCCGCCGTATCGTAATAGCGATGGAAGCCCACAGGCTGGCCATGGCAATGGTATTGCACCGACTGTACGCGCCCGTTGGGCCATTGCACGCGCTGTATTCCGTGGGCTTCCCCGTCAAGGAAGGTGGTGGCTGCATGCAGCTTGCCGCCCGCCAGGTAGCGCGATTCGACCTCCACCCTTTGTCCCGCGATGCGCGCGTGGTAGGCCACGCCTGCTCCTTCGCAGCGGTATTCTTCCAAGGGGTGTTGTCCTTGCCGCCGCAATACGTTCAGGTGCTGCGCCAGCCGCTGATGGACTTGCGCTCCATTTCCTCTGCGCCACTTGTCCTCGGGCGACTGCCTGTCCCGGCACTCTTCCTGCGGCAGCTCTTGTGGTACCGGGGGTGGTGCAGGCGACAATGCCAGGCATGGGAGCGCCTGCGCAAGCAAGACTGAAACGATCAAGCCAATAAGGCGGAATTTCACAGAGCCTCCCTCCATGTTTTTTGGGGAGTGTAGAGGCATGGCTATGCAGCCACGAGGGACGGTGCTACAGAACCTTGGCAGTGCTGATGGCCGCGTGCCTTATATTCTTTGCCGGGCACCGCTAGCAAGCTCTTTGGGGCACTGGCGGGCCGTCTGCGCGGGCTATTCGTATTCAACCAGCAACCACCGGGAGGATAGAGACCCATGAAGTTCTTTGGATTCTTGAGCCTGTTCGGCGCCATCGTGGCCGCGCTGGTGCTGCTGACGGGCATGTTCACCGCCCAGAGCGCCCCGCAGGAGGCCGCCATTGCGGCGCTGGCCATCGCGATTGCGGTGATCCCGTATGTGTTCTTCCGCGTGCTCCAGGCCCTGCGGCAGGCCGAAGACCTGGCCGCCATCCGCCGTTTGCTCGAAGCCCGCCCTGGCGGCCCGGGCGCGGCCGCGGCACAGGCACCCCAGGTCGCCGCGCCGGTGCTGGTGGCCCCCGAGCCTGCTCCGCCACCACCTGCTGCCGAGGTGCTGCAAAGCGGCTCCATGGGTGTGGAGGGCTGGACCTGGCACCAGCTCAGCGATGGCAGCGTGCGCATCACCGATGCACACGGCTCCGACTATGCCTACCCCTCGGTGGCCGCCGCGCGCAAGGCCTTTACCTGGTGGCTGGGGCCCGGGGCGGCATGAATGAGCAGCCGCCATCGTTCTTCCATGCCCGCATGCGCTGCGTAGTCGTCGGCACCAGCGGTGCCGGCAAGTCCACCTTTGCGGCGGCACTCGCGCAGGCCACCGGCAGCCCGCACATCGAGCTCGACAACCTGTACTGGGGCCCCGGGTGGGCTGCCGTGCCGCCCGCGCAGTTCGAGGCCAGCGTGCGCGCTGCGACCGAGGGCGAGCATTGGGTCGCCGACGGCAACTACACCGCCGTGCGCGAGTTGCTGTGGGGGCGCGCCACGCACATCGTCTGGCTCAACTATGGGCGCGCCACCGTGTTCCCGCGTGTGCTGTGGCGCACTGTGAGCCGGGGTCTGCTGCGAACGCGTCTGGCGCATGGCAACCTCGAATCATTGCGCATGGCGTTTTTGTCGCGCGACTCGGTGCTGTGGTGGTCGTACTCGACCTTTGCGCGCAACCGGGTCAAGTTTGCGGGGCTGCGCCAGGACCCGGCGTATGGCCACCTGCAATGGGTCGAACTCACGAAATCATCGCAGGCGCGGGAGTTCATCCAGCGGCATGCCTCCTACGCGGCATAGGGCCTACCCGGCGCTGCCTCAGATCAAATCACCACCGCATGCCAGGGCCAGCCCGAAGGGAAGAAAGCCTGCAGCCCAGCGCATTGGGGCTTGCCCATCAGCACTTCAAGGAATCCAGCGGCCACCCATGGTCCTGGCACCCTGCCAAGCCAGGGAAGCCGCCGAAACGCAGGGCACGGTCAATGTGCTCCAGGAACGTCTCCGCCTCCGACGAGTTGTTGAGAGGTGGATCGATGCCTTCCGAAGGAACCGAAACCGAGTACGGCGGGCCGCCGCTGGTGTTTGCCTTGTGCAGTTCGTCTGGCGCAACAACGATCTGGAATGGAAGGTCGTATTCGAGGTGACCTCCCTCATCGTCCTCAAGGTGGTAGAGCGCGAGAGACGCCGGAAACACGATCAGTTGATCGAGGCACTGGGCCGGCTCTTTCCAATCGGGATGCGAGCCAGAAAGGTCAACGCTCCCCACGCGAAGCCAGAACAATGCAAGCGCTTCAGGAACAGGCCCAACCTCCCGCGAAATCCTGTCGATCACCTCCGCCGCGCGCGGGTCGGGGCCGGGGAGCACCGCTTCTGGCCGGTCAAAGACGTAGCCACATTCACTGAGGCGACGGATCAGATCCGAGAGCCTTGCACCGAGCTCGTCAACTTGGGACTGCAGTGACATGTCTTCTGTCCACTGATGGCTGGCGAATCTCACTGTGCTGTTGGAAGGGGGCGCTCATGTCTGCCATTGTCACCTTGGGCATCGATCTGACAACCAGACGGTGGTGGGGTCAGGTCTTGGCATTCTTGCGCCCCCAGCCCACAGAACAGCAGCTTTCCTCCACCATCAAACTGGGCCATGTGTTGGCGGGGCTTCTCTCGCGAGGCAGCGCGCCGCCCCATTCATCAGATCGAATCGTCATTGTGCTGCGCCCACACCGGCGCCGCCGCCTCGTGCGATTCGACCCCGCGAAAGAACGCATCGCCCAGCACCTTGTAGTCCGCCGTGCCCGGCCCCTGCCAGCCCATGAACTTGGGCCGGTGCACGGCAAAGCCGTCGGGTGACTGGGCATTGCGGTAGGGCACGGCCATGGTGAGCGTGGTGGCCGAGGGCTTGGCGTACGAGCGCACCACGATGATCAAGGCGTCCGTGCGGCCCGAGGGCAGGGTGATGAAACCGTCGTACACCATGGCCGCACGCTCCGCCTGGCCCGGGTTCTGGTCCAGGTAGTCCTGCGCCTGTGCCACGCCTTCTTCGAGTTGGTCGGCCGCAAAGCGCAGCATGTTGCGCCCATAGGCCGCCGACTCCTGGGCCAGCATGGGCGTCAGGGGCTCCCCCTCGGCCACGCACCAAATGCCGTGCGCGGCAAAGAAACCTGCGAGTTCGATGGCGCGTTCCATGGGGCTCCTTCTTTCTCGGTGGGCAGATTGGGGCATTCTGCATGAGGAGACGCAGCGTGGCTTTGTACCTCAGTCTCCGCAACCTGCTGCGCGGCCCAACGCGACGGCACAGTCTCCCTCATGGTGTTTTGGCTCAAGGGGCTGACCTCGCCTCAGCTCATAGCCGACCCGTGCGAGATTGTCATGCGGGCCTCCTGCCCTGTCTGCCTGAAGCTGGATTTGTGACTGAGCGAGCACGGCCATTGGTTGTGATCTGCGCAGCAGGGTGTAGAGCAGGGCGGGTCACGGGGATTCCCCATGCTGCATGCTCCAGGTCGGCTGAAGTGCTGGTCTGCTGCCCTTTTCATTTCAACGGCCTTTTGAAGACTCTCCCGAGAGGCTGCTTGCTGTTTCGCGCTGGCTTGTTTCAACTCTGCTCACCTAAATGGGTGATGTTTTTAAGCTGCATTTTCTATGCTTTTAACATTTTGTTGCGCTGAGTTCGTGGGATTGAGCAGGTTTGCTTGAGGACTGGGTAAAGTACAGCCGCGCGTCGTGCGTCTCTCCTTGAGTGGATGCGCGGTCTGATGATTTTTCGAGTTATATAAAATTTCTGCTTGGGAGGGACTGTGAATAGTCGCTATTTTGTTCTGTTTGCGCTTTTGCTGTGTGCTCATGCTGGGGGGCATGCGGCCGATGTGGTAATTAGGAAAAATCCGAACATTTACTACACCACTGCTAGTGGAATTAGCCATTGGACTACCAAGTATAGAACCTTGACGGCCGCATTTGCTGATGTCAGGGCAAAATATGCTACTTATAATTCGCCAAACATAACATATGAAGCTTTCGATGTAAGGCCGGAGCCCGGCTATCCCGTTTACAACGGGGTGGCCACATCGTATGTGTGGGATGTTCGTCGCACAATATATCAAAATTCGGATGTATCGACGACCAGAGAGATTATGGCGCATGCCGAGTGTGATCAGGAGGGTGTGACTTATCCTAGTGGCCGGCAATGGTTTCTGATTGAGGACAATCAGAAAAAAGAGTGGCGATGCGAAAGGTATGTTGAAGTGAAGCCTTCACCGCCACCTCCAACGTTTCCCTCAAACAATAGCTCTGGAGGAGGGAATCCGGGGGGTAATACCTGCCCGGCAAGAGGAGGTCCAAGTAAGCCAGGACCTGCGTTTGATTTTTCCAATGCTAATTTTTCAAAGACTGATGGCGGATCAGTAGGAAATCCTATTTCCCCTGCTACGGGGGATAAGATCCAGGCTGAAGTAGACCATTCCAGTGGGGCTCTTTATGGCCTCCAGATGATCCGGCTATTTCACAGCAGCTGGGTCAAAGATGCTGGCAACGAGAATTCAGGATTGGGGCTTGCGTGGCGCCATAATCACAATTCTTTTTTGAGAAAAGTTAGTGAGAACATCCTGCATGTGGATCTGCCAGGAGGTGAGCGAAATGTATTTGTGCGGGATACTTTTGGTCAAGATCCAGGCCCGTGGAGACTACTCAGTGGTAATAATTCTTTTACTTTCGCGGGAGATGAGTTCGAGCTGCGGAGAGCCTCGGATGGAGTGGTTTTTCTCTTTAAGAGCGGCTTACTGGATTCTGTTACTGAACGGAGTGGCCTGAAGGTTCAGTATACCTACAATGCGAGCAAGCAGCTTGTGCTGGTTCGCAACCATTTTGGCCGCACGCTGGAATTCACTTACGACGGATCGGGAAGGCTTGTCAGCGTTTTGCCATCTGACGGCGTCCCCATTGGCTATTCTTTTGATGCGAGTGGGCGGCTCCAAAATGTGACGTACGGTGATGGGGTAAATAGGTCATATCATTATGAAAATAGCCTGAATGCGAATCTCCTTACTGGTGTAAGTATTCAGGGGCAGCGATTCTCTACATTTGCCTATGATCAGAATGGCCTTGTGGTCAGCACAGAACATGCTGGCGGGGTCAATAAATATACGGTTTCATACCCAAGTCTTGGCTCTTCCGCTACTGTTGTCGATCCCCTTGGTCAAAGTAGAACCTATAACTACAGTAGCAAAGGTGGTTATTTTGCAGTAATCGGTAGCAATTGGCATTCGGCAACCAGCAACTCGCAAGCCTATACCCGTGTCCAAAATGACCTTGGGCTGATCGAGCGCGAGGGCGACTTCAACAGCGTCTACACCACCTACCAATGGGACACTGCTCGCCGCTTGCCATTGAGCGTGACGGAGGCGTCTGGCCGACCGGAAGCGCGTACCACCACCACAACGTGGCATGCTGACCTGCCCCTGCCTGCTAGCGTTTCGTCGCCAGGGCGCACAATCAGCTATACCTATGACAATGCAGGCAATAGGCTCACCCGGAGCATTGCCGAAGCCAATTCAGGCGGCTCGGCTCGTACGACCACGTGGACCTACAACGCTGCCGGACTTGTCGCCACGGAAACCGCCCCCAATGGTGGGGTAACGAGCTATACGTATGACGCATTGGGCAACGTCACGCAGAGCACCAATGCCGTAGGCCATGTGAGCGCGTTTACCTATGACATTGGAGGCCGGGTGCTTACTTATGCCGCTCCCAATGGACTGGTGACCGCCTATGCCTACGACGCCCGCGGCCGCATGCTGTCCCGCAGCAGCGCAGGGCAACTCACTACGCTCACCTATAGCCCGGGCGGTCAGGTGCTGACCGCCACGCTGCCGCACGGCCAAATCATCACCTACAGCTACGATGCGGCCCAGCGCCTCACTGGTTGGAGTGACAACCGGGGCAGCACGGGCAGCTATGTGCTCGACAACATGGGCAACCGTATCAGCGAAGAGGTGCGCGGTGGCCAGGGGCAACTGGTCTGGCAGCTCGCACGTACCATTAACAGCCTGAACCGTGTGACGAGCACCAGCGCTGCTGGCCAGAGTGTCAGCTACAAGTATGACTACAACGGTGATCTGTCTAGTGAAACAAATGGCCTGAACGAGACCACCAGCCAAGGCCTGGATGCCTTGCGCCGGGTCAAGAGCATCACCAATGCCGAGAACGCCACTGCTTCGCTGACCTACAACGCCCTCGACAGCGTCACCAGCGTCACCGACCCCAAGAGCGTCGCCACCACCTACACCCGCGACGCCCTGGGCAACGCCACGTCGGAATCCAGCCCCGACAGCGGCAGCGAAAGCACCCAGTACGACGCCCTGGGCCTGCCCAGCAGCATCACCAACGCCCTGGGCCAGGCCACCACCATCACGCGCGACCTGCTGGGCCGCCCCACCTCCATCGTGCACACGGGCGGCACCACCACCCTGCGCTACGACCAGACCCCGGCGAGCAAGGGCTACCTCAGCGAGATCGAAGACGCCAGCGGTACCACCACCTACCAGCGCGACGTGCACGGCCGTGTGGTGAGCCAGACCCAAAAGCTCATCAACAACGACACCCGCACCCTGGCCTACAGCTACCACCCCACCACGGGCCTGCTGAGTTCCACCACCTACCCGGGCGGCCAGGTCCTGCAGAACGTGTATGACGCCACCGGCCAGCTCACCGGCCTCACCTGGGCCGGCCAGCCCTTGGTCAGCGGCATCACCTGGAGCCCCCTGGGCCAGCCCACCGGCTGGAGCTGGAACCTGCCTGGCGGCGCAGCCGCCATCCCGGCCACCCGCAGCTACAACACCGCGGGCCAGCTCACCGCCACCGAGTTCAGCAGCTACACCTACGACGCCGCAGGCCGCATCACCAGCCTCACCCAGAGCCTGATGCAGCCCGCCAGCACCGACGCCCAGGCCAACACCGTGGTCGCGGCCCCGGCCACGTGGACGGTGACCTACAACCGCGCAGGCCGCATCACCGGCTTCACCAAGCAGGTGGCCGCCGGCAATGCTGCCAACACCGTCACCTACACCTACGACGCCAACGGCAACCGCCTCACCAGCAGCCAACAGCGCGCAGGCACCACCACCAACCGCACCTACACGCTCACGGCCAACCGCCAGACCGGCTTCAGCCAGACCCAGAGCGGCGCCAGCACCGCCAACACCAGCGTCACCTACCAGTACAACGCCGCCGGCGACCTGCTGAACGACGGCCTGCGCAGCTTCCAATACGACAGCCAGGAACGCCTGGAAAAAGTCACCACCGGCACGGGCGCAGACGCCCCCAGCACCCAGTACGCCCACAACGCCCTGGGCCAGCGCGTGTTCAAGACCGAACCGCTGTTTGCCAGCGGATCGGGATCAGGATCGACCAGCAGCGGCAAGAACCTCAACAACCTGCTGGCCGACCCCGAAGACCAGGAAGAGGCGGAAAAAGAGAAGGAACAAGACAAAGGCTTCATCCAGACCGCCTACGAATTCTTCACCCGCCTGTGGAGCCCCGGCAGCAGCGATGCGCAAAAGCTCGGCTTCGCGTATGTCTACGGCCAGGACGGCACCCTGCTGGGCGAATACGGCATGGGCGGCAGCAACAGCAGCGGCACCACCCAGTACATCTACCTGCCCACGGCCAACGGCCCCATGCCCATTGCAGCCATCGTCAATGGCGTGGCGTACGCCGTGCACAGCGACCACCTGAACACACCCCGCAAGCTCACCCAGCCCGACGGCCAGGTGGCCTGGCAATGGGCCTACAGCGCCTTTGGGGACGAACAGCCCACCCTGGGCTCCAAGCGCTTCACCGACGTAACCACCAACCCCACCACGGGCACGACGACCATCCCCGAGGTGACCTTCAACCTGCGCTACCCGGGGCAGTACTACGATAAAGAAAGCAACCTGCACTACAACTATTTCCGCAGCTACAGTGCGGAGCGGGGGAGGTATACGCAGGCTGATCCGATTGGGCTGGAGGGTGGGTTCAATCGGTTTGGGTATGTGGGAGGCGATCCACTTTCGTTTACAGATCCTTTGGGACTAGAAACTTATATTTGCAAGCGCCCATTGGGTGGCGAGCCAGGCTCGTATGCACCACCACTTTTAAATCACACCTATGTATGCGTTGGCAGTGGAGATAATATGATTTGTGGAAGCACAACGGCATCAAGTGGCGGTGCATTAAGCAATATTTTTGGTGGTAGCTCGGGTCGTCCAACGACATCGGTCACCGACTACTACAAACCCGAAGCATGTGAGCGACGTCAAGGCCAGGATAGTTGTATAGAAACGTGTGTTGCGAATGAGTTAAAAAAGCCTACCCGGCCGAAATATGGGGTGGGTCCTTCTGGTACCGATTGTCAAGAGTACACGGAGGATGTTGTCAGTACCTGTGAGAGGCGCTGCGTGCGACGGTAGCTATGGAGAGGGGGCGATCTATATTTGTGTTTCTATGGTTAGTTGTTAATGTCTTAATATTTGCTTGGACCATAGTTGGCTACCATGCACAGGTGGATCCGCAGTTAAAGGAGGAGATACTTCTACGCCACGGACTGGTGATGCTCTTGCTCACGTTGCCAACTGGGTTTGCCTTGACTGCTTTGGTGAGTTCAGTTGCGAGTTTGATGAGTGCTCAAGCCGTCGGTGTCGCTGATGCACTGCTTGTGTCGCTCACCTGTGCTATCGCGGGCTATTGGCAATGGTTTGTGCTGCTGCCGTGGCTGTTGCGTAAGTGGAAGGCCAAAAGCAGTGCAAAACCCCGCCGGTAACCTCATGAGCGGCTGCCGTTGATCCCCCAATTATGTTGATAGCAGGTCTTGCCTCTTGCCCCAATCCACAAAAATGCCCTCCATCCATCACCAAACTGAGCCTTCGGTTTGCGGGGATCATGAAATGGCAAGACCATTGCGAATCGAGCTTCCAGGTGCCATCTATCACGTGACCTCGCAAGGTGACCGGCGTGAGCCCATCGTGATGGACGATGGTGATCGCGAAGGCTTGCTGATCGTTTTGGGTCAAGCACTGCATCGGTTTGATGTCTATGCCCCTGGCGTGGTGTTTGATGGATAAATAACTATTACCACTTTGTGCTGCACATCCGACAGCTCAGCTTGTTGCTCCTGATGCGCGCATCAATCAAGATAGGGGGCTGGAGTCAGCCCGCAAGGAATGCCTTTGGCCAAACCTGGAAAAATCAAATACAAGCCCGGTGACATCGTCACCATCCCCCTGCCCGAAGCCCGCTTCGCCTACGCCAGAATCTTCGAAGACCACACCTTCGGCATATTCGCGCACTGGTCGGCAAAGCCCGAGCCTTTGGCGCAAGTCGCATCCCACCCGATCGCGTTCTTTGTCTCCGGCACCGACTCGGCGATCAAGGATGGCACCTGGCCTGTGATCGGGCATGTGCCTTTCCAGGATGCCGAAGCTTCGTTCCCGCCTCCTGTGGCGATCTGCTATGACTACGACGACAACACCTGGACCATGGGTCGGCCCATGGTCACCCACAAAGGGATTGAAAAGTTCGTGACCGCCAAGGAGGTCGCGGGGCTGGACCGGCTGCTTTTTTGCCAGCCAGAACTGGTCGTCGCCACGATTGTGGACCGCCTGATCGATGGTAACCACGCGTACTACAAGGTGCGCCCCAGTGGCAGTAGCAGTGGTGCTGCTGCCGCACCCGCACTGGCACCGCAGGTGATGCGGGTGGCCCCTAACCCCTCCACCAACGGCCCTTGGGGCGCGAAAGCGCAAGAAAACGACGACGCGAGCGACTGGCTGGCCGGGCTGGAAGAAGAGCCAAGTCTTGGCCGCATCGACGAAGCCTTCGACCAGGTTCTCTCAGCCGAGCCCTCCGCCTACCTGGAGGTCACCGAATGCGCAGAGGTGGTCGCAGCGGCCACCGTGCTTGCCAAGATGCATGGCCTGGGTTTTGCTGCCGACATCGCCAGCGACGAATGCATGGCTGCGCTGGCCAAACGGGCCAAGAGGCGGTCGCCCAAGAGCACGGCGGCCTTGGTGCAGCGTGCCTTGCTGGCACTGGCCGCGGTGCAAGACCCTGAGCGCTCGGAGTTGCGCGAGCTGATGATGGTGACGGAAGAGCATGCCGAACTGGGCGCCGCCTGGAGCAAGCGCATGGGCCAACTGGTGCGGGGGCTCAAGGCGGCTCACCGGCGCTTGGCATCTGCATGAAGGGGCCCTGCAGCCCGCTACTGGGGGCGAGCAGTGCCACTGTGTGTGCAGCAACAACGGCGGCCTTCCTAATCCATACAACCCAAGGCGATGAATGGCACACAAGCCAGGACTTGATCGAAATGGTGAAGAGGTGAAGCGAGGAGATCATGTTCGCTTGCTTCATATTCGTCCGTCTATTCTCAAACGGCTTGCTGGATCGGAGCATTCAGACGTTTCGTCCATGCTCAATCAGGTTCTTGAAGTATTTGATGTGTATGACGACGATCTCGTGTGGGTCAGCCTAAGCTGGCAGCGAGAAGATGGCAGCACTGAGTTTCATTCGATTTCCGTCGATCCGGACGCCATAGAACTCGTCAGAAAGTAATCAAATTTGCTACGCCGATGAAATCCGCCGGGCTAAAATAAGCACAAATTTTTATATATGAAATCACTCTCTGCATTGCTCAAGCTTCAGTTCTTTGTAGGATTCGTTGGGGCATTGGTTCTGACCCCATTGTTGTATGTGGTGGAGCTATTTTGGGGTGATCTCAGTAGCTTTGCATCTTCCGTTTGGATGGATCTGGTGATGGCTGTTGTGGGAGCATTTATTTTGGGCGGAGTGTTTTTGTTGATGGGATTGGCCGCCTATCCAGTGCTCAAATTCTTGCAGCGCCGAGGCCTGGTTCAGGACCTGTTGCAGGAAGACCGCGCATAGGTCGGCCATGCACCACAACCCAAACCATATTGCCGCGGCTCTTTTCATGTTCAGCGGTGCACTCATCGGGGCCGCGGTCATGGCGTGGCTCATACCCGCAAGGGAACGCGGCTTGTTGGATCTGAGGGTGGGGCTGGCAATGGGGGCACTCACGGGCTACGTGGGGTTTCGCGTCATTGCCTATTTCGTTGATGTGCGCAGCACGCCAAGGGGTGCTGCCGTGGATCGCAAACAGGTATGAAAAATCTACTGCCCAGCATGCTCTTCATTGCGTCTTGTGCGCTGAGCGGCTGTGACCAATCCAGCACTGCGCCGCCGAGCAGCATCGCACCGGCGGCCCCCACCCAGAGCGCATCGGCGCCAGCGCAGAACAGTGCGCCAGCGGAGTCCAACGTCAGCGAAGCGCGCTTGCTGGACGACCTTCGGTCCCAGGATTTCGATCGCGTCATCCGGACCATGAACGATGTCAAAGGCGCGCGGTATGCCGGTCATTTGACGCCCCTCCTTGTTGGCTTCTGGAATGGGACGGACCTGCGCGGAATCGACCCCAATTTCCTGAACCATCCGCGGGTTCGGATCGAAATCGCCGATGTGCTCGCACAGCAGGAAAAGAACGGCTACCAGGGCTTGGACAAAGCCGCTTTCGCCCAGTATGCGCGGGGCTTGATTACCTCGAACGACACGCAGGTCGCGAACCAAGCCATGCTGGTGCTCGGCATAGCGGGCAGTGCTGCCAACATGTCACTGCTGGAAGGCATGGCCGAGGACATTGCAGAGAGCCGGTTTCGTGCGGCTGTTATTGGCTTGGCCCACAACTGCAACACCACCAGTGCGCTCCTTGACAAGTTGCAGGCCCGTTTGAACGAGACGTGGCGCAAGGATTTCCTGGCGGAGACGCGTGAAAAGTTCGGTCCGTTCCGGGTCTGTCCGTCTCGTTCGGCCGGATGAATAACCTCCTGGGGCTGGCTCGATGCAAACTGTGCAAGCTCAGTTCTCGCCTGGTCCCTGACAACCATGACGCTGCGTGACTTCAAATTTCTTGTGGTCGTGCTAGGTTGCATTGGTGCAAGCCTTTTCTTCCTTTCATGGGCCATGCAGACCCTCTGGATCGCGTCATTTCAAGGCCAAGACAACGCGGGGCGCGCTGTGTGGTTTTACAGCCAGGTCGCGGCGGGCTTTCTTTTCGCGATGGGCGGGCTTGGAGTTGCCTGGAAATGGTGGAAAGACCTGCCAGGCAGCAAGCGCCGAAATGTGGGCGCTGTACATGATGCCAATGGGCGGCAAGACCCGTGACGGAGTCGATGCACAGGTGCAGGGAGATCTCACACAGCGCGAGATGCCGATGACCGGCGCAGCAATCTACCCTCACAGGTGCCCCCCATGATCCCTGCACACCACCGCCTGATCCCCCTGAGCGCAGCCATCGCCGAGTTTGGCCTCGCTGCGCTGTTCCACCGCGATGGCAGCTTCGACGACATGGAAGACACCATGGCCCACCCCTTCGGTTCGCCCCATGCGGACGGCCCGCTGATGGCCCTGGTGTTCGACGGCGACACCTGCCTCGACGAGCCCTTCGACGCCATGGCCGCTGGCGCCAAGCGGCGCGGCCACATGGACGGCACGGCCACGCCGCTGGATGAACTGCTGGAACGCGCCTGCACCGTGGTCGTCAACGGCAACCTGCAGGCGCCGCGCATCGACACGCGCGGCTGCCAGGCGCTGTTCGTGTTCGGCAGCGTGCGCTGCGGTGCGTTCGAGTTCTGGCAGGAGCCAGTCCACTGAAACCGAGAAATCGGCTGTGCGCCGGGGTGGCAGCGGGATGCAGCGCAAGGCGCGGGCTGCGGCCAAGGCTGGCCGCCTTGGCAAAGCCCGCAACGCCGCGA
>JAESFW010000346.1_pt1 | contig 30477 bp, 26 predicted proteins | sample 9269481 | NCBI WGS metagenome assembly JAESFW01 (sample SAMN14515350, study PRJNA621654) | algae metagenome | isolation source: Lyngbya sp. HA4199-MV5 and co-occurring heterotrophs from soil with... | place: USA: Ahupuaa O Kahana State Park, Hawaii | collected 2009-07-21
GGCCGCAGGCAAGGCGCCAACCACAGCCAGGTTGCACACCTGGCGAGGATTGGCAACGCCGCCTGCGGCCTGTGTGGCGCTCACCCGAAGGGCCGGGGCGAGAAGGGGCGCATGCGGGCGTTGCGCCCCTTGTCCAGGCGGCCAGCCTGGACGGCGGCGCGCGCCTACGCCTGCGCCCCTTCCCGCCACGGCGGGGGGTGCTATTTCCATGGTTCACTGGACCAGGTCAAGGACAAGCAGAAATTCCCCACTGTCGCCGCCGTGATGGCCGCCGCCAAGGCCGCGCCCGGCAAGCTGACCTATGCCTCCTCAAGCGACGGCAGCCCGCAGCACCTGGCGGGGCTGATGTTCACCACGCGCACCAAGACCGAGCTGCTGCACGTGCCCTACAAGGGCGGCGCCCCGGCCATCAACGACGCCCTGGCCGGCACGGTGGACATGCTGTTCGCCGTGCTGCCCGAGGCGCTGCCGCACATCCAGTCGGGCAAGCTCCATGCCCTGGGACTGATGGCATCGCAGCGCACTGCCACACTGCCCCAGACCCCGACCATGGCCGAAGCCGGCGCACCCGAGATGAATCTCTCTGCCTGGGTCGGCCTGCTGGCCCCGGCCAAGACGCCCCAGCCCATCATCGACCGCCTGCAGCGTGCCGCACACGCCGCCCTGGCCGACCCCGACACCAAGGCCAAGCTGGCCGCCAGCGGCATGGAGGTGGCGCCCGGCACCAGCCAGCAGCTCAAGGACGCGATCACGCAAGAGATCAAGGTCCATGCGGAGCTGGTGAAGGCGGCAGGGCTGGTGCCGCAATAGGTCAGAGCGGCCAGGGCCTGCTAACTCTAATTTTGGGGTCGCGAATTTAGCGTTCGCAGGCCCTAAAACAGCTCCTGCTGCGACGAGGTCAAGGCCGCAAAGCTGTCGCCCAGCGGCTGCAAGATGGCGTCGGCAATCGGCTGCAGTTGCTTGTCGAGGTAGTGCGCGTAGTCGATGGGCGACTGGCGGCTTTCCATCGGCTCAGGGCCGTTCAGGGTCATCACGTAGCGGATCCAGCCGCCCGTCTGGTACTGCGGGGGACGGCCCATGCGCAGGTTGTAGTCGTCGGCCATGCGCGCCGCGCGCACCTGGGGCGGCACATTGGCCACGTAGGCGTCCAGGCGGTGGCGCAGGCGCTTGCGGTAGATGAGCAGCTCGTCCTTCTCGCCAGCCAGCGTGGCGCTTGCGTAGCCGGCCACGAAGTCGCGGTACGGCGTGCCCTGGAACACGCGCGATAGCAGTCCCTCCTGGAACTGCCGCGCCAGCGGTGTCCAGTCGCTGCGGGCCATCTCCAGGCCGCGGTAGACCATGGCTTCGCGGCCCTCGGCGTCCACGCTCAGGCCGGCGTAGCGTTTCTTGCTGCCCACGTCCGAGCCGCGGATGGTGGGCATGAAGAACTTCTTGTAGTGCGTGTCGAACTCGATCTCGAGGTGGTTCTCCAGGTCCTGCTCCTCGCGCAGGGTGCGCGTCCACCAGGCGTTGATGTCGCGCACCAGGGCGGCCGCCACGGCGTGGGCCTCCTCGTTGGTGTGGGTGCGCTTGAGCCAGATGAAGATCGAGTCCGTGTCGCCATAGATGGCCTGGTAGCCGCGCTGCTCCACGAAGTCGCGCGTGGCCTTCACCATGGCGTGGCCGCGCAGGGTGATGGCCGAGATCACCTGGGGGTTGAAGAAGCGGCATTCCGATGCGCCCAGCACCCCGGCAAAGGAGTTCATCACCAGCTTGAGCGCCTGCGACAGCGGCTCGTTCTTTTCGCGCTTGGCCTCGTCGCGCGCACGCCAGAGGGTGGTGACGATCTCGGGCAGGCAGTGCCGCTCGCGCGAGAAGCGCGTGCCCAGCGGGCCCAGGATGGGCGCCGCGGCGCCGATGCCATGCTGGCCCTCGGCAAAGCCCACCGGGTCCACCAGAAAGGTGCGGATGATCGAGGGGTACAGGCTCTTGTAGTCGAGCACCACCACCGAGTCGTAGAAGCCGGGCTTCGAATCCATCACATAGCCGCCGGGCGATGACTTGCCCTCCACATCGCCCACATTGGGCGCCACATAGCCCTGGCGGTGCATGCGCGGCAGGTAGTGGTGGCTGAAGGCCGCGATGGAGCCGCCGAAATGGTCCATCTGCAGTCCGGTGGTATGGGCGCGCTCCATTGCAAACTGCAGCAGACGGGCCTTGTCGAAGATGCGCAGCACCAGCTCGCAGTCGCGGATGTTGTACAGCGCCAGGGCGGGCTTGTCGTGCTGGTAGCGCCGCTCGATCTCGGCCATCTTGTCGTACTCGTCGCCGATGTCCTTGCCTTCGCCCAGGAGCTCCTGCGACACGTTCTCCAGGCTGAAGGACGGAAAGCTCCACACCGCCGCGCGCAGGGCCTCGATGCCGTCGATGACCACCCGGCCCGGCATAGGCGCAAACAGGTAGCCCTGCTTGCCCGGGTGCGTGCGCCAGGCAATCGGCTTGGCGCCGCGCCCCAGCAGCAGCGGCGTGGCGCAGTCGTCGGCCGTCTTCTGCAGCACGTGCAGGTCGAACTGGATGACGTTCCAGCCGATGATGGCATCGGGGTCGTTGCGCACGAACCAGCCGTTGAGCTGCTCGATCATGGCCTTGCGCGTGGGGCAGTAGACGAGCGCAAAGCCGGGGGTCTCGGCAGGCACATCGGGCGGCTCGCCGAGCATGAACACCACGCGCTCGGGCAGGCCGTCGAGCGCGATCGAATACAGGTCCTGGTGCTGGCTGGTCTCGATGTCCAGCGACACCACCTTGAGCGCCGGCCGGTAGCCGGGCGCGGGCAGCAGCTTGCAGTCCATGCGCACGCCGTCCTCCAGCCGCCCGCCTTCCACCACCACCCCGGCGGTGATGAAGCGCTCCATCAGGTAGCGCTCGTGCGGGCGCACATCGGCCTCCAGCAGCGTGATGCCCAACTGCTGCAGCGAGCGCGCCAGCCGCCCCAGCTGCTTGAACTGTCTGGCATAGACGCCCAGCACGGGCTGCTGCTGGAAGGTCTTGAGCCCCAGCTCGCGCAGTTGCACATCGGGCAGGGCCAGCAGCTGTGCATCCACCGTGCCCCGGTGCCGGGCCTCGACAAAGGCCACCGAGGTCTGCGCTGTGAGCAACACCTTGAGCGGGCCGCCATCGGTCGCCAGCCAGTACTCGATCTCGGTACCTGTCGGGGTGTCGCGCCAGTGGCGGGTGAGGATGAACCCCTGGGTGGAAATGGGCGCCACAAAAGCCTGGGAGAAGAGAGGTGCAGTCAGGCCGATTTTCGCCGATCTGCGCGGCAGCGAAACCCTACTCGCGTTGCAGCAGTTGCGAATAGCGCCACAGCCCCCAGGCCACGCCCACCGCGAGGCCGATGGCCACGCTCCAGCCCACGGGCACGCCAGAGACAAAGGCCAGCACCAGCATGAGCCCCGCGCTCACAGCGGAAATGAGCACCAGCGTGACGAAGTCGAAGTGCGCCACATCGGCGGCGTCTTCGGCCAGGCTGCGCTCCCTGTGGCCGCGGTGGCGGCGCTGCCGGCGAAGCAGCACGACATCCATCACGAACTCGAAGAAGCCGACGACGATGTCGCTCAGAAAGCTGAACATGGGAACACTCCGTTCACGGTGGCAGCCATCGTAGTGCACAGGCCCGGGCTGCATATCCCCACTGCTTGCAGGACATGCAAGCCATCATCCATCAATGCCCGCCAAACCGCCCCACCTGCCGCAGCCCACCGCCCGCAAGGCTCCACAGCGAGATGCACCAGCCGTCACAGCCCTCGCTGACCACCAGCCCCGGAAGGTCCGCGCCATCGATATCGACAAAGCTGGCCGGCTGGGCCGGCACCTCGCCCCGGTAGGCATAGCGGCCACCGCTGCGGTCCTGCGTGAACACGTGGTGCCTGCGCGCGCGGTAGTGCGCATCGCGGTCCTCGACCCACTGGCCCGGGACCAGGAAGGCCAGGCCCTGGCCGCCCGGCCGCTGCACCACGGTCGCGGCGGCCAGCTGCGCGGGCTTCTTCGCGGGGCCTCCCTGGCGCGCACCCGAGCGCAGCAGGCCTTCGAGGGCCTGCACCTCGGTGGCCGCAATGCGGCGCGTGGTCCAGCGGGCGGTGTGCGGGGCTTGCGTGGCAAACAGCCGGTACTGCCGGGTCTCGGTGTCCGACCTGGCGGCGCCGCCCTGCACCGTGGCGCTGACGGCATCCCACTGCTCAGCGCCCGAGGGGGTTTTGGACACCTCGATCCGGCACCGGTACTTCGCGCCGCCCTGCAGGGCAAAGACCTCGCGGCCGGCATTGCAGTGCCGGGCCAGGTCGCGCAGCTGGGCCGCGTCGTCGGAGCGGACGACGACAGCGCCATCATCGGGCGCCAGCCAGGCGAAGAACAGGCCTGCGCGGCCGATGTGGGACTCGCTGTCTTCCCCGGCCAGCGAAGGCAGGGCCAGCGCCAAGCCGAGCGCCATCACGGTAATACGTCCATTCAGCAGCTTCATGGTGCAACAACCTCCTTTGGCCCAGCCAGCCGTCCACGCCAATGCCACTCGCAGGCAGCCAGCCCGCCCACGAAAAAGGCCTCGCCCACCAGGTGCAGCAGCCCAAACCCCGTGGCGCTGCCGGCAAACCGCAGCGCCATGGCCAGGCAGGCCAGGGCCCAGGCCCCATTGGCCACCACCAGCAGCGCAATCAGCGCCAATGGCCGGCGCCTACGCACCGCCAGCGAGAAAGAACAAGCGCCATACAGCAGGTTCACGGCGCCAATGCCTTGCAGCAGCCCCTGCGGCAGCCCGTGCAGCCCCGCCAGCCAGGGCGTGAACAGCAAGACCAGCCCCCCCGCCAGCGCAGCGGCGCCGCAGTCGATCCACAGCAGATGCGGGGCCAGGCGGTCCATGCGCGGCCGGGCCGTCACCGGGGCACACCCGCCCCGGCCGCGGGCTTCCACGCCGCATGGAAGCCGAAGGGCACCACCTGCGGCAGGTGCAGCGTGGCCAGGCACTGCATGCGCGCCGGGTCGATCACGCCGACCACCGTGCCCGCGTCGCCCTCGGCCAGCGTGGGCACCAGCAGCACGCCATCGTCTTCGGCGGTCGAGCCCGGGCGCTCCACGAACAGCGGCTCCATCTGCACGGCGGCCTCGCGCTGCCAGGTGCCGGCAATGCAGCCTGCGTCAAGGTCGAGCTTCACCGTGCGGTCGAACATGGGGGCCTGCCCATCGGGGTCGAAGCCTGCGAACCAGGCATGGCGCGAACGCTGCTTGCCCCAGTAGGCGCCATGCACCGAGGGCAGTTCCACGCTGGCGCCCTGCACCAGCGTCTGGGGCTGCGCCTCGCTGCGGCCGGGCTCCAGCCGGTAGCGCTGCACGCGGTGCGGCACGCCCACCGGCTGGCCGGCGCGCAGGCGCTCCATCTGCAGCGCGCCAAAGATTTCGGGGCCGTCGTTGGTGCACAGGTCTAGCACCAGGGTGCCGCCATCGCCCTCATCAAACGCCTGCACCGCATGAAAGCCGGTCATCGCCGGCACGGCCCAGCTGCGCACGCTGCCGTCGGCGAGCGAGACCGCATCGATCTGCGAGCCCAGGGCCGCATTCCAGGCAAAGCTGTCGATGAAACCCTTGCCCGACAGTACCAGCTTGATCGCGTTGAGCCGCATCGCCGGCTGCCACACGATGGCGTGCGTGGGCGTCATGGCAAACGCATGCAGGTAGCCCGCCTGGCGCACGGACCAGCGGGCCAGCACCTCGCGCGTGCGGCGGCCCGGGGCGATGCGGAACAGCTTGTAGGTGCACCTGGGCCCGATCTCCACGCCCACATTCCAGTAGCAGCCCTGCGCATCGGTCATGCCGTGGGCCGAGGCCACGTGCACCACCTCGTCATCGTCGTACACGATGCGCCCCGTGGTGGTCAGCGTGTCGGGGTCGAAGCTGGTGAGCAGCGGCGTCTCGGTCTGCGCCACCCACTGCGAGCCGATGCGCGCCATCACCACGGCCCCGTTGTCCGTCACCTTGGGGTGGCGCAGCTGGCGCAGCCGCGTGAAGAAGCCCGCCGGGTCCGGCGTGCCAAAGGCCGCGCGCGCCGGCTTGCGCGCCGCCAGGCTCTCGCGCAGGTCCTCGGTCTGCAGGTAACGGCTGCGGTAGCTGGCACTGGCCCCGCCCGCACCGCCCTGCCCCCCGCCCATCAGCCGCACCCGGTGCAGCATGGCCAGGCCATCGAACCAGTGCCCATAGCTGCCATGCGGCAGGTCCCACAGCGCCGGTCCATTGAGCAGCAGGCTGCCGCCCAGCAGCCACGGGGGAAGCTGGCCGCGGATTTCGACCGGGGTGTCGGGGAGTTCGCGGGCGGTGGATTGGAGGCCGCGCAGGCGGGTGAGTTGCGATGGAGTTGGCTGGCTATGGGCCGAGGCTATCGTCAGGGACATTGCTGCCTTATCTAGTTTCTTGAATCTTGCCTCATGGAAGCCTAGCTTGAGAGACACGCTCCGCCAACTCAATGAAGTAGCCGACATTGCTCCAAGCTGCGCGCGAACCGATCACATAAAGACGAGACTTCGCGCGCGACACCATGACATTCAAAATATTCGGAGACGCCCCCGCCCAATTCCTCGCCCCGTTCTGAGCAGGCATTGGCGCACCAAGCACGGCGATCACAGCCTCTGCCTCTTTGCCTTGAAATGTATGGATCGTTCCAACCCGCTCTTCCAGCCATTTATGTTTATCCACGTCGAATGCATCGAACAGTTCAGGCTCCGCACGCAATAGCTGGCGCAACTCATGTGCGACCACCCGGAAAGGTGTGATCACATACACGTCGGGCTCACGAACACCTGCACGGGCAAGCTTTCTCAACAGCTTCATCACTGCTTGCCCCTCTTCGGGGCTCCACTTGGAGTTCGCTGTCCCGTTCACATCGAACCAGGCAGACGCACCAAGGATATTGGATACAGCCCCTGTCTGCTCCCTCTCTACGGCGTAAACCATCTTGTTGCCATACGCGACGGCATTGGAAACACTGAACATCGGCTCCTCGCAACGGCGGTGCACAAGCAGTGGCAATCCAACCGTTAGCGTGTTGAGTTTGGCTTTGATGGCCGATGCACCATCGGCCAGAGTCTGTACCGATTCCTTTGGAGCCATCCAGCGGGTCTCATCCACGCCGTAGCGCTGGGATATCTGGTTCACCAGCTTCTCGGGGATGGTCACCACCGGTTGGATTTGCATTGGATCTCCAACAATCACCGCACGCTTGACACGCATCAATGCACCGACCGCAGCTTGAGGAGTGGCTTGTCCCGCCTCGTCAATAAGCAGCCAACCCAATGCACCCGGCGACAGGTCGCCCAGCATTTTGTTGACCGAGGCGAAGGTGGTGGACACAACCGGCACCACCAAAAACAAAGTGGACCAAAGGTCTGCCAACAACTGCCGTTTCGCTTGATCCTGAAAAGAGCCAACTCGCATGGCTGTCATCAGTACGCCCAGGTTGTGTTGCACCTTTTGAGCAGCCACCGTGACAAAGGCTTTGTGAACCTGTAGTGCGGCGACAAAGAGCTTCTCTCGCTCCTTGTGGATTTCGCTGTCCAACCACGGCGCTACAGTATTCCAGTCTGCGCGCTTGCGCGTGAATAGCCTTGCATCAACAAACCTGTCGCCCATAGCGGCCGAAACATCAACCAGCAAAGCACTCAAGCGCTCTGACTCCTTCTCCGCCTTTTCAAGTTGTGCAGCAATGCTTGTCACGGAGTCAGAGCACTGATTTCGTCGCTGCAATGCAGCAGCCAGCTTTGTCTGAGCGTCTTTTTCAGCATGAGCTGCACTCAGGTGGGTCTTCTCTCTGACAGACACTTGGTACTTCCAATTGACGGAAGCGTCGGTGCGAAAAAAATTGGAGAGTATTCCCGGATCAGCAGCCCGCATGGCCAACAACTCACGTTCAGCCACTACTCCAGCCGCCTTGGCTTTGGCGGCAGTTTCCGTAGCCGCAGCATGTGTTGCGATGGAGGTATTGAACAATCTCATTGCGGCTTTTTGCTCTTCGCTCAGTCGCATCACTTCAGCCTGAATATCAGCCAACCTGGAAGGCAGCCCCCGGGCTTCCTCAAGTTTGGCCAACTTCGCTTCCACTACCTTCTTCACGTCAGAAAACGCCTTTCGGGCCTTCTTCCATTGCTGTAGCGCCGCGTCACCATTGAGAGGCCGCTCGGCTGCCACGATGGGAGGCAAAACCCTCTTGGGAGGTTTTCCCTCACCCACAGCTTCTTCACGCGACACGTCCTTGCCAGCTGACGCCTTGAGGTAAATGGAAAAACCATAATCCTCATGCCACCAGAATCGCTGTTGGAATTCACCCACATTCTTGGCATTACCAAGCGTCGCAGCCATCAGTCCCCAAGGCTCATCGACTGGTTCTCCAGCAGCGTCCTCGCCATCGCCGTTCAACAGGACTTTTGCAACAGACGCAAAGTACCTTGGGCCGGGCTCAACGCTCTTGCCAGCTGGCAACTCCTTGCTGACGTTTTCAACGGCCTTGTTGTTGCTCGATGCGACGAGCAATTCAAAGCCTTTGATCTTGGGGTCCAACCCGTACAGCTTGAGAAAAGCCCCATCGCCCACCTTGATCTGTTGGCCCGTCTGAACAAATGCCTTCACCGGATCATCAAATGCCACCAGTTGTGCAGCCCTACTGGCAACGCAATGTGCGACCAAGTCTCTCAGCAGAGTTGTCTTTCCCGTGCCTGGCGGCCCATTCACTGCAAGAATCCCTTGCTTGTCATTTAGGAACTCGGTGCGTGCCGTATTGACTGCAGCCTGCTGCAGCATCACAAGTGGGTAACCGCCGCGGCTTGGCCAACGTGCCAGGGGAAACCGGGACGGCGCAACCAGTTCTTCAATTGCGCGAGCGTTCTCCAGCAGATCGCCCGTGAGCGCAGGCTTCACGATGGACAGATACCGCTTGATGGTCTCAGGTGCCTGCTCTGCATCAACCAATCTATGCGCGTTGATCAAATCCTTAATGAAGAAAGAATTGATGAGTGGTGAATCAGGAGGGCCAGAGAGCTTGAAGTAGTGGTACAGGCGTCCCACGAAGCTTGGTGCAAGAACGTGGTCGGCCCTCAATCCCAGTGTTTTCTGAAGCCAGATATGGCAGTTGTTGATGGTCTTCAGGTCCAAAGGCAACTTGTTACCGTCCGCATCCACCCGATCAAGCCGCCGGTGCAGTTGGGTGCACAGGAGCCTCTCCGCATCAATCCACCTTCCGAGTGAAGCCATCTTGCCCCGCAGCGCCACTGGTACACCCCACGCAAAACTGGAAATGGAGACTGTCTCCAGGCCGACCGGAATTCCTTCTTTGTCCAGGATTGCCATCGCGATCGGCGCCCGTCCCCCTTGAGTCGAACGCATCTCCTCATCTTCCCCAAACAGGCGAAGCAGGTCGGACATGCAGGTATCCATGTTGATCTCACCGAACACGACCAGGTAAAACAGCTTGAAGTTTGGTTTGGCCTTCGCGCCGCGCAGCCACGGAAGCTCCGTTCCGTCGAACCTGGCAATGCATGAGCGATCTTCGCCAACGAGTTTCACAGGGTCCCTGTAGGTCAGGGGGGAAAGCACCTCCAACGATAGCCATGCTGACAAAACGCTCTGGGGTGAATCCTTCGAGTTGCCAGTGCCCGCGTATGTCGGCACTTCAAGTGCATGCAACGCAGCCTTTGTCTCAGGATCGTCAGTAGACGGCGCCTGTTCCCCCGTTGGAAGAGGCGGTGGCCTAGAAACTTGTGGCGGTGGCGGTGGCGGTGGCGGTGGCGGTGGCGGTGGCGGTGGCGGTGGCGGTGGCGGTGGCGGTGGCGGTGGCGGTGGACGGGACGATATCCCAATGGCAACGTTGGCGTGGCCATCTGATGGCGGTGTCTGCTGCTTCCTCCCATCCGGCTCACTGCGTCCCTGAGCATCTGCAACTATTCGTGCAGCCAGGCGTTTGGCCCGATCGGTAGAACGATGCTTGAGCTCCGCTGAAATGGCCTTCACTATCCGCTTGTCACCCCGGCTAACCTCGTACAACTGCTCCAAATCGACGATGCCGGCCTTGGCATAGGGACGCTTCTCTTGTCGTGAGGTGGTCATTTCGCGGGCTAGGAAATTGAGCGTCTATCGCGATGGCATTTGATTGCAGACTACCAGCTACTGAGAAAAAATCATCAACGAAATGTCCAACTGCCGCCGGTAAGAGCAGTCCAGGACAGTCTATTCAGCGCTCCTCCCCCGCACCTGTCCCCGAAACCCCCAGTTGTTCTCCACCCCCACATTCACCGCCGTGCCCCCGCCCTCGAACTTCAGCGTGAGCACGTTGACCTCGCCATCGGCCACCGAGCGCGAGATGAACTGGAAGGTCTGCGCATCGAGCCAATGGCCCTTGACGGCGACCACGGCGTTGGGGCCCTGGGGAGCGGTGCGGTACTTGCCATCCAGACCCAGGGGGCCGGCCACCGGCTCGCGCGGCAGGTCGGGGCGGCCGGGGTCGAAGCGCACCTCGTAGCGCGGGTTGGCCGGCGTGAGGTCGAGCACCAGCCGCTGCAGGCCCAGGGGGTTGCGCTCCAGCAGCCAGGCCTTGCGCGAGACCGTGGCAGCCAGCTCGGGCGTGGCGCCCAAGGGCTGGGGGCCGGGCTTTTCCACCCCGGCGTCGCGGATGCGGGCGGCCAGCAGGTCTTGCGCCCCCGTGTCGGCCGGCAGGGGCTCGCGCGAGCGCACGGCAGCGGTGATGTGGTCGATGAACAGGGGCAGCGGGTAGTGGCGCCGGCCGGTGACGGCGACCACCACGTCGATATCGGGCAGCACCACGATGAGCTGGCGGTTGAAGCCGGCCGTGAAGAACGCGCGTTTGGACGGGATGCTCCACCAGCCATTGGCGTACTTGAAAGCGGGCGCATTAGCACCAAAGCCCATGTCCACGGTGGGATGGAACACCTGCTCCACCCAGGCCGCAGGCAGCAGCTGGCGGCCGTTCCACTGGCCCTTGCGCAAATAGAGGTAGCCGATGCGCGCCATGTCGCGCGGGTGCAGGTACAGGCCCCAGCCGCCGATTTCCAGGCCCTGTGGGTCCTTCTTCCAGCGCACATCGGTGATGCCCAGGGGGCCGAACAGGCGCTTTTGCGCGTACGCCAGGGTGCTGCCGCCGGTCTTGTGCGCGAGGATGGCCGAGAGCAGGTGCGTGTTGCCGCTGTTGTAGTTGAAGCCCGCGCCGGGTGCCTGGGCCATGGGCCGGTCGAGCACAAAGCCCTGCCAGTCACGCGCGCGGCCCAGCTGCAGCATGGTTTCGGGCACGGCGTCGCTGAGCGGTTCAATCCAGTCCAGGCCCGAGGTCATGTCCAGCAGGTGGGCGAGGGTCATGGCCTTCTTGGCGGCATCGACGTTGGCGATCTTGCGGCCATCTTCCCCAAAGAAGTCGAGCACGGGCGCATCGCGCGAGGCAATCAGCCCGTCCTGGATGGCCATGCCGGTGAGCGTGGCGACCACGCCCTTGGTGGTGGAGTTGACGGCGTGCTTGAGCCCCTCGCGGTAGGGCGCGTAGAAGGCCTCGGCCACCAGGCTGCCGTGGCGCGTGACGAGCAGGCTGTCCATGCCCTGCGCGGCACCAAAGTCGATGAGCTTGGCCAGGGCGGCGGAGTCCATGCCCTGGGCCTCGGGCGTGCTCTCGGCCCAGTCGTCACCGGGCCACAGGGGCGCGGCGGAGGGGGTCGATGCAGCCGCCGCGGGCGCATCGGTCTGCGCCCCGGCCATGAGGGGCGCCGCGGCACCGGCCAGCAGCACGGCCGTGGCCTGCCTGCGGTTGATCGGCATGGCTGCGGCCGCCGCCTCTCCTACCCCATGGTGCGCTTGCATGGCCATCCCCGGACTCCCTGTGTGCATGTTATGCAGGAATCATATGCGGGTGGCTATGCAGTCCCTGGCCCCCTTTTGGGGGACTGTTGCCGTTTGCCCACGGCGGGCGGCAGCGGTGGTGGCGCCAGGTCTGCGCAGGCCGCACGCAGCCAGGCCAGCACGGTGTGGAAAGCACCATCGCCTTCCCCCGGCACGCCCGCGCGCGGCGCCATGAGCTGGTAGCAGCTGCCATCGGCCACAAAGCCGCGCGGTGCCACGAGCACGCCGCTGGCCAGGTCGTCGGCCACCAGGGCCAGCGGGCCGATGGCCACGCCCGCGCCGGCCACGGCGGCCTGCAGGCTCTGGTAGAAGTGCTCGAAACGGATGGCGCGCGTGGGCTGCAGGGCGGTGTGGGACAAGCGCGCCCAGTCGTCCCACGCGCCCGGCCGGGTGGCGGTGTGCAGCAGCACGCCCTGCAGATCGGCCGCCAGGCCGGGGCGGCACACGGGGCCGATGTGCTCCTGCACAAAGGGCTCGGCCAGCACACCATCGGCCAGCGCAAAGTCGTTGCGGCGGATGGCCACGTCGATGCCGTCGCGCTCGAAGTGCACCACGCCACCGGCCGAGACCAGGCGCAGCTCGCGCTCCCCCCCCAGCGCGGCCTGCAACTGCGCCAGGCGCGGGATGAGCCAGCGGATCAGCAAGGTGGGCTCGCACGACAGCACCAGCGGCCGGCCCGGCCCGGCCGTGCGGCGCGCACGCGCCAGGGCGGCGCGCAGGCGGTCCAGCGCAGCAGCCACATCCTCGGCCAGCACCTGGGCCGTAGGCGTGGCCAGCACGGCGCGGCTGCTGCGCTGGAACAGGTCAAAGCCCAGCTCGCCCTCCAACTCGCGCACGGCGCGGCTCACGGCCCCGTCGGTCAGGTGCAGCTCGCGCGCGGCGCGCGAGACGCTGCCATGGCGCACCGTGGCCTCGAAGGCGCGCAGCGCGGACAGCGGGGGCAGGCGGGTGTCTGATGGCATGTCTATTTTGATTGAGTTTGGCTCAATCATGCATGAGATCAAATCGGTTTTCTTCAGATTTATGAAAGAGCACAGTCATGGCTTCTGATTGACTGACATGCAAACGACGATGAGAACTGCAGCGAACGGCGCCCTGCCCCTGGCCATTACCATGGGCGACCCGGCCGGCATAGGCCCCGAGATCATTGCCCAATGGGCGATGGCAGCCAGCGTGAACAAGCCGCCCCATGTGGTGGTGGGCGACGAAGGCGCCTTGCAGCGCGCCATTGCCCTGGTGGGTGCACCGCTGCAGGTGTGCCGCGTGGGCGACCAGCTGCAAGGCCTGCACGAGGCCCTCGCCCACGGCGCCCTGCCCCTGCTGCAGGCCTGCGCACCGCTGCCGGCCGACCTGCCCCTGGGCCGTATCGACGCGCGCGCCGGGGCCGCCGCCCATGCCTGCGTGCAGCGCGCCATCGACCTCGCGCTGGCGGGCCGGGTGGCCGGCATCGTGACTGCGCCGCTGCACAAGGAGGCGCTGCGCGCTGCGGGCGTGCAGCACCCCGGCCACACCGAGATGCTGGCCGAGCGCGCGGGCACGAGCGATTTCGCGATGGTGCTGGCCAATGGCGAGCTGCGCGTGCTGCTGGTGTCCATCCACCTGGCGCTGCGCGATGCCCTTGCCGCCGTGACAATGGAGAACGAGCTGCGCGCCATCCGCCTGGCGCACCGCGCCTGCCTGGGCTTTGGCATGGCGCAGCCGCGCGTGGCCGTGGCCGGGCTCAACCCGCATGCGGGCGAGGGCGGGCTGTTTGGCCATGAGGACCGGGACACCATTGCCCCGGCCATTGCCGCTGCGCGTGCCGAGGGCATTGACGCCACGGGCCCCTGGCCCGGGGACACGGTGTTCATGCGCGCGCGCCAGGGCGCCTTCGACATCGTGGTGGCGCAGTACCACGACCAGGGCCTGATCCCCGTGAAGTACCTGGGCGTGGACCAGGGCGTGAACATCACCGTGGGCCTGCCCTTTGTGCGCACCTCGGTGGACCACGGCACGGCCTTCGACATCGCAGGCACGGGCCGGGCCGATGCGGCCAGCCTGGGGCATGCGGTGCAGCAGGCCGCGGCCCTGGTGGTGGCGCAGCCGGCCTTGCCCGACTTCATCTTCATGCTCACACGGCACGACCGGACCATTGCCGACGCGCTGGAGCAGTTGCCCGCCGTGCTGGCCGCCGGGGTGGGGCACATCGGCTTCAAGGACATCGGCCTGCCCTGGCCTGAGCTGCAGCGCCTGGCCGATGCCATCCATGCAGGCGGCGCACAGAGCTACTTGGAGGTGGTGAGCCAGGACGAAGCCAGCGAGCTTGCATCGGCCCGCGCCGCGCTGGCGCTGGGGGTGGGCGTGCTGATGGGCGGCACCCGGCCCGAGGCCGTGCTGCCACTGCTGCGCGGCAGCCCCCTGCGCTACTACCCGTTTGCCGGCGCCGTGGTGGGCCACCCCAGCGTGCTGCAGGGCACGGTGCAGGACATCGTGGCCAGCGCGCGCCGCATCGCCGCGCTGGACGGCGTGCATGGGCTGGACCTGCTGGCCTACCGCTTTGCGGGCGACGCGGGCGAGGTGCCGGCCCTCATCGCCGCAGTCTGCGCGGCGGTGGGCAAGCCCGTGGTGGTGGCCGGCTCCATCGACCGGGCCGAACGCATCGCCGCTGTTGGGGCGGGCAATGCCGCCGGGTTCACCGTGGGCACGGCGGCGCTCGATGGCGCCTTTGCGGCCGGTGCGCCGGGGCTGGAGGGGCTGCAGGGACAATTGCGCGCCATCCAGGCGCTGCGGGCAACGGCAGGTCGGCTCGCAGGGCCGCTCACTGCTGCAACTGCCCCAGCAGCCGCGCCAGCCCGCCCTTGATCGCATCGAGTTCGCCCGCGCCCACCAGGGCGGCCCATTGGGCCTCGGTGCGGCTGCCCGCGGCCATGGCGAGTGGGCGGATCTGCTGGCCGCGCGCGGTGAGAAACACCAGGCGCGAGCGCTTGTCGGTGGGGCTGGGGCGGCGCTCCACATAGCCGAGCTTTTCGAGCTCGTCCACCGTCTGCGCCATGGACTGCTTGCGCACGCGCGCCAGCAGCGTGAGCTCGCTCACGGGCATGCCCTCGGGCGGGACAAAGGTGAACACGCTGGCATGGGCCGCGCGCACGTCGCCAAAGCCGGCCTCGGCCAGGGCCTCGTCCACCGCGCCCGCAAACTGCTGGTGCAGCAGGCGCAGCAGCACGCCCAGCGAGCCGGGGGTGGTGGAGGTGATCGATGGGTCCATGGCGGTATTTGACAGGTGCCTGTCTATTTCAATAAACTAGACAGGTACCTTACCACTTTCACAAGGACCGCTCCATGCCCACCGTTTCCGTTCTCGGCTCGCACATGCATTACATGGACACCGCAGACACCGGCACCCCAGGCGCCGGCCCGACCTGGGTGTTTCTGCATGGCAACCCTGTGTCATCGCACCTGTGGCGCAAGGTGCTGCCGGGCGTGCAGGGGCTGGGCCGCTGCCTCGCGCCCGACCTGATCGGCATGGGGCAATCGGGCAAGCCCGAGATCGCCTACCGCTACGACGACCATGCGCGCTACCTGGCCGCCTGGTTCGACGCGATGGACCTGCAGGACGTGGTGCTCGTGGGCATCGACTGGGGCGCATCGCTGGGCTTCGACTGGGCGCGCCGGCAGGCGCACCGGGTGCGCGGCATCGCCTTCATGGAGACCATCGTCAAGCCGATGGGCTGGGCCGACTTTCCCACAGCGGCGCGGCCGCGCTTCGAGGCATTTCGCACGCCGGGCCTGGGCGAACAACTGGCGCTGGAACAGAACCAGTTCCTGGCGGGATCTCTCGCGGCCACGGTGCTCACACCGCTGGCTGCCGCCGACCGCGCGGTGTACGAGGCGCCCTACCCCACGCCCGCCAGCCGGCGCCCGCTGCTGGCCTGGCCACGCGCCATGCCCATCGAAGGATCGCCCGCCGACGTGGTGGCACGGGTCAAGGCCTATGGCGACTGGCTGGGCAACTCCGGCCACATACCCAAGCTGCTGCTCACCTTCACCGGCTCGCCCACGCTGATGATCGGCCCGGCCATGGAGGCCTGGTGCCGCAGCCACGTCGCCAGTCTCACGGTGCAGGCCTGCGGCGAGGCCGGCCACCTGGCGCCCGAGGACCAGCCCGGGCGCATTGCCGATGCGCTGGTCGCCTGGGCCGGCACCGCCCTCGTGCCTACTGTTTCTGGATCCCTGCCTGCTGGATCACCTCGCCCCAGCGCTTGATCTCGCGCGCATAGAAGTCCGCCTGCGCCTGGGGCGTGCTGCCCCCGGCCTGCACGCCCAGCTGCAGCAACCGGGCACGAACCTCGGGCGCGTTGAGCGCGGCATGGGTGTCCTTGTTCAGGCGCGCCACCACGTCGGGCGGCGTGCCGGCCGGCGCGGCAAAGGCATTCCATGACGCCACGTTGAACCCTGGCGCACCACTCTCGGCCACGGTGGGCACATTCGGCAGCGCGGGCGAGCGCTTCTCGCCCATCACGGCCAGGGCCTGCAGCGCGCCGGCGCTGATCTGCGGCAGCACGGGCGCCAGGATCTCGACGGCAGCATCCACCTGCTCGCCCAGCAGCGCGCTGGTCACGGCCGCGCTGCTGTTGAAGGGCACGATGGCCGCGTCGATGCCCAGGCTGCGCTTGAGCAGTTCGGCCGCCAGGTGCTGGGTGCTGCCGATGTTGATGCTGCCGATGTTGAGCTGGCCGGGGTGGGCCTTGGCATGGGCGATGAGGGCCGCAATGTCCCTGAAGCGCGACTTGCCACCCGCGATGAGGGCGATGTCGAAACTGCCCAGCAGGGACACGGGCGTGAAGCTCTTCACGGGGTCGAACGGCAGGCTCTTGAACAGGCCGGCGCTCACCGCGTTGCCGTTGGACATGAGCAGCAGCGTGCGGCCATCGGGCGCGGCCTTGGCCACCGCATCGGCCGCGACGATGCCGCCCGCGCCGGGCTTGTTGTCCACCACGATGGGCTGGCCCGTGGCTTCGGTCATCTTCTGCGCCACGGTGCGCGCGGTGAGGTCGGCCACGCCGCCGGGGCCAAAGGGCACGACCAGGCGGATGGGGCGCTTGTCGGCGGGCTGCGCGGCCACGCCCTGGCTGGCCAGGGCAGCGGCCAGCCACAGGAAGGTACGGCGCTCAGGGATCAGGGGAAAAGTCATGCTTTGTACTATGACAAAAACGGGATGGTGCTGCCACCCGCTGCCTGCACTGGGAGCTATGCCCCATCGGCATAGGGACCCTGGCCGCAGGGTGGACAAGGTCGCGGGCGATACCATTGCGGCTTCAGACACCCGTATCCGCCATGAAAAACGCCACCGAATTCGCCCCTGGCCTCGTCGTCCAGGGCATTGATGCCCCGCTGTCCCTGTCGAGCTACAAGCTCATCGCCTTCGACATGGACTCCACCCTGATCAACATCGAGTGCGTGGACGAGATCGCCGACGCCGCCGGCCGCAAGGCCGAGGTGGCCGCCATCACCGAGGCGGCCATGCAGGGCATCATCACCGACTACAAGGAAAGCCTGCGCCAGCGCGTGGCCCTGCTCAAGGGCGTGACCGTGGCCCACATGGAGCAGGTGTTCAGCGAGCGCCTGCGCTTCAACCCCGGCGCCAAGGAACTGGTCAGCGCCGCCAAGGCCGCAGGGCTGACCACGCTCTTGGTCTCGGGCGGCTTCACCTTCTTTGCCGACCGCGTGAAGGCCGGGCTGGGCATCGACTTCGCCCGCTCCAACATGCTCGAAGTGGAGAACGGCCTGCTCACAGGCCGCATGGTGGACCAGGCCTGGGGCGACATCTGCGACGGTGCCGAGAAGCGCCGCACGCTGCTCGAAGTGGCCTCGCTCATGGGCATTGCGCCCTCGCAGGCCATTGCCGTGGGCGATGGCGCCAACGACCTGCCCATGATGGGCGCGGCCGGCCTCTCGGTGGCCTACCACGCCAAGCCCACCGTGCGCGCCCAGGCCAAGGTCGCCATCAACGAAGGCGGGCTCGACCGCCTGCTGGAAGTATTGCGCTGACCCTCTCCACCCTGCCCCGCCGCGCCTGGCAGTCGCTGCGCCGCGGCTGGCGCCAGCACCTGGCCACGGTTCTGCTGGCCCTGCTGGTGGTGGCTGGCGTCGATGCCTGGCGCACGCGCGACCTGCCCTCGGGCCCCGCGCCCGATGCGGCCATCACCCTGGCCGATGGCACCAGCACCACGCTGGCTGCATGGCGCGCCCAGCACCCGGGCCGTGCCGTGGCCCTGCATTTCTGGGCCGAGTGGTGCCCGGTGTGCAAGATCGAAGAACCCTCGGTGGCCCGCCTGTCGGCCGACTGGCCTGTGCTGGGCATTGCCATGCAGTCGGGCAACGCCGCGCGCGTCGCCCAGGTACAGCGCCAGCGCGCCATGCCCTGGCCCACGGCGGTGGACCCGCAGGCCGAGCTGTCGCGCGCCTGGGGCGTGCGTGTGGTGCCGGCCCTGGTCGTCGTCGATGCGCAGGGCCAGGTGCGCTTTGCCACCACAGGCTACACGCCCGGCTGGGGCATGCGCTGGCGGCTGTGGTGGGCGCAGGTCGTGCCGAGCCTGCGTACTTTGGTGGGCTGACCGGCACTCACAGCGGGTCGGCCATGCGTTTCGCTTCCTCCTGCACCCAATCGATGAAAGCCAGTTGCCCGGGCGTGGCCGGGCGGTCCTTGTCAATGCACAGGAAGTAGCCGCGCCCCGTGGACACTGGCAGCGCAAAGGGGATCACCAGCTCGCCCGTCTGCAGCTCGCGCTCGATCAGGCAGGGCTGGGTGATGGCGATGCCCACGCCCTCCTTGGCCGCGAAGATCAGGTTCATGCTCAGGTCGTAGCCCGGGCCCAGCTTCAGCTCGCGCTGCAGGCCGGCAGCGTGGGCCCAGCGCGCCCAGTTGTCGGGGAAGTTGGTGTGGTGCAGCAGCACCTCGCGCGCCAGGTCGGCCGGGCGTTGGAGGCGCGGCGCCACCTGCGGCGCGCACACGGGCACGATGTCGCGCCCCATGAGGTAGGTGGCCTGCAGGCGCGCGGGCCAGCGCCGGCGCGGGCGCTTCACGTCGATCCAGACGTCCACGTCGTCGCGGCTGAAGTCCTCGTCGTGGCGGAACTGGCGCATCTCGATATCCAGGCCCGGGTGGCGCGCCTGGAAGCGCGGCAGCCGCGGCAGCAGCCACTTGGTGCCCAGCGTGGGAATCACCGACAGCCGCAGCTTGCCCGGCGCACGCGGCGCCACGAACAGTGCCGTGGCCGATTCGAGCGCCAGCACATGCCGCTCGGTCAACTGGCGCAGCTGGCGCCCGCGCTCGCTGAGCACCACGCCCTGGGGCGAGCGCTCGAACAGGCGGCAATCGCCCAGGTGCTGCTCGAGCCGCTGCACCGCCCGGCTCACCGCGGCCTGGGTCACGCACAGGTCCTCGGCCGCCTGGCGAAAGCTGCCCAGCCGGCAGACAGCCAGGAAGGCATGGAGTTCGACCAGCGAGGGGGAGCGCAGTTTCATGGACGCATGCAGAACGGCTGAACGGAGAGGTGATGACATTGTGTCATCACGAACCACGATTTTGTCGTTTGATGCACGGGCTGGCAATGCCTAGCATTCGCCCATTCCCAACCCACTGCCCACACCCACCACCATGACCATCGACCGCCGCCAGTTCCTCACCTCCACCGCTGCCGCCGGCCTGGCACTGCCCGCCTTTGCCGCCGATGCGCCCTACCCCACGCGGCCCATCAGCCTGGTGGTGCCGTTCACGCCGGGCGGCTCGGTCGATGTGTCGGGCCGGCTCATCGCCGACCGCCTGGCGCGCAGCCTGGGCCAGCCCGTGGTGGTGGACAACCGCGGCGGCGCGGGCGGCGCCATTGGCTCGACCTACGTGGCCAAGGCCGCACCCGATGGCTACACGCTGATCGTGACCTCGCAGAGCACCCACGTGGTCAACCCCGCGATGAACCCCAAGCTGCCTTACGATGCTGTGAAGGACTTTGCGCCCATCACCCTCATCAGCCGCCTGGCCAACGTGCTGCTGGTCCACCCCGGGCTGCCCGTGAAGAGCTTCGACGAGCTGGTGAAGTACGCGCGCGCCAACCCCACGGCGCTCAACTACGCGAGTGCGGGCACGGGCTCGGTGTCGCACCTGAGCATGGAGCTGCTGAAGAACCAGGCGAAGTTTCCGATGACGCACATCCCCTACCGCGGCGCGGGCGTGGCGCTCAACGACCTGCTCAGCGGCCAGATCCAGCTGACCTGGAACAACCTCTCGTCCAACCTGACCCACATCCTGAACGGCAAGCTGCGCGCCCTGGCCGTGGCCTCGCCCACGCGCGTACCGCAGCTGCCCGACGTGCCGACCTTTGCCGAGCTCAAGCTGCCCGACCTGAACCTCACCTCGTGGAACGGCCTGGCCGCACCCGCGGGCACGCCCGACGCTATCGTGCAAAAGCTCTACGCGGCCACGCGCAAGATCGTGACCGACCCGGCCACCCAGGCCGTGTGGGTGGACAAGGGCATGATGGTGCCCCAGGATATCAACCCTGCGGCCTACCGCAAGGAAATCGCGGAGCGCATCGCCTTCTACCAGCGCATCGCGCGGGACAACAAGATCGAGCTGGACTCCAATTGACGACGATGATGACGACGACAACGCGCCTGCTGCCTGAACTCACCCGCATCGACGACCTGGCGCCCCGGCAGGACGAGCTGGCCGGCTGGCGCCGCCACATCCACCAGCACCCCGAGCTGGCCTTTGCCGAGCACGGCACGGCCGACTTCGTGGCCGGCAAGCTGCAGCAGTGGGGCTACGAGGTCACGCGCGGCATCGGCCAGACCGGCCTGGTGGCCCAGTTGCGCGTGGGCACCGGCGGCAAGCGCCTGGGCCTGCGCGCCGACATGGACGCCCTGCCCATCCAGGAGGAGACCGGCCTGCCCTACGCCAGCCGCGTGCCCGGCTGCATGCATGCCTGCGGGCACGATGGCCACACCGCCATGCTGCTGGGCGCGGCGCAGCACCTGGCGGCCACGCGGCGCTTTTCCGGCACCTTGAACCTGATCTTCCAGCCGGCCGAGGAGCGCGGCTTCGACAGCGGCGCCAAGGCCATGGTGGCCGACGGGCTGTTCGAGCGCTTTCCCTGCGACATGGTGTTCGCCATGCACAACCACCCGGGGGCGCCGCAGGGCCACTTCCTCATGCGGCCCGGCGCCTTTCTCGCGGCGGGCGACCGGGTGTTCATCACCATCACCGGCGTGGGCGGCCATGCGGCGCGGCCCCACCTCGCGGTGGACCCGCTGGTGGCAGCCGCCGCCACGGTGATGGCGCTGCAGACCGTGGTCTCGCGCAACGTGGACCCGAACGAATCGGCCGTGGTCACGGTGGGCCGCCTGCGCTCGGGTGACGCACTCAACGTGATCCCGGCCGAGGCCGAGATCGGCGTCAGCGTGCGCTCCTTCAGCGCCGCCGTGCGCGCCCTGCTCAGGGAGCGCATCACCGCCCTGGTGCACGCCACGGCCGAAGGCTACGGCGCCCGGGCCGAGATCCGCTACATCGAGGGCTACCCGGTGCTGGAGAACGACGCCAGCGCCACGGCCCTGGCCGCCGAGGTGGCCAGCGAACTGGTGGGCACGGACAGGGTGGAGCCGCAGTTCCAGCGCATGATGGGCAGCGAAGATTTCGCCTACATGCTGCAGGCCTGCCCCGGCGCGCTGGTGCGCATCGGCAACGGCCCGTCCGAGGGCGGGCGCGGGCTGCACAACCCGCGCTATGACTTCCACGATGGCAACCTGCCGGTGGGGGCGGCCTTCTGGAGCCGGCTGGCCGAGCGCTTTCTGGCCTGACACTGGCAGGGCCAAACCGGAAGGTGAGCGCGTCACTCCCGCCGTGTCAAAAGCCACCGCAGCGCGACACAGGCACGGCCAGCCGCAGTGCCCCCGCGCAAGGGCCGCCCCGCCGCGCTGGGGGCGTCCCCTTGGGGGGAAGGCGCGAAGCGACTCAGGGGGGTTGCCTATTTTTCCGCCACGCGCTTCATGGCCTCGTCCATCGTCGCCGTCAGCGCCAGCGCCGATTCCTTGTTCGCCGTGGCATCGGGTGGCAGCACGATGGGGGGCCCGAAGGTGATGCGGATGCGCGGGCGCGTGAAGAAATGGCTGGCGCGGATCTCGCCCGGGCCGTCGTAGTGCGCGGGCACGATCTGGCCCTTGGCGCGCAGCGCGATGGTGGCCGCACCGCGCTTGGCCTCGGCGTTCTCGGTGTTGCGCGTGCCGCCCGGGAAGATCAGCACCAGCTGGCCTTCGTTGACCAGCGAGACCACCTGGCGGATGGTGGCCGTCGAAGGGCTGCCCCGGTCCACCGGGAAGCCGCCGCCCGAGCTCACGAACCAGGCGCCCAGCTTGGTCTCGAACAGCTCCTTCTTGGCCATCTGGTGCAGCTTGCGCGGCAGCGCGGCATAGCCCACCCACAGCGGATCGGCCCAGCCCGTGTGGTTGCACACCACGATCTTGCCGCCCGGCCCGTCCAGGTGCTCGGCCCCGATCACCGTGACCCGGGCCACCCGGGACATGAGCACGCGCAGCACGCGCACGAAAAGGTTGGGTTTTTGCTGGGCAGCGGGTGAGGCAGGGGAGGCGGCAGTGGTCATCAGGGGCGGTTGGACGGCGAAATGGGCAAAAATGGGTTCTCACAGCATGATAAAGGGTCGGCAACACGGCCCCGGGGAAAACCCTGCCCAGCCGGCTCAGACCGGCGCGTCCAGCTCGTCCAGCTCGTGCAACCGGCGGTAGAAGTCGTCCACATGCGCCTGCGCGTGGGCGGGAAAGGCCCGCATCGCCTCGGCATGGCGCACGGGGTCTTGCTCTGCACCGGCGCGCCCCACGCGGTGCGAGGCCTCCTGCACGAAGCGGCACAGCGGCATGCGGCGCTCGCCAAAGGCGGCCAGCGCGGCGGGCAGCGAGGGCTCTTGCGCCAGCAGCCGGGCCAGCACCACCGCATCCTGCACCGCCAGGGCGCCGCCCTGCCCCATGAAGGGCGTGGACGCGTGCGCGGCATCGCCGATCAGGACCACCCGGCCCTGGTGCCAGGGCAGCGGCATCACGACTTCTTCGACGGCGGTGTACAGCACCTCGCTGTGCGCCGAGAGTTCGTCGAGAAAGGGGCGCGCCGGCCCCCCGAATTCGGCGAACCGCGCGCGCATGGTCTCGGGCCACAGGGCCGGGTCGATCCAGCGGCCCTCGGGTTCGGCCACGGTGCCGAAAAGGTAGAGCTTCTCGTGCGAGATCGGCATGATCCCCAGCCGCTTGCCCAGGCCCATCATCATGACCTTGTCCACCAGCCCGGCCGGGCGCCGGTGCACGCTGCGCCAGACGCCAAAGCCCGAGTAGCGCGGCTGCACGCCGGGCCACAGCAGCGCGCGCACACCCGAGCGGATGCCGTCCGCCCCGACCACCAGATCGGCGTCGTGCGTGCTGCCATCGGAGAGCCAGGCCCGCACACCGCTGCCGTGGTGCTGCAACGCCTGCGCCGTGGTGCCCAACTGCACCGGCACGCCCAGCGCCGTGAGCAGCCCGGAGAGCACGCGGTGCATCTCGGCGCGCTTGATGCCCAGGATGGGCGGGGCGGGCGGCGAGCCCAGGGCGGGGTAGGCCACATCGACGATGGGGCGGCCATCCGGGTCCAGGTAGCGGTTGCGGCCCGAGGCGATGGCAAAGCCCGCCTGCACCAGGGGCTCCATCGCGCCGATCTGGCGAAAGTGCTGCAGGCCGTTGCTGTAGACGAAGATGCCCGAGCTCTGAAAGCGCCACTGCGGCTGCTTTTCGATCACGGTGACATGCCAGCCGGTGCGGGCCAGCGCCAGTGCGGCAGAGCAGCCGGCGATGCCGGCACCAACGATCAGGACTTTCTTTTGCATGGAAGACACGGCAAGGCCAAAGGTGAAGCCGCCGATTCTTGGCCAGCCCCCGCGGCGCTTCAACCTTCAGGGCGCCGGATCTGGGCACCGATCGTCCGCGTCTTGATGCACTGGCTCGGCGTGGACCCCGACCAGCGCTCGAAGGCGCGGGAGAAGGCCTTCTCCGAGCTGTAGCCCACGGCCTGCGCCACGCGCCAGACATCGTCCGCCCCCTCCAGGAACTGCTGGCGCGCAATGCCCATGCGCACCTCGGTGAGGTAGCGCAGCGGCGTGCTGCCCATGAGCTCGACAAAGCGCTCGCTGAACACCGAGCGCGACTGGTTGCTCACGCGCGAGAGGCTGGCCACGGACCAGGGCAGCTCGGGGTGGGCATGCATCTGCGCCAGGGCCTTGCCGATGGCCTTGTCGCGCACGCCGTTGAGCCAACCCTGCGCGCCTGCCGGGCCGCTGTGCAGGTGCTCGCGCAGCACATGCACCAGCAGCAGGTCGGCCATGCGCGCCGTGGCCAGCTGCCAGCCCGGGCGCTGGGCCAGGGTTTCGTCCACCAGCGCGCCGGTGGTCAGCGCCAGGCTGCGCGTGGTGGCGATGTCGGCCGCGCGCAGCACGATCAGCGGCGGCATCCAGGACAGCAGCGAGGCGCCCTGGTGCCTGGGCATCCACAGGTGCAGCGAGAAGAGTTCGGTGACAGCGTCGCCGCCCGTTTCATTGCCTTCACCGCCGTGCGCGAAGGTGATGGGATGGTCGCCATGCGCGCCCCGCATGTGCTGCTGCAGCAGGGTGCGAAACGGCACGGCCGGGAGGCCCAGGGCCGAGGCGACCAGGTGCGGCCCGCCCTGCGGCAGCATCACGATGTCGCCCGGCTGCACCTGCACGGCGGCCTGCCCGTCCATCTGGATCCAGTAGGGCTGGCCGGTGCACACGCGCAGCAGCAGGCCCTCAACCCCTTCGGAGCGCAGCGCCCAGGGCGCGGTGAGCGCAAAGCGCGCGGTCACCGCCCGGTCGGTGCGCAAGGTGCCCAGGACCAGGCTGATCAGGTCGTCCGGCGTGGTGCTCGTGGGGCGTTGCATGCCCCAGTTTATGCGGTCCGCCCGGGGCCGCTGTCGTGCCGGCGGGTGCGCGCCGTACGGCGGACGCTCGGTGCCCAAATCCGGTGTCCCGGAGGTTGAGCCCGGCACCCGCCTGCCGAACAATCGCCAGCCATGGGCCGGCACGGTGCATGGCCCCCTGGAAGCATGAGCATGACGACCCCCCTTCGAAAACGAATCCTGCCCGAGGTGCGCAACCCGGCGCTCGAACTGTCGCTGGTGAAGCCCATCGCCCGCGGCGACAACGCGCAGCGCGCGTCCACCGTGCAGCAGACCGAGGGCGAGCCCCTGCTCCGCTTCGAGGGCGCGAGCAACCCCTACCTGGAACACCAGCGCAACGACCTGCTGCTGAGCATCCAGCACATGCGCAGCGAGGGCCACGACGAAATGGTCTTCCTGTGCATCACGCACTGCAAGGAGCTGACCTTCAAGGCCCTGCACTACGAGCTGCTGAACATGCAGGCGCGCATCCAGGCCGACGATGTCGCGGGCGCACTGCAGCTGGTGCCGCGGGCGCATGCGCTGCTGGAGTTCCTCGGCAAGACCTGGGACGTGCTCTCCACCATCACGCCGCACGGCTTCAACCAGTTCCGCAACACCCTGGGCATTGCCTCGGGCCAGCAGTCCTACATGTACCGGCATGTCGAGTTCATCCTGGGCAACAAGTCCGAGCGGCTGGCGCGCGCGCATGAGAACAACCCCGATGTCTGGCCCTACATGGAGCGCGCGCTGCACGCGCCCAGCCTCTACGACGCCGTGCTCGCGCTGCTGCACCGGCGCGGCATCGCCATGCCGCCCGAGGCGCTGGAGCGCGACTGGTCCGAGCCCTACGTAGCCAGATCCGGTGTCGAGGACGCCTGGCTGCAGGTCTATGCCGACCCCACGCCGGAGAACGACCTGTACCTGCTCGGAGAAGCGCTCACCGACCTCGCCGACGCCTTCTCGCAGTACCGCTGGCGGCATTTCGTCTCGGTGGAGCGCATCCTGGGCTTCAAGGCCGGCACGGGCGGATCGGCCGGCGTGGGCTGGTTGCGCAGCATCGTCGACCACCGCTTCTTCCCCGAGCTGTGGTCCATGCGGACCCAGCTCTGAGCCCACCGCACCGCCTGCATATCCACCACGCACCATGTTCGATCAACTCCCTCCCCCTGTCGACGACCCCATCCTGGGGCTGTTCGAGGCCTACCAGGCCGATCCCCGCCCCGCCAAGGTCAACCTGGGCATCGGCATCTACTGCGATGACGCGGGGCGTGTGCCGCATCTCGGCGCGGTGCGCGCGGCACGCGCCACCCTGGCGCAGGCCGGCGCACCCAGCGTCTACCCGCCCACCGAGGGCGATGGCGCCTTCCGCGCCGCCGTGCTCGACCTGGTTTTTGGCGAGGCCGGCCGGGCCGCAGCCGCGGCCCTCACCGTGGTGCAGGCGGTGGCCGGCACCGGAGCGCTAAAGCTCGGTGCCGACTTCCTCAAGGATGCGCTGCCCGAGGCCGCCATCTGGATCCCCGACCCGACCTGGGCCAACCATGCGGCGATCTTCGAAGGCGCGGGCTTTGGGGTGCACCACTACCCCTACTACGCGCCCCAAAGCGGCCGCTTCGATGCCGAGGGCGCGGTGCGTGCGCTCCGGGGCCTGAAGGCGGGCAGCGTGGTGCTGCTGCACCCCTGCTGCCACAACCCCACAGGGGTCGACCCGACGCGGGCGCAGTGGAGCCTGCTGCTGGACACCATCGCAGAGCGCGGGCTGCTGCCCTTCTTCGACATGGCCTACCAGGGCTTCGCCCAGGGCGTGGACGAAGACGCCTGGGCCGTGCGCGAATGCGTGCGCCGCGGCATCGGCTGCCTGGTAGCGAGTTCGTTCTCGAAGATCTTCTCGCTCTATGGCGAGCGGGTGGGGGCACTCAGCGTGTACGCACCGGCCGGCGATGCGGCCCGCGTCCTCGGGCAGCTCAAGCAGGCCATCCGGCGCTCCTACTCCTGCCCGCCCGCCCCGGGCGCGGCGATCGTGGGCACCATCCTGGGCGATGCGGCCCTGAACGCGCAGTGGCGCGCCGAACTCGGCGCCATGCGCGAGCGCATGCGCCAGGTGCGCAGCGCCCTGCACGGCATGCTGCGCGAGGCGCTGCCCGCGCAGGGCTTCGACTACCTGCTCGAGCAGCGCGGCATGTTCAGCTACACGGGCCTCTCCCCGGCGCAGATCGACGCGCTGCGCACGCACTCGGGCGTGTACGCCGTGTCCTCCGGCCGCATCTGCGTGGCCGGCATCAACACCTCGAACATCGCGCATGTCTGCGCATCCCTGGTCGCCATCCACCGGAGCCACCCCGCATGAACTTCTTCCACCCCCTGCGTTCGCTGGCCTGCGGGCTGCTGCTCTTGCTGGCCGCCACGGCGGCCCTGGCCCAGGGCACGCCCCTGCGCCTGCTGGTGGGCTTTCCGCCCGGCGGCTCCACCGATGTGATCGCGCGCCAGCTGGCGCTAGGCCTGCAGCAGGAGCTGGGCCGCAGCGTGGTGGTGGAGAACCGCGCCGGTGCGGGCGGCCAGATCGCGGCCCAGGCGCTCAAGGCGGCCCGGCCCGATGGCAATACGCTGTTCCTGTCGAACGCCCACACCGTGGCCATCGTGCCCGTGACGGTGCTGAACCCGGGCTTCGACGTGGCGAAGGACTTCGCGCCCATCGGTCTGGTGACCGTGAACCCCGATGCCCTGGCCGTGAACCCCGCTGTGACCGGCGCCCTGGCCGGCGGCCTGAAGGACTTCACGGCCTGGACGCAGGCCGGCCCGGGGCGCGCCAGCATCGGCGTGCCCGCACCGGGCAGCGCGCCCGAGTTCGCGGTCAGCGTGATCGGTCGCGCGGCGGGTGCCCGCCTCACCGCCGTGCCCTACCGCGGCGATGCGCCCCTGGTGCAGGACGTGGTGGCCGGCCAGGTGCCCGCGGGCATCGGCGGCGTGGGCGCATTGCTGCCCTATGTGGAGGCGGGCAAGCTGCGCCTGCTGGCCGTCAACGGGCCCGCGCGCCTGCCGCGCTTTCCCGACGTGCCCACCTACGCCGAACTGGGCATCAAGGGCCTGGAGGAAGTCATGTTCACCGCCCTGTTCGCGCCGGCCGGTACGCCGGCCGCGCTGCTGCGGCAGTACCACGCCGCGCTCGCCAAGGTGGCGGCCTCGGCCGCGTTCTCGGAGCGCATTGCCAGCCTGGGTGTCAGCGCCAGCGTGGGCACGCCCGAAGAGCTCGGCCAGCGCGTGGAACGCAGCCGGCTGGTCTATGAGCGGCTGGCGCGGGAGGCCGGCTTCCAGCCCCAGTGAACTACAGCCCCCTACAGAGAACAACCGCAACACGCCATGAACCCCGCCCGCACGCTCGACGAACACGATGTGGCCGCCTGCCTGGCCGGCGCCAGTGCCCATGCGCGCCAGCAGCAATGGAGGCTGTCGATCGCGGTGGCAGACGCTGGCGGGCACCTGCTCGGCTTTGTGCGCCAGGACGGCGCCAGCCCGCTGTCGGCGCAGATCGCGCTGGCCAAAGCGCACACGGCGGCCCTGTCGCGGCGCGAGACCCGCTTCTTCGAAGAGCTGCTGGCCGCGGGGCGCAGCGGCTTCCTGTCCGTCAGTGGCATGAGCCTGCTGGAGGGTGGCATCCCCATCGTGCTCGGCGGGGAGTGCCTGGGCGGCATCGGGGTGTCCGGCGCAAGCTCGCCGCAGGATGCCGAGGCCGCCACCGCCGGCCTGGCGGCCCTGCTGGAGCGGCAGCGCTGAACTGCCGCGGACTGCACGCGCATCACACGGCACCCGCCAGCGCCTCGGCACAGCCGGCCCCTGCGGGGGCACCTGCCGGCGCCTCCGCACCCCAGGCCCGCAGCCGCGCCGCATAGCGCGCTGCCTCGCCGGCCAGTTGGGCCGCATCCATCTTGCCGGCCCGGTAGACCAGGAAAGGCTCGGCCCAGGGCAGGCCGCAACGGTGCGCCGTGGCCTGCAGCGGGCGCAGCAGCTCGGCCAGCGAGAACAGGTTCTGGCCCGTGGGGGTGTAGGCCTCGGGCACGTTGCCGGCCGTGGCGGCCACCAGCAAGGGCGTGCCTTCGAGGTGCCGGCCTTCGCTGGCATAGGCCATGTAGAACATGCGGGTCAGCACCGCATCCTGCCAGGCCTTGAGCAGCGGCGGGGTGGAATACCACTGCACGGGGAACTGCAGCACCACGCGGCGTACGCTGAGCAGGCGGCGCACTTCGGCATCGCCATCGATGGCGCGGCCCTCGGGGTAGAGCGCCGCCATGTCCACCACCTGCACGCCCGGCACGGCCGCAGCCGCATCGGCCAGCGCCCGGTTGGTGGCGGATTGCGCGAAGCGCGGGTGGAACAGCAGCACCAGGGTGTCGATGGTGCGGACGGGGGCGTTGGTGGTGGTGGGTGTCGTATCGGTCATCAGGAACTCCGGTTGGTTGGGTGGATGCCCCGAGGATGCGATCCGGGCGATAATTAATCCAACGGATAATTCATATATCCATTCATTGATTCCATGAATTTACGAAGCATCGACCTCAACCTGCTGGTGGTGCTGCAGGCCCTGCTCGACGAGGCGCATGTGACGCGCGCGGCCGAGCGGCTGGGCCTGTCGCAGCCGGCCATGTCCAATGCGCTGGAGCGCTGCCGCCACCTGTTCGGCGACCCGCTGCTGGAGCGCGCCCGGGGCGGCATGCGCCTCACGCCCAAGGCCGAGGCCCTGCGCGAGCCCCTGACCCGCCTGCTGGCCGACGCCGCGCGCGTGATCGATCCGCACCCCCAGGTGGACGTCGCCACCCTGCGCCAGACCGTGCGCATCGTCATGGCCGACTACCCGGCCGTCATGGTGGTGGGCCCGCTGCATGCACGCCTGGCCGCAAGCGCGCCGGGCATCGCCCTGGTGGTGGAACCCTGGCACGGCGCGGCCGACGCGCTGGACGCCATGGCGCGCGGCCGGCTGGACCTGGCGGTATCGGTCTTCCCCGTGGTGGACGCGAGCTTTCACCGCGAGGAGCTGCTGCGCGAGGAGTACGCCGTGTGCATGCGCGCCGGCCACCCGGCCGCGCAGGACTTCAACCTGGACCGCTGGCTTCAGTACCCGCATGTGCTGATCTCGGGCCGGGGCGAGACGCGCGGCGCGCTGGACCAGGCGCTGCTGGCCCTGCAGCGCACGCGGCGTGTGGGCGTGGTCGTGCCCAGCTTTCTGCTGGTGCCGCCGCTGCTGGCCAGCTCCGACCTGATCGCCATGGTGCCGCGCCGGTGCCTGCCTGTTTCCACCGGCGGCGACGAGGGTGCGTTTGCCGGCCTGGCGGTGTTCGAGCCGCCGGTGGCGGTGGAGGGGTTTGCGTTGCATGTGGCGTGGCATGCGCGCAGGCAGCAGGATGCGGGCGTGAGGTTTGTGGCGGGGGTGGTGGCGGAGTTGTTGCGGGGGTGATTTTTTGCACCGCCTTCAGATGCGGATTGGTGTCCATGGTTGCTGCATGCCTCTGCTAAGGGCAGGAGCCGGGATGTGCGCCCGGCGGCGCAGTAACTTTCTCTTGGGCCGTGTACAGACTGGGGACATAGTGAACACCTGTGCGGGGACATGGTGAACACTT
>JAESFW010000347.1_pt1 | contig 30288 bp, 26 predicted proteins | sample 9269481 | NCBI WGS metagenome assembly JAESFW01 (sample SAMN14515350, study PRJNA621654) | algae metagenome | isolation source: Lyngbya sp. HA4199-MV5 and co-occurring heterotrophs from soil with... | place: USA: Ahupuaa O Kahana State Park, Hawaii | collected 2009-07-21
AATAATAAGCTTAAGTTGATCAAGCGGTCGGGCTATGGCTTCAGAAACTTTAACAATTTTCAGTTACGCTGCTTGATCTGCTGGCATTTAGCGGTTGGCGTTGCATAACTCATACGATAAAGCCGAATTTTGTCAAACAAGCATTGAAGTGAATGTTTCGGAAAGTTGAATTTCTTTGGATAGACGTGATCGCCCTGACTGACTTCTGACTAGCTAAAACCATTGTAAAAAAGACGTTAGCCAGGGGTAAAAGCGAGACAGTGCCGCATCGCACTTGATTAAAGTACGTTTTGCCGATCAAAATACCGTGGTTTAACTTTGTAAGAGACGAATCTACCACAGCTTATAGGATAAGACAAGCAAAATCGTGCTTAAGAGTTTTTAAGCACGGTTCTTAGCAATGCTCTTGGCATTCTTCTAAAGACTGGCAAAGCTAGTCTGGTCAGCCCAGTAAGCTGTTGTAGGATGTGTATTGCGGCAACCCAACGCGATTATTGATTAGCCGATTGCATCTCTTGTCTTAACGATTCTTTTTTCAGCGATTCTTTTCTTAGCGATCGTGGCTGTGCGGCAATACCATTTGCGCCAAGGCGGTTATACCGATGTGCCAATTTACGCACCCAATCTGTAGAGAAACCAACTGTATTCGCAACTTGTTCCACGCTTAAACAAGGGTTTTGCTGGCTGAGTAACTGAATGGCTTGCCAGTAACTTTTAATTTTCGCATTCTGACACGTTTCATAGCGTTGGGTGAGTTCTGCCCGACTCAGGTGAGGCGCAATTTGAATCCGAGGACGAGACATACGACATCGCTCTATCATCTGCATCTGAATGTTGTTCAGCAAATCTGTAATGTTGTCCAAGCGGGTCCTGGCTAAGAAGCAACCAGGTAAACCCACCTTTAGGGACGCTGCGAGACCATGTGAGAAACTTAGGAATGAGAATTAAATAACACCGACGTTTGTAGGGTGGGTTTCGCAAACTCAACCCAACACTCCCGCAGATGTTGGGTTTCATGCTTCAACCCAACCTACCCAAATTATTAAATTCACGATCCTTAGGACTGACCCAGAAACTGGGTTTCTCAACGAGAGAATGCCGTTTAAGCTTTCAATCTGTACTCAAAAACCCGGTTTCTTTCCGGGCATGCGTAAGTCCTGAAGCTTTTTAATCGTCAGCTTCGCCGACTGTTAATGTGCTGGGAATACGGGATTCAACAAACGCCTGCGAGACATCAGGAATCGACCAATTCGCGTCGCCTGCCTTAAACACGTTGGCTGGGGGAATGTTAAGAGACCATTCGGCTGTATCTGGATTCGTTTTAGCAATTAATTGCGTACCATCCAAAACCTTGTATGCCAACGGTTGAGCTACGTCTACTCCTGCAACTTTGATGCCCATTGGTAAATAGATGCCGTTGCAATCCCAGCCGTCAGGTGTGCTTTGTCCATCGGCAAGAAAATACAGCGTGTTGTCAAAGGATGACTTGGACTTTTCCCCTTTGGAACCGTAGACAGCCAGCGTTTTACCTGTTTCATTGCGGCACTGACCCCAGGTTATTCCTGCTTCCATGCCCGCTTTTTGAAGCTGCAATTCATCAATTTGACGCTGTAATTCCGGGCGATCGCCTGCCTTTTTTTCAGCCATCAAACTATCCAACGTCTTGCTGAGTTCGATGTAATCAGGGTTTTTGGTGACTTTGGGCGGATCTGCCAGAGAGGGTTGGGCGATCGCCAGATTTATAACAAACAGTAAGGCTACAAACGCAATCCTAAGCAGTGTTTTCATTGATTGTTCCTAAAGCTCTCAGTGTTACTTCAACCGTATGCATTCATCTTATTGACCGAAATTTCTAAGAGCAAATAGTCTTTTTTGTTAAAACGATAGGTTCACTTGATTAGAATACGTACTATTTGGGCTGGAAAGGCAGTCAAAAGCCTCGACTTCTACACATGTGCAACACACGCCTTAGCCAAGAAGACGCAAAACACTGCTTGACTCGATTCTGGTGTAGCGATCGAATCGCACAAGTCTACTAGGGGCTGTCATCAATTAATACTACACAGTGCTTGCAGCAAGGGTTCCAGCCCCTAGCCTGATGTGTTGGGACGGGCATGACACTGCTGATATTGCAAGGTTTCGGAGCTAATTGATGACACGCCCTAGGTTCCTACCAAACCTCAGATTTACAGATTATTTAATTCACGAGCCTAAAGAACGCAATTCGATTGTTTCAAGTTATCGTTTTAACAAAAAAGACTATTTGCTGTTATTATTTGCAACCCCTAAAGTGAAACCATAGCGAATGCAGCGCCGAGCAAATACCTGAAGACGCATTCGCGAAGAGATTGGACAGCAAAGAGATTGCACAAATTAATGACAAGTAGGTCACTTATGAACTCAACTCAATCCACTCAACTAGAGAACGATGCCAAACAGCCAGCAGTGATCATGCTGAAACCCGAACCCGCCACCATTCAACCACCGGCTAAAAAACCTCGAACATTTGGGCAACGGCTTGCAGATAAAATGGCATCTAAAGTCGGTTCTTGGGCGTTTCTCATTGGACAATCGACAGTTCTAGCAGGGTGGGTTGGCTGCAACTTGATGCCTGGAGTGCCCCACTGGGATGAGCAACCCTTCATTTTGCTCAATTTAGTTTTCTCCTTTGCGTCAGCTTACACCGCTCCCATTGTGTTGATGAGCCAAAACCGCCAGTCGGAAGAAGATCGGGAAAGTGCCAATCACAATTATCAAATTACGTTGAAAGCCGCACAAAACATTGAACTGCTGCACGAAAAATTGGATGCTGACTACACGAAAAAGCTGGATGAACTCACCACCTTAATCAAGCAACAGCAGCAAGCAGCCAGCGAAGTCAAAGTGGTCTTTGTTCCCGCTCAAACCGCGCATGAGAACGGGTTGGAGTATCAATTCAAATCGATCGTGGCTCCCTCTACACTCAGAGATCAGCCTAAGAAGATTGCCGTCAAGCCCTAAGTAGTCATTAGCTTTTAGTTGTTAGTTGTTAGTAAGCCACACGAAGCGAGCGATTAGTCTAACAACTAATAACCAACAACTAATAACTTTAGAAGCACGAACAAAGTGCTTCAGCGTTCACCAACAGCTTAGGACTGTATCAGGCTCATTTACCCATCAAGAATTTGGAGCTTCAATCGACATGAATGGATTGGTAACAGCAATCTCAACTGGCTTGACTGCCTTCACCGCCACAAACCTGGATGATATTTTGATCCTGATGTTGTTTTTTTCCCAGGTGGATGCGATCGTCCGCAAACGCCATATCGTTGCCGGACAATACCTTGGCTTTACTGCCCTTGTGCTGGCTAGTCTGCCCAGTTTCTTTGGTGGGATGTTGTTGCCACGTCCCTGCGTTGGGCTGCTGGGGTTAGTACCCATCGCGATCGGCATCAGTCGTCTGGTCAATGTCAATGATGACGATGCAGAGTCAGAAACAACGCCAACTCAGCCAACCTGGTTCAGTAGCGTGATCTCACCCCAGGCGTACAGTGTGGCAGCCGTCACGTTTGCCAATGGCGGTGATAATATCGGCATCTACATGCCGTTGTTTGCAAGTTGCACCTGGCAAAGTTTGTCCATTATTCTCGGTGTCTTTTTCTCGCTGGTCGGCGTATGGTGTTTTGCCGCATACCAGCTAACGCAAGTCCCTGCGATCGCCGATACCCTGACACGTTACGGCAATCATCTGGTGCCCTTTGTCCTGATTGGCTTGGGCGCGTTAATTTTGATGGATAGCCGCACGTTAGAAAATCCTGGCTTAGCAGTGTTGACGCTAGTGATCAGTGGGATTTATCTGTTGAAGCTGGTGAGAACAGTGAGTCAAACCCTGCAAGCACAAGCGCAAAAAATGGATGTGGTGCCAGCACCCGAAAAGCTCTAGGGGCTGTCATCAATTATTACTACACATGACTTTCAGCAAGGGTTCCAGCCCCTAGCCTGGTGTGCTGGGGCGGGCGTGACACTGCTGATATTGCAAGGTTTCGGAGCTAATTGATGACACGCCCTAGTGCAAGAAGGCAGACGTACGAAGGCAGAGGGCAGAAGGGGAAATGCAGATCTCGTTTTGCTTCTAGACTTTCCAAACAGTGAGGTTATTTTCGCCTTGATTCACTGGTTTGCACAATGTTCTAAGTTGACCTATTGAATGATCTCAATCAATCTCGCATCAAGGAGTATGCTATGCAAGTTTTCAAAGTGGTTTTAGTGGCGATCGTTCTTCTGGTCAATCTAATCATCGCTCCTCCGTCCTGGGCAGGGCAGGATCATACCAAAGGAGCCGACTATGCCGAAGTAACGCAAGCGATCAAACAACTGCTGCAAGTGAAAGATACACCCGATCAGGCAGGCTACACGCCAGAGCAGTTCCAACAGCAATTGGCGCAGTTGCAGGCTCAGAAAGATGTGATGGAAACAACAACAACGCGGGCGCAATGCCATAACGCCACCACTGGCACGCTGGCAGTGTATGCCAATAAGCCGAAGAAATCACCCACGCAGCTTTACTTCCTGGGTGCGGGTACGGAAACTGATGATGATTGGGACTGCGATGGTTTCTATCTCCCTGCTGGAACACAGGCAGTGCTTGCTCCCCATGCCGAAGTGCAGACCCTAACAGAACCCCTTGCCGTGAAGTTTACCGATGGTACTCAGTCGATCGCGAGAACCAATCCTGCTACTGGTGCCGTTGAATTCAATGTGGCTCCTGCAAAAATGTTTAAAGCGGGAGAAACCAATTGGACAGTACCAACTTTATCGCAGGCAGACATCAGTGCTACCCCCCCCACTCCCCAACTAATCGACTAAGTAATTCTTTGTATAGGGACGTTACATGTAACGTCTCTACAGACGGGGAACGGTTCAGGTTAATTAATCCACGATCCTTGAATGGAAATTAAATAACATCGGTTCGGGTTAAGAGCGTTTATGCAATGCTAATCGGCTGAAACATCACAAACATATGGGCGAGAGTTTAACGCAGGCAATGATGGCATAAGGGTTTCAGCTTATCCCAAACTCAGGTTAAATGACATTGAACAGTGGTTGGAACTATACGCCGCTTTGACGTAAAGATCTCAAGCTAGGGCGGCGTTTCAACTTGTCTTGAAATGCCGCCCCCATTTTTATCTTTGGCTTCCACCTGTGTTCAGGCTTTTTCCAGGTTTGCGTCACTTCAACCGATCGTCCCCCAATCGGTTGAAGTGACGCTGAGGAAACCCTTGAAGACCCTTGTGCCATGACGACACTTGCTGAGACCAGGAGTTGTCATCAATGACGACTACACGTTCTTTACAGCAAGGGCTCCAGCCCCTGGCTTTGTGTGTTGGGACGGGCGCGATCGTGCTGATACGCAAGGGTTTGGAGCTGAATTGGTGGCTTGCTCTAGGCAAGGTCAAAGCGATCGAGGCTCATTACCTTGTCCCATGCCGCCACAAAGTCATGCACAAATTTCGGCTGCGAACCCACACATCCGTAGACTTCCGCAAGGGCGCGGAGCTGGGAGTTTGAGCCGAAGATAAGATCAACACGGGTGCCAGTCCACTTCAGATCGCCCGTTTTGCGATCGCGCCCCTCGAAGACATATTCGTCCTCCGAGACCGCCTTCCACGTCGTGCCCAGATCGAGCAGGTTTACAAAGAAGTCATTGGTCAACGCTTCTGGGCGATCGGTGAAGACACCGTGTTTGGCTCCTTCATAGTTTGTACCCAGGACGCGCATACCGCCGACGAGAGCCGTCAGTTCAGGAGCTGACAGAGACAGCAATTGCGCCCGATCGACCAGCAGTTCTTCAAGCGATTCGCTGTGTTTGCCGCTAGCGTAGTTGCGGAACCCGTCTGCGGTTGGCTCGAGGACGGCAAAGGACTCCACATCCGTTTTCTCCTGCGATGCATCGGTGCGTCCCGGTTTGAAGGGAACCGTTACGTCGTGACCACCATTTTTCGCAGCTTGCTCAACACCAGCGCAGCCACCCAGAACGATCACGTCAGCGATCGAAACCCGCTTTCCGCCAGCCTGCGAACTGTTGAACTCCTGCTGGATTCCCTCCAGGGTTTGCAGCACCGTTGCCAACTGGGCTGGTTGGTTGACTTCCCAATCCTTCTGCGGCGCGAGGCGAAGGCGCGCTCCATTTGCCCCACCGCGCTTGTCGGAGTAGCGGAACGTTGATGCCGATGCCCAAGCGGCTGAAACGAGTTGAGAAACAGACAGTCCCGACGCGAGAATCTTGGCTTTGAGAGCGGCGATATCTTGCTCATTGATGAGTTCATGGTCAACGGCAGGGATGGGATCTTGCCACAGGAACTCTTCCGCTGGCACCTCTGCACCGAGATAGCGCACGCGAGGACCCATATCACGGTGCGTTAACTTAAACCACGCCTTGGCAAACGCATCTGCGAACACATCCGGGTGATCGTGGTAATGCCGTGCGATCGGCTCGTAGATGGGATCCATCTTCATGGACATGTCTGCTGTAGTCATCATGGGAGCGTGCCGTTTCGACGGATTGTGCGCGTCGGGCACCGTATCCGCACCAGCACCGTCCTTCGGTCTCCATTGCCACGCGCCAGCGGGGCTCTTCGTCAGCTCCCAGTCGTATTTGAACAGGGTTTCGAGATAGCTGTTGTCCCACTGGGTTGGTGTGGGAGTCCATGCGCCTTCGATACCGCTGGTGATGGCATCGACACCGACACCCGTGTTGAAGGTGCTCTTCCAGCCCAGTCCCTGGTCTACGATGGTGGCACCCCCAGGGTCAGCACCAACGTGCGTGTCTTCGCCCGCACCATGACATTTGCCGAAGGTGTGCCCACCAGCAGTGAGCGCGACCGTTTCTGCATCGTTCATCGCCATCCGCTTAAAGGTCTCACGAATATCACGCCCTGAGCCAACCGGATTAGGCTCGCCATCTGGTCCTTGCGGGTTGACGTAGATGAGACCCATCTGAACGGCGGCAAGAGGATTCGCAAGCTCCCGATCGCCACTGTACCGCTCATTGCCGAGCCAGGTTTTCTCAGATCCCCAGTAGATGTCTTGCTCAGACTCCCAGATATCCTCGCGCCCGCCAGCAAAGCCGATCGTCTTGAAGCCCATCGACTCGAGCGCGCAATTGCCTGCGAAGACCATGAGGTCAGCCCAGGAGAGTTTCTTGCCGTATTTCTGCTTGATGGGCCAAAGCAACATGCGCGCTTTGTCGAGGTTGGCATTATCGGGCCAACTGTTGAGCGGCTCAAAGCGCTGGCTACCAGAACCTGCGCCGCCACGACCATCGCCAGTCCGATAGGTGCCTGCACTATGCCAAGCCATGCGGATGAAGAGCGGTCCATAGTGCCCGTAGTCGGCTGGCCACCAGTCTTGAGAAGTAACCATCAGGTTGTAGATGTCTCTCCTGACGGCCTCTAAGTCAAGACTCTTGAACTCCTCAGGGTAGTTGAACGCCTCGCCCATTGGGTTGGCTTGGGGTGAGTGCTGGTGAAGGATATTCAGATTCAAATAATTCGGCCACCAGTCTCGGTTCGATGGCACATGCCGAGGTGCAGATTTCTGCCCTCCACCCGAAAAGGGGCATCCGCTTTCGCTGCTCATAGTGTCTCCTACGGTAGGTTGTAGTGTGTCTTTTCTTGCTTACCTGCGCCCTTTTTTACAGTGCAGAGCGCGTCACTTGTTGCTTTTGCATCAGCACAGCAGTCTGCGATCGTCAACTCGCTGTGTTCACCCATAACTATCAAGTCATACTCGTTATGAGTTTTGATAACGTAAGATTAATCGATTAAGTCCGTCTCTGTACGCTAAAAGCGAAATTGTTTTGAAAAACTTAATATCTCTACGAAACTGAATCCGTTCACCCTTGGGTGTGGGTCTAAGGTACGGCTTTTTAGCGACACGCCCATCAATGAGCCAGACCTCGCTGACCTGTTCTTTGCACTTCGGTTGGCTCTGGTCGATCGCGATTATTTTTCACAGGTATCACGACAGCGTCCGCTCATTCAGCTAACGGGCTGATGCATCTAGAGCGTGTCATCAATTAGCGCCGAAACCTTGCAGTATCAGCAGTGTCACCCCCGTCCCAACACATCAGGCTAGGGCGTGTCATCAATTAGCGCCGAAACCTTGCAATATCAGCAGTGTCACGCCCGTCCCAACACACCAGGCTAGGGGCTGGAACCCTTGCTGCAAGCAATGTGTAGTATTAATTGATGACAGCCCCTAGCGCAAGCTAAGCACAACTCGTCATTGATAGGGGTCGGAAATCAAACAGCGGGAATTGAGAAGCTTGAGTCTCTTACCCATCGCATTCCGACCCCCCTCTTACGGTGACGTGTACTTAGTCGGCGATCGCCATCAGCAAAGCTCGAAACGCCTGGGCGAGATCGTTGAGTTGGTAATGGGCATTCAAGCCGCTGGGGTTTGGCAAGACCCAGACGTTGGTGCTTTGTAGTGGCTGTTGCGGTCCGATCGTCGCTTTAGGTACGGCAAACGCAGTCCGATAAGCACCAATGCCCAACACTGCCAGCACCTTTGGACGGTAACGCTGTACTTTAGCTAAAAGCTGCTGTCCGCCAACCACTAGCTCTTGTGCGGTTAGCTGATCGGCGGTTGCTGTGGCGCGATCGACCACATTGGTAATGCCGTAGCCCAACGCCAGCAACGATTGATCTTCACTCGGCGCATACCGTCTGTCGGTAAACCCAGCCAGATGAAGTGTGGGCCAAAAGCGATTACCAGGGCGCGCGAAATGATGCCCCACAACTGCACTGTAAAGGCTGGGATTGATGCCGCAGAAGAGTATACGCAGTTCAGGCGCAATGATATCCGGTACGGTTTTGTTCAGCGCTGCCTGAATTTCAGCTTTGGTCGGCTTTGGGAGAGAGGGCATGGAAGATGGAATCCGGCGTTAGACAAAGCGGGTTAGCTGCACGCGGTAACGGTCTTTTTTCGTCACAGCGATGTCGCCGATTTCGACGCGACCTTTGCCGCGAATGGCGATCAGATCGTTGGTTTTGACGGCATGACTGGCGCTGGTGACTTCCTTCCAGTTGACGCGCACATCGCCACTGTTGATCAGATCAGCCATCTTGCTGCGCGACATGCCAAAGCCCGCAGAGGCGATCGCGTCCAGGCGCAGGGATGCTTCTACGGTGGTCAGTTCTTTCTTCTTCGGTTCACGTACTTTCAGCTCAGATAACTCAAGGCGGCGGGTTTTGACGGGCACCGATCGCACCTGGGTCAAATGCAATTCGAGAAATTCTACCAGTGGCGGCACGGCGATCGCCTGCGCCCCTCGTTCGCCCAAAACAATGATGTCGCCAACCTTTTCGCGCACGAGACCAGTGCCTAGCAGAGCACCCAAGAAGTCGCGGTGGCTTGCCGGGTCAAAGAGAAAGTTGCCTGCAATTTCGAGGGCAGCAATTTCTACGTGAGTGGTATCGAGGGGGAGTTCTGTCCGGGAGATCGCCAGACGTTGCCGTTCGGCTTGAGCATAGCCACCCCACGCGACAAGCTGCACTTCCGACAGGCGGCTAAAGGCTTGCTGGATATCTGCCATCTCTGGCGGCGAAAGAAAATCGGTCTGTACAATCTCCCAGGTCTTGATCGCCTGATCTGCCTGATCCATGACCCGCGCGATCGCGGCACGGTTTTCAACACCCTTTAACAGTTCTTCTCTGGGCACCATCACACTGCTTTGGTAACGAAGATCTATTCTAACGAGCCACGATCGACTCAAAGACGGTTATTTCTGTGCCTGAGGCAGCGTTTGTAGAGAAATTTGAGAATCTTATTGACAATTACTGCTGATAGCCCCAGAATAATTTTTACGCATACTAATAAGAATTGATTGCAATAAGGTTCTTACTGTATTCCAGTTGCTCTGACATTGAAGGCAACATTCATCCGCGAAAATGATTCAAAGAACGCTTTTTCAAGGGGTTTTGTTGCCTCTTGTCACAGCTTGATGAGTCTTGTCTTAAAACGGGCGCTGCCTCTAGCAACGCTTTGTCTGACCCCTTGTTGAAAACTTTTGGATTTAACTATGTCTTTTTTCAGGTTTTTTGCGTTGTTGCTTGCATCGATGAGTTTAACGGTGCTGATTGCGTGCAGTACACAACCGCCCGATACGGCTTCTGCACCCACAACGGCTCCTTCTCCTCAGGGCAGCATGGCGATGAACAGTATGTCTCATGGCGGCAAGCCTAAGATTAATATCAATACGGCTATCCTGTCTCAACTGGATAAGTTTGAAGGAATGCTTGGCATCCCTGCGCTGTCCAACAAAATTCAAGCCAGCCGCCCCTATGGGAAACCTGAAGAGCTGGTGTCAAAAAATGTCATCACACAGGCGCAATTTGATCAGATTAAAGACATGGTGACAGTGGAAGACATTGCCCTGACTGGAGAAGCCAAAGACGTAGACTACATGACGAAGCTGGGTTTGATGAAGGGGCATTTGCTGGTAGCAAGAGAATTGTTAGACCTGCAAAAGCCTGATCAGGCAGAACCCCACATTGGGCACCCGGTTGAAGAGATTTATGCGGATGTTGAAGACCAGCTTCAAGAGCGGAACGTCAAGGAGTTTAAGACGACGCTGATCACCTTTCAAGATTTGGTACGGGCAGGTGCGAAAGATACCGCTAAAGTAGACAGCGAGTTTAAGACTTCGATAAAGGCGGTGGATGACGCGATCGCCGCTTTGCCCGCCACTCAACGTCAGTCGCCTGCGTTTGCCTTGCAGGTGATCAATGGCTTGCTGGATACCGCTAATTCTGAGTACAGTGCCGCGATCGCCAATGGCAAAATTACTCAGGCGATTGAATATCAAGATTCACGCGGGTTTGTAGCGTATGCAAACACGCTTTACAGCGGCATTGCCCCACAGGTTGAGAAGGATACCCCTGAAACGCACAAAGCGATTCAGCAGACGATGGCTGAGCTAACAAAAGTTTGGCCTGCGCCGATTCCTCCTGCGGCGGCTGTCAAAACGCCAACTCAGGTCTCGCAGTTAATTAAGACGGTTGAGAAGGATACCCAGAAAGCGGGCAAGACTTCTTAGGCGATTTCTACACAAGAAATTAACCAACGTAGCGCGGGCATCTTGCCCGCGTCGCTAGCGAGACGCTTGCACTACGGCATCAATGGGGTAGATTCTTTAAGAGAAATCACCTTAAGCTAGAAGACATCTACGTTCATCCCCATCTTGGCAACGGGGAGAATGTAGTCAAGCCTTTTTGTCCTAACTGATCTCTTCATCCCAATCTGCTTCTATGGATTTTAGCTCTGCTTTACCGACGTTTATTATCACCCTCCGTGAAGGGGTAGAGGCGGCTCTGGTGGTTGGCATTGTGCTGGCATACCTTAAAAAAGCAAAACAATCACGCTTAAACGCTTGGGTTTATGGGGGCATTGCTGGTGGGCTGGTTGTCAGCGCGATCGTGGGGTTACTCTTCGGCTTGCTGCTGCAAACCCTGGGGTCGTCGAACCAAAAGTACGCACCTGTGTTTGAGCCATTGCTAGAGGGTGTGTTTAGCGTAGCGGCGATCGTCATGCTGAGTTGGATGCTGGTGTGGATGACCCAACAGGCACGCCTCCTGAAAGGACAGGTGGAAGGCGCGATCGGTGCCAGTTTGGAAGGTGGCAATGCAGCAGGATGGGGGATTTTTGGACTGATCTTTTTCGCGGTGCTGCGAGAAGGCTTTGAAACGGTGCTGTTCATCGCGGCGAAGTTTCAGCAGGGATTGGTGCCAGCGCTGGGTGCCACAGCGGGGATTGTTAGCGCGATCGCGATCGGCTTTCTGCTCTTTCGGTGGGGAGTTAAAATTAACCTCCGCGCCTTTTTCCTGGTAATGGGCGTGTTTTTGCTGCTGATCGTGGCGGGACTGGTGGTTTCGGCACTGGGTCATTTTGATGTTGCCATCAGCACCCTCGCGCAAATGGATCGCAAGTCCGAAGGTCTCTGCTTTTACTATGAACGGTTCACCAAGTTTCCCTCCTGTGTGCTGGGACCATTGGTCTGGAATACCAGCAAAGTGCTGCCTGACAGTCAGTTTCCGGGTGTGATTTTACATACGCTGTTTGGCTATGAAGATCAGCTCTACCTGGTACAAGCCGTGGGGTATGTGGTGTTTCTTCTCGCGATCGGCAGTGTCTACCTTAAAAGCGTCATGGGTTGGCAACCAAAGGAAGCCAAGACGGTTGGCATTGAAACCTCTGCTGGCAAGCAATCGTAACGCTCTGACGCGACGCTTCAAGGTAGCTTCATCAACATCAAACTGTAGTAAGGAATAGTTACCAAAAGGTTAAGATTGGGTTAACATAGGCGCTTCACTACTCGTTTGCACCCGTAGCGGTTGCCAGAACGCTAAGGCATGGATCGCAAAGAAGCTGCTCTCTTGGTTTAAGGGGTTACTCTTGAAAGCCGTCCTAGCGAGTCTGGCATTGCTGAAGGGCATACTGAGCAGGTTGCACCACAGGAGCGTCTTGATGGACAAAGATAATTTTTTGTATCCCCGATCGCGCTACAGAGGCGCTGTAAAGCCAGAAAACCTGGTGTTTAACGCAAACTTGCAAGAGTTTTCTCAGCGGGTCAACTATATTTGTTGCCTTGAGACGGGTGGCAAACTTTCGCCTGAAGCGTCTTACAAAGAAATCAAGGCGCTATGGAAACAGCTCAAACGGAGCAAGCAACAGCTTGGGATTGGCGAACCTGAAGCGCCACAATAATCACCTGGCTCTTTCTCAAGGCTGCGATCGTGTCTGCTGGCTTCTAAGCAGCAACCACAGCCTGATAATAACTGCGGAGTTGACGGGTGGCGGCTTCCCAACTCCAACGTTCGGCTTCACGACGGGCATTGCGGCGCATGGTTTCGCGTTCTTCGGCGTTGGCGAGCAACCGTTGGGTCGCGGCGATCGCGCCGTTTTCATCTAGAGGATCGAACAAATAGCCGTTCACACCATCCTGCACGATGTCGGGAATACCGCCCGATCGAGCGGCGACGACTGGACAACCCGCTGCCATTGCCTCTAGCAGCACTAAACCCAGTGTTTCGGTTCGCGATGGGAACACGAAAGCATCGGAGGATGCAAAGGCAGCGGCAAGTTCTCGTCCTTGCAAGTACCCTACAAAATGAGTGGGCGTACCTGCGAAGTATTGTTCTAACACCTGACGATGGGGTCCATCACCGACCAGTGCCAGCCTTGCGCCGGGAATGGATTCCAGGACTGGCTTGATGCAATCGATTTCTTTCTCAGGCGAGAGGCGACCCACGTAGAGCAAGAGGGGGCTTTCGGGATGCCCCTGGCTGAGGCGCGATCGCATCTCTGGGCTTGCCAGGTAGGGTTGAAAGGTTTCGGTATCGACACCGCGTTGCCAAACACTGACGCGCTCGATGCCATGTTCAGTTAACGCTTGTTGCATGGCAGTGGAGGTGCAGAGGTTCACCCGCGCCTGATTGTGACCTGCTTTGAGGAGTTCCCACATGAGCCCTTCTAGCATCCCCAGACCATAGTGCTGGAGGTATTCTGGTAAGTGGGTATGGTAGGACGCGAGCAATGGCAGATTCAGGGTTTTGCTATAGAACAGACCTGCCAGACCGAGAACGGCTGGGTTCACAACATGGATTAAATCGGGCTGAAAGCGCTCCACGGCATAGCCGATCGACGGGCGAGGTAGCGCCAATTTCAATTCTGGATAGAGGGGTAGTGGAAACCCAGAAACCCCATGAATTTGTGCCCCTTTGTATTCGGTTAAGCCTCCATCAGGTGAGATGACGAGCACCTGATCACCCAGTCGTTGCAGTTGTTCAACCGTGTAGCGTAGCCGCGTGACAATGCCATCTACTTTGGGCAGAAAGGTCTCGGTGAAGAGGGCAATTCGCATAGGGGCGGAGAACCAGGGTGGTGAATGGGGCAGGTTGAAAGCGGCGATCGAGACTAACTAAAGCCGCTGTTGAGGCAGAGTGCAGATGCCATGAACACCAATTGCAACCACAACAGTACCAAGCAGAACGCCCATGCCTTCCGCAAAGCAGTTGAGCCGATGCCGATTTTCTGCTGCCTGGGCAAGGCTTACGTCTCGCGCTGATGCGGTTGGCGTTTGAGCCAGCGCTTGCACATTCTGATAGCTCTTGGTCAGCGTTGCCCATTCAGGAAACAGAAAGTAAGTGCTGATGCTAACCAGAGCCGCACCTGGCAAAACAACCAGCACCAGGAGTACGAGAACGCGAATGCTCATAGGCACTTACCGCCGCCATTTCACTTTGGGAAGGATTTGAGACTCATCCACACGATCCTTATACTTCATGGCGAAGTTCAGCAAGGAGTCGAGCAATGACGTGGAGAGGAAATGGGGTTGCAGACCGAGATCCAGCAGGTTGGTATTTTTGGCGTTGAAATAGTGTTCTTCACGCTCAATGCGGGGGTTTTCGGTGTGCTGCACTTCAACTTTCAGCCCGATCGCGCTGCCTGCTTTTTGCACCATGTCAGCTAAATCACCGACGCTGAAGAGTTCGGTAAACTGGTTGAAGACACGGAATTCGCCGGGATTGGCGGGATTGGCGATCGCCAACTCGACGCACCGTACCGTATCTCGAATATCCAAAAAGCCGCGCGTTTGCCCACCTTTGCCGTAGACCGTGAGCGGATGCCCCACTGCCGCCTGAATGCAGAAGCGGTTGAGCGCTGTACCAAACACGCCATCGTAATCGAGACGATTGATGAGCAGTTCATCCATGCCCGTTTCGTCGGTCAGCACCCCGTAGACGACACCCTGATTCAAGTCGGTTGCCCGCAAGCCCCAAATTTTGCAGGCAAAGTGGATGTTATGGGAGTCATGCACCTTACTCAGGTGATACATACTGCCAGGTTGCTTGGGGTACGGCAGCGTATCTTTGCGACCGTTGTGTTCGATCGTGATGTAGCCTTCTTCAATATCAATGTTGGGGGTGCCGTATTCGCCCATTGTCCCCAGTTTCACCAAATGGCAATCGGGGAAGCTCTCTTTCATCGCATACAGCAAGTTCAGCGTACCAACGACGTTGTTAACCTGCGTTAGAACAGCATGTTCCCGATCGATCATCGAGAAGGGAGCCGATCGCTGTTCGCCAAAATGGACGATCGCACCTGGCTCAAACTGATGTAATACTTTGTCCAAAAAACTGTAATTGGTGATGTCGCCCACAAACAGGTCAATGGTTTTACCTGTAAGGTCATGCCAGCGCTGCAACCGTTGCTGGATGGGCGCGATCGGAGTTAGCGTGTCTACACACAGTTCTAAATCCCAATGCCGCCGCACGAAGCTGTCTAAGATGCCAACCTCATAGCCCTGGTTGGAAAGATACAGCGCGGTCGCCCAACCACAATAGCCATCACCACCAATAACAAGGACTTTCATCTTGCTAAATCTTGCTTGCAGATACTCCGCTAAATCTACCATCCATAGGTGCCTTTGGAGCATCAATTTGGTGAAGGTGGGATTAGCCCTGGTTGCTATTAACGCCGATCGGCAGCAAAAGGACATCTATCGATCGAGTTAATAAGGATGAGCAGGAGGAGGCAGAAGGCAGAAGGCAGAAGGCAGAAGGCAGGAGGCAGGAGGGGAAGGGGGAAGATTTGAGTTTGAAGAGCGGTCAGCGGTCAGCGGTCAGCTTTTTGAGCCTTCATCTTTTAAGTGGTCAACGGTCAGCTTTTTACCCTTTACCCCTACTCCTTACCCTTTACCCTTCATTCTCCATCCCTTCTGCCTCCTGCCCTCTGCCCTCTGCCTTCTTTTCCCGCTCGCACCTTAAAATCTAAAAGAATCCCCCACTTACTTGCCTGCATGACCTACTGCCTTGGCATCCTTTCTCACTCTGGCTTGGTGATGGCTGCGGACTCTCGCACGAATGCTGGAGTCGATTACATTTCGACGCATCAAAAGCTGTTTGACTTTTCCAATCCTGGCGATCGCGTGATTTTGATCTGCACGGCAGGCAATTTGTCGATCACGCAGGGGGCGTTGACTCTGCTGCGGCAAGATTTAATTGCGAAAGAAGAGAAAAATTTGCATACGCTGCCGACAATGTACGAAGTGGCTCGCTATGTGGGTGCCAAGGCACGCCAAATTCAAGAGCAGGATCGTTCCTGGCTGGAGAAAGACGGAATTGACTTCAAATGTACATTTTTGGTGGGTGGGCAGGTTCGCGGTGAAGAGCCAGCGCTGTTTCTGGTCTACAGTCAGGGCAACTGTATTCAAGCCTCGAAGGAAACGCCGTTTTTGCAAATTGGTGAGGCAAAGTATGGCAAGCCGATTCTCGATCGCATTCTGGACTTTGATACTCCCCTCGAAGCAGCGGCTAAGTGTGCGTTGCTGTCGATCGACTCAACGATGAAGTCCAATATTTCAGTGGGACCACCCATTAACGTCGTGATGTACGAAACGGATACGTTTAAGGTTCGGTACGAACTGAAGCTCAGCCTGGGTGCGCCTTACCTGGCACAGATTCGTAAAATGTGGGAAATTTCGCTGAAGCAAGCGTTCGATCACATGCCCAACATTGACTGGGAGCATTATCAGGATCTTCCAGACAAGCCGACGCATTCTACTGAGTAAGGAATGACTGTATTGCAGGCGGACAGCCTTTGTTGCAGGTAGTGCCTTCGCCGTTGGGTTAAGCTCTGAGTAAAAGCAGAGATTCACTAGGGCGCGTCATCAATTAGTTCCAAAACCCTGCGGTATCAGCACAATCGTGCCCGCTCCAAGACACAGCTAGGGGCTGGAACCCTTGCTGCAATTGATGTGTAGTAGTAATTGATGACAGCCCCTAGCACCGCAGAATTTCAATCACGTTATGGTTCGCCGTCCCATCCATAAGCAGTCTTCAGGTATGACACGATCGCTCACATTAGCCCTGGGGTTCGCACTCCTTTTCGGCACACAGCCTGCTTATGGACAGCGTGCAGCACTCACACCCGCACCAACGCACTTACCAGCAGCGTTGACTATCTTGCCACCGCTCCCCTCTCTCGACTCTTTACCAACCCAGCCAGAAGCATCCCAGCCAGAAGCAACGTTGAGTGTGCGAGTGGTGGTGAAACTGAGTCAGCGGCGAGTCTATTTGTATCAGGGCGATCGGGTGCTGGCAAAGTATCTGATCGCGATCGGCAAGCAGGGTTGGGAAACCCCGACGGGCAATTTTCAGGTGTTGTCGAAAGAGAAAAATCCCGTCTTTAAAAGCTTTCGCACCGGACGACTCATCTATCCTGGTCCCGACAATCCGTTAGGGGTGCGCTGGATTGGCATCTGGACGGACGGTAAGACTCAAATCGGCTTCCACGGGACAAATCAAGAAGAATTCTTGGGGCAGGCGGTTTCGCATGGATGCATTCGGATGCGAAACCGCGATGTCACCGCGATGTTTGAGCAGATTCACCTTGGCACCGTTGTGAGAGTGGAACCCTAAACCTGGGTTTCACCATAGGCTTTACAGCTTTTTCAGTTCGTTCTCTACACCTGGTAGTGAAAGCTGGTAGTGAAAGCTGGTAGTGAAAGCACGATGATGCTCAGCCGCTTAAACTCGCACAACAGCATTTCGGGTTAAATTCAGCAGAATCCGTCATCGCTTCGCTGGGTTTAACCCGACCCGTGTTCGGTTTGATGACGAGACGTTTTATGGGCTGATTGACATCGATCGCGAGAGTCCCTATTCCTCTACCACAACCTGTCCGAGGTCGCTAACAGTGATGTGAAGTGCTTGATCGATCGATGACAAGACCCGTTAGCATCAACCGCCAAACCTGCTCAAAATCAGCGTCGATCGATGGATTGCTCCATTCATCGGCATGGACAGGATGATGGAAGCGAATGGTGGCGCTAAATACAGCCTTTGCCGCCTCATCAGCATTTGTGACTAAAAATTCTTTGCTAGCGATGCCACTTTCAATGATTTGAGTGAGTTGTTGTATTAGTTCGTGAACGTGCGCTTGCACCACCTCTCGCGCCTCTTCTGCGATCGCCGCATAGGTGGCAAAGAGTTCTGGATCCTCCAGCACTTTCTGCCGTTTCAGCTTCATTAATAGCTCAAACCAGCGACGCAACCGTTCGATCGCAGACCCCTCTTCGGCTGCAATGACTGAAAGGGGTGCAGATACTCGATGCAGCCATCGTTGGGCAACCGCATCCCGCAGAGCGGCTTTGCTAGGAAAATGGCGGTATAGGGTGCCGTGACTCACCTCCAGGAAGCGAGCCACATCTACAACCGTTGTCTTCGCGGGACCATACCGCCGCAAAACGTCTTCTGCGGCATCAAGAATCCGCTCTGGTGTCAACGCTACATCACTCAAGGGTTTTCTTTACCTCTGCTTACACTTTCTCGCTGTTGAGCAGCGCCATTTGCCCTGCGTCATAGCGATCGCCCGCTGCGGCATCGGGTGGAATCGCTGCCTCGATTTGAGCCAGATCATCCTGATTCAATTGTAGATTCAGTGCGCCCAAAGCTTCTTGCAAGCGATCGCGCCGCCGTGCGCCAATCAGGGGGATAATGTCGGTTCCCTGGGACAGCACCCAGGCGATCGCCACTTGCGCGACCGTAGCATTTTTAGCTTGAGCAAGCTGCCGTAGCGCCTCTACTAAGGACAGGTTGTGATCGAGATTCTCGCCCGAAAAACGCGGTAGATGTCCCCGAAAGTCTTGTGCGGTGTCCGATCGTTCCTTCGACCAGTGACCGCTGAGCAACCCGCGTGATAACACCCCATAAGCTGTGACGGCAATCCCCAGCTCACGCACGGTTGGTAGAATCTCAGCCTCAATGCCTCGGCTCAGCAGCGAATATTCGATTTGCAACCAGGAAATGGGATGGATGGCATGTGCCCGTCGAATCACCTCTGCACCCACTTCTGATAGCCCAATATGCTTCACATAGCCAGCTTGCACCATTTCACTCACTGCCTCGATCGTGTCTTCAATGGGCACGGTTGGGTCAAGTCGCGCGGGTTGATAGAGGTCAATGTAGTCGGTTCCCAAGCGTTTTAGAGTGTAGGCAAGAAAGGTTTTCACGGCGGCTGGGCGACCATCAAAACCGATGAAGCTGCCATCGGGCGATCGTAGCGCCCCAAATTTGACTCCAATAAAGACATCTTCTCGCCGTCGTCCAGCGAGAGCTTCATGCAGGAGTAGCTCGTTGTGACCCATACCGTAAAAGTCGCCTGTATCCAGCAACGTAATCCCTGCGTCGAGTGCAGCATGAATCGTGGCGATGCTTTCTGCCCGATCGACAGTTCCGTAAAAGTCTGACATGCCCATACAGCCGAGCCCGATCGCCCCTACCGTTGCTCCATCTGTACCAATTTGACGTGACAGCATATGCGTTCTCCGCTGTTGTAATGAAACTACTGTAGCGAATTAAATGACAAAAATCAATATCTGTCATTCGATATATGTTTGAAGTTGATTGGTGAGTTGTGGGAGGAAGGCAGAAGGCAGGGGGCAGAAGGCAGAGGGCAGAGGGCAGAGGGCAAAGGGCAGAGGGCAGAGGGCAGAAGGCAGGGGGTAGTCTCCAGTGTTCCGTAAAGCATGTTGGATCCGCTGCTCACTGAATTACTGGTTACTGCTCACTGGCTACTGTTGAAACTCAAAACTTCCCTTGCTTCCCTTGCTTCCCTTGCTTCCCTTGCTTCCCTTGCTTCCCTTGCTTCCCTTGCTTCCCCTGCTTCCCCATGAAAGCGCTATAAATAGGCCATACCAACCAGAAGTAACTCTTGATAATCGGCATGAAGCCTGACGCTCAACCCGTACAAATTCTGGCGATTTCAGGGAGTCTGCGGGCGCGATCGTCCAACACGGCTCTCCTGCAAGCTGCGATCGTGCTGGCACCAGTTGATGTAGAGATACGGCTGTATGGCGGACTCGGTGTTTTGCCTCACTTCAACCCTGACCTTGAACTGCATGAACCTGCTGCTGTTACAGACTTACGGCAGCAATTGCAGGCGTGTGATGGCTTGTTGATCTCCAGCCCTGAATACGCGCATGGTGTACCGGGTGTGCTGAAGAACGCGCTGGATTGGTTGGTGAGCGGGGAAGAGTTTGTGGGTAAGCCGATCGCCCTGTTTAATGCCTCGCCTCGTGCTACCCATGCTCAAGCGTCTTTAAGCGAGATTCTAACGGTGATGTCGGGGCGAATCGTCCCTGAAGCTTCAATTGATGTGCCGCTCATGGGTAGAAACCTTGATGCAGATGGAATTGTTGCCGACCCAGAATTGGCGATCGCCATCCATACGGCGATCTCAGCCTTTGCGATTGCGATCAATTCATCCTGCTTAAATCATCGTTAGAGGCAATTTGCGCGGCGCTGCCGCAACAATCATTAGTTTGTGATTAAAAACTTAATAACAATTAAATCAACCTCTCTAGCGTGAAATTTCTGTAGCTAATAAGCTTTCTTGTAGAGTCTGTTTTCAGGATCTATTGCCACACCAACGGCAAAAGTTTGTCACTAGCAATCATAGTTGGCGAAATTGCTACCCTATCGGATGAGGTAATTTTTCAGACAATGTACGACAATCTTCCCCAACTCTGTTTTTCTAGTCAGTTCAGCTTGACTAACAGTGGTGGTAGTGGTGTATGTTCGATGGGTATAACATCTTAAGTCTCCCTTGGCTTGATTGTGCTCAAAAATATTTGTGCTCAAACGTTGAAGTTAAGTCAGTCAGGCAAGGCTCCCTACCTTTAAAAAGCTACGTTCAAATCGGTCTCAGGCATTCAGTTCACGATCGCCTCTGCGATGCTTCATCGCAAGCTAACGATTTGTCTCGATTCACAGCCCGTAAGCTTTTTCTATCTTTGGAGGTTGGAGTGCAACGATATCCATTCTTTGGTGCTTTACTCTTGCTATCTCTAGGCATTGCGTCTTGTAGCAAAAGCGAAGATTCTGCCAAAGCGAGTGGTCCACCACCCTCGCAAGTGCAGGTGCAAACCTTACGAAATGAAACCCTGCAAGACAGCATTGAGTATATTGGCACCTTACAAGCAGAAAATACGGTGCAGCTTGTGCCTCAAATTCAGGGTCGCATTGGGCAAATTCTCGTGCAACCTGGAACCAGGGTTGACAAAGGCGATCCCATCTTCATCCTCAATCCAGACGATACGCTGTCGCAGGTGAAAAGCGCGCAGTCTACGATCGGGGTTAATCTTGCGGCTCGGAATACGGCGGCAAAGCAACTCCAAGCATCGAAGTCGGCTTTAGCCTCGGCTCAAGCGCAATATGAATTGGCAAGGGTCAATAATATTCGTTATCAGCAGCTCTATCGAGAAGGCGCGATCGGTGCAGCAACCGCCGATCAATATGCCACGACTGAAAAGACGGCGCTTGCAACGGTGCGACAAAACCAGGATGAAGTGAGCGCGCAGCAGGCAGCCGTTGATCAGGCTGATGCAACCGTCAGCAAATCGCAGTCTGATTTAGACACTGCTCAAGTGAGTTTGGACTACAAACGGGTGGTTGCGCCAATTTCAGGCTCTGTTGGCAACATTACGCTCAAGCCAGGAGACTATGTAACGGCAGGGCAAACCCTCACGACCATCAACCAGAATGGCTCCTTTGACCTGCAAATTCCGGTACCGCTAAGCAAAGCAGGTCAGGTGCGAACCGGGCTAACGGTCGAGTTGTTTGACCCCAACAGTGGCAAGCAAATTGGTACCGGAAAGCTCTACTTTGTGGCTTCGCAGACCAGTGCAGCGGATCAGTCCATTCTCACACGAGCACGGTTTGCTAACGACGGCAACAAGCTGCGGGATGCACAATACGTAAGAGCAAGAGTTATTTGGTCAAGCAAGCCAGGAGTCGTAGTACCCACGACGGCTGTCACCCCGATCGGGGGGCAAAATTTTGTGTTTGTTGCTGAGGAGAAAACCGATGACAAGGGGAAGACTCAGACGGTCGCGCAGCAACTGCCCGTCACGCTGGGCAACATCCAGGGGCAATCCTATCAGGTGCTGAAAGGGTTGAAACCGGGCGATCGCGTCATTGTCTCTGGCGTGGCTAAACTGCGCGATGGAGTGCCCGTAGCGCCTCAAACTGGGGGAGCGGTTGGTGGAGCACCGACCAAGCCTGCTAGTTAATTTTTGGTGTATTTATTTCAGTTGTTAAGAGGCAGCCGCTGTGATTTTATCCATTGCGGATACGTTTATTAAGCGCCCGGTGCTGACAACCGTTTGCACGATCGTGATTTTGTTGCTAGGAGCCGTGAGTTTACCGCTCTTGCCGATTGAATATGTCCCCCAAATTGCACCGATTCAAGTGCAGGTTACGGCTAGCTATGTTGGGGCTGATCCAGAAACGATCGAGACAACCGTGACAACGCCCATTGAGCGGAAGTTGAACGGCACCCGTGACATGCAGTATTTCACATCAACCAGCGTGGCAGGCTCCAGCAATATTGCTGCGTTCTTTGGGGTCAATACAAAACCCAATGAAGACCAGGTAAACGTCCAAAACAATATTCAACAGGCAACGCCATTATTACCGTCATCGGTGCAACAGCAGGGCATTGTGGTGAAAACCGCATCTCCCAGTATTTTAGTGGTCTATGGCTTCTTTTCGCCGAATGATGAATACGATGCCACGTTTATCAGTAACTATGTTGACCTGTACATCACAGATGAAGTGGCGCGGATTCCAGGGGTGGGTCAAACGAATGTGTTTGGTCAACTGCAATATGCGATGCGGTTCTGGCTTGACCCTAATGCGCTAGCGGGTCGTAAGATTGCCATTAATGATGTGGTCAGTGCCATTCAAGCGCAAAATGTGGTGGTTGGTGGTGGTTCGATCGGGTCAGAACCCGCGCCCAAAGGTCAACAATATCAAATTCCGCTCAAGCTACAGGGGCAATTTAAGAGTGTTGCGGATGCCGAGAATATTGTCATTAAAGTCGGCAGTGATGGCACACAGACGAAGCTCAAAGATGTGGGGCGAGTTGAATTGGGGGCGCAGTCTTACAGCAGTTCTGCCAAAATCAACGGCAAACCGGGAGTCGCGCTAGGGGTGTACCAGCTACCTGGCAGTAACGCACTGGATGTTGCAAAACAGGTTGCCGCCAAAATTGAAGAGTTGAAGCAAAGCTTTCCACCAGGCATTGAAACAGAGCTGGTATATGACACGGTGAGCTTTATTGAAGAGTCAAACAAGGAAGTGATCAAGACGCTCATCGAAGCGATTTTGCTGGTGATTCTGGTCATCTTCATCTTCTTGCAAGATTGGCGGGCGACCATTATTCCCACGATCGCCATCCCGGTGTCTCTGATTGGAGCCATGATTTTTGCTAAGGTATTTGGCTTTTCCATCAACAGTTTGACGATGTTTGGGCTGGTGCTCGCAACCGGATTGGTGGTAGATGATGCCATTCTGGTGGTAGAAGCCGTCGCCGCGAAAATGCAAAATGAGGGCATGAACGCCCGACAAGCAAGTTACGAGGCGATGAATGAACTCACAGGAGCCATTCTTTCCACCTCGCTAGTATTGATGGCGGTGTTTTTACCAGTGGCATTTTTTCCCGGTGCGACAGGCTTGCTGTATCGGCAGTTTGCCTTGATTATTGCGTTCTCGATCGCGGTTTCCACCTTTAACGCTCTCAGCTTTAGCCCCAGTATTGCGGCGATTTTGCTGCGACCACCACAGGAAGCACCGGGACCGTTAGGCTGGTTCTTTAACAAATTTAATCGTGGGTTTAGCTGGAGCCGCGATCGCTACCTTCGTGTCACCGCGTTTTTGATTCGGTTGCGCTATCTGGTCATCGGCATCTTTGCGGTCGGTCTGGTTGCCACGGTCTTTATGTTCAGAGTGGTGCCAGCGGGTTTTGTGCCAGCGGAAGATCAGGGCTCTGTGTTGGGGTTTGTGCAGGGACCGAACATTGCCTCGCTGCAATACACACGCAACATCCTGGATCAGGTGCATGAATCGGTGGCGAAGATTCCAGAGATTGAATCTACCGCAGAAATCAGTGGTGCTGGCTTTAATGGAAACGCGGCAAATCAGGGCATCTTTTTTACTCACTTTAAGCCCTGGGATGAGCGCCCCAAAGCAGAACAAACGGTTGCAGCCACTCTCAAGCGCTTGAATGGCGAACTTGCAACCAAGATTACGGGTGCCACAGCAGTTGGCTCCAGTCCGCCTGCCATTCCGGGGTTTAGTCCATTGGGTGGGTTTAATATGCAACTGGAGGACACGACCAATGGTCGCCTGTCATTCCAGGAGTTTGCTGCCAACGCTCAGGATATTCTCAAAGAAGCGAATCAAAGCGGTATCTTTCAGCCACCGGGGGCGTTTACTCAATTCACTGCCAATACGCCGCAGTATGAAATTGATATCGATCGCGACCAGCTCAGCGCCCTCAACGTCGATTTCAACGATGCGTTGACGGCTATCAGCACCAGCATTGGTTCAACCTACGTCAACCAATTCGTTTTGGGACCACGCTACTATCAAGTTTACGTGCAGCTAGACGGGCAGTATCGCAGCAAGCCAGAAGATCTCAAGCAGATTTATGTGCGATCGGGCAGCGATAAGGCAGGTGTGGTGCCGCTAGATGAGGTCGTGACGCTTAAGCCGTTTACTGGACCTGCTGTCATTTCTCACTTTAATGGCTACCGTTCAATCTTGCTGCAAGGCACTCAAACATCGAACTACAGCAGCGGACAGGCGATCGATACCATCAGTAATGCTTACAAAAAAAGTGCGTTGCCAGGAGTGAAGTTTGATTGGGCAGATTTGACCCGACAGGAAGTTGCTGCTGGAAGTTTAGGGGTGTTAATCTTCCTCTTTGGCATCATCATGGTGTTTCTGGTCTTAGCCGCTCAGTATGAAAGCTATATTGACCCCATCATTATTTTGCTCACGGTACCCTTAGCCATCTTGGGTGCCCTCGGAGCCGTTGCCCTGCGGCGGTTTGTCGAACCAACCTTATCCAATGATGTTTACTGCAATATTGCGCTGGTCATGTTGATTGGTCTTGCCAGTAAAAACGCCATTCTGATTGTGGAATTTGCGAACCAGGCACGGGAAGAGGGGCAGACGATCGTTCAGGCAGCACTAACAGCGGCAGAAGAAAGATTGCGCCCCATTTTGATGACAGCGTTTGCCGCACTCGTCGGGTTCTTTCCACTGGTGGTAGCGACAGGAGCCGGAGCGAACTCTCGTCACTCCCTAGGCACGGCAGTCTTTGGTGGCTTGCTCGTCGCCACGTTTCTCAGCCTTCTCTTCGTACCAGTGCTCTATGTGGTGATTAAAACCCTGGAAGCGCAGTTCCTTGATCAAGACCGTTCCAAGAAACCACCCAGTGCATCACCCCCTCATGACGAATCTGAGGTATCACATGATGGCATGAGTGAAACACCCCAGCCAGAAACCACTCGACGGATTCAGGGTGAATCACCCGGCTAACCGAACCATTGAATGGCAACTGTTTATGAGGTGATGACTTAAAGACTGCGATCGCGGTCTTTTTTTTATTTTTGGCTAAAAATAGATTGCCTGCATCAAGCTTTTGCCTCTAGAGCGCGTCATCAATTAGCTTCAAAACCCTACGGTATCAGCATGATCGCACCCGCCCCAACATATGATGCTAGGGGCTGTAACCCTTGCTGCAACTAATGTGTAGTAGTAATTGATGACAGCCCCTAGTGCCATGAGTATTGCAAGCTCAAACAAAATATTACAGGATTTTTCACTTGCTATAGTAATTCACAAAAGCTTGGCATAATTAAAGCAAACGATAGTCTTGGCTGGAACAGGAGCGTGCGTCCGACGTTTGGTAAAACTGGTAGAACGCCACTCCATCTGGGCAAACTTTTATGACGATAGATGTCGCTAGAGCAACCTTGCCAGGAGACTTCCAATGAATACGAGACGCATTCTTTTTTCGAGTGTTGTGACTTCAGGTATTGGCGTTGGGTTAGGTTTAGTGATGCTGAGTCTGGCTCCCTGCCCCTATGCCAGCGATTTGTACCGCAACTTAAAGCGAGACTATTTGATCCTGGGCGGTGTGATCGGACTGCTCTTTGGGGCGGGTCAAGAGACGGTGCGCCAACTTAAGCGGCAATGTGATGAAGAAGACGCGATCGCCAATCAGCAGGTGCAAACGCTGAAACCGTTAACATCATTGGCATTAACCCGTCAGTTCAACAACGGAAAGATCACCTCAAGGTTACGGTAGTTGCTTAGGGCGCGTCATCAATTAGCTCCGAAACCTTGCAATATCAGCAGTGTCACGCCCGTCCCAATACACAGGCTAGGGGCTGGAACCTTGGCAGCAAGTCATGTGTAGTCGTCATTGATGACAGCCCCTAAGGTTTGGCTGGTAAGGTTGCCGCTTGGCGTGGACGCGGTTGCAAAGCGATTTTCTCATCGAGGCAGAGCGCCCTCTGGTGTGGTTTGAGCGTGCGGGTATAGAGTTGGCTAATTTCTCGAATGGCTGTGACAAAGGCTTTGTCGCGTGGCACTTTTGGGGATCACCACAGATGATGTCGCCACGGTTTCACTGATGGCTGCTCAAAATTCGGCGCACCGTAGACGCAGAAATGCTGCCCACCAACCCTGCTACTACCACCTGTCGTGCTAACTCGCGACAATCCCATTGAGACAGAGACCTACCTTGAGGTTCGGGGCAGTTCACACGCAATCTTGACCAGGTACAAGGCGACTTGAGAGGAAAAAAACCGGGACTCTGCCCGGTCGCACTCGATCGTACAAGCCCTTGACTCCCTGCTCAAGAAAGCGTCTTGCCCACTTCCTAAGATGACGTGTTCTTGTTCCTAACCCTGTTTATCGAGAGTCTCTATAGCAACGGGAGCCCGATGCGATCGAACGCTCAAAGGGCGATCGGGTTGGGGCTTCCAGACAACTGCACAGGTGCAGTTACAAAGCCAATTGACATACTGAAAGAGCTGCTGTAAGGGCATCTCAGGCAGATCTACTCAAGAAAAACCGGGCTTTGTAAACAATTATTTACAATAATACACAAAACGTTATATATTTGTCTGGAGCTGCTTCAACGACAGAAAGCAGTCCCACAACCAATAACCAAGAGATACTTAACTATGGCTATTACCATTGAGTCTGCACGCTCCATTTTTCCAGGAACCCGCGTTGCTGATGTTGTGCCCAACACGATCGAAGCCTTCAACCAACTCAGTGCTGAAGACCAACTCGCGTTGATTTGGTTTGTCTATACAGAAATGGGTAAAACAGTTACGGTTGCAGCGCCAGGGGCAACCAGTATGGTGATTGCACAGGGCATTCTTGAACAAATCAAGCAAATGCCATCCGCAGCCCAAACACAGGTGATGTGTGATTTAGTCAATCGCGTCGATACCCCGATTTGCCGTTCCTACGCTTCCTTCAGCATGAACCTGAAGCTTGGGTTTTGGAACCAGCTTGGTGAGTGGATGGAGCAAGGGTTGGTCGCACCCATCCCGACTGGTTACCAGCTTTCAGGGCAGGCAAAAGCCGTACTGCAAGCCATTAGAGAAGCAGATTCTGGTCAACAAATTACGATCCTGCGCAATACCGTTGTGGGAATGGGGTTTGATCCAAACGCTCCCGGTAGCTACAAAAAAGTAGAAGATCCCGTTTTGGTACCAACCGAAGCTTCGGCACGCACAAAGGTCACGATCGACGGCGTAACCAATGCCACCGTGCTGAGCTACATCAACAACATGAACGCCAACGACTTTGAAGCAGCGGTCAATTTGTTTGATGCCGAAGGAGCCTTACAGCCTCCTTTCCAGCGTCCCATTCTCGGTCGTGAAGCAATTCTTGCCTACATGCGTGAAGAATGTCAGGGGCTAAAAATGCTGCCAGAGCGGGGCTTGGTTGAATCGGTAGAAGACGGGTACACCCCCATTAAAGTGACAGGCAAAGTGGAGTCTCCCTGGTTTGGTGCCAGCGTTGGGATGAACATTGCGTGGCGCTTCTTGCTCGATCCTCAAGGCAAGATTTTCTTTGTAGCCGTTGATTTACTGGCTTCTCCTAAAGAGTTGCTGAATCTGGTGCGTCGGTAGGCAGGTTTGCCGCTCTGCATAAGCCCAGACGGTAGAGGATGCAGTCAGGAGTCAGAGTCAGGAGTTAGGAGTCTAACGACCGGAGGCTGGCTTCTGGCTATCCAACGATGCTTTTAGACTCACCAATCAACCTGGTATGAGGGTCTTTTAACCACGATCGCTCAAGCATCCAATGACTTGGGCGATCGTGGTTGTTAGTCTTATGCTTGCTCGTTTTACTGATGATGACTACACAAAATGGCGTAAGCCGATCGGATGGTTTGACGGGCAGGGCTTCACCTACAGAGTCATTGCTATGGGTACACCATTCGAGTCAAACTACATAAGCGATCAAGAGGAACCGCGATCGCGCTTTCAATTAAAGATCAATATCAATCGAAGGATTACGACATGGCAACTTATCAAGTCAGACTTGTCAATGAAGCAGAAGGCTTAGACACCACTATTGACGTGCCTGACGACCAATACATTCTTGATGCCGCTGAAGATCATGGGCTGGATTTGCCCTACTCCTGCCGTGCGGGTGCGTGTTCATCCTGCAATGGCAAACTGCTATCAGGCACCGTTGATCAGTCAGACCAGTCGTTTTTAGACGATGACCAGATTGCGGCAGGCAACGTCCTCACCTGTTATGCCTATCCCACCTCTAACTGCACGATTCAGACTCATGCAGAAGACGCGCTCCTTTAGGCTTTAGCGCCATACCATTTAGCACCTGGTTGACTGACAAATCTTTTTTGTAGGTTGGGTTGAACAACGTGAAACCCAACACCAGCAGCGATTGCGTTGGGTTACGCTGACGCTAACCCAACCTACGCAAGAATCAGGGTTTTAGGAGTTTTGTCAGTCAATCAGCATTTAGCACTGTTATTTATAAGGGAAAGTCACATGTGGCTTTCCCTTTCGTTCTAGAAGATGCCTTAAAAGCCCTCCTGTTCGCAGCAAAAATCTGGCTCCCCTTTTTTATGCCCACATGGCTTGGGAGGAGTTGTACAAACATTCTCTCGATCGCAACTTACTGGCAGAAGAGTGTTACTTAGTTTGGGAGGAGTTGTACAAACATTCTCTCGATCGCAACCAGCAATCACTCGTTCATTCATAATAAAAAATTAAGTGATCACAAATAAAGTATAAGCGTTACTCAATTTTCCTCTCAGGACTCACACAAAGAGAGACTGCGTGAGTCGTAACCTCTTCAAAACCTTTAAGAGAATCTCATTGTGTTAAAACCTGCACCTGCACGTTGGCCAGCTCTACTCGCACTCTTAGCGCTAGCACTGATCTGGGGATACAACTGGGTACAGATGAAGATTGCGGTGCAGTATGCCTCTCCCTTTGAGTTCGCGGCATTGCGGATTACCTTAGGAGCCGCGAGTTTATTTCTGGCATTGCTGTGGTTGCGAAAGCCCCTCTGTCCCAAAGAATTTTCGGCTACGTTTTGGGCTGGTTTCCTCCAAATTGGCGGCGTGTATGGGTTCGCAACCCTGGCACTGGTCAGCGGTGGTGCAGGCAGAACCTCTGTGTTGGTCTACACAATGCCGCTATGGACGCTGTTGCTCGCGTGGATCTTTTTGCGTGAGCGAGTGCATGGCTTGCAGTGGCTGGCGATCGCCCTGAGCGTTGCTGGATTGCTGCTCATCCTGGATCTCCCACATCTGCATGGCACGATCGCCAGTCAAGTGCTGGCGCTGCTAGCAGGCATGTGTTGGGCAGGCGGTGCCATTATTGCCAAACAAGTCCGGCAGACGGTCAAGCTCGATTTGCTGTCATTCACAGCATGGCAAACCGTTGCAGGGGCAGTTCCCTTAGTGCTGCTCGCTATTGTTACCCCCTCTACTCCGATCGTCTGGTCGCAGCCGTTTATCGTTGCACTCGTTTACAACATCATTCCGGGAACCGCTATCGCCACCTTACTCTGGCTTTTTATCTTAAACCGCCTTTCGGCTGGGACGGCAGGGTTGGGTGTGCTATTAAATCCAGTCATCGGAGTGCTGGCAGCCTGGATACAGCTTGGCGAAAAACCAACCGCTCTTGAAGCCGTAGGGGTGGGCTTAATTGCGATCGCGCTGGCTCTAAACGCACTTCAGGCGATGAAACCACGACCTTCAACCATTCCTTAGCTCGACTTTAGCCATTTGGAGGAAGAGGGACAAGGTATAGAAGAATGGGGTGAGCGGAACAAAGTCCATCTCACCCCTGAAAAGTTGTGTTTACTATACCAGAACCCACTGCGGCAATCT